>BNJU01000293.1_pt1 | contig 332630 bp, 445 predicted proteins | sample 8539281 | NCBI WGS metagenome assembly BNJU01 (sample SAMD00202456, study PRJDB9452) | human saliva metagenome | isolation source: human saliva | place: Japan
ATGGAAGTTACGTATTGCTAACTACCTGTCGGGAAAACAACAGCAAAATACGTCCCTATCATTCACGAGCAACACATCATGACCTCCGCCATCGAACATCGTCCAAGCCGCCGCATTTGACTTGACGGCACATTATGCGATTCCGTCCTCGACCCGTTGCCGCCGCCGAAGCCATGCGCGAATATTTGGGATGGAGCCGCCGCCGCCAAAACCGTAGAAACTATGTCGGCGACGGCATCGGCAAACCCGTCCACCGCGTCATCACCGACGACCGTGACCAAGAAGCCGCGCCTGATTATGGGGAAAAAGGTTTCGTGTTCTACATGAAATACTATCGGACCACTTAAGCGACCACCCGCCCCTACCCGAAACCGAAGCCGGACTGGCATGCATGCAAAACAGCAGGGCATCCTGCTGGTGATATCACCAACAAAACGAAATCCTCGCCGCCGAACTCTTGAAACAGACTCGAACTTGCCGACTACTCAGCCTGATCTAGGCGGCGACAGCCTGCCTCGAAACCCAGCCCGCCGCCGCTGCAACACGCCGCCGAAGTCTTGGGCACGATCCCGCCAACATGATTATGGTCGGCGACCCCACAACGACATCGCCAAAGCCGCAGGCTGCTCAGCGTCAGCGTAACCTCCGGCTACGGCGACATGACCCCGTTCACAAGACAAAGCGACCAAGCTCGACGATTATCGCCGCTGCCCGAAATCTACGAAAACCTGCGACCGAAAAGCGGAGGACGATGACTAATCAGTAGTCCTTGTTTTCAGACGACCTTATCCCCGCTCTCTCAAAGGTCGTCTGAAAATATAGCAGCAGTGGAAATAAAAGATTCGTCATTTCCGCACAGGCAGGAATCAGCACCTTTACCTTTTTCTGTGAATTGTTTAAAAGTTGTGGCTGATTTGCATCACCGATTCTCCGCCTGCGCGGGAATGACGCAATGAAAAGCTTTCATCTCCTTACCATCTTTGCACCCGCAAGTCAGGATTCTAGCTATCTGGACCCACGACCGACCTTCAGACGACCCCTGCACGAAACCCCAAAATCCCTCAGGCGCGCGCTGCGGGACGATACCTTTCCCGACAGGGAAATCAGCCGTGTCGGACCTCAAGCGCAAGCTCGCCCTGTATGCCGAAAGCGAAGAAGACTGGAAACGTGTTGGACGAATTTGCCGAACGCAACTGGCAGTCCGACCAACGCCAATGCTTCGAAAGCTCACAGCACAGCAGCCAGCCACGGTTCCCTGCGTCTCGAAAACAGGCACTGGCGCAGCAAGGCACAGACGAAACCCTCAGCCGCGAATTCATGCCCGACAAAGGCGTGCGAACTGCAAACCGCAGCTGCCGTGGTGCCAGCAAAATTCAAACAACCCGCTGCCGACTTTGAAAGACAAACAGCAACGCGCTTCCTCGCTTATCGCGGATTCGACATGGACACCATCCACGCCGCGCTCAGCAGTTGGGACGACAGAAATATTCGACGCTTCTGAAGAATGATAGTTTATTAACAATAGAAGGTCGTCTGAAACCTTTTCGGTTTCAGACGACCGCTCGATATTTGGTTTATCCCTTATTCCGTTACCGTTTGCTTGATCGGATGTTTTCCGCGTTGGCGAGTGTGTTTTCCACTTCGGCAAACTTCGATTTTGCTGCCCGGACACCAGCGCGCGTATCGTTGAATACGACTCTGACTGCGCCGTCGGCTTCGGTAACAAGGACGCGTAAACGCAGCTGGTGGCGAAGGCAGGGTCTTTTGCATCAGCGGCGTGCCGGCTTTTGGGCGTGCCGAAGACGATGACTTTCGCGGGCTGCATGTCCAAACCGCTTTGGCGCGCGGCGGCTTGGCGATCGATGACGGCGAACACGGTCGCGCCTTTTTCTTTGACGGCGGTTTCAAACGGCGGACGGTATCGTCGAAACTGTATTTGCTGACGGCGGTATGGGTTTGATTCATGGCGGAACTTTTGTCGGAATCAGGTTGTCGGCGGCATCGCCGCCGTGTGAAGCGCAGGCGGTCAGGGCGGCGAGGATGGCGGCTGCGGCGAAGGTGCGTATCAGTTTCATGTTTTTCCTTGATAAAAGGTCGTCTGAAACGTTTCAGACGACCTTGTTGCTGGTTATTTCAAACCTTTTTTCACTCAGTCTTCGTAACCGCCGTGGTTGGTTACGTTGGTGTAGCCTGCTTTTTCAACCTCTAGCAAAGCGCGACTTCGGCACGGCGGCCGCTGCGGCAGTAGAGGCTGACGGGCGCGTTTTTGTCGGGGCTGACGCTTTTGATGCGTTCGACGATTTGCTCGTGCGGGATGTTGACCGAACCTTGCAGGTGACCGGATTTGAATTCTTCTTCGAACGTACGTCAATCCATACCCTTTGTCTTTTGGCAGGTTGCGCGCTGGCAGCTTTAGCAGCGGGCGCGGCATAGGATACGGCGGCAGGGAGGACTAGTGCGGCGGCAGTCAGCGCAGCAGTCAGTAATCATGGTTGCTTTCTCCAAACGGTTGAACCAAAAGACATCAACTAAACGGTTCGGCGGCAAAAGCAATGCTCACAGTCAGCAGAAGGGTCGTCTGAAACGGAGTGATTCAGACGACCCTTTGAGACAAAAATCAACGCTGTGCGTCAACCGCTTCCAAAGCGCGCAGGGCATAAGTGTAGGCTGCGCCTGCGTTCTGCGAAAACTGGCGGTCGCCAGCGCGCCGGCGATTTTTCAGCCAGTCGCGCCTGCTTTGGCGGCTGCGGCGGCTGTACGCTGATGCAGCTGCAACGGTAGTGATGGCGACAGCGAGGCAATCAGTTCGCGGGTTTTCGCATCCAATGCTTCGGCTGCGGCGGCTTGTTCCAGTGCGCCGTAGGCTTGCAGCATTTTCGGGTGGTTTTACCCAGCTCGCCGAATGCATTTTTAACGTGCAGTGGGTTTTCGGCTTAATTTTGAAACATTTTTGATTTCCCTTCCAAGGTGTTTGACATGAAGGATGCTGTTTTTCATGGCGGATTTTCAATTTAATCCGTCATTACATCCGATGAATGGCATTATTGCACTTGACTATTATAATCGTCAACAACTCTCATTCACTTGCAAAAACACTTGCGGACACCCCTTTAGACAAACTCATCGAACTGGCAGCAAATCACCGGCAGCGTCGACATACAGTGCCAGTTCCGCGACAAATGGTACGCTCCCGCACGGACGCAGGCGCGCACGGCATCGCGCACCTTTGTCGTCGCCGGAGAAAGCTACATCAAAAATCGAAGGCGAACCCGAAGCGCGGCTGTTGCAAAACGGCGACCTTTATCTTTTCCTCGCGCAGCGCGGAACACATCATCAGCAGCGAAGCGGATCAACAACTCGCGGCGATACAATCGCATATCAGCAATAGCGGCGCATTCTTACGGTTGCTTCGTCCCGTAGCGGCGGCGAAAAAGCCTCGATTTGTTCTTGCGCCCGCTTCGAATACGACGAACACGCCGTGACATCATGCACGACCCGTCTGAAACCGTCCTTATCAAGATGGACCATCCTCGCCGCAATGTCTTATCTCCATGTTGCAATCACGAAAGCGCAGCACACGCTTTCCGGCTCGCGCGCATCGTCAATGCCCTTTCCTCCGTCCTCCTCGTCCTCATCGTCCGCGCCCATCTCGGAACAAGGCGAGAAGCACTCTGGGCGGCATATCAACGGCCTGCGCGACAAACGCCTGCGCCAGCTCATCCAAACCGTCGTCAGCCGCCCCGAAGACGAGTGGAACATCGAAAAATGACCGCGCTTTGCCAACCTTCCCTGAGCCCAACTCATGCGCCTGTTCAAACAACAAACCGGCATCAGCCCCCACGCCTTCGTCAACTCCTCATCCGCTTGCGCCAAGCCGCCGTATTGTTGCGGCAAACCGCCGATTCCGTCCTGTCCGTCGCGCTGAACGTCGGCTTCCAATCCGAAAAACCCACTTTGGCAGCGTTTACAATACGATTTCGCCAGGGCAGTATCGGAAAAATGCGGAATCGGCGAAACCGATATTGAACCATCCGACGATATTTGAATTGATAGTAAAGGTCGTCTGAAAAACCCTTGATTTTTAAGTTTTCAGACGACCTTACTTTTGGTGGAGGGGACCGCCGCAGGTCGACTCTTGAATATGACATTTCTCGCCACAACGCGTAAAGGAAGCAGAAGTATCAATATTCATCGGACACAAGTATCCGAACTCACACTACCCAGCAACTGATTTTATTCTGCAACTCGGCTGATTGATTAAGTCAACCCCATCGCCTGTTTCAGCTTCGCATCGGCATCACGCAACGCGGTGCGCAGACCTTCCTCGATAACGGATGGTAAAACGGCATATCCAGTATTTGGTGGAACGGTCATCTTCACGATGCGCCCATGCCAACAGGTGCGCCAAATGTTCGGCGGCTGGCCCAAGATTTTCCGCGCCGATGAAAACGACCGGTGGTCGGCATACAGGCGCATATGGCCTTTGTTTACCAGCATCACGCGGTTGCGGCCTTTGGTTTTTGAACGATACTTCGCCGATGACAAATTCGTCGGTTGGTATTGCTCGGCAACCTGCGTAGTCAAACCGACAAAGCCGATTTGCGGACTGGCGAACACTCACGCCGATGAAAAGCTGTGGCGCAAACCGCCGCCGATATTCGGATAGCGACCCGCGTTGTCACCGGCAATCTTGCCTTGGTCCGCAGCTTCGTGCAGCAGAGTGCAGTTGATTGATGCGTCGCCCGCGATGAAGATATGCGGAATGCTGGTTTGCATGGTCAGCGGATCGGCAACGGCAGCTGCGCGCATCTTTTTCGATATTGATGTTTTCCAAACCAATCGTTGTCAACGTTCGGACGGCGGCCTACGGCCGCCAGCACATATTCGGCAACAAATACGCCTTTTCGCCGTCTTGTCTCTAATGGACTACATTGCCGTCCGCATCGAGTTTGACCTCAGTTTTAGCATCCAAATGCAGTTTCAATTTCTTCGCTCGAACACGGCTTTTCGCCTCGTCTCGAAACGACGGGTCGGAAATACCGCCAACGATGCCGCCCAAGCCGAAAATTTCAACTTTCACGCCCAAACGGTGCAACGCCCGGACCCAGTTCCAAACCGATAACGCCCGGTCCGAACACGGCAACACTCTAGGCAGCGTATCCCATGAGAAAACATCGTCATTGACAATCAAACGATCACCAAAGACCGCCACCGCGTCAGGATAACGGGACGCGAGCCGGTAGCAATCACGAAACTCTTTTGCCGTGATTTTCGGCATGGTCGTCGATTTCGGACGGTATGCTCGTCAACAAATTTGGCCGAACCCATAATGCGCTTGTCGGCAGGCTATTCTTCCACATCGGCGATAACGAAGCCGACAAAACGGTCGCGTTCTGATTTGACGCGCTGCATCACTTCTTCGCCGTTGACGACAATGCTGTCTTTGTCCAAATGCACGCCGAACGGGTCGGTATGCAGTGCGTGATGGTCGCTTCTGCGGCGGCAATCAAGAGTTTGAAGGCATACAGCCCACGCGTGCGCAGGTCGTGCCGAAACACATTGTTTTCAATCAGGTAAACATATCCGAATGTAAACGGCATTGCGAAACGCGCCCATGCCGGCAGTACCACCGCCGATTACGACGACATCTGCTTGAATCATAATCTTTGTCCTTTTTGTTGAGCGTCCGAAGCGGTATCAGCGTGAAGCGTATTTAGGTTTTCAGACGACCCTTTTAATAAACTATCGACAATATAAAATCAATAGCTATTTTTAAAAATTTCAATTTAAACGATAATCTCAAATTCTACTTGTAAATATAGAGCTATTCAGAACGACCGTGTAGCGGTATCGTCTGAATAACTCTATTTCTTCTGTTCAGACGGTTTTGTTCAAACCGTCTTTAAGCATCAGGCAATTAGTTTTTAGCCGCAAGTTTCCAAATCTTCGCTGCCGCCGATGTATTTGCCGCCGATGAAGACTTGAGGAGCAGTCATCTTGCCGGTAATGGCGCGAACGGAAGTAACAGTTGCATCTTTGCCCAATACGATTTTTCTTCGTAAGACAGACCTTTGTCTTGCAAAAGCTTTTAGCTTTAGCGCAGAATTGGCAGCCGGGTTTTGGGCGAAGATGGCAACAGACCTCTGAGCTTTTCAGTCAGGGGCGCGATGAATTTCAACATAGTGTCAGCGTCGACACTTTGCAGCGATCACCGCGGCTCTTCAGGCTCGATGAACATTTTTCAACCACGCCGTCGTTAACCAGCATGGAGTAACGCCAAGAGCGTTTGCCGAAGCCCAAGTCCTTTGCCGACCAGCACGCCCATGCCCTCGGTAAACCCGCCGTTGCCATCAGGAATCATGTAGATGTTGTCAGCTTCTTCTTCGGCAGCCCAAGCGTTCATCACGAAAGTATCGTTTACAGATACGCGTAGATTGCGTCAACGCCGTTTTCGAACGCGCCGAACAATTCGTTATAACGTGGCAAGTGGGAAGAAGAACGTCGGAGTAAATGCGCCGGGCAGAGAGAATACGACTACTTTTACCTTTGAACAAGTCATCAGTGGAAACATCTTTCCAAGCGTCGCCCACGCGGGTACGGGAATACGACGGAAGGTACTTTTGACCGGTACGATCTTGCAAAGCCATTTTTGGATCTCCTTGAAATTTTAGGTTTAGGAATGATACGAGTGAATGGCACGCATTCTAGCGCAGGAAGTTTGATTTGTATAATTTATAGTTCAAATAATATTAATTACCCGAAGCTTATGAAACCCAACCTCGCGAATGTTTCATTTAAATAGAGGTCGTCTGAAAGAGAAAACAAGCCCTGGCCTGGAATTACTTTTTCGGAATCGTGCGTCGGACAATACGACTCGCGGATGCTGCTTTCTACTTGTCTTTTCAACATAAAGCGGTCTTCGTCTTTGCCGGGCGAATCGGGGCGGCAAAATCAATACGGATGCGCAGCTTTTTCATGGAAACGATACGCCAGAGCCGAGCGCACCAAATCGACTTGCAGTAAGACGGCACAGTCGTCCTTTTACCAGTATCATCATAATAGCGCAGCGTAACTGCCTGAACAGGCGCGTCGGCATCGATGGCGGATTGAAGAGCGCGGCTTTTGAACGCAAAAATATCCAAGCTCAAAGAAGTCCGCGCTCGGGGAAAAAGCTGACATTCTGCCCGGCTTTTCAACGCAGCGCAAATGGTTTGGTTAATCGGCTCGGACATCGCGTCTGAATTTCGATTGATAAACACCGTGCCTGCGTTTTGCCTCATTTTGCCCAAGACCGGCCAGTCTTTGATTTCCTGCTTGGCGATAAAGCTGTTTCGGATACACCGCACTCATGGCGAAAATATCCAGCCAAGACACATGGTTTGCCGCCACCAAAACACCCTTCACATTATCAGCAGGCGGCGTGCCGATTTTCCAATTCGATATCCAAGGCTTTCCAGCGCGCTCTGCCCAGAGTAATGACCGCATCAATCGCGTTCGGCAGGATTGCCGGCATCGATACGGCGCAAATGCCTTCCGGTTCGGAACAGCCATCCCGCCAAGCGGAACAATCTGCCCAAACGGGTAAAAACGGGCTTTTTGTGAGTGCATAACTGCTTTTCTTTTTCGTATTAAACGTGTATCAAATCATATTAATAAAGTTTTCAGACGACCTGAATTATCGAAGGGGTCGTCTGAAAACGTTCAAACATTATGGCAGTTCGACACAAAACGTCCCGCGCTGTCCCAAAACTTCTTCTGCACCAAACTGCCGCAACAGACGCAAGGTTCGTTGTGCCCGCTGCACACCGTATATTCCTGCTGGAAATAGCCGCTTTGCCGTCGCTGTTGACGAAGTCGCGCAACGTGCTGCCGCCGGTTCAATCGCGCGCTGCAATACCGCTTTAATCGTTTCCACCAAGACAGCGCATTCTTTTTCTAACCTTGTCCGCAGGGCGGTGGCGATATGCCCGATTAAACAGGCTTTCGTTCGCATAAACATACCCACGCTCGACCACGACGGCATTGTCCATCAAAGCCAGCTTTCGACCGCGCGTTTTTGCGTTTTAAATTTTTGCATAGATACCGGCGGAGAAGTCGTCTCGAAAGCGGCTCAGCCCAGTTTTTCAGAGCGGATGATGTTTTGGCAATGCCTTCATACCATAAAAATCGCGCCGAACTTACGCCGGGTCGTGATAGCGCAATACCGTTCCGTCCGCAAACACAATGTCCGCATGGTCGTGTTTGTCGGGACGATCAATCCGCGTATCGCCGTCCGTAAAAATCCGCAAGCTGCCCGACATGCCCAGATGAATCAACAAAATACCCGTTGCAAAACCGATAACCAAATATTTTCGCCCGCCGACGGCAGCTGCCAACACCTCCTGCCCTGCCAAAGCTCCGCCAACTGCGGATTGACCTGCCAGCGCTGGTTTGGCGCAACACGACATCCGCCACCTTTACCTTGAATATGCGGGCTGATACCGCGCAACGTCGTTTCTACCTCAGGCACCCGGCATTTTTCTTTATCCTCGTTAATACAGTCAACATCGCCTTTTTCAGACGACCTAAGATTCTCACTGATGCCAAAGCGGCTCTGACACTTTGCAAACCAAACGGCTTTTTACAGGCAGAAAGCAGCAAATTCAAGGCAGAATGACAAATATGAAAAAGGCTATATTTATGGAGTCAAACCTCTCGTTTTCAAATGTTCAGCCTCGTACAGGTCGTCTGAAAACCAGTCATGCCGGCTTTACCAACGCTGCATTCTCAATCTGAAATCCGCGCCGCAACCCAAAGCCACCGTCTGCGTTCCCACATTTTTCAAACTCCGGCAGCACGTTACCCCGCCATACGCTTTCGACCAAAACCAAACTGTACACCGCCGCACTGCGGGCCACTCACCTGTCCCCCGCCTTCTCCATAAAACGCCAAAACTGCAGCCCCTTTTGCGAATTCACAGCAGGCAGATACACCATAAACTTCCTCCGAATTCCACCTCAAAATCCAACCGCCAACTGCTGCTTCAAAGCCGGCAAAGTCAGGCAATGCTCTTTTAGGCAAGCGCGTTCCATCAAAAACCACCTCGCTGAAAAACCACAAAGATTTTCGGATTAAACCCCGTCAAAACCAACCGCCCTTCAGGTTTTAACACTCTGGATCGCCTCATGCAGCACTTGCGTCAGCGCGGCAGCTCATGACCGTGCGGCATCAGCAGCACATCAATAGAATGACTCTCCCAGCCATAGCGTCCGCCGTCATCAATACATCACGGGTACGGCAACCACGTTTTCAGACGACCTTAACCATTGACCGCCTTGTTGGACAACGGTCTGAATACATGGCAAGGAGCAAACCGCCCAGCAACGCGTAAAAACTGCTCTTTCCCGCTCCGCCGTGTAGCGGCCGATACTAGTCCGTTCAAACCATTCTTCCATCACCCCTACCCTTTTCAAAAATGCTGCAACCCGCATTATAACGGCATGCTGCGGCAGACCAAACCGCCCTGCCCTGTTTTACGCCTTGAAGATAGAGAAAGGTCGTCTGAAAAAGCGATTTCAGACGACCTTAGTCATTTATAGCTTGAGCATCCTACCTATATTCCTGCTTTTCTTATCAGAAAAACATAGTGTAAAAGAACAGCTTTATACGGAACTGAAATAAATCATCATATTTTTAATCATCAACATCATGAAAAGCCAGGATTATTATGAAAGGATTCTGTCAATCCAAAACCCTTCTCTGAGGATTGATGGAAAAATTGTTGCGGATACATACTACTCCAACATACAAAGCAATGTTAAAACAATCAACACAAACATTCCTGCAAAAGGATGTTGGATAGACGTAGAAACATCTTTTTCTCGATAAACCCCATCCAAATTCCGGAACATATAGAGAGGATTACCGAAAAACTGTTTGTTACCTTTTGCAGCCAACGGATAAGCCGACGGTTTATAATAACTGTTTCCGAATAAATATTCGTCCAAAACTCATTTAGACGAATCAGATTTTCATCGTCTGCATGGGACGGGTAAGGATGAATATCAGGACGCTTAGCAGAGGCACTCCAACCATTACATATGATTCAAATACTTGTCTGAATTTCATTTCATTGGAAATCATATTTAGATTAGACTTTCATTCCATTTGACAGAGTTTTGGCAAGCTCTATTTACCTTGATAAAGTCTGTACGAAATGCCCGCTTGGTCATTTCCCGGCCTGTAACTTCAGCTGCGGATTTGACTTGTGCAGCGGTATCGCCTCACCGCACTTTGGGCAGCGGCTTCAGCATCCTTGGGTTTGACTGCTTGCTCGGATGGGTTCTCTGATTTGGCTTCAATAGGAGATTTTTGCTGCTGCATTTTTGAGATGTAGGAATATTTTCCGATGCTTCTTTCCATTTTTTAAAATCAGTTAATAAGAACTACTACGATTTACATTAGCAAAAAGTTCCAAAAAGACGTAAGCTCGTTTTCCTTACAAATGAATTTCTCCTTATGTTTGAGATAGGTCGTCTCGAAAACCTATTTACCCAGTTTTCAGACGACCTCTTGTCTCTTATCCGCTCAACGGCGATACTACAACTCATCTTCAGTTTCGCCACCGTATTGATAGTCTTTATCGCCGCGACCGGACAGGTTGACCAGAATCACTTGGTCTTTTGCCCATCTTTCGCGCGCGTTGGCGACTGCCCATGCGAGGGCGTGGCTGATTCGAGCGCGGGATGATGCTCGAAGCGGCATAACAAATCAAAGGTCTTCGAGTGCTTTCGTCGTCTTTCTGGCGACGGTGTATTCTGACGCGCTTGATGTCGTTCAGGTGGCTATGTTCCGGGCTCGATGCCGGGGTAGTCCAGGCTGCGGAAACGGAGTGCGTCCCCAAAACTTGACCGTTTTTCGTCCTGCATCAGGTAGTGGTGAAGCCGTGCAGTACGCCGATGGGGGCTTTGCTGGTAACGGTGCGGCGTGGTCGGGGCATCCACGCTCAAACCGCCGGCTTCCACGCCGATAAGGCGCACGTCTTCTTCGCCGATATACGGGTGGAACAGTCCGATGGCGTTCGATCCGCCGCCGACGCAGGCAACGGCGACGTGTCGGGCTGTTCGCCGATGGCTTCCCGCATCTGCGCTTTGCTTCGCTGCCGATAACGCATTGGAAATCGCGCACCATTTCGGGATACGGCGTGGACCGGTGGCGGTGCCGATGATGTGAACGTGTCGTCCACGCGGGCGACCCATTCGCGCATGGCTTCGTTCATCGCGTCTTCAGCGCGCGTGCGGCTGCTGTCAACGCCGACTCACGTTTGCGCCCAACAATTTGCTGCGTGAAACACGTTGAGCATTTGACGCTGATGTCGTCCGCGCCCATGTACACGTCGCAAAGTCATGCCGAAGCGGGCGGCGACGGTGGCGGAAGCCACGCCGGCTGACCCGCGCCGGTTTCGGCGATGACGCGTTTTTGCCCATGCGGCGGCGAGCAATGCCTGACCGATAGTGTTGTTTACCTTTGTGCGCGCCGGTGTGGTTCAAGTCTCGCGCTTCAACCAGATTTGCGCACCGCCCAAATGCTCGGACAATCGCGCGGCATGGTAAACGGACCGCCGGCTCGGACGTAGTGTTTCAAATCGCGGTGGAATCTCTTCCCAAAAACGACGGGTCGTTTTTTTCGCTGCTTTATAGGCATCCGCCAGCTCTTGCAAGGCGGGAATCAGGGTTTCGGAGACATAAAGCTCCGCCGTGTTCGCCGAAAAAGCCCTTTCGTCGGGCGCGTGGTAGTTTTTCATCGATTTCTTCCTGTTCATGTCAGACGACCCTCGGTTTAGGAAGGTCGTCTGAAAGGGAAAATTGTCAGCAATTATAGCGGTTTTTACGCCTTGTCGCAGGGTTTTGCAGGAATACGGATGCCGGTTTTACGCCATTGAAAATCAGAGTTAGTTAGAAAGGTCGTCTGAAACCCTATTTCAAGTTTTCAGACGACCTTTTTCAACCTGGCATCAAGGCATTAGACTCGACGGGGATGATGATTTTGCCTGCCATTTGCGTGGGCGGTAGGGTGGATGGACCTCGCCTTTGCTGTCCACAGCGACGGTTACGGGCATGTTCTTTGACTTCAAACCCGTAAACCGCTTCCATGCCCAATTCGGGGAACGCCAAGACTTTGAGGATTTGATGGCTTTTGCCACGAGGTATGCCGCGCCGCCGACTGCCATGAGGTACACGGCTTTTGTTGTCGGCGATGGCTTTCGCAGGTGGCTACGCCGCGCTCGGATTTTCGCCGATCATGCCCAAGAGGCCGGTTTGTTCGAGCATTTGGCGCTTAATTTGTCCATGCGGGTGGCGGTGGTCAGGGCCTGCCGGGCCGACTACTTCGTCGCCGACGGATCGACGGGGCCGACGTGTAAAATCAGGCGGTTAGCAAATCGACAGGCAACTCTTTTCGCCTTTGTCGAGCATATGCGACGAGGCGTTTGCAGGCGCGGCATCGCGGCCGGGCGAGGATTTTTACCGTTCAGCAGCAATACGTCGCCGGTTTTCCAGCTGGCAACTTCTCTTTGGTCGCTTTATCGACATCAATGCGTTTGCCGTTGTCGGGCTGCAAGTCAAATCGGGCCAGTCTTCAACGCGCGGCGGGTCAGTTCGACCGACCGGAGCCGTCCACCCGGAATTCGACGTGGCGGTGGCGGCGCAGTTCGGAATCATGGCAATCGGTTTGATGCGGCATGGGTCGGTAATCGAGGATTTTTGACGTCCAACACGGTGGTCGTCCGCCCAAACCTTGTGCACCAATGCTCAACGCGTTGACTTTTCAAAGAGTTCGAGGCGCAGGGCTTCGGTGGTGGACAATTTCTGCGCCGGACGCGGCTTTTTCCTGCAACTCTTGAATGTCGATGGCTCATCAGGGATTCTTTTTCGCCATCAGCATCGGCTTTTTCAGGCGTGCCGCCGATACCGATGCCCAAATGCCGGAGGACACCAGCCCGCGCCCATGGTCGGGATGGTTTTCAATACCCAATCAACGATGTTGTCGGAAGGATTGAGCATGGCGAGTTTGATTTGTTTTCAGAGCCGCCGCCTTTTGCCGCGCAGGTTACTTCGACTTTATCGCCCGGTACGATGCTCATGTGGATGACGGCAGGGGTGTTGTCTTGGTGTTTTGGCGTTTGCCGGCTTGGATCAGCAGCGACGTGAAGCGCGCAGGGTGTTGCCTTCCGCGTAGCGCGGCGCACACCTTCGTTAACCATCTCTTCCACGCTCGCGTCCGCATCCCATTGACGTTCATGCTGACTTTGAGGAAGACGGTTGCGATACCGGTGTCTTGGCAGATGGGGCGGTTGTTTCGGCACACATGTGGTTGTTGACCAAAATCTGCGTCATCGCATCTTTGGCGGCGGGATTTTCTTCCTTCGCCACGCTTTTACAGAGCGCGTCGATGTAGTCTTTCGGATGGTAATAGCTGATGAATTGAAGGCATCGCAGATACTTTGATAAAAGTCTTCTGCTTGATGACGGTCATGATTGTGTTCCTTTTCATATGGTAGGGAGGGTTTGTTATATAGAGGCCGTTTTTCAGACGACCTTAATCGCGTAATAGTGCTGTCAATCGATATGAGGCGACAATATGATTTTTATAATCCATTGATTTTCATAAAACTTAATAACCTATCATTTTCACTCGGATGATGATAACGGTATTGTCGGCAATATTTACCGGTAGAAATAAAACTACAATTAATCTGTCCACTCAAATTCCAGGTCGTCTGAAAAGGCTGGATTCACCGCCGCAATGAACCTCTACTAATAACATGAATTTTAAAAAGAAAACAATTACTTTTTCAGACGACCTGTCTTTTCTTTTTCAACCATACACAAATGTAAAAAGCCGTGTCATTCCACCCACGATGATTTTTTTGACTGAAGTCAAACTTAGCTGTTTTTCTGAAATTTTATAACAAAATTTGCATTTGCTTACACTTTTGCAAAATTTACCTAATAAATACATAGATATATGCTTTATATCAAACACTTAATAATGATATTTACTGTATTTCAAAAACGGTTTTTAGTAGTTATTCCTTTATCTCAAGTTTATTTCCATCTTACTACAACAAGATGGCACAAAGGTCGTCTGAAAACCACTGTTTTTGTTCATAATCCGCCCCCACCCTGCCTTTACGACTCTGCCATCATCAAAAACCCAAATTTGATACACTAATAAAAGACAGTCAGACGTTGATTTATAAGACGTTTCCTGAAAAATATCTGCATTTTAAAAATTTGTAATAAAAATACACACATCCGATTTCTCCTATCCCATTCCACAGGACACTACCATGAGTGAAAACTTGTTAACCCTGGACCATAGACGGCCACGAGGTCAAAGCCTCTGCCGACTGTCAATCATTCAGGCTCATGCCCGTGCCGGTAGCGCGATTACCGCCAACGTCGGCTGTGTGGGGCAAGGCGTGCGGTTCGTGCCGCTGCATGATCCGCAAGGAAGGCGAGCGCGAGGTAACGACTGCGTTGGCGTGTGAAACCAAAGTCGAAGAAGGGATGCAGGTCAGCTTCTTGGACTACTTCATTCCTGAGCATATCCAATATTACGACGTGAGCGAGGTCGGCGACGGCTGAACTGGCTGGACGACACCGCCAAAGCCTCTCCCCGAAGCGCAACACGTTGCCGCTGGTGGCGGCTGCAACCGCGCCTGTCCCAAAGGTTTGAAGTGGAAAACGGCGTGGCGCAAGTGGTATCGGGCGATTTTCGGCGCGGCTGCGCTGACCTTCGACCAATGCGTGATGTGCAACCTCTGCACCCTTTTCCTGCCCAGAACACATCCGTCCGGAACCACTTTAGAGCCCTGTTCGCCCGCCGCATGAAAGCGGCGCGCACGCTGCGCCCGGTGGATTTGATGCGCCGCCTGCGCGAAATCGACAGCGGCAAAATGAAAGTCGAATTTGAAGAGGAGGCAATGTGATGGCGAACGAAATCCAAGGCATAGACTACGAAACCGCTCCTTGCCAACTTGCGCGCTTCCTCATTGGAAACTCGCGCGGCGACTTACCGGAAAAACGAATTGTTGAGTCAGTTTCATCCTGACTATCGCTCAATGCGCGCGTCAAACTGCGCTATCGGGCCGAACACGGGCGATTACCGCCATCCTGATTTGGCGAAACTGGCCCGATCAGTCATCCGCTGATTGACGACTATGATTTGTCGGGCGCGGAACACCTGAACACCGACGTATTGGTTATCGGCGGCGGCGGTGCGGGCGCGGCAGCGGCATTGTCTCGCAACCGAAGCAGGCGCGCGCGTGATTATGGCGAACAAGTTGCGCATCGGCGACAGCAATACCGTGATGGCCGAAGGCGGCATTCAGGCGGCAGTCGGCGGAAGACAGCTTGCAGCAGCACTCTTTGACGACACCATCAAAAGGCGGCCACAACGCAGGCAAAAAGAATTGCTGGCGCAATGGTTGCCGACGCGCCGTCCGCCATCCGCTGGCCGATCGGCTTGGGCATGACTTTCGACCTTGCCAAAGGCGCGGACAGCAACGGCATGTTGAGCCGCAAGCGTGCAGGCGGTACGATCGTGCCGCGCATCCTGAGTCTACCGCGACTTTACCGGCCTCGAAATGATGCGCGTACTGCGCGAGGCGGTCGAACCTCGACGAAAATGATCACCCAGCTCAACCGCCACCCCGCCATCGAATTATTGTCGACGAACACGGCCGCTGCGTCGGCGCGATTTTTGGTACGATTTGGAAAACGCTCTTTGGTATTGGTTCACGCCAAAGCCGTGGTCTTGGCAACCGGCGGCAGCGGATCGGCTGCATTTGCAGGGTTTCGCCACTTCCAACCACTCACGGCGCAACCGCCGACGGTCTGGCGATGGCATACCGCATCGGCGCGAAACTGCGCGACATCGATTCCTTCCAATACCATCCGACCGGCGTCGCTCCATCCGCCGCACTCCTGGCAGGCGCGCTGATTTCCGAAGCCGTGCGCTCCGCAGGCACCAAGCTGGTCAATGGTTTGGGGCGAACGTTTCGTTGACGAATTGCAACCGCGCGACGTTGTTGCCGCTGCGATTCTGCGCGAATGCCGCGAAGGCCGCGGCGTAGTACGCGACGGACAAGTCGGCGTGTTCCTCGACACCCCGCGCCTGATTGAAAACGATCCTGATGTGTTGAACCGTTTGGTTACGCTCGGCCACGTCGCCCATAAATGCGGCATCGACCCCGCCGTCGAACCTGTGATGATTCATCCGACCCTGCACTACCAAAAACGGCGGCGTCGAAATCAACGAGACGGCGCGACCTGCGTCGAAGGCCTCTATTGCGCCGGCGAAGTAACCGGCGGCATCCACGGCCGCAACCGCCTGATGGGCAACGCGCTTTTGGACATCATCAGCTTCGGCCGCCGCGCGGGTAAAGCCGCCGCCAGTTGCGGCCTGCCGCTGAAGAAAGTGCGCGGCGGTGTCGGACACGTCCACGATCTGCAACGCGAAATGACCCGCGCCGGATTAACCAGCGACATCAAAGCCCCCGTTTTATATCCCGACTACGGCAAATTTCGATTTGCGCGAACACGCCGGTTTGCAGGAGCAACAATCATGAACCAAGCCAATCAAAACTTACTGCACCCGTCCCGCCAAGTCGGCGCGGATTTGGCCGCGTGGCGCAAAGTCGGCGGCGGCGAAGGCCTGCTGGCAGCGCTTGCCGATCCTCAAAGCATCGTTTCCAAGCTGCAAGACGCCAACTTGGTGAGTATGGGCGGCGCAGGTTTCCTGACCTGGCGCAAATGGGAGGCGGCCGTCGCAGCCCAAAGCAAACACGGCGACAACACGTCGTCTGTAACGCCAACGAAGACGAACCGTACGTTTAAAGACTCGCGTATTGCTGGCGAAAAACGCCGCATCAAGTCATCGAAGGCGTACTGATTGCCGCCGTCGCCCGCCGCGCCAACAAAGCGATTACGGGATGTCAACCCGCACCAGACCGAATCCGTCGCCGCCATCGTGCCCGCCATCGAGCAATGGAAAAAGCGACGGTTCATCCGCATCGAAAAACTATCTGGCAAACCTTTAGACCTGAAATTGGTCGAAACTTCAGGTTGCACATCGGCGGCGAAGAAACCGCCGTGATTTCACTGGTTGGAAGGCGGTTTCGTTCCCGCGCCGCAAGTTGCCGTTCCCCCGCCGAAAGCGGCGTAGAGGGCGAACCGACCTTAATCAACAACACCGAAAACCTTCGCCAACATCCTGGCAAATCTCGCCAAAGGCGCGAATGGTACAAATCGCTGGGCTTGGGCGATGCCGCAGGCACGAAACTCTACTCGCCTCCGGCGACGTATTGAATCCAGGCCTGTACGAACCGCCGATGGGCACAACCTTGCAATCGCTGATTTTTCGACCACGGCGGCGGTATGCTCGAGGGCCGCACGTTTAAAGCCGTCTCACCGGTGGCCCGTCAAACACGCTTCGACCGCGAAAGATTTTGACGTGCCTTTTGATCTTCGTGTCCGTGCGCGAACGCAAATCCAGCCTCGGCACGGGTGCTGCGATTGTGATTTTCGAAGGCACCAGCGTGGTGCGTAAAGTGGCTGAGTATGTGGAATTTTTGCGTCCAACTCATGCGGACAATGCCCGCCGTGTAAAGGCGGCACCTTCCAACTTTCACGCCTGCTCAACCGCGTGGATACCGGCATCGGCACTTCAGACGACCCTCCGCGCCTCGTGCAAAAGCCTGTGCCAACTGTTGCCCCGGAAGCGGCTGCTGCGGCCTGATTGACGGCGCGGTTACCGTACTGCAAAGCTCGCTGCGCACCTTCCCCTGAAGAGTACGGACCGCTGGCGGACAGGATTAATCCGATATGGGGTTTCAGACGACCTTTTCTATTATGGAGGTCGTCTGAAAAATACTCGTAGGTTGGGACATGAGCCAACATTTAAGTCTTGTTGCTGGTTTCACAACCGAACCTGCTAAATCTGAGGTTTTGTCCTTCTCCCAACCCCTCTCCCTGCAGGTAGAGGGGACAGATTGCAGAAAAATCTGATAACGGTTGATTTCAGCACATTATTCCCTCTCCTGCAGGAGAGGGGACGGATTACAGAAAATCTGATAACGGTTGATTTTTCAACGTTATTATTCCCTCTCCTCGTGGGAGAGGGTTAGGAGAGGGCAAAACGTAAAAGCTCAAGAACACGTCGTCTGAAAAAGATGGCAACAAAAATACGCATTACCCAAAACACTCAAAAAGAAAAACATAAAAACAACTGCTGCCAAATACGTTTCAGACGACCTTCCTCGCCAAAACGGACACACGTCGTCTGACTAAAATTTACCGAAGATTTGCCATCAAAGAAAAACGATACGGTGCCCCTGGAGATTTTACCTCTCCCAGCCCTCTCACGGGGAGAGGGACGGATTACAGAAAATCCGATAATGGTCGATTTCAGCACCATTATTCCTCTTCCGGGGAGAGGGGCAGGTTGCAGAAAATTTGATAAAGGTTGATTTTTCAAGCATTATCCCCTCTCCCGTGGGAGAGGGCTAGGAGAGGGCAAAAACGTAAAGCTCAAAAACGTCGTCTCGAAAAAGATGGCAACACGAAACACGTATTACCCCAAAAGAAAAACATAAAAACAACCATCATCTAAATACGTTTCAGACGACCTTCCCACCAAAATCAGGCATACGTCGTCTGGAAATCGGATTTCCCGATACCTCAAACCAGGGAGACTCAACATGGGCTCTGCCAATTCCCTGCTGCGGTTGCGCTCGCGCTGACGCTGATTATCTGTTCGTCATACCCGTGCCGCAGGGCGTATCGCCCGACGCATGGCACCTTTTGGCGTTGTTCGTCGGTATTATCGCCGGCATCATCGGGCAAAGCCATGCCCATCGGCGCAATGGCGATTTTGGCATTACCTTTGGTCGCGCTGACCGGCGGTGACCAACGAAAAAGCCGCCGACGCAACCAAAGACGCTCTGAGCAGCCCTCAACAACTCGTTAATCTGACGATCGGTATCGCCATCATCATCTCGCGCGGTTTGTTGAAAACCGGCTTTGGGATGCGTATCGGCTACCCGCTGATTTCCTCGGCAAACGCACGCTGGGCGTAGGTTACAGCTTGGCTTTTGGCCGACTTGGTCATCGGTCCGGTAACGCCGAGCAACACTGCGCGCGGCGGTGCCATCGTGCATCCGGATTATGCGTTCCATCGCCCTGAGCTTCGATTCCGACCCCCGAAAAAGCGCACGGAAGGCAAAAATCGGTGGCACCTCGCGCTGGTCAACTACCACGCCAACATCATTACCTGCTGCATCTTCATTACCGCAACCGCGCTCAACCCTGCTGGTCGTCGAATTGGTCGCCAAAGCCACCAATCTGAAATACATCTCTTTGGGGCACATGGTTCGCCGCCATGGTCGTCCCCGGCCTAATCGCCATGTTCCTGATGCCGCTGGGACGCTGTATTTCCTGTATCCGCCCGAAATCAAACAAAACGCCTCAACGCGACCGCCCCTTGCCAAAGAAAAACTGAAAGAAATGGGTGCATGAAGCGCGACGAAAAATCATGCTCGGCATTTTCGTGATTCTGCTGCTTCTGTGGGCAGGCGTTCCGGAAATGCTGTTCGGCGTGAAAGTCGATGCCACCGCCACCACCTTCCTCGGCCTCTCCCTGTGTTCGCTCACCGGCGTGTTGACTCTGGGACGACGCGCTGAAAGAAAAAGGCGCGTGGGACACCATCGTCTGGTTTGCCGCCTTGGTCGCGATGGCGAACTTCTCAACAAATTAGGGCTGATTGCATGGCTGTCCGATTCTCTGCAGGGCGGCATCTCCCCATCTCGGCTTGCTGGAAGCCGGTTGCGCCCTCCTGACGCTCGCTCACCCTTACGCCCACTACGTTTTCGCCAGCGGCACGGCACACGTTACCGCCATGTTCGGCGCGTTCTACGGCGCAGGCCTCGCCTTGGGCGCACCGCCGATGCTGTTCGCCCTGATGATGGCGTCCGCCACCGGCATCATGATGTCGCTGACCCACTACGCTTCCGGTTCATCCCCGTCATCTACGGTTCGAACTATGTCAGCATGACCGAATGGTGAAAGCAGGCTTCATCATGAGCGTGGTCGAAATCCTGATTTTCGGCACCATCGGCATCATCTGGTGGAAAGTGCTGGGCTACTGGTAAACTCCCTGTTTGAATCAGTAAAAAGGTCGTCTGAAAAATAGGATTTCAGACGACCTTTTGTTATACAATCCCATCATCCTTACCAACCCACCCGCCCAAAACCGTGAAAAACTCATCCTCGGCAGCGGACAGGTCGGCTCGACCGTCGCGCAAAACCTCGCCTGTTTCCAGCAACGACGTTACCGTTATCGACATCGACGAAAAAGCCCTGCAACACATCGGCAGCCGCCCTCGACGTCCAAACCATACTCGGCAACGGCGCATCCCTCGTTCATCCTCGAACAGGCGGGCGCAGCAGACTCCGACCTTCTGCTCGCCCCTGACCCGCAGCGATGAAACCAACATCGTCGCCTGCAAAATCGCCGCCGATCTCTTTTAATATCCCCAGCCGCATCGCCCGCGTGCGTTCCAGCGAATATCTGAATACCCCTACCCAGAAAACGGCGATACGGGAAAACGGCAGCCTTTACCGTCTTCGACATCACCGAAACCATCAGCCCCTGAACAACTTCGTTACCGAACAGCTCGTCGGGCTGCTCAGCTACACCAGCGCATTGCAAGTCTTGCGGTTTGCCGGACGACAAAGTCCGTCAACTGATCATCGTGACAGGCGCGTAAAGTGCGGGCTGCTCGTCAACCGTGAAATCGCCGACATCAACCAACACCTCCCCGAAGGCGTGGACTCGCCAAATCTGCGCCATATACCGCAACAACCGCCTCATCGTCCCCACGCCGCAAACTGTTATCATCGAAGGCGACGAGGTCTTATTTGCCGCCGACACCAACAGCGTCAATACCATCATGCGCGAATTGCGCCCCAAAAGAAGCGCGCACCCGCCGCATCATGATTGCCGGCGGCGGCAATATCGGCTACCGCCTCGCCAGCGTCTGAATCCAACATACGACATCAAAATTGTCGAATACAACCCCGCCGCGCCGAGTGGCTCGCCGAAAACCTCGACAACACCCTCGTCCTGCAAGGCAACGCCACCGACGAAAACGCTGTTGGACGAAGAATATATCGACGAAATCGACGTATTCTGCGCCCTAACCAACGACGACGAAAAACAACATCGTGTCCAGCCTGTTGGCGAAAAACCTCGGTGCAAAACGCGTCGTTACCATCGTCAACCGCTCCAGCTACGTCGATTTGCTCGAAGGCAACAAAATCGACATCGTCGTCGCCGCACCTCATCACCATCGGCTCCATCCTCGCCCACATCCGCCGAGGCGACATCGCTGCCGCACATCCCTCAGACGCGGCACCGCCGAAGCCACTGAAGTCGTCGTCCACGGCGACAAAAACACCTCCGCCATCGTCGGCAGACGCATCAGCGGTATCAAATGGCCGGCGACTCGCTACATCGCCGCCATTGTCCGCGCCGAAACAGGCGAAGTCATCATGGGGCACCACACCGACATCGATTGTCCAAGACGGCGACCACATCATCTTCTTCGTCTCCCTGCCGCCGCGTCCTCGCCCGAACTTGGAAAAACCCATCCAAGTCAAAATGGGCTTTTTCGGCTGATACCGTCAGGGTCGTCTGAAACCCTGTTGCAGCAAAGTCAGAACTTTTTCAACTTTGTTGAAGCTGCGCTTTCAGACGACCCTGACACAAATTATCCAATATCATCCGTTTCACACCCGATACCCAAAGGAAAAATCCATGTCACGCCCTGATTCTCGCCGCCCTCGTGCTCGCAACCGCCCCGCCCGCCGCAGCCGAAACCAATACCCTTCACTACAACATGGTCGAATTTGCCGAGTCTGCCAATCTCGAACAACCCGCGATACCACGACCGCCCACTTCAGCATCAATGCCGAAGGCAAAGACCGCGCTACGCGAACAAAGCGTTTTCAGAAAAATTCAACGACTTCAACAAAGCCGTACAAAACAACAAACCCAAAACCGAAATCTTCAACCGCAGCGCCAGCCCTGCGCTATGAATACAACAACAACGGCAAACGTATCCAAACAGGCTGGAAGAAGAAGCCGTGTTCAAAGTCGAAAACAAAGACTTTGACGCAATCAACCACCTGATTGACGAAACGCTGCAACCGCTACGCTTTCAACCGCATCGGCTTTCAGCATATCCAAAGAAAAACGCGAAGCTGCCGTCGATCAAGTCAGCAGAAGCCGCCATCCTGCGCTTCAAAGACCGCGCGCAAGATTTGGCAAAACGCTCGGCTTTTTCCAACTACAAAATCGTCAAACTCAATTTAGGCCACATCGGCAAACCGCTCCATCGACGACCGTTTGGGTTTCGCCCTGCACCAAAATGATGAGTGCCGAATCCGTTATTGTGAGAAGTTCGGCAAGCGACGAAAACAACGTCATCCAAGCCCCTTCTCCCGGTTCAGAAGAAATCGTCATCACCGTCAACGGCTTGCACAGATGTAAACGTTTTATAAACAAAGGTCGTCTGAAACCCAAAATCAGGTTTCAGACGACTTTATATTTTCTGATTATCCTCACGGTTTCATCAGAATTTATGAACCATGCCCAAAGAAACGGCTTTTTGCTCAACAGACCCTGTTTGCGTCGGCGTCAGGCGGGTTTTGCTGCCCAGTTTCATATAGCCGGCATGAGCAAGCATCGAAGCTACGTTTGCTGAATTTGTAGTTGGCACCGACTACTACTTGGTCGAATTTGATCAACCACCCTCTCCGCTGTTCACACCTTTCGCCGCCCAACCGTGAGCGTAGCTGATTTGCGGGTGTTACATTACCGACGGTATAAACCCTACGGTAACGGCTGCATCGGCAACTTTGACAGCTTCATTTTTACCGGCATCAGCAGTAATGCCGCGCTTTTGCAGGTATTGAAATCATCAGCAAAGTGAAACCCAAATATTTATTTGCGCTTATGGCCTTTTTGGTATATTGCGCACCTACGCCGACAAACAGGTTGTCTTTGTCGTAGTAGCTTTCAATCTTAGCGATTTGCGCAGCTTTGGTTTTTACCGTTCTTGTCGGTGACGCGCCTTTGTAATGGCTGTAGCAAGGTTGAGGGCGTAAACCGCTGTTTTCATAAGTCAAACCGGCGGTATATTGCTCCCTTTGCTGGGTTGTTCATGCTTTATATTTGTCGTCCGGATTACGGTTGTCGCGCGGCGCGTAGGACGCATTAAACTCGAACCCGCCAAACGAAGGACCGTCGTAACGCACGGATGTGGTGCGCACACCGGTGCGGGTGTTGATGCCCAAACCCATCGCGTTGGTTTTGTACAACCACTGATCGATGGTATCCATCTCGTTGAGCATATTGTTCATATTGCCGACGCGAACCTTACCGAACGTGCCTTCCAAGCCGATGAAGGAATCGCGGTTGCCGAAACGCTGGCTGTTGATTCGCCCAAATGGAAGTACGCTGTTCCACCCGCCAGATGGCTTTGAGGTCGTCTGAAAGTTTTTCGCCGCCTTTGAAGCCGATGCGTGAAGTATTGTCGTTGATACGGGTCGCGGTGCGCTTTTTTCTGTACCTTCGTTACCTTTTGATTTTCACTCTGTCCGGAGGCGATGGTGCTTTTAACTTGTCCAGGTACAGGACAACTTCGCGGATGCTGCAAAAGGCAAGGCCGCGACAGTCAGGGCGATACGGCTCATACGAACTCCTCTTTAATCAAAGAATCAAATTTAGGCTCATCGTTTTTGCACAAAAATAAGAAACTCAAAAACCAAAAACAGCAGACCTGTGGAACAATTTGTATAATCATAATGAACTTTCGATATTTAAACAATCTTTTTCTATCTTGATAAGAATTACTATTCATTAGAGTTTAGACGTTTTACAACATTCAGCCATTTTTATAGTTGATTCAAATAGAAACGCAAACCCACCATTTCAGAACAGACAGGAATTTGATATTTGAAAGTAGCTTTCCCATACACTTCATCCCGACCTCCCTAAAGCCGGTTCCCACCCCCAAAAATAATGACAAGTTATTTTTCATCTGAATGAATATCTCGAGAGTCGTTCTGAAAACATAAAAGCACCTCAATCGAGGTGCTTCTTTCAGACGACCTTTTGCCGAGTATCAGTTTTTATTGTTCAACGCGGCTTTTGACAAACGCGCGCAACAAAGCGACGGCCTTTGCGCGGGTTGAGGCGATCCCGGTGGAACTGGCAGGCGAAGAACCAAGGGGTGGTTCGGCAGTTCGATGGTTTCTCGACCAAACGTTCGCGTCCTGGATACGCCGCCGATGACCAAGCCTCTGCTTGTTCCAGCGTAGGAACGTAGTTGTTGTTGACTTCGTAGCGGTGGCGGTGGCGCTCGCGGATGTGTTCGCTGCCGTAGATTTTTGGCGGCGAGGCTGCCTGCTTCAATTCAACTTCTGTGCACCCAACGCATGGTGCCGCCCAAATCGGCGGATTCGTCGCGGGTTTCGACGCCGCCGTCGGTTTGCCATTCGTCAATCAGGGCGACGACGGGCGCGGCGCATTTGAGGTCGAACTCGGTGGAGTTCGCACCTTCAAGCCCGCCACGTCGCGGGCGTATTCAATCAGCGCACCCGCATACCGAGGCAGATGCCCGGCATGGCACGTTGTTTTCACGGGCATAGCGTACGGCGGCGATTTTGCCTTCCACGCCGCGCGCGAGAACCGAAACCGGGGAACGAGGATGGCGTCCATGCCTTTGAGCATGGAAACGTCGCCGTTGTTTTTTCGATGTTTTCGCTGTCAACGAAGCGCGCATTTGCACGTCGGTTTCGGTGTGGATACCCGCGTGTTTCAAGGGCTTCGATCAGCGATTTGTAGATTCGGTCAAATCGACGTATTTGCCGACCACATGGCGATTTTGACGGTGTGTTTCGGATTTTTCGATCACGGACGATCCATCGCGGTCAAATCCGCCTGCTGCACGTTAAGCCGCAACCGCTCGGTAATGATATTGTCGATGCCTTGTCGTGCAGCATTTCGGGGCATTCATAGATGCCGTCTCACGTCGTAGCTGCCCACACCGCGCGCTCTTCCACGTTGCAGAACAAGGCGATTTTTACGGCTCGTCCGCGGCATGGTTCTCGTCCATGCGGCAAATCAGGATGTCGGGCGCAAACCGATACTCAACATTTCTTTAACGGTATGCTGGGTCGGCTTGTTTTGATTTTGCCTGCGGCGGCGATGCGTAGGGAACGTAGCTCGCGGGCAAACAGGGTGTTGCTGTGTCCCAACTGGCTGCGCATCTGACGGATGGCTTCCAAAAACGGCAGCGATTCGATGTCACCGACTGTGCCGCCGATTTCGACGATGGCGACATCGTAACCCGCCGCACCTTCATGGATGCGGCGTTTGATTTCGTCGGTACTGTGCGGATGACTTGAACCGTACCGCCGAGGTAGTCGCCGCGGCGTTCTTTGGCGATAACGTTTTGTACACCCGCCCCGTGCTGAAGCTGTTGCGGCGGGTCATGGTGGCGTTGATGAAAACGTCTCGTAGTGACCCAAGTCGAGGTCGGTTTCCGCGCCGTCGTCGAGACGAACACTTCGCCGTGCTGGAACGGACTCATCGTGCCGGGGGTCGACGTTGATATAGGGGTCGAGCTTGAGCACGGTCACGTTCAGACCGCGCGATTCGAGGATGGTGAGCACAGTAGCGGCGGCGATACCTTTCCGAGTGAAGATACGACGCCGCCGGTCACGAAAAATAAATTTAGTCATGATGCAGCAACCGCGTTGGAATACGGGATTTTTACCTTGCGGGTTTTTCTGGCAAACGCGGCACGGATGCGGATACGGTTTTCAGACGACCTCCGCTTCTACCCCTTTGCGTCTAGGCAAGGCAATAATTTGTTAAAAATAACGTCTGTTTGCGATTACTGATGACGATAAGGTCGTCTGAAAATCATCGGCTTTCATCGCCATCCCATTACGCCGTTCAGACGACCCCTATTTAAGATTGATATGTATAAGTTCTTCCTATTGTCCACGTTTTGTCCCGAGACTGGGCCGCTGTTTTTCAATGGTGCTCGCAGTACCGACGCTGATGTCGTATTTTTCTGGACAACGCGTTTCCGGCGTTTGCCTACACGGCTTTTGGCAACGACGCTGACTTCTTGCGCGGTTTGGCTGATGACCTTCCATTTCGCCGCGAGCTGCAGCCCGCGCGACGGATTTACGCTGGTTTTTGATGTTGTGGCTGGCGTTTGCGCTGGTAGCGGCGATGCCGATTTATATTCACATCCCGGCACAGTTTTACCGATGCGTTTTTGAGGCGATGTCGGGGCTGACGACGACGGGCGCAACGGTCATGACGAGCTTTGGACACGCTGGTTCCGTCGATAAATTTTTGGCGATATGCTCAACTGGCTGGGCGGCATGGGTATATCGTGCTGGCGGTGGCATTCCCCGCCGATGTTAGCGTGGGCGGAACGCAGCTCAAGGCTGCGAAATTCCGGGATGGACAAAGCAGTTAAGATGGCACCGCGCATTTCGCAGGTGGCAAAAAGCTTTTGGTTCTTTCTATACGATGACGACGACGGCGGCTTTTCTGACGCTGCATTTTGCGGGATGAGCTGGTTTGACGCGCTTTGCCACGCGATGTCGGCGGTGTCGCTGGGCGGTGTTTCGACAGACGATGCCAGCATCGCTTATTTTGATTCGCTGACCGTCGAATGGGCGATTATGGTTTTTCACGCTTGGGCGGTGTGAATTTTGCCACGCATTTCACGGCGCTGACACGGCGTTCGCTCAAATCCTATTGCAGGACGAGGAATGCCGCACTGCTGGTGCCGCTGGCGGCAGCATTTTTGACGTTTGGCGGTGTATCCGTGCGAAGCGATTTTTATGCAACCTTGGGGATTCGCTGCGTTTTGTCAGCTTCAACTTTGTCTCCATCGGGCTGGCAAGCGGTTTTTCCAACACGGATTTTCGCGCACTGGCCGCCGATCGTGTCGCTGTGGGACGTTTTTCCTGTCCAAATCCTGTTGGCAAGCTCCGGCTCTGGCGGGCGGCGGCATTAAAAATGTGCGGGCGTTGGTCTTGTTCAAATTCAGCCTGCGCGAGATGATGATTCTCTACACCCGAAAGCGGTGCGCACGGTCAAGGTCAACGGACTGGCATGATTCTCGGACCGCATGGCGCTGACGCGATGGCGTTTATTTCGATTTATTTCATGACGACGATTGTGTTCAGTCTTTTTGCTGATGGCAAGCGGGATGGAATTTATCTCCGCCTTCACCGCCGTCATCGCGTGCATTACCAATGCGTCCCGGGCTTGGGCGAGGTCGGACCGGCGGCAGCTATGCGGTATTGAGCGATGTGCAGAATGGTTGTGTTCGGCCGTCACTGCTGGGCCGCTTGGAAATTTTTACGGTGCTGATTTTGCTGACGCCGGCTTATTGGAAAAATAGACAGGTCGTCTGAAAAACGGATTTTCGGCTCAGACGACCTTTTTCTTCACTGACACATCTTCATTACCGCACAACACCTTTTCCCTACCGTTACGCCTTCTATACATCCTTCTCACGACAAGAATGCTACAATTGCATATGTTTTACCGTTATCGGACAGGTGTTTTATGCAGTATTTCTGCCTACTCATCCCTCATCCCTCATTGGTTATTTTTTCGACGAAATGACCGTCGGCGTCATTTTTCGGCTCTATTTTTATGGTTGTTTGCGCGGAACTCGGCAAACCGCGTCAGGAAGAACATGATGCGAAACTGCAAAAATCTGGGAAAAAGAAATCGAGTTGTTGAAGCTGCGTGTTTGACGGCTTTTGGGAACAAGAAACCGTTCATCGACGAAGCAGAAGTCGGTCAGACACGGAAACTGCGTGCTGTTTTTGTCCGAACATGCCGACGATATTCAGACGACCCCTGCGCCGCTTCATAAGAAGGTTGAACCTTTGGCAACTGCGGACAATGCGCCTGCCGAGCGCGCACATCGAACCGGTTGTCGCGCCCTTTTTTCATACACTCTGCCCCCTGTTTCCGCTGAACCTTCCGTACAGCCCGAACCTCGCTTCTGTACGCAGACAGCGTAGAAACACCTGCCCCAAGTTTCGCTATTCAAGAAGACTGAACGCAAACAAGACGCGCCTGTCCCGCAAACGTCGTCTGAAAAACGAAGCTCCGATGTCGTTCGAACTCATATCTCGAAACCGCAGACGCAGACTCTCGTGAAACCGTTGTCCGCAAAGAAGAAGGTTTTCGATTTCAAATTTTCCGAAAAATCCCATTGTCGCTTGGTTCCTGCGCGGCAATCCGCTGCTGAAAAACCGGTATCGTGGTGCTGTTCCTCGGCTTGGCGTTCCTCTGCGTTATGCCTCCGAGCGATTCATGTGCCGGTGAAATGCGTTATCTGACGGTTGCAGGCGCGGGTCTGGCGGCGGTCATCGGCGGCTGGAAGCTGCAAAGCCGCAAAACGCGAATACGGCTTTTCGTATTGCAGGCTTCGGCGTGGCGGCGATGTATCCGACTTTTTAGCGGCGTTGAAACCGCATCCGCTGTTGCCCGCGCACCGATCGTGTTCGTACCGATGGTGGCGATGGTCGTACTGATGGCGTTGCTGGCAATCAGCAGAACGCGCAGATTATGGCGCAGGTTGCTCTTGGTCGGCGGTTCTGGCGGCCCATCCCGACATCCGACGGCAGCGGCAATTATTTGGTGTTGCTTCCTACCTTTCCTGCTCAATGCCGGCGTAGCGGCGATTGCTTGGTTTAAGGCATGGCGGCCGCTGAACCCGACGGGTTTTGCCGGAACTTTCTCCATCGCCGCGTTGTGGGCATCGCAGCTATACGCCGCAGCATTTCGCCACCACCGAGCCTTTTCCTGATTTACCACTGGCTGCTCGCTATACCTTCATTGCCTATCTGTTCGTCCCCGCCGCAAGCTGACGGAAAGCCGCGAAGACACGCTTGCTGCCCGCTGCCGACAATGCGACGCTGGAAGAAATTTGAACAGCATCTGTTCACGGCCTGCGCGTCCACATCCTCGACCATACTTTTATTGTTCGGCACGATGGCGGCAGCGTTCGGGCTGCAACACCGCATGGTGGAACGACTGGCCGTCTGCGGACGCATTCTTCTGCTCTGGGCTTCGCCGCCGTTTACGGGCTTGCTGCGCTGATGCTGGAAACGGCAACAGGGTTTGTATATCCTGCGTCAGGCGTTTTTGCCCTGTCGCGCTGTTCCTCACGCTCGCCGTCTCCGTTTTACTTTTGAACGCGGCAACACCGTCATCCTGTGGACGGTAGAACTGCGCGTCGGTATTTCTTCGGACCGTGCCAACAGCGTCCGCATATGCGTTTGGGTGCGCTCGTCGTTTATCTGCTGGCGGCGCTGATTCAACTGGAGCGGGTTATCAGCCGGGAGAAAACACCATCCGCAAGGTCACTGGTTTACCACCCCTGCTGACCCTGTTCGGCGGCGCGGCAATTTACCTGCAATGGCATCTCTACCGCCGTAAAGGCTCGGCACACTGGGAACACACGCTTCAAAATGCAACCTCTGCGCCGCCCCTGCTTTACACATCCATCCCGCTTTTTACTGTTTCTCGCGGAACGCGGCATCATCGTTTTTCTGCTTTGGTGGCGGCTTGGGCATTCTGCCGAGGCAAAGGCAAGTCGGAGGTGTTCAGCACATTCTGCCTTGGGCACGCAATCTTTATTCGATCTTCCAAGCCTCGATTAATGATGAACCCTACGGCTTTTTGACACACTGGCATCTTTTTCGCCGCCGCGCCGCTGCTGTTTGCCGCCGCTCTACATGCTGCAATATTTGCGTGTCCAAACCGAAGCATCTGAAAACCAAGACAAACAAGACCAACCCCTCCCATTCTCACGGATTGCAGGCTGGGCTGTCCTCGTTATCGCCTTGATGTTGGGCGGCTTTGCCACCTACACCCAATGGACGGGCGAAGAAACCCTGTTTATTGAGCTTTGGGCATTGCCGATATTCACTACCTCGTTGTTGTTTGCCAATCGTTTGAACTCGAAAAAGAGCTTTTTCAGACGACCTTGGCATTCATGCCCCTGTTTGCCCCACACTTCATCGGCTATCATTTCGAGCACCTATGGACTCGCCGCCGCAGCCCTGCCGCTTCGCCGCCGCTACCGTGTTGAACTTCGTCATTCTGAACAACCGCCGAACCCATGCGCCTATCGACTTGCACAAACTCAACATCATCCTGATCGGCATCCTTTGGTCGCTTTGGGCAGGAATGTCTGTAGGCGATCGTCTCGACGGCGTTTGGTCGCAGCCTCGTGGCTTGCCGTACCGTCGATCATGTGGTCGTCCTCCACGCAGCGGCAGCGCGGCTTTTTCAGACGACATCGCCGCCTATCAGCATTTCGCCCCGCCGATAGCCGCCCCTGCCGCGAGCAAGTTGGATGATATGGACGAACTCTCCACCTGTTCCAACCCGCGCCGTTGCTGCATATCCCGCCGTTAACCTGCTGGAACTCGCTCGCCTGCGCTGGAATGCGCTGTGGTTTGCCCTGAAGTCCCCGCCCGGCTCGTTTTGAATACCGCTGCGAACGCGCCCGGTCGCCGCCGCTCGCATTCATGGTTATCGCGCGGGCGTGATGCGCCTACGGCATTTCTACGACGGCACCACTTGGCGCTCGACATCATGCTCCAATCCTTCGGCCTGCAAGCCAGCCTCCGTCGTCTGGCAGTTACCGCCATCATCCTGATGGTGTACGGCAACCGACGCAAACCGCGCCCTTCTGGATAACCGGTGCGGCGCTGATGGCGATTGTCGTCGTCAAACCTCTCCTCATTGAGCTTTCCAACAGCGGCGGCATCGCCCGTATCGCCTCCTTCATCATCGTCGGCGTGTTGCTGCTTCTGGTCGGCTGGTTCGCGCCCGTTCCCCCAAAAGCGGTGGAAAACGAAGAGACAGTATAGCTAGTTTAGCAAAAGGTCGTCTGAAAACCGACAGCAAAGTTTTTGCTAAAATATTTTCAGACGACCTTCAGGCATCCCTGAATCCAACCCGACATTGCAGAAAATCCGACCACTTTTTGTCAGGCCTGCTTCAATCTGAGCATGCTTACCGATTATTGATGGATTAAACACACATACAAAATGAAACAGTCTCAAAGAGGAGATTAAAAATGCCCAACCGCAGCGAACTTCCGTTGATTTATTCCTGTTCCGGATGTTCTGACGTAGCGCAATCCTGCCAACAATACCGCCGAAGCACTCGATCACCGCCGGCGAATTTGAAATGTCGTGCATTTCCGGCGTAGGAGGCAAAGTCGCACCTTTGGTACGCAAAGCGCAGTCCGGCCGGCCGATGCTGGTCATCGATGGCTGCCATCTGCATTGCGCCAAGTCATGTTTGGAAAACGTAGGCGTCGAGATTTCAGAAGAACACCACGTCAAACTCTATGACTTGGGCTATAAAAGCGTTTTGGCAAAGCTATGACGAAGCGGCGGTAGAAGAAGTTCTATCATCATGTCTTAACTAAAAACACGATGTGTGCAGCAACCAGCCAACTTTTCCCCAGCAATCCGTTTGCAAAACCTTCGACACAAACCCGAATGGATGACAACTGTTTTCAACAGCGTCGTCTGAAAACCGATAGCAAGTCTCGCCAAAGCGTTTTTCAGACGACCTTTTGCAGGAGAACGTTACCGCCCGATCGCCAACTTGTTCAATGATCTCGATTGACCCGCTGGCATCAGGGCAAACATCCCCGGAGCCGGTATTTAGATGAATCGTCGTTGATAGCCTTTGCCTCTCTTCCGAACCGTCAAACGGCACAACAACGCCATCCGCGGGTTATGCGGTCACTCAAAAACAGGGCATGCATACCCTACCTCTATCCTCTAGAACAAAAAGTCGTCCGAAACCCAAAATCGGATTTCAGACGACTTTAGACTTTTATCCTCACGGATAGCTTATTTGCTGTTGCGCCGCCTTGATGGCGTTTCTGGTCGGGATCGATCGACACCCCACGCGGCGGTTTGGCGTGGTTTCGGTCGTCGCGTTGATGCGACAGGCTGGCGCGAACCGCAGCCGGCCGTGGTCAGGCGGGCGTTCACACCGCGAGATTGCAGGTAGTTGATACGGCAAGCGTCACGGGTTGCGGGCTCGTTGACGGCATCGTTGCCGGTGTTGTCGGTATGGCCGTTAATCGTCAAAGTCAGTCAGGGTATTGCACCCGCGTCTCGGAGGCGGAGTCAGCGTTCTCGCCCCGACGCTCAACGCCGCGCTGCTCGTGGCGAAAGTTACATTTTTCAGGCATCACCAGTTTGATTTGGTTGCCTTGGCGTTCCACTTCGATCATTGGTCGTTTTTCAGGTTTTCACGCGTTTTTCTCGTAGTCCATGTAGCCGCCTACGCCCGCACCACATCGCACCACATGCCAACGCGGAATCGCGCACCTTTGCCGCCGTGGGTCAGTGCAGCCGACGATGCCGCAACCGCCGCGCCGCCCGCCGCACATGGCGGTTTTTGCTGGCATTGCGTTGCTCGCTTGCGATCGGTTACACGGTAGCGCGGTCAGGAGCCGAAAGCGAATGGCCAACGCGGCAACAGTCAGGATTTCAAGAGTTCTACTGAGATGTCCTTCGTGACAAATACCGCCCGACACGGGGGTCGTCTGAAAAGCGGTTTGATGTGATTTCAACGATGTTCCGACGGCTGCAAACCCGTCCAAACAGATTGAAGCTGCATGCTAACATTGCGGCGAGTAAACCTTGCTTAATCCGATATTACCCGACCGACCGCAACGGACATTCCGGTTTTTCTATTCTACGCACCGGTAAGAGTGCCGTGCAATGGGGTTTGGTTCCTCGAAAGTACACAACGCCCCTATCCCATAACGGCTGCGGACATACCTCTATCAACATATATTTCAGCCTCAAACGCACATCGTAACCGACCGATCCGCGCCCAACACAAACAACATCATTGCGACCGGCAGGCAAAATGGTGTCCTATCTGATGATAGCCCCATGCACCATCACCCCACCCAACAAAAACGACCACATCAATCCGCCCAAAAGCCACACTTTCGGTTTGTTGACATGGACATGAGGCAGGCGCGGATGATGTTTTTCGAGTAATACAGCGCGCGCGAAAGCTCGATGCCCAAGTCGGTCGCCGTGCCGGTCATGTGCGTCGAACGGATGGCACCGCCGGACAAAAGCGTCATCACCGTATTGTGCATTCCCATGATGAAACACATTAAAAACAAGGCCAACGACGGAAAACCAAATCCCGTCCCCGATGTTCCACTTCGATGCCGTCAGTCCGAACAAGCCGAATATCAGCAGATAAACCGCTTCCAGCCACATGGAAAAACCCGAAGCTGCCGCGAAACCGCTTCTGTTGCGTCCACAAAACCACCCAGCCCGAATGCGCCGCACCGACCACAAAACACAACACGCTGATTAAAGCCACCGCTGCCGTTAGCCATTCGCGCAGATAAACAGCGTCCGCCAACAGCGACATCGAGCCTGTAACGTGCGACGTATAGCGTGAAAAACGCAAAGAAACCGCCCGCATCGATCGCACCCGCCAACATCGCCATGATGTAACCCAGCCTGCGAAAGCGCGCATCGGAAATATGGTGTTCGTGCAGATACGGCCTGTCTGCCTGCCAAAAACGGTGGGGCATGCCGCCGCTTGTCATGCAGCCTAATCTGCTTATCGCGTCGTAGGTGATTTGCGGTTCTTCCATATAACGTTATCCTTTGCGATGATGGATGCAAGGCAAGAAAACACCTTCCGATTAAAATTAATCCATCATCCGGACAGTATGTTCAGACGACCCTGCCATCAAAAATCCAAAATATTGAAGCATTGTACCCGCATACTTCCCTGATAAAAAATGACGGCAGGCAGGAATTTTTCTATTTCCATTAACCATAAAAAGGTCGTCTGAAAAAGCATTTTATCCTTTTCAGACGACCTTTCCTACCGATTACATCAATCACGAAAATCAAATCAGCACACTTCAACCAACCAGCCATGTTTGTCTTCCGCCAAACCGTATTGGATGTCGGTCAAGGCTTTGCGCAAAGCGTAGCCGCGTTCTTGGCTCTTCACTTCGATTTCTTTGCCGTCGATAACGAAAAGACGTTACAGGCGAAATGACGGCGGCAGTGCCGGTCAAAATCGCTTCCGCGCCCTCTTCGACTGCGGCTTTGAGTTCGTCCACGGTAAATTGCGTTCGCTGACGGTGTAGCCCAAGTCTTTGGCGACGGTTAGCACAGAATCGCGGGTTACGCCGTGGAGGAAATTCGTCGGTCAACGGCTTTGGTGATGATTTCGTTGCCTTTAATCAGGATAAAGTTGGACGCGCCGGTTTCCTGTACGTCGCCGTTCGGGCAGAACAGGACTTGATTTGCACCATGTTCGCTTTTGCCTTCAGCACCCAAGGCATGGCGGAGGCGTAGTTGCCGCCGCATTTGACGCGGCCCATGTGCGGTGCGCAGCGGATGTGCTCGGTTTCAACCAAAATTTTCACGGGCGAACCGGCTTTGAAATAATCGCCGACCGGAGACGCGAGGATATAGAGCAGCGCAGTTTCAGACGGCGAACCGGCTTTTGCCGATAACGGGGTCGGTACCGATGAGCGTCGGGCGCAGATACAGCGCGGCAGGCGCATCGGGAATTTCGTCGGCGGCGCGTTTGACCAATTCGACCAAGGGCATTCAGATAGGCTTCGGTTTCGGGGCGCGGCAGATGCAAAATGTCTGCGCTTTGCTGCATGCGGGCGATGTTTGCCGTCGGGCGGAACAAGACGATTTTGCCGTTTGCCTGACGGAAGGCTTTTAAGCCTTCGAAGCACTCGCTGCCGTAATGTAGGGCGTGCGCGCCGGGCGCGAGGGTGAGGTCTGAGGAAGTTTGCCATTCGGTCGGCTGCCATTTGCCGTCCTTGTAGGGCGATAACGGGCATTTGGGCGTGGAAGACGCTGCCGAACACGGCGGGTACGGGTCTGCTCATGATGATAGCCTTTCTTATTCTGTTTGGTTCTGTTTAGATATTAAAAGTTGAAAGATACGCCTGTACGGATGGTTTTGACAAGTCCGAATACTTGTTTCGCAAACAGCTTTCCGTCCCAAGCCCCTTGCCTGATAACGAAATACGGAAAGCATCTATTCCGATACGCATACGAATTGTCAGCAATCATGCCTACCGTTTACTACATATATATATGAAGCTTGAGGTCGTCTGAAAACTGCCGCACATCCCTATCCGAAACAATCCAAATCGTTTAAACTAAGCTGCATCTGCGGTAAACGGATTCGAAACGGAATCCCATATCGACCGCCCTACCGAATTTTCTCAGACGACCTTTTCAAAATTTTCCGACAGGGCATACCGCCGGAGACATCCATGAAACTGATTTACACCATTATCAAAGTCATCATTTTATTATTGTTTTACTGCTCGCCGTCATCAATACCGACAGCGTCGCCTTCCACTCATCTGCCCGGTCAGAAAAGCCGACTTTACCGCTGATTGTCGTCCTCTTCGGCGCGTTTGTTATCGGCATCGTGTTCGGTATGTTTGCCCTGTTCGGCAGACTTTTGGCACTGCGCAGCGAAAACAACCGCCTGCGTGCCGAAGTCAAAAACACGCGCATTTGAGCGAAAAAGACCTCGTTACTGTATCTCAACCAACCGTACGGCAAACGACTCACTCGCCAACCCACCCGTACAAACGCCCAAGCCTTTAAAGAAGGAATCACATGGACAACGAATTGTGGGTCATCCTCCTGCCCATTACCCTTTTTGCCCGTCTTCTTTGCCATGGGCTGGTTTTGCCGCCCGTATCGACATGAAAACCGTGTTGAAACAGGCAAAAGCGTTCCTGCCGGCTTTACAAAAGTCTGGACGCATTGGTTGACCGCAACAGCGGCCGTGCCGCCCGCGAGTTGGCGGAAGTCATCGACCAGCAGCCGCAGTCTACGACCTCAACCTGACCTTTGGGCAAACTCTACCGTCAGCGCGGCGAAAACGACAAAGCCATCAATATGCACCAAGCTCTGCTCGACTCGCCCGATACCGTCAACGAAAAACGCGCGCGGGTGTTGTTCGAACTTGCGCAAAACTACCAAAAGCGCAGGCTTGGTTGACCGTGCCGAACAAATCTTCATCGGCTTGCAGGAAGGCAACATGGCGCGCGAAGCCCGTCAGCACCCTGCTCAGCATCTACCAGCAAGACCGCGACTGGGGAAAAAGGCCATCGAAACCGCGCAACTCCTCAGCCACGACGAGACAGACCTATCAATTTGAAATTGCACAGTTTTATTGCGAACTTGCTCAAACCGCGCTGTTCAAATCCAACCTGACGCCGCCCGTTACAACGTCCAAAAAGCCTGGACGCCAACAAAAATGCGCCCGCGCCAATATGATTTTGGGCGACATCGAAACCAAACAGGGCAATTTCAAGCCGCTGTCGAGGCATATGGCGCGATTGAACAGCAAAAACCATGCCTACCTGAGCATGGTCGGCGAAAAACTCTACGAAGCCTACGCCGCCCAAGGCAAACAGGAAGAAGGGCTGAACCGGCTTATCGGCTATATGCAGACTTTCCCCGATTTCGACCTCATCAACGTCATCTACGAAAAAGCCCTGCTGCTCAAAGGCGAAAGCGAAGCTGCCCAACCTGCCATCGACCTCGTGCGCCAAAAACCCGACCTCAACGGCGTATACCGCCTGCTCGGTTTGAAAATCAGCAACATGAACCCCGCGTGGAAAGCCGACGCCGACATGATGCGTTCCGTCATCGGCCGCCAACTCCAACGCAGCGTCATGTACCGCTGCCGCAACTGCCACTTCAAATCCCTAAGTCTTTTTCTGGCACTGCCCCTGCCTGCAACAAATGGAAACCTTACACCCCAATAAAAATCGAGGGTGTAAGAATGATAAAAAGGTCGTCTGAAAAAGTTTCAGACGACCTTTTGTTTCCCAAACATTCCCTCATAGAACTATAAGACTTAAGACCACAGAACATCCAAACGACCACAAACGAAATAATCACAAGTCTCCACCTCAAAAATTTGGATTCAACTGCATGCCTAATCAATTGAACAAATCTGCCTAAGAATACCTCATTCAGTTCAGAATGCATGTTCTCACCCATATTGGCAGCCATACCTTCACTTACATAAAACTACAAATATCAATAGGAAAATTTTATAGACCTCACTGAAATACCACCTTCAGCAAAAAGATCGTCTTAAACCTCTTGAATGCCTCTTTTCTACAGACAATCGGTAATTTATTATCCAAACGGTACAAAAACAACAACTTTCTAAATTAATTGATACCTAAAAACACATAGAAAAATAATTTTTATTTCTCAATATATTAAATGCCAACGCGCAACACACATCACTATCAACGTCATCAACATTAATCAGTATGCTAAAAATCATTTTATTATTCATTTCGCATAGACTCACCTATCACAAACAGGGAAATTTTTGTCTGGAGGTAGTGAACCAACAAACAATCTCGTAATCTCACACATTTTAGACTAACCCATCTAAACATAGTACGGATAAACAAGAAAAACAGAATGATAATGAGTACAGATGTTACATGCATATATATAGCGTTATCGTAACAACTGCCATTCAAACTATAAAAAGCATCTCGCGTCAAGAAAAATAACTTTATCCCAAAAGATAAAGAACTCTAACCACTCCGGATAGTGGCGGAACAATTTATTTTTCAAAACAAAGATGCCGTATAACCGGTATAAGCCCTTCGTCGGAACAATACAGATACCGGCCTAACGGCTACAAATATACTCGTACCTTATACATTGCTGCAGGGCATGCTCTGTACTGTTCAACCATGGAAATCTGAATATGTCAAACAAACTACGTCTCCTACTTTCCAACTATGGACAAACAAGTATCAACACAACCAAAACGTCGGCAAACAACCAAGCCTCGTTTCAACAGCATCTTCCTCCTCCGTGCTGAATGCGTTGATTTTCGAACACTCTATGGAAATATGAAAATCGCTTCCATCCTGCTCCAAGCAAAACACATCATCGGACAAACCCATATTTCCAAGCCTCAAAATACGCACCCAACCCAACTTCCATCTATAAAAGCCAAATTGACGCCTTTCGAAACTAAACTGCTTGCCCAGGCAAAAGCCATTGCTCGAGCTGCTCAAGCCAAAAGCAGAAACCGCACACAAAAATTGCTGCAGCCATCGTCTCAGAAAGCCGCCGCAGCACAGGAAAAAGCCGAAATCGCAGCGCCAGGCAGTTTCTGAAAGAGTGCAGCCAAGCTGCTGCGAAAAGCTGCCCAAGAAAAAGCTGAAATCATGCGTCTGGCAGCTCTCAGAGAAGCAGAAGCCAAAGCGCTGCCGCAAGAAAAAGCAGCACAGGAAAAAGCCGAAATTGCACATAAAGCCGAAGCTGTCGCCGCCCTGGAAAAAGCAGCTGCCGAGAAGCGGGCGGCTCAAGAAAAGCTGAAGCTGAGCGAAAAGCCATTAAAGAGAAAGAAGAGGCCGAACGTATTGCTTTTAGAACCAAGAAGCGAGGCGATCGTAAAGCAGCTATTGTCAGTGCACGCGAGAGAGCCGAAGCTCGCTCGCAAAGCAGCCAGCAGTAGCAAAAAGCCGAGCTGGCAGAAAAAGGCCGATCCGTCCAAATCAAAAATGCAGAAACAAAACCATCCGCACATCCAGAAAAATCAAGACAGATCTGAAAAACCGACACAACCTCCACCCAAGAAACATACAAACAAATATCAGACAGTTCTCTCACCACAGGCACTCGGCACATACAAAACCCGCATAGCGATAAATCAACTTCCCCTTCTTCCGAAGAGAACGATATTACCGCACGGGACAGCAATGGCAAAACCACTTCCTCCTTCCAAACGGCAACGAAGGCGGAATCGGCAGCCACTTTTGCATATTCATATTCCTTCCGAAGGAAAGCAATCGGAATCTGATGGTATAAAAATATGACGAATCCAAACAGTATGGGACGTTACATTAATGTGAACGATTTTGGCGCGGATCCGACAGGTCAAACAGACAGTCTGGCTGCTATCAAAGCAGCACTTGAAGTTGCTCACAAAGAAAAAGCGATGCTGTTCATGGACGGTACTTATTACATTTCCGACCAAATCGTCATTGACAGCAATACTTCCGGTGTAAAAGGCATCTTTGGCTCAGGTATGGGGAACACCTCAGATTAATTTTGATAAGACCCCAAATCGGCGTATTCAACTCAACACCAACCATGATGATGTCCGAGCGTTTGCAGGTATTTTTAGTGGATGGTCAAGCGGCAAAACCATTGCTGATTTGTCTCGTCTGCTACACTAATGCCGATTTTCACCGCAAAGGTTTGAGCTATTTCCTGTAAGTAAACGGCATTTTGTCGTCAATGATGCAGACAACACCCTTATCAGCAAAAGTCGAAGTATCCGGAGCAAACCGTCAGGCGTAACTCTTTACCTCGACTCGCCGCCCTATGCGCGAAGCCGGTTATAAACTAATCTTGATAAAGAACGTATCGCCAACGGTTTCCATTGACGACAAATACGATACATTACCTTTTAGGAGAAAACAACCGCATCGTCGATTCCAACCTCACACCACAACCGCGTCGCCGGACATTAGTTGCCTCACCAGAAAAACTTCATCGGAGAAAGGCAATCTCCTGTCTTGGAACGGACATCGAAGCAGACGGCGGTACCGGCTACGGCATCACGCCATGGCGAGGGCAGCTACAATTACGGCATGTACCTGTAAAAACACGACCGACCACAACTACCGAAAAAGGCTTTTGGACGTACATGACGGCACATACATCTTGATTGAGAACAACACACTAAATGGCGACCGCCTGTACGGTATTGCCGTATACAACCGCCAATTCTCAATGGACAACGTGAAAGTAACCGTAATGTTATCAAACAAGACTCATCGTTCCGATTGGATGTTGACGATAATCCCGGCCATACATATCACATGTATTCCAGTATCCAGGTGCAAACCAATACGCAGCGCCTTATGACTTGCACAGTAAAAGCAAAAGGGTATTTCGACATCAGCAACAACACCATAAATAATCTGAAGTATATAAGACAACACATTCAAACTTACGGTATCGAATTCCGTAATCATGAACAAAAATGGATTATACGTTGAACAGTACCGGTAACCAAATCAGTGGGGAATCAACCAAATACCTAATGGCTATTATATGATACTTCACGATATGAGGACCAAGGAGAAAGGAGTTGGAACAGGCACCATCAATCGTCAGCGACAATACTGCGATATCGGTAAAAATTAAGTACGGTGCCGTTCCTTTCTATATTGAGAACACAATTCAGATAGTACCAATGCATGGTTCGGTTACACTGAACAATAACGATATTACCGTACGTGAAGAATCCGGCGGTTATGTGAGTTCGCATTTATGCGTACCAATGCCAAGGAATATCACGTTACTAACAACCACCTGTCCTCCACGGTCAATTGAACAACAGCATCGTGGAAGTTCGCGGTACAGGTGACGGGAAAATCAATGCTGATTTAAACATGGCCAACAACACTTTGGCTACTGATATCAAAGCAAACTCTACAAGTCTTGGCTTAAATACGAACCAGATATTGATGTTTATGCCGACTCTAATACCCACAACGGGATATGCTGAATGGCATCAATACAGCCGACAGCAACGTCAGCCTGTCGGACGTATTGAGTCAGCGTCAGTAAAAACATCAATACCATCCAAGATTCCGTCTACTCATATCAGCACAAAACCTTGCTGATAACTGAAGAATATACGCATACAGGCGGCATTCTGTAGGGTTGAAATCTGAAAAATAAACTGCACCTGCCAATGTCAGTTTCCTAACTGCAGTGTGCGGTTTTTCTATATCCAAAATTCCAAATCCACTATATTTTTGCCAAATGCGACAATAGTCACTCTAAACGGAACGGTAAACACTAATGTCCCCCATTTCAATTCAATCACCTTTACACAAAAAGGTCGTCTGAAAACCAGTCTTTCAGACGACCCATCTTTCTTTGCAAACTCAATAATCCGCTTCAAATCAATCCGCTTCCAACACCACTTTCATGGCTTGGTTTTCAGCGGCGTGTTTGAACACGTCGTAGGCTTTTTCCAATTCGCTGAATTTGAAACGGTGGGTCAGCATTTTGGTGTAATCGACGGAGCTGCTGGAAATTGCCCTTCATCAGCATTTCGGTGGTATTGGCGTTTACCGCCGGTTGGATAAGCGAGGTTTTTAATCCAGAGTTTTTCAAGTTTGAAATCAACGGATTGACCGTGCACGCCGACGACGGCGATACGACCACCAGTTTGACGATGTCTTGACACATATTCCATGTAGCGGGGATACCGACGGCTTCGATGGCGCAGTCCACGCCGTCTTCGCCGACGATGGCAAAGACCTGTTTGGATACGTCGCCTGAAGCGGGACTGATGGTAGGGCAGGGTTGCGCCCAACTCTTTCGCCAGTTTCAAACGGTTTTCGTCCATATCGCAAACAATGATGGCGGCGGGGCTGTGCAGTTGGGCGGTCAGCAGGGCGGACACTGACAGGTGACCTGCGCCTGCGATGAAGACGGTGTCGCCGGTTTGACATCGCCGCGTATTGCACGCCAATTTCGTGGGCGGTCGGCAAGGCGTCGCTCAACAGCAGGGCGACTTCTTCATTAACGTTGTCGGGCAGCGGAACAAGGCTGTTGTCGGCATAAGGTGTGCGGACGTATTCGGCCTGTGTGCATCGATCATGTAGCCTGAAAATCCAGCCGCCGTTGCGGCAGTGTGAATAGAGTTGGATTTTGCAGTTGTCGCAGTACAGCATTTGCTGACGCATGAAACAATGACTTTGACCACCGACTTTGATGTTTTTAGCACTCGCCGACTTCTTCTACAATACCGACGTGCCTTCATGACCGAGAGAATCACGGCCGTCGGCAACTTCGGGGTTTTTGCCTTTCCAAATCACCCAAGTCGGTACCGCAAATCGTGGTTTTGACGATTTTCACCACTGACGTCGGTCGAATCGATAATCTGCGGACGGGGTTTTTCTTTCAAAACGGATGTCGTTTGTGCCGTGATAAACCATTGCTTTCATGCTGATACTCCCGCTTTGTTGATAACAATCTCAATACCGCAATAAAGTCTCTTTATATGAGTTATATACCCCTACAAAAGAAATAAGTCAATAAGAATTATTACGATGTTATACCATAACATATTGTTTTAAATATAAATAAAACCCCCGATTGATATTAATGAACACACCCATCCCTTCTCCGAACGGCTCATCCGCTGGCAAAAACAACACGGTCGCCACCACCTGCCATGCAGTGCAAAACCCTATTGCGTCTGGCTTTCCGAAATCGCTCCAGCAGACGCAGGTCGCCACCGTTTTCGAGACTACTATCCGCGTTTCTGAAAAATTCCTGATCAGTACAACGCTCGCCGCTGCGCGCCGCAAGACGAAGTGTTGTCGCTGTGGGCGGGCTTGCGGTTATAAGCAGCCGCGCGCGCACTCTACATAGCCGCGCAACAAGTCGTCCGGGCAATTCGACGGTACGTTTTCCATCCGAACGCAAAGACTTGAAACCCTCTGTGGCGTAGGCAGAAGCACTGCCGCCGCCATTTGCGCCTTTGCTCAACCGCCACGAAACCATTTTTGGACGGCAACGTCAAACGCGTGCTCTGCCGCGTGTTCGCCCGCGACATGTGCAATCCGCAGGACAAAAATTTGAAAACTCACTCTGGACGCTTTCACGAAAGCCTGCTGCCGTCTGAAAACGCCGATATGCACGCTACTACGCAAGGCTTGATGGACTTGGGCGCAACCGTGTGCAAACGGACAAAACCCTTGTGCCATCAATGCCCGATGGCGGGACATCTGCGAAGCGAAAAAGCAAAACCGTATCGCCGAGCGCCGCGCAAAAACCGCCCCCGAAGTGCAAAAACCCTGCCGCTATCATTGATTATGCGCAACCCGACGGCGCAATCTCGCTGGAAAACGCCCGCCAAAGGCATTTGGGGCGGGCCATTGTGCACGTGTTTTGAAACCCTGAACGAAAACATCCGCTTGCGCCGAAAAAGCTCGGCATTTTTCAGACGACCTCCGGAACAACCCGTCTCACCACCGCCTGACGCATCGTTTATTGATGATTACGCTGTTTGGAGCGCAAACGTCGCTCGCCCGACACGCTACCCCTGTTCTGAAAAACGCATCAAAAGATAACTGCCTCTGGATTAAACCCTGAAAAGTGGCGGATTACGGTTTGCCCAAACCGCTGGCAGATTATTTGAAAGCAACGGCAGGCATTGTTTTAAAAATGCTCGAAAATCAAACAGGCAGCATCCAACTCTAAAAACACAATAACATACCCGCGCGTTATAGCAAACCCGCCCACGCCCGTCAGGAATCCCCATGCACACACTCCCTGCTTACCCAACAGTTCGCCGAACTCTCGCCGTTTTTCTATTCGCGTTTCTGAGCTGCCGACTGCGCCCTACGGGTCGCCTTCAACACCGATTTGGCGGCAGAGTGAATTTGATACAGATTTCAGACGACCGCCAACCTGACTCACCATCGGCAACGCCCCTGCAAACACGCGCCCGCACCCATTGCCGGCGTTTACAGCGGCCATCGTTCTGGTGTTTATACCCGCGCCTTGGCGACGGGCGCGCGATCTGATTGGCGATTCCGTCGATGCCACGGGACAACGCCAAGAGTGGCAGCTCAAAGGCGCAGGCAAAACGCCCTATTCCTGCTTTTGCCGACGGACGCGCTCGTCTTGCGCTCCTCCATCCGCGAATACCTCTGTTCCGAGCTATGCACCATCTCGGCATCCCCACGACCCGCGCCTCGCCCCAGTGTGGCAGCAACGACCCGTTTATCGCGAAACCGTCGACAACCGCCGTCGTCCCGGACCTGCATCGCCCCGAGCTTTCTGCGCTCGGCCATTTCGAATACTTATTACACCGGCCGCGGCCGAAATTCAACAACTTGCCGACTACCCTCATCCGCATTACTACCCCTCGACTGCCGAGATGCCGACAACCTTACGCCGCCCTGTTGGAACAAATCCGCAACCGCACCGCCGATACCGTCGCCGCATGGCAAAGCGTCGGCTTCTGCCCACGGAGTGATGAATACCGACAACATGTCTCGCATTAGCTGACCATAGACCACGGCCCCTTCGGCTCCTCGACGACTGACCGCCGCCACGTCTGCAACCACCCGACACCCGACGCCGCTACGCCTACAATGCCCAGCCCTTCGTCGCCCATTGAATTTCTCCGCCCTCGCCTCCTGCTTCGACACCCTCGTCCCCACACGACACCCTCGAGCAACTCATCGACGGCTGACAGAAGTCAGACGACCTATTTAGAGCAAATGCGCTGCAAACTCGGCTTTGCAGAGCAGACAAGAGAGACGACGAAAGCCTTTATCGCCGACCTCTTCACTGCCCTGCAGTCAAAAACCGGACTTCACCCCTGTTTTTCAGGAACCCGTCCGGAGTCAGCAATGCACACGGCGACCCCTCCCGCCCACAAACTCGAACAGACCTTCAAAAATCGGCGTTCCGCCCGCCTTCATCCGCTGGCGTCGGACGCTACCGCCAACGCCTGCGCGCCGAAACACAGCGTTCCGCCGAACGCGCAATACGCATGAACTGACCAACCGTTTACATCCTGCGCAACTACCTTGCCGAACAAGCCATCGCCCAAGCCCGAAACGGCGACTCACCGCGAAATCGAACGCCCTGCGCCGCTGCTCGCCCGTCCCTTTGACGAACAGGCAGAGCTCGCCGACCTTTGCCGAACCGCCGCCCGAAGGCAGCATTCCGGTTTGCGTCAGTTGCTCGTTAAACAAGGTTTCAACAAGGCAAAGGCGACACCGCCCTATTCGGTCTGTAAACCCAAATCAAAGGTCGTCTGAAAACCCAAATCGGTTTTCAGACGACCTTTTGACATTGCCCTCAGCCGAAAACAATCGGCTTATTCGAAAATCAACGATGCTGCGGGTTAGCGGTTTTCCAAGCGCAGAACACCCAGCTCCAAGAAAAGTCGTCATCAAGAGATAAATCAGCGCAACGGTATAGAGCGGTTCTTCATAAACGGAATAGCGGCCGCTAATCGTACTTTTGCACATAAGCCAGCTCCGCCACGGCGATAACGGACAACAGCGAGCTGTCTTCGAAAAGCGTAATAAATTCGCTGGCAAGCGGCGGCAGCATGCGGCGCAAAGCCCTGCGGAAGAATCACATAGCGCATAGCCTGCGGATAAGTCAGCCCCAGCGAACGCGCCGCTTCCATCTGACCGCGGTCGATGGACTGGATGCCCGCGCGAAAAATCTCGCAGATATACGCGCCGGAGTTGGCAATCGCGGCGAACCGGCAATCAGCGCGCCGTAAGAACGTCGGATTTCCACCGCTCGATCGCCGTTAATCAGCAAAACCATCGGTAGGATGGACAAAGAACGGGAACCAGACGTAAGACCAAATCACAATCTGCACAAACAGCGGCGTACCACGGAACAGCGTTACATACAGCAGCGAAACCTTACGCAAAACCTAGCCAGCGCACGCATGGGCGCACCCGCTTTTTCCAGATGAACTGAAAGGCGCCAGCGCGAGCAGCAGACCCACAGGAGCCGCCTGCCGCTCGCCACTACGGTCGAAAACCCAGCGTCGTCAGCGCGCCGTAGAAAAACATCCAGCGGTATTCGTAAACAATGTCAAACCGAAAATCCATACTCGTCCGCCTGTCTCAAAAACTCTGGGAAACGGCTTTGCGGCAGCCGCCCGATTCCCTGAACATTGGAAAAATGAAACTCGATATTTTTACAAGAAAAATACATTTTTGAATGCCTTTTGTTAAATTAATCAGGGTTGCATCCGTTTACATTTTCCCCATCCCGTCGCGCCTATCCGCCAATCGTCGCACTCGAATCCGTTTTTCTTCTGGAAAAACAACGCAAAACAATCCCTGATATGCCGTCGCAAAATTGACCGTCCTGACAAAAAGTGCGGATAATCCGCCCATCCTCAAACACCGTTTCAGACGACCTTTTCCCGTGATTTAAAAAGGTCGTCTGAAACCTTTATCAAAGCACAACATGAAAGCACCCGAACTCCTCCTCCTCGCCGGCGGCCTCGAACGCATGCGCGCCGCCTACGACTACGGCGCAGATGCCGTTTAGCGCCGGCAGCCTGCGTTACTCCCTGCGCGCCCGCAACAACGAATTTGCCAAACTCGACGTCCTCGAGCAGCATTAAAGAAGCGCACGAGCGCAACAAAAATTTTGACCGTCAACACCCTGCCGCACAATTCCCAAACTCAAAACCTTCGTCGCCGACATGGAGCCGCTGATTGCCATGAAACCCGACGCGCTGATTATGGCGGATCCGGCTTGATTATGACCGTGCGCGAAAAATGGCCGGAGATGCCGATTCACCTGTCCGTACAGGCCAACACCACCAACTATTGGGGCGGAAATTTGGCAGAACATCGGCGTCGAACGTATCATCCTGTCGCGCGAATTGAGCATGGAAGAAATCGCCGAAATCCGCCAAGAATGCCCCGACATCGAACTCGAAGTCTTCATCCACGGCGCATTGTGCATCGCTTATTCAGTGCTGTTGCCTATTGTCAGGCTATTTCAACCACCGCGACCCCAACCAAGGCACCTGCACTCAACTCCTGCCGCTGGGACTACAAAGTCCACAACGCCACTGAAAGCGATGCGGGCGACGCCCAGCTTTCTGCAAGGCTTCAACTTTGAAAAGCCCAAGAAGAAGCCAACCAAAAACTTCGAAGGCATCAACGGTCAGAAACGCCACCCCTACGCCGACAAAGTCTTCCTGATTGAAGAGTCCAACCGCCCAGGCGAAATGATGCCGATTATGGAAGACGAACACGGCACCCTACATCATGAATTCCAAAGACCTGCGCGGTATCGAAGTCGTCGAGAAAACTCGCCAAAATCGGCGTGGACAGCCTCAAAGTCGAAGGCCGCACCAAGTCGCTCTACTACGTCGCCCTGCGTCGCCCAGTCCTACCGCAAAAGCGATTGACGACGCCGTCGCAGGCCGTCCGTTCGACTACGGCTTTGAGCGAACTCGAATGCCTCGCCAACCGCGGCTACACCAGCGGCTTCCTCGAACGCCACCAAACCCAGAGACTACTAAAACTACCTCAGCGGCCATTCCACCGCCAAACAAAGCCAATACGTCGGACACGTTACTGAAATCGACGCCGAAGGCTGGGCAACGTGGAAGTCAAAAACCGCTTTTGCCGTCGGCGACACTTTTGGAAATCATCCACCCTGAAGGCAAACCAAACCGTTACGCTGGAACAAATGACCCGCAAAGGCGCAGCCGTCGAAGTCGCCCCGGCAACGGCATCCAAGTCAAAATCCTGAATATGCAGGGCAAAGAAAAGCCTTTGCTGGCGCGGGTCAATATATAACAAAAGGTGTCAGATCTTCAGACGACCTTGTCTTCTGCTTCGCCTCTTCTAAAATATCCAAATAAACGGTTTCAAAACATTCCTTCAATATTAATATATCTTATTTTTCATATTGATTTACAAGATTTCCTCTGCAAATCTTTAATCGATAAAATATAAATGTTTTCAAAACTTAACGTTTGTATGTAAGCTCATTGATTCTTTTGTATGGTTGCTCATAGATCAGGTTGATTGGTTGAAAATCGGGATTGCTGCGGTTTGCTAAGTAGGAAGTTATCAGATAGGGTATACTACAAGCGGTTACATCCGTGAGTATTAAATTAATCAATAAGATAGTTGATTGACTAACTAAAACTGTTAACACCCACAAAAACGGACAGGTCTCCTCAACCGTTTGCACATCAAACCGTTTGCACACTAAACAGAAAGGAAAACCATGCTTCATTATGCAGTTGTTTCTTCGTTATCGCCATTATTGCAGCCGTACTGGCTTTGGCGGTACGTGCAGGCAGCGCGGCGGTATCGCTAAAATCCTGTTTGTCGGTTTCCTGATTTTGTCAGGGGATGTCCCTGATTTTGGCAAGAAAAACAAAACTGACAAACAGATAAGGCGTAACCACGCCACCTTTCTGAATGAACGCTTGAAAACAAAGGTCGTCTGAAATTTTTCAGACGACCTTCTTCGTCAAACCCTAATCTTCATACGCCCATCGGCGGCGTAGGTGCAGACCAAATTCGGTCGCTGCTACACGTCGTCCACGCGGTTGACGCTCGGCCAGAATTTTGTTTTCGCGCACGAAGGGCAGCGGAAAGACGCTTCTTCGCGGGAGCATGGTGCGCCCATTCGCCGGTTACGTCGGCGGCGGTGTGCGTGGGCGTTAACCAGCGGTTGTCGTCTTTTCGGCCATTCGCCGCGCTCGACTTTCAGCACTTCCTGCTTGATTTGTTTCAGGCGGCGATGAAGCGGCTCGAGTTCGGCTTACTCGCTTCCGGTCGGCTCGATCATCAGCGTGCCAGCAACGGGGAAGGAGACGGTCGGGGCGGAAGCCGTAGTCCATCAGGCGTTTGGCGATGTCGGTTTCGGTAATGCACGCTTTTCGGCTTTGAGCGGGCGCAAATCGACGATGCATTCAGCAGCGACGCGGTCGTTTTTGCCTGTGTAAAGGACGGATAGTCTTCGCTCAGGCGTTTGGCGACGTAGTTGGCGTTGAGCAATGCCCAGCGCGTCGCCTGTTCCATGCCTTGTTTGCCCATCATGGTCAGGTACATCCAGGTAACGGCAGGATGGACGCGGAACCGAAGGCGGCTGCGGCAACGGCGGTTTGCCCGGCACTTGCGCTGTGCGTGTCTGGTCAAGGTGTGGCCTGGGCAAACGGGGCGAGGTGGGCTTGTCAGGCCGATGGGGCCCATGCCGCCGCCGCCGTGAGGGATGCAGAAGGTTTTTGTGCAGGTTCATGCACACGTCCGCGCCGACTTCGGCAGGCTGCATGATGCCGATTTGGCGCGTTGAGGTTGGCGCCGTCCATGTAAAACCTGTCCGCCGTTTTCATGGATGATGCGGCAGATGTCGCGGATGCCTTCTTCGTACACGCCGTGGGTGGACGGGTAGGTAATCATGATGGCGGACTAGGCGTCGCGGTGTTGTTCGGCTTGGCTTTTCAAATCGTCGATGTTGACGTTGCCGTGTTCGTCGGTATCGACGACGACTCTCAAAACCGAGCATGGCGGCGGTGGCGGGGCTGGCGCGTGGGCGGATTTGGGAATCAGGCAGATGTTGCGGTGCGCTTCGCCTGGGCTTCCTGATAGCGGCGATGGAGAGCATACCGCTGTATTCGCCTGCGCGCCGTTGAGTTGGGCTGAAGGAAATCGCCAAAAAGCCGCGATGGCTTTCAGGCTGTTCTCCATGTCGGTCAGGAGTTCGCAGCCTGCGGTTTGGGTTTTCGGTAGTGGATGTCGGAGAACCCGCCCAAGTAATCGGCGCATTTCGGCGGTGGCGTTGAGCTCATGGTGCAACTGCCCAGCGAAATCATGCCGGTTCATCGCCAAATCGCGGTCTCGAGTTTTTCAGGTAGCGCATTTCGTGTTCGGTGCGGTAACGGTTGATCACGGATGCTGCAAAGATATGTGTCTGACGCAGGAATTTCGGTTTTCAGACGACCTTGACGTCGTCTGAAAGCGAGGTGTTGTTGCCGGTAAAGGCGATACAACACGGCAAGGTCTTCGCGCACGATGTTTCGTGGAAGGCAGTGCGATTTGGCAGTGCTGACGCGGCGCAGGTTGTGCCCAGTTCCAAAAGCGGTTTGGAACGCTTGTCCGCTTTTTCTTTGCCGCGAAATCAACGGTGACGGTATCGAAGAAGACTTCGTGAACCACTTCAGGCCGTTCAGCCAGCGCGTCGGCAAAGGCGGAAGCCAGCGCGTGAATGCGGTTGGCGATGCGTTTCACGCTCAGCCGTGATGGACGGCGTCATGCCCGCCAAGTCTCGCCAGCAATGCCTGAGCGATGACAAATATTGGACGTGGACTGGCGCGCGGATGTGTTGCTCGCGGTAGACAACGCCAGGCGCAACGCGGGCTTTGCCCGATGCGTCTTTTGGATACGCTGATGCGTGCCCGGGCGAACGTTTGAACTCGTCTTTAAACGCGGAACAGCGGCGTGCGGCCCGCCGAAGCCATCGGTACGCCGAAGCGTTGGTGTTGCCACCAACGCGATGTCCGCGCCCAACTCTGGCAGGGGATTCCAGCAAGACCAAGCTCGCGATGTCGGCGGCAACGCGGCAACAATCGTGCCTTGGTTTTCAGACGACCCATGACGTCCTGCAAAGTCTTGCACGTCGCCGTCTTTTGCCGACGTATTGAAACAGTGCGCCGAAGTATTCATCGTCTGCTTTGGCAAAATCGCCGACCACCAGCTCGAAGCCGAAATATTTGGCGCGGGTTTTCATCACGTCCAAAGTCTGCGGATAAACGCGTCGTCCACGAAGAAAAACGCTCGGATTTTACTTTTGCCCACGCGGTGCGCCATCGCCATCGCTTCGGCAGCGCGGTCGCTTCGTCCAGCAAAGACGCGCCCGCCACGGGGAAACCGGTCAAATCGATACACACCTGCTGGAAGTTCAACAGCGCTTCCAAACGCCCTGCAGCGATTTCTGCCCGATACGGCGGTGGGCGGTGTACCAGCCCGGATTTCATACGTTGCGCAAAATCACGTTCGGCACGCGGGTTGGATAATAGCCCGCCGATATAGGATTTGTTTGATCACGTGCCGCAATGGCTTTCAGCTTCGCCAAAAGCGTCCGCTTCGGTCAGGGCTTCAGGCAGGTCGAGTTCGACGGCATACGGATGCTTTTGCGGCACGGTGTTGCCGACAAAATCGTCCATACTCTTCGCCGAGCGCTGAAAGCGCAGCCTCGTCGCCGAAACTCAAACGACGCGGCAACGCAGTTGAGGTGAACAGCTCCGATAGTCATTTTTACTCCTTCGGTGTTGTAAGAATCGCGTTGGGCAGGTGTTTTGGTTTTCAGACGACGTTTGGATTCGGAGGGATCGTCTGAAAACATTTATTTAAAAATAAATACGGTAAGTGATATTAAAACCCGTTTTCAGACGACCCTGTCCATTTTCAGGGCGCATTCTAAAAACCCTCTTGATAAACCGGACAGTTTAATATGCGCACCGGACAGGTAGCCGGTGCTCATTGAAAAATTCGCCGACGATCTGCCGCCGACAAATTTGAAATGTTTTTAAAGAGCTCACCCACCCGGCTTTTATCGAGCGGATGGTGCGCATCGAGCCAGTAGCTTTGAACGGCGCATCCTGCTGCAACTTTTAATTGTGCCGCGTTGTAAATGGCGGCATTGATTTTCAGACGGTTGCGGACGATGCCTGCGTCGGCAAGCAGGCGTTTGATGTCGGTTTCGTCGAATGCAGACAGCGTCAATGTCGGAATCTCTTTAAATGCAGCCCGAAACGCCTGCTGCTTCTTTCAGCATCAACGCCCAGCTCAAACCCGCCTGATTGATCTCCAACACCAGCCAGTCCGGAACAACTCATTGTCGTCTGAACGGAAAACCGTACGCTTATCGTGGTAATGTTTGTTCGGATGTCCGTATCGTTTGGGAGGGCGGCAACAAATTCGCAGTGATCCATGTTTTATCGGTCAAGAACAAAGGTCGCCTGAAAACCTAAAACGGGTTTCAGACGACCTTTCAAAATCAGGCAGCAATATGCCTGCTGCGCCATTTTAAAAATCAATCCACTTCGCCCGCGTATTGCTCGGCGGTCAGCAGGCCGTCGTAGTCGGCAGGATTGGCAGGTTTGATTTTTGAAGAACCAGCCTGCGCCGTAAGGGTCGCTGTTGGCGGTTTCCGGCGCGCGGCGCAAATCTTCGCTGACGGCAACGACTGCCTGCACATCGGCGCGTACACGTCGCGACGCGGCTTTTCACAGACTCAACTACACCGGCTTGTTCTTCAGCGGCAGGTTCGCGCGGACTTCGGGCAACTCGACGAACACGATGTCGCCCAACAACCTTGCGGTGGTAATGCCGACGGTAACGGTACTGTCGCTTCGGCGCAGCCATTCGTGGCTGGCAACGTATTTCAGTCCTGGCCGGGATGTTGTTGCTCATGGTTTGTCCTCTCCAGAACGTTTAACTTGCAGCAGTGAATCTCGCGATACCTCCTCATGTAAGTGTATAAGCAAACCTTACAAACACTTTATGAATCCTAGTATCTGAATATTGATATGGGCCATGAATAGAAGCCGACCAGCCATGTAAATCAACACCCTTTCCGTAAATGCTTGAATTGCACTTTCCAATCTATATAAACTCTCCATTCTTCAAAATCAATATCTTTCACAATACCCAACGCTCTAATCTCCATTTTTGTTCAGGGCACACTATGAATTTTCTTTTACTGTTATCTTATCTCCAATAGAAATCTCCTTGAATTTTTCAATCTGCCTTTCTATTGAATTTGGTCCTCTACTTTCTTCCCCTGTTGGAACCTTCTTATTCAACAATACCACTAACCCTGTTCTATAAAAGCCTCTAAGGCATCATCCACCACCAAACATGGCACCTACAATCCAATAATTCATCACAACAAACTTTCTTTTTATTTGAATACTATTTCTAACTTCTTAATTTAGGTAAATCAATATCTATTTATTTCAGACGACCTTTTACTTTGACAAAGGTCGTCTGAAACTCGACTATTTTCAATCAAACTCGTTTCTGTCCGTTGCGCACACGGCGTTTCAATACGCCACGTCCACTTTCTTTACCGCGCATCAGCACTTTGGCGGTATCGCCGTCAAAATCTTTCGGTACGCGGGCGATAGCGATGGATTGTTTCAGGCTGGGCGAGAATACGCCGCTGGTGGTTTCGCCTTTTGCCTTGTCGGTCAACACTCATGCGCGCGCAGGATGCCGCCTTTGTCGAGCAGCAAACCGACTTTGTGACGGCAACGCCTTTTCTTCAATGCCAACAAGGCGGCTTTACCGACGAAATCGCGGTTTTCGTCTTTCAAAATCACGGTCCAGTCGGCGCCCTGCTTCGAGCGGCAGGCTGGTGCTCGTCCATATCGTTGCCGTGTAAAGGTTCATACCGGCTTCCATGCCAGGGTGTCGCGCGCCGAGACCGCAGGCTGTACGCCGGTCTGTTGCAGGGCTGAAGAATGCGACGGCTTGGTGCCGGGCAGGATGACTTCGACGCCGTCTTCGCCGGTGTAGCCGGTGCGGGCGACAAACCAGTCGTTGCCCAAATCCGCGCCTTGGAACGGTTTGAGATTGTGGACGACATCCGCCCATTCAGGGTTTGACGGTCAGGGAGTTTTTCAATGGCTTTAGACCTCGTACGGCGAGCATACCGAGGTCGTAGCGCGGGTGGAAGGCGACGCCGAATTCTTGTCCGACTTCAGTGGAACTGGCGGTGTCTTTCGCGGGTCGCGCCGTTGGATACGATGCGGTATGCTTTCGGCTTCGTTGGTGCGGTAAATCCATCGTCGTCAATCACGCCGCCGTTGTCGTTGAGCAGCGCGGAATAAAGGCTTTCGACGACAGGCGAGTTTTGGCAACGTCGCTGGCAATCGCGTTGCGGAAAAAGGCTTTGGCGTTCGCTCCGGCAACGTCGGTAACGAGCATGTGGATACGTCGAAACATGCCTGCGTCGGTGCGCGTACAGCCGTGTTCGGCGATTTGCGAAACCATAATGGATGGGCAGCCCCAGCCGGCAAAATCGACCAGCTCGCGCCTGCATCTTGATGGGCTGAGTAAACGGGGTGGTTTTCAGGCAGTCATTCTCAGCTTCTCCGGACTTTATTGTTCCAGATGCCGTCCGCACGATGCGCGAAGACCCCATCTCGTCCTTGAACCTGAGATTTTGGCCGTATCCGCTTGATGGCAAAACCAGTCTGCTCACTGCTTTGCGCGGTTGTCTGAATGGTGGTTCAGACGACCTTCCTCCTTCGGTGGGTGCGAGCGCACCACTCCAGATGTTTTTATTTCAATGTGCAGTCCCTGTTGCCCGAGCGATTTATGGGCATCGCAGCTTTCGGCGGCTACATGTAACCTGATGTAGCCTCTCCTGCACATGGGGCGATTATGGCTGAAAAGGCAGTTTGGGCAAGCTGTCTCTTTGAAATATAAAAGCAGAAACCCCCAAAATCACAAATCATTTAACACAACAGATTATACCGACAAATCACCTGTCATTAGAGGATAATATGTTAAAACAACTTATTTAGGATATAATGCTACCAACTCTAACCAACCGACCCGGCAAAAGAGGTTCGGAGAAGATACGCAAAATGACCCAGCAGATTACTTCTGGATAAACCGACTGTAATTTTACAGGGTTTTACAGGAAAACGGACGTTTGACCAGTGTCGAGCTGGCGGAACGCATCTCCTCTCCCCTCGCCCCTGCTTACGCCGCCTCAAACAACTGGAAGACGCGGGCATCATCCGCCGCTATGCCGCCCTACTCTCCCGCAGCCGTCGATTTGGGCTTACAGGCGTTTATCCGCGTTTCCATCAGTCAAAAGAAAAGACGCACGCGAAGATTTCGCGCAATCGGTAAAAGATAGGGCCGGACTGAGCTGCTTCGCCCCTTACCGCGATAAAACCGATCACCTGCTCACCTTTTTACCGATATGAATGCTTTTCCATGTCATCTGACACATCTTTTCCCACCACGGCGCATACAGGACGCGCAATCAAGCTTTCGTATTGAAAAGAAATCAAAACCACTACCTCTCGCTGCCGCATTTTGGTACGGGAATAGGCAGAGTCTCAAAGGTCGTCTGAAAACCCGATTTCTAGGTTTCACGACCTTCTGACCATACTATAGTGGATTAACAAAAATCAGGACAAGGCGACGAAGCCGCAGACAGTACAGATAGTACGGAACCGATTCACTTGGTGCTTGAGCACCTTAGAGAATCGTTCTCTTTGAGCCAAGGCGAGGCAACGCCGTACTGGTAGTAATTTAATCCACTACACTCATTCCTCCATTCATGCGCAGACCAGTAGCCTGTATTTTTCGAACCCACTATTTTCCCATATCACAGGTGTCGTCTGAAAACTTTTTCAGACGACCCTTTTAGGTTTGATGGCGAACTGGTTTTATTTCGTGCCGTAATTGCTGCGGCAGGCGAGGTTGGCGTCGCTGCGGCTGCGGCGGCGTGTCCGCGATGGTGCGCAGCGCCGGACCGGCTTTGTCCGCTTTGGGGGATTTGTCGCCGCGGTCGCATATCGGCGTGCTGCGTTCGCTGCGGTCTGCCTGCCCGGAACGGTGTTCGTCGCTGCGTGCGCTGGGTTTGAGCACGGCGTTCGCCGCACATCGCCGTCGGCGTCGCTTTCCACCAGTTCGGCCTCGAAGCTCGATGCGTCTGACCGCCGCGTCGCACGGTCGCCTTTGACGCTTCAAACATTTTCTGTTCAGGTTTTATCCATCAGGGAAATGGCGACGCCGTCCGCGCTCGCTCTGCCGGTGCGTCCGATGCGTGGACGTAGTCTTCGGCTGGGTCGGCAGTGTGTGAAGTGATGATGAAGGCATAGCCTGGCGATAACCAGTCCGGCGTGCGCACGTCGGTGGCAACAAGAACCGCAGGCTGCCTCTTTGAAGGCGCGAGGGTCGAGACGGCTTGCTGGACGGTCGCCGTGATGATTGGGCGGCGAGGTGCGGGCGCATGAGGTCGCGGGTGCGTGTCGACGCCGTTTGGTTTTTGAATACGATGACTTGGTTCATTCTGCAAACTGACAATCAGCCGCTCTAAAAGATTGCGTTTTTGAGCGCACACGCGATGTGCTGCCGACATTAGTGCTGCGGTAGTTTTTGCGCGGCGACTCTGACTGATTTCTCGGCGACTATGAAGTCTGGCGAGTTTGCGGATGGCGGGCAAACGCTGGTGAAAACGAGCAGGGTTTGGCGCTGAGCATCCGACGATCGGATGTCGTCGATGAAACCCATATCCAACATGCGGTCGGTCTGTCGAGAACGGACGATTCGACTTTGTTTAAATTGATGCTCGTTTGACGTAATGCAGCCTCGCCGACGGTGGCGACGACGATTTCGCAGCTGGCGCGCAGGTCGGCGTGGTTTGTTTGTCCACGTTGACGCCGCCGAAGAGACGGTGGTGCGCGGCAGGTTTTGATATAGCTCCCGCAATGTTTTTGCCGATTTTCGGTCGATAAGTCCACGCGTCGGGTCAACACGAGCATCGCACGGGCATCGCGCGATGTGCTGGAAGTAGCATACGTTTGAGGCGCTTCCAGACCAGCAGCATAAGGGCGGCGGCTTTTGCCTGTGCCGGTTTGGGCGGCGGCAAGTCGTGCCGGCGAGCTTTGGGGATGGCGGCGGCTCTGATGCGGCGTCGGCTTGCAACCTTGCGCGGTCAGTGTGGAAAACGAGTTCGCCGCCCAGCCCGAGTGAGGCGAATGGATCATGGCGGTAGTCTTTCTGTCCGGACGGGATGTGAATGCCGCATGGGGTCGTCCCGAACGGGAGGATGTTTTGATTGTGTGTTTGATAGATGCCGCCGGCAAGCGTGCGGGTTTGTAGAGGCAAACCGCAGAAAAGGAATGCGGCTTGCTGCGGAAAGAAAGCGGATTGTGCCAACGCGCCGCCTAACGGCAGGCGGGCGGAGCATGTTGTTTGGTCAGTTGCCGAGTCGATAAGGGATACCGCCATGCCGCCGGCGTTTATGTCCCCTTAAATTTGAAACCGCTTATCATTTCCCTGACGGCATTTACTGTCATAGTTCAAACTCATCGAAAACTTTCATGTAATGAAACCAACCGTACTGAGGAGACTCTGTTTTGGGACAGACGCAAATCTGCGCTGTAAACCATCAATCACAATAGGAATATACGACATGAAAACTTTTATCGATCGCCGCTGCTGCCGCGCCTGATGCTGGCGCCTGCTCTTAGCAGCAAAAACTTCAGAGCTAGAAACCCCTAGCGTAGCGTTGAAGAGGCAATCGCTCATCGCCAACAAGCTTCCGGTGCAAAACCAAGACCGCGCCGTGTTCGATGCATGTATGAAAGACAAAGGCTACCAACGTAGCGTTGCTGAGTGCAGGCAGCCGCAGCCACTGCTTTGCACTCAGCCGGTCATATTGTTAAAGTTAGGAATTGATGTCACCGCATCGTTCGGGGTCATACATCAACAATTTCGCCATGCTTATTCCGCCTGATTCCATTCTACCCGGAAGGTGGCAGAACGAAAGGTCGTCGAAACCGTTTTCAGACGACCTTTCCGTTTGTTTTATCCATGGCGATTCGATTATTACAAAGCGGTCAAAAATAAGCGCGCGGCACGCCTGATGCTTCGCTCATCCGCATCAGGTAACCATAACCTTCGCGTGCCATTCGACGCCGCGCACAACGGTCGGTTGCGCAATATCGGGAACAACACGTCTTCCATACTGGCTTCGCTGTTCAAGCCCCTTGCCGCCTCGGTCATCAGCGTTTCAGTTCCGACAACCGTGCAGCCGTTGCACATACCGGACCGGTTTTTGATCCAAATTGGCGAAGCTGCCCTGATATTTTTCTTGTCCGTGAAATATTTCACGGCTTCCGCGTTTCAAACTCAGGCAGCCTGATTTTTCACACGCGCGGCTGGACGAGTTTCAGGTTGTATTCGCCCACTTTGTCCAACCATGCCTGGATTTCGGCCGGATTTTCAGTTTTCAGACGACCTCGCGGTCAAGATACGGACAACATCCAAACTCCGCCCATAAACGAACTGTCTTTTTTGCAGGATAGGCACTGCTCGCGCCAATCATGCCAATCGGTGCCGCTCGTCATCGTTTGCAGCGCATCGACTTTTCAACGTCCGGCGCCCAACAGCCCGCCGCCATCCGCGCACGCACGCAAAACGGGCAATGGTCAAATATATAGCTCATTTGATGGATTCTTTCTGTTCATCAAACGGACGAACCATCATTTAGGTCGTCTGAAAACAACCTGCTTACACAACAGCCCGCAACCGCTTTTACAACGCAATGCTAATAAACCTGTTTTTATCGAAACGAAAAGACACCATCACGACCAACACCAGCCTGATTCAAGACACGCGAGCGCGATCGCAAGAACAGCGCGAATGGTTCGACGCTACGCGCCGTGCTGCCGGACAACGATAAAAATCCTCATCGGCGCGGGCATGGTCGCTGGCGCAGGAACACTATCCCGGCCGATGCCGCCACGCCGTATGGCGAGCCGCTGCTCGATCACCTGGCGCGGCGCAGATGGTCAACGAATCCGATCCGTTGCCCGGATGCCGTCGCCGCGACGCTGTTGCCGACACGACGCCATGTTCTGATTGAACCCTCGGTTTCCGAACTCTGCAACAGCACCGTCGCCGAGCGATAGCTGTGGACGAAGTGCAGAGCTTACACTCTTGCCCGTGTGGACAGCCTCGCCACTTTCCGAAGAGCGCGCCCAGCAAGCCGAAAACCATGCGTAAATGCTGCTGGCGATGGTTACCGACATCCGCGCGCCGATTGGGCTGCCATGCGCACCCGCACCATGCAGTTTTCAGCAATATCCCCGACAGCCCCGAAAAACGCGCCGTCGCCAAAGAAACCCCTCGACTCTTCGCTCCCCGTCGCCAACCGTCTAGGCGCGCATGGCAGTCAAACTGGCAGCTCGAAGACCCGGCTTCGCCATCAAGAACCTCGGAAAATACCGCGAAATCGCGCTGCTTTTTGGACGAAAAACGCACCGAACGCCTTGAATACATCGAAAACTCTCAACATCCTGCGCGGCGAGCTCAAAAATACAACGTCCACTTCGAAGTCGCCGGCCGCCCGTAGCACATCTACTCCATTTACAGGCGAAAGAAAAACTCAGCTCGACGGGTTGCTCGGACATCCGCGCCGGCGGATTCTGGTCGATACCGTCCCCGAGTGTACACCACGTTGGGTATCGTCCACAGCCTCTGGCAGCCCATCGGCGAGTTCGACGACTACATCGCCAACCCCAAAAGGCAACGGCTATAAAGTTTGCACACCGTCATCGTCGGTCCGAAGACAAAGGCGTGAAGCGCAACCGTACTTCGATATGCACCAATTCAACGAAACTGGTGTCGCCGCCCACTGGCGTCAAAGAGGGCGGCAAAGGCGATTCCGCCTACGAGCAGAAAGATCGCCTGGTTGCGCCAACTCTTGACTGGCGCGAAAACATAGTGAAAGCGGCAAGGAAGACGCCGCCGCCTTTCAAAAACCGAGCTTTTCAACGACACGATTTGACAGTCCTGACCCTGCATGGCAAAGTCCTCCCCTGCCTACGGGCGCGACCCCATCGACTTCGCCTATGCCCTGCACAGCAGCATCGGCGACCGTTGCCGCGCGCGAAAGTCGAAGGGCAAATCGTGCCGCTGTCCACCCCGTGCTCGAAAACGGACAGCGCGTCGAAATCATTACCGCTACAGAAGGGCATCCTCCGTCAACTGGCTCTACGAAGGCTGGCCAACAACCAGTGGCGCAATCAGCAAAATCCGCGCTCACATCCGTCAGCAAAACGCCGACACCGTGCGCGAAGAAGGCCGCGTTCAACTCGACAAACAGCTTTGCCAAACTCACGCCCAAGCCCAACCTGTAAGAGCTTGCCGAAAACCTCGGCTACACACACTTGACGACCTTTACACCGCCGTCGGACAAGGCGAAATTTCCCAACCGCGCCATCCAGAAAGCCTGCGGTACCGCTGGAACGAACCGCCGCCCGTACCCTGTCAGCGAAACCACCATCGTCAAACAGTCCAAAAATCAAAAAGGCGGCAAAACCGGCGTCCTTATCGACGGCGAAGACGGTTTGATGACCACGCTTGCCAAATGCTGCAAACCCGCGCCGCCCGACGATATTGTCGGCTTCGTTACCCGCGAACGCGGCATTTCCGTCACCGCAAACCTGCCCGTCTTTTCCAACACTCGCCGAACACGCGCCTGAAAAAGTGTTGGACGCAGTTGGGCGGCATTGCAGAAGCGACAAGTGTTCGCCGTCGATGTCGAAAATCCGCGCCCAAGACCGCTCAGGACTTTTTGCGCGACGTATCCGATGCACTTGCCCGCCACAAACTCAACGTTACCGCCGTGCAAACCCAGTCCCGCGACTTGAAGCCAGCATGAGGTTCACGCTCGAGGTCAAACAGGTCAACGACCTCCCGCGCGTCTCGCCAGCCTCGGCGACGTCAAAGGCGTGTTGAGCGTAACGAGGTGTAGGTAGGAATAGGTCGTCTGAAAACGGATTTCGGTTTTCAGACGACCTTTTTCGTCTGTATCGTAATCGACAGCAGTGTATCGTTCTGTCCTTCCTGCTTGTACAGGAATGACGGCACGGTGAGCGACTTCGATAAATCGCCATCTGCCTTTTTAAAAACAGCCACATTGGAATCAGGTCGTCTGAAAACCGCATATTGCAATTTTCAGACGACCTCTCAGCATCACTTCAAATCAAACCGGATTACAGCTTCCATCGCTCAGCTTGGCAGCGTAGGGCTTCCAAGTCTGCAATCGGACGGTTGTTACACCACTTTCCATCGCTGCTTTTAGCAGTAGCGGAAAGCAAACACGTGGCAGCAGGCGGAGTCGAACGGGGTCGGAATCAGGTACTCCGCACCGAATTCGAATTCTTGCCGTAAGCAGCCACCACTTCTTCAGTTACCTCTTCCATTGCCGTCTGCCAAGTCGTACACGCACGGGCACGCTTCATTTCTTCGTTGATGGTCGTCGCGCCGACATCCAACGCGCCGCGGAAGATGAACGGGAAGCACAATACGTTGTTCACTTGATTCGAAGTCGGAACGGCTGGTACCGATGACCACATCCGGACGGGTTTCTTTTCGCCAACGGAGGCAGGATTTCCGGATTCGGCTCTGCCATGGCGAACACGATGGGTTTGGCGTTCATGGTGTTCAACATCTCAGGCGTCAGCAGGTTCGCGCCGGAGAGACCTAAGAAGATGTCTTTGCCTTTTACGGCATCGGCAAGCACGCGCTGACCGTTGTCTTCAATGGCGTAGAACTGTTTGACTCGTCCATGCGGTCTTTTGTCTTCGCGGGTTTGTAAATCACGCCTTTGAGTCGCAAACGGTAACGTTTTTCGCGTTTCAGACCCAAATCGAGCAGTTGGTTCGCGAGCAATCGCAGCCGCACCGCGCCGGAGCAAAACCAAGGTCGCTTCTTCGATTTTACGGCCGGTATAGCGCAGGGCATTCAATACGGCAGCAGCGGTGATGATGGCGGTACCGTGTTGGTCGTCGTGGAATACGGGGATTTTGCAGCGTTTGCGCAATTCGCGTTCGATGTAGAAGCATTCAGGCGCTTTAATGTCTTTCGAGGTTGATGCCGCCGAAAGTCGGTTCCAACGCGGCGATGATGTCTCACCAGTTTTTGCGGGTCTTTTTCATCGATTTCGATGTCGAATACGTCCACACCGGCGAATTTTTAAACAATACGCTTTTGCCTTTCCATCACAGGCTTGCTTTCGCCAATGCGCCGATGTTGCCCAAGCCCAAAACGGCGGTACCGTTGGAAATCACGGCGACCAGTTGCCTTTGGCGGGTAGTTTTGCATTTTGCGATCGGCATGAATTTCCATACAGGAGCCGCGACGCCGGCGTACGCCAAAGCCAAGTCTTTGGACGTGGCCAGCGATTTGGTGGGGTAACGGAGACTTTACCCGGCACGGGAATTCTGTGAAATTTCAGTGCGGCTTCTTTTAATGAGTTTTCCATTTTTCGATCCTGTTGCGAGAGATGTTGAGACGAGGTCGTCTGAAACGTTGGTTTCGGACGTTTTGACATTACAGCGGCTTATTTATTAACAAATAAACCTATTTTGTAATAGCGTGCAATTTTACCATGTTCCCCAATGCGGCGCATACCGCTATTTTCATCTGAAACAAACAACCTCAAAGCAAAAACGTATGCTTTCAGACGACCTATCTGGTTTCCAAAACATCCATACCCGAAACTGCGCGCCAATGCATGTTCGATATCCGCCCTCACCTCCTCCAAACCCGGTTGCCATCGATAAGCGCGTAGCAGTTCGGGATGCGCTGCGGCGCGTTCGAGATAAACAGCACGCACGCGGGCTAAAAAACTGCCTGCTCCTGCTCGAAACGGTCCTTTCGCGCGTCTGCCCGATACGCGCCATCGACACTTCCAGCGGCACGTCCAGCAGCAACGTCAAATCAGGACCAAACCCGCCCCTGCACCCAATTTTTCCAGCATTTCAATATCCTGAAGGGCACGCCGCGCCACCGCCCTGATAGGCGAAAGTCGCATCGGTAAAACGGTCGAAACGACATGAATGCCGTCCGCCAGCGCAGGCAGGATAACGTCTTCAGATGCTGCTGCCGCGCGGCAAACATCATCAACGTCTCCGCGCGCAATCCCGCCTTGGTCTTCAGGGTTCAACAAAATTTCGCGCAAAGCCTCGCCGACAGGCGTACCGCCCAAGCCTGCGCGTAACAATACAGGAAGGTCGCGGGATTCGAACCATTGGCGGATAACGGCAGATTGGTCGACGGCCGCGCTGTCTCATGCCGTCCAGAGTGATAAATTTGCGGTTTCATAAGGTCAATTTTTATTGAGAGAACGATGTTCAAAAGGTCGTCTGACAGCAGGATTATAAATGCTTTCAGACGACCTTGCTTTTCAATGCGGCGCGTTTCTGCATACTGTTCTGACATTTCCGGGTTTTCAAATCAATCTGATGTCAAAACCGCAAACCTTAAATACCGCCTCCAGACGACCTTTTATCTTTTTAATCAACCGACCAAGCCTTTCACTTTGCAAAAACAACAAAAATAATACAAAAATTTACAAAAACACAGGAACTTATAAAATATAAAACAATAACAGTTGCAACAATAATCACAAATCATAATAATGTCATATATACCGTTCAGGCACAAAAGCCTACTGTATAAGCATTACATAGAAAAATATTACGAGACTGTGTTAATACACATCTAAACTCACATAAGGATAAATTCCGATGAAAACCCGTTTTACTTTTAACTTCTCTGGCTTTCGGCTTCTCATGATGATGGGCACGCTGCAATGGCTGATGTTGTTCCTAGTGGCAAAGACGCTTACTTCAATGTCAAATTGAAACTGACAGGTTCTGCGAAGTCTTTACTGTTCCCAGTAGCAAAACAAGCGCAATTTCAGCCGAAGGCGACACTACCGCCGTGCAGACATTGATTTTCGGTACCCTACATTGCCCCAAAGCAACAGCGAAGAGTTGTCTCGAAGCAATGTTGGTCAAGCAACAAACGCAATCCAAGTTAATTGCAGCTGCAACACTGCGTTCCAAGTAGCCTTTAGAATCCAGCAATAACAATGCAGACGGCAATGGTTCGATGAGCGGTTTGAAAGTACAAACCAAGATAAAATCGCTTATCAACTCTACAAACCGACCGTCAGCAATGCAGGAACGGAAAATGAAACGGTTGACAATACCATTACAGCCAACAAATGGGTAAAAGACAACAACGCGCTGGCTCTCGACTGGTAGAAGGTTTGAATACTGCAATCAATGTCCTGTCTTTGCAAAATCGAGCAAGGTGTACTGGCCGATAAAACCCCTGACACTTATCAAGACCGCGTAAAAGTAACCCTGACCTACTAATCCGGTTTACTCCCTCAAACAAAACAACTCAAAAATACTCATGCAAAAAGCTAATCAGCACACTTGTCGAGTATGCTGACGGCGGCAGCGGTTTTACCAAACCATGCCGCCGGTTTGCAAGTCAGTCCGACATCTCTTTCCCTGCCCGCCAAACAGCGGGCGGGTATTTTTACTTTGGGAAATAAGGGTACAGAGCCTTTAACGGCTCAGGTACGCGTCTTCCGCTGGACGCAGGACGCAAACGGCGGGGAGATTCTCGAACCCACCGATGCCGTCATTGCCAGCCCGCCTATGGTCAAACTGGAAGCGGGTGCGCAACAGCAGTTCCGCGTGATGCGTGTCAAGCCGTCCGACAAACAGACAGAAGAAGCCTACCGCCTGATTGTGGACGAACTGCCCGCTCCCAATGCGAAACCGCAAAAAGGTATCCAGTTGATGATGCGCTACTCGCTGCCGCTGTTTGTCAACGTTCAAAACAATGCCGAACCGAAGCTGCAATGGCGTGCGGAAAAACCGCGAGCGGCAAAGCGGTTTTGGTTGCCGAAAACACAGGCAATGCCTATGCGCAACTGAGCAATATTACTTTTTCAGACAACCTCCGCCAAAAACGCACTGATGCTGGCTAAACGGTTTGGCAGGCTACGTCCTGCCGGGCAACACTTGGAAACGCGAGCTGGAAGTTTCCGCTTCTCTGAACCAAGGTCGTCTGAATGTTACGGTAAACGGCATGCCGATCCAAACGGAGGTACGGTTTGTCGCCCCATGACCCAAAACACGTCTCACACGGCTAAGCACCGCGTTGATGCTGTGTTTCTACGCCCCGCCCTCCCTGCTCAGGATATCCTGACGCAGGCAGCACCCGCCGCCTCACGAGCAGGCATGGTTAACCGCTTCACCCGCAGGTCAAAATCAACGGCAGCATACGCGACGGTATCGAACCGTTCATGTCGCGCAACGGCGTGCTGTAGCACGTCCCGAATCCCTGCGCGCTACGGCATTGCCCTGCCCGATGCAGAAGCCGCCGAGGCAGGCAAACACGGAGTCGTGCCTGAAATACAGGACGGTTCGTCCACACCCGGCGCAGACGTATGGTTCGAACTCTCACTCATCCCCGGTTTGCAGGCGAAATACGATGCCGCGCGCAAACCCTCGATCCGCCGCCCCTCGAATGGCAGCCCGACCTGAAAGCCGCCTGCATCGGTGCGCCGCAGGAAAACCGCTACGCCATCGCTCAAACCCGGCTTTGCCGCCGTTCTGAACTACGACACCAATATTCGCGCAACCGCTCCGGCAGCGGCACTCAGGGCGTTTCTCGGCGAAATGCGCCTGAGTACGCCTTGGGGCTATCTGAACCACACCCACCTCACAACCGAAGCCACAACAAAGCAGCGGCTCCCGCAGCAACACCGCCCGCTTGGATACCTATTGGCGCACAGTTTGGCCCGAACAAGGCATATCGCTGACCGTGGGCGACACCCTGACCGACAAATCGGCTCATGGGCGGCACACGCATCGGCGGCATCAAAATCTCCGCACTTACAACACCCGTCCGTGGAAACAAACCGCCCCGCTGCGTTCCTACTCGGCAAAAAGCACCCTCGCCCGGCACGGTCGATCTCTATATTGACGGCGTCAAACAAATGAGCCGCGACGTCGAAGCGGGCGAATACGAACTCATCCCTGCCGCCGTCCATCAGCGGCCGCAGCAACGCCCGTCGTCGCCACCGACGTACTGGGGCGCACCGTCGTCGTCGATATGCCGCTTTTACGGCGCAGCGGACTTTGGCGAAAGGCTCGAACGAATGGTCGTTTGAAGCAGGCTACGTCCGCCGCGATTACGGCATCCGTTCCGCAAAATACCAATCTGACCCTGCCGCCTCCGGCACGCTGCGTTACGGTGTCAGCACGCCCTGACCGCTCCAAACCACGGCGAAGCGCGCGCGGCTACCGTCAGGCGGGCACGCCGCCGATACCGCAGCTGTCTGCTCGACAACTCAATCTTACCTATGCCGAAAGCCGCTTTGTGCGGCAAGAGCAGGGATCGGCGCAGCAGCGCATTTTTCAATACCCAACGGGACAGGCCTCTTCAGCGCGGGCGCGCCGTACCAACGGGGCAATTTGCCGAACTCGGCGACACCGCATATGGCGCAGACTTTTTCAAAGCCATACGTCATCCTACATCCGCCTCTGCATCCGCAGGTTGGAGCAGCGGACAAACCTCGGCTCATTCAGCCTATCCTACGTCCACACACACCGGAAGGCCGCCCCTGCAGACGGAATAGGCTCGTTCAGCTGGAGCCGCAACTTCAGTACCTCGCTTTACGCCGGTGCCAATAAAAATTTCCGCAATGAGCGAGAACTGAGTTTTCACGCCGGACTCTCCATCAGCCTTGACAACGGCTACTCAACCTCCGCCGGCGTAAGCAGAAACAGACACAACAACAGCTACCAGGCAACCCTGAGCAAAACCAGTAGCGGCATGAACAGCACCAGCTGGGGCATAGGCTGGCAGCAAAACGACAACACATACGTGGCAACCGCAGCAATACCTTCAACGGCAACATCCGCCATCAAAACACCTACGGCGACGGCTGGGCAAACGTTTACAGCCAAAGCGGCAACAGCAATTGGAACGTAGGCTGGAGGGGCGGCCTCGTCCTCATGGGCGGCAGTATCTTCGCCACCCGCCAAGTCAACGACAGTTTCGCCGTCGTCAACACGGGCGATAGTGGCGGACGTCCCATCCGCGCAGGCGGCATGCCCGTAGGGCAAAACCAACCGCAAAAGGGCTGGCACTCGATCCCGCAGCCTATCCGCTCACCAAAAACACCGTCAGCGTCGATATTGCTGAATTGCCGCTGGACGTCCAGCTGAACACACTGTCGCCGAAATCGCCCCCGCCCGAATCGTTCGGGCATGCGCGTCGAATTCAAAATCCAGCGTACCCGCGCCGCCACCATGACGCTGAAAGACGCACAAAACCACTATTCCGAGCGGCGGCAGCATTACTGCTGAAGACGGCACACTGGCAGCCGTAACCGGCTTCGACGGCAAAAACATATATTGAAAACATGAAAGAAGGCAGAAACCGCTTCACCGTCGCCCTCCCCGAAAACGGCGGCACTTGCACCTTCGAAGCGGACTACCCTGAAACACACAATCCGGATTCCATCCCGGAACTGGGAGACATCATATGCAGATAAATATAAAGAGAGGTCGTCGAAAAACCGCAAACCGTCTTTTTCCGACAAATGACATTGCTCGCCGTATTCGGACTCGTTGTCCGTCCGCAGGGCAAGCCTGGCAGTCAGCGCGTAGCCGGAAGGTTTGGCCAATGCACGGCGACGGTACATGGCAACGGAACAGTCAATGGGCAGCCTGCTGTGTGTGGAAGCTTTGGCAACGGAGTCAACCTTCTGAACAACAACCAGCCGGAAGATATTCAAGGCACTATCCATTACCGCTGTGTCAACAACGATGATTATTCCGTAAAATTACGTCTGTGCTTCAATATTGATGGAGGCCGAGGTTCAACAGGTATATACCCCACGGAAAAATGACTTATACCGAAAACCCCTCACCATCGTTGCAACTTTCATTGCTTAAGCCGGACAACACCGATTGGGGACGGATTCAACGGCAAAAACACCCAGCAGTGTGGGAACCCACGTTATACGTCTCGGCCTCATGCGAGTCCTACGAAGGCACCATGCCCATCGAGCTGGATTGGTCAGCGGGCAAAATAACGCCTTCCTACTCCTTCAGGCTCTTACCTCCTCAGACTTTACCGGAGGCTCCACGGCATTGCTGGAAAGGGCAGAACGTTAGGGTACTCCTGACCCGTCGATTGCGGGAACAACCTGCACACAGGACAACGCTTCCCCTTTTACGTCCAAGCTTTACGTCGCCCCTGTCTGCGAATTCGTCTCTGCCGACGACATCGACTTCGGCACGCACACCGCCGGCAGTACCAACCTGAAGCGGTCGGGCAACCTCACTGTCCGCTGTACCAACGGCTACCCTTACACCGTCGGCCTGATTCCTTCCAACGGCAATAAAAAGAGGCGGCGTGAAATGAAGTCCACCAATCGCGCCAACACCGACAAAGTCCCTACCTCCTTAAAAGGTGAACCGTTCCGACCCCTGGGGCAACCAATCTCCGGCTCAGGCAGTGCAGAAATTTACCGGCGACGGAAGCAGTCAGACGCACACCATCGCCGCAGAGGTTATACTGACCACACCCCGGGAGAATATCAAGATAAAGTAACTGTCGATATCCACATCGACTCCGAAGGGTCGTCTGAAAATCACAAAACAGTAGCGTTATAGCACGGATAATCCGCCGTTATTCCTGTTTGCAAAGGAATAGTGGCGGATGTTCTCATTTGATTTCTCAAAAAGACCGTCTGTAAACATTCAAAACTTTTTCAGACGACTTTCAAAACCGATATGATGGCAAATCAAACCCGCAAAGGAGCAAACATCATGTCAAACAACGAATACACACAAATCGGCTGGATCGGCCTGGGGCAGATGGGCAATCCGATGGTAACGCGCTGCTCGATGCGGGTATCGAAGTCGGCGTTTACAACCGCTCACCCTGATAAAACCGCCGACTTGCAAAACCAAAGGCGCGAAAGTTTACAAGCCGCGCCGAACCGATCTCGCGCTATCCCGTTATTTTCCTGATGGTTTCCGACTACGCCGCCATCCTCGACATCCTCGACGAAGATACCCGAAAAGAGCTGACGGCAAAATCATCGTCAACATGAGCACCATCGCCCCGTCCGAAAACCTCGCTATCAAAGCCATCGTCGAAGCGGCGGGCGGGCAGTTCGCCGAAGCCCCCGTCTCCGGCTCGGCTGTCCCCGCCACCAACGGCATATGCTGATTCTCTTCGGCGGCGAAGAGAATGTTTTAAATCCGCTGCAAAAGTGTTCGGCATCCGGCAAAACCTTCCACTTCGGCAACGTCGGCAAAGGCTCGGGCGCGAAACTCGTGCTCAATTCTGCCTGGGCATCTTCGGCGAGGCATACAGCGAAGCCATGCTGATGGCGCGGCAACCGGCATCGATACCGACACCATCATCGAAGCCGTCGGCGGCTCTCGCCATGATTCGCCCATGTTCCAAAACCAAAAATCCTGCGGCAAACCGCGAATTTCCACCTGCCTCGCCTCAAACACGCCTCAAAGACTCAACCCGCCGTCAACGAATTGAAACAGGCAGGCAATTCGCTGCCCGCCGTTGAAAAACCGTTGCCGAAAGCTACCGTCAAGCCGTCGCGGCAGGCTACGGCGAACAAGACGTTGCCGGCGTTTACCTGAAACTGGCAGAACATCAGAAATAATCCGAAACAGCTTATTTATCTTATTCATACATAAAAGAAGGTCGTCTGAAAACAAGCATTGCGGGTTTCTCAGACGACCTTTTGATTTTCAACTTCGCTTTTAATCTGTCAACTCGATCTTCAAGCCCAGAAATCGCGCGGCGGGTCGAGGACGGGTTTGATCGATGCCGCGTGCGGACGGCAAAGTCGCCGAAGCCTTCGTCGTCAAGGCGGTTTTGCGCCCAGTTGCCGACCCAGCCGTCGACGATTTTCGCGGATTCGGGTTCGGGCGATGTTTTCTTTAGAGGCGCGGGATGCGGGTGCCTCGCGGTTGCCGCCTGCGTAGAGGTTGTAGCGGCCGACGGCTTTGCCGACCGCCGATTCGGCGAGCATAGCGCGACCGCAGCCGTTGCGGACAGCCGGAGACGCGCAGGACGATGTATTCGTCTTCTAAACCGGTATTTGGCGAACATTTCGTCGATTTTGTCGGAGAACGACGGCGTGAAGCGCTCGGCTTCCGCCATCGCCAGCTGACAGGTCGGCAGTGCGACGCACGCGACGGAGTTTTCGCGCTCGGATGCGCGATGGATTTGCTGATTAAGCCGTGTTCTTTGGCGATTTTGTCTATGGTATCTTCTGGTGCCGCGTGAACGTTGGCGACGCACAAGGTTTTGTTGGCGGTCAGGCGGAAGTCGCCGGGTGATTTTGGCGATTTTCGCGCACACCGGTTTTCAACGGTCTGCCGGGGTAGTCGAGCAGGCGGCCGTTTTCGATAAACAGGGTCAGGTGCCAGTTGCCTTCGAGTCCTTTAACCCGCCGAGTGGTCGCCGCGATGGGCTGAAGGCGTAGGGCGATGGCTCGAACTTGATGCCCATGCGCCGTTCGACTTCTTCTTTGAACACTTCGACGCCGACGCGCTGGAGGGTATAGCGGGTACGCGCGGCTTTGCGGTCGCTGCGGTTGCCCTGAGTCTCGCTGGGTGCTGACGACGAGCCTGGCGGCGTTGAGGGTGTATCTCGAGGGCACAAAGCCGAATCTCGTAGGAGGTGTGTAGGGGTAGGTTTTGGTGTTGCCGCGTTCGCTGGACAGCCCGCCGCCGACAAGGATCGTTGAAAGCCGACAAGTTTGCCATTTTTCTCGATGGCGACAGCTCAAATCGCGAGTGGATGTCCACATCGTCGTCAGGCGGGATGACGACGGCGGCCTTTTGAATTGCGCGGCAGGTATGGGTTTTGCCCAAAATCGGTTCTGACATCGTCGGCGATTTCTTTGTTGCGCGGCTCGGTCGGTTCGGTAGTGAATACTTTTTCGCCGTCCAGCCAGACATCGGCGTATGCCATGGTGCGCGGCGAAGGCGCATACTGATGCGTTTCGCCCATTCGTAGGCTCTTGGTGCAGCGGGCTTTGGACGGATTGCGGTGCAAAGTACGTTGCGGTTGACGTCGCTGGCGGTGGCGATGGAATCGAGGCCGAGTTTGTCAGAGACTGGTGCGCCAGTTTCAAATCGGTTTTTAAAAATGCCGTGGTATTGGAAGGTTTGGCGGTTGGTCAGGCGGATGGAGCCGTAAATGGTATGGTCGCCGGCAAATTCGTTCATGCCCAGCCACTGCGCCGGCGTGATGATGCCGCCGGGCAAGCGGCAGCGCAACATCATATTTTTTAAGGGTTCGAGCTGATCGGTACGCTCGGCGCGGATGTCGCGTTGTCCTGCTCGTACATGCCGTGGAAACGGATGAGCTGGAAATTGTCGGCGGTAAAGCCGCCGGTAAAGTCGTCGGTCAAATCGTCTTTGATGGTACCGTGCAGATAGTCGCTGCGGTCTTTCAGGGCTTCGTTGCCGGGAAAGCGGGGTGTCGGGCAGCTTGGCGCGCGGGTCGGCAGTGGTCGTCATAGGATGCCCTTATTCTCAGTTTGGAGCTACTTTAATCAGGTCGTCTGAAAAATGGGAAAGAATGGTTTGTTCGATTTAAAGATGATTTCGTTATATCCAAAAGATTGCCTGTACTGTAGAGGGCACACTGCATCAATAGAAAAAGGTCGTCTGAGACATTTTCAGACGACCTTAGCAGGATATTTGATGTTTAGCGCACGCTGCAGGAAGTTTCTACACGGTTGCCGTACGGATCGGTAAAAGCTGAAGGATGCTTCGCCGTTTTTCTCATGCCATTCCGCACCTTTGCCAAACAGGCCGCGGTTGGAAGTGTAGCGCGAGCCGGAACCGGAAACATCGGATGACAATACAGCGCGTTTGTCGTCAAGACGCAATTCCAACTGATCGTTATTCAAGTTGCGGACATCAACAGACAATCCATTCTCACAAGAGAAAGTGCGCAAACGGCGGGACTCTGATGTGCGACGGTTTTTCTCGTAACGACGCTCTTCACGGGCGCATCTCATTACGGTCGTAATATCATCACGATTGTCGTAACGGTGTTCATGGCGATGCTCGTGGCGTGAACCACGTTCGAAATCATAATCCATGTCGGGTGAAACGCAGGCACCAAGGGACAATGCGGCGGCAACAGCCAGTAATACTTTTGATTTCATAAATATCTCCTAAATAGGAATTTGTCTGCTAAATGCGCTGCCATGTTATAAACATCTCCACCTCCAAACAAGCGGGATTACGCTAATTTACCCGATATTCCTAAAACTGGTTGTTTGCAGGCAAAAAAGATATTTTTAATGATATTAACCAACATGAGTTTACTGATTGCTAAAAATCCGCACCATTTTCAGGTGCGGACAGTCGGTCCAACCGGTATTTAACGCTGACGTGCCTTAAAAGCGCGGGTTACTCTTACAAATAACGTAAACCTTACCCTTCCTTCGGACTATTTGACAGTCGCGGTGGCGTTTTTCGCTGTTTTCAGTGAAGATAAAACTTCATTATTTGTCCTTTCTAAATGAAGACATCATCGATTGGAAACGCTGATTGAACTTGCTCGCACGCCCTTCCGTGTTAACGTTGCGCTGTCTGCCGGTATAAACAGGATGAGATGCAGACGACGTATCCAGCGCGAAAAAGCGGGTATTCTTTTCCATCTTTCCAAACCATCGTCTTACTCATGCGTCTCCGCACAAGAGCGGATAAGCCAGCCTTCATTTGCACCGCTGTCGAAAAACAAAAACAGTACGGTAATTATCAGGATGAATATTCGGTTTCATCAATCAATACTCCATAGGCAATATGTTATAATATAACATTATACGCTATTTTAAAAATATCGCAAGTTTCCTCCAAATACTTTTTTTCATAAGAAATACGGATAAGGCATTAAACCTTATCCGTACTTCCTTTTCATATTTTAACGGTTATTCAACAACATAACCTTCTTTATCCCAATGCGTTTTTTTCACCAGCTGATCGTTGGAATAAACCGATTCTGACTTTTTGGCACCATCTTCATACCATTCCAAAACAATACCATTGCGACGACCATTAAAAATGCTGATTTCCGATAAAAATACGACCATTTTCGTCCCAACTCAAAAATCTCAGTCGGTTTATCGTTGACCATATTCATTTCCATCTTCGGACCACCGTCCGGATACCATTGCTTCCAATACCCGTTGGCTTTGTCGTGTTTGAACTGGATCTCGCTTTCCTTCACTCCATTACGGTAATATCGCGAACCGGTTCCTTCGCTCAAAACCGTTTTGATAAAGGCATCACAGCAGATTTCTTACCGTTCGATACCAGTTTGTCCATTCACCGTTCGGCTTGCTGTTTTTATAAGTCCCCACCATCTGTCCGTTGAAATGCCAAAGCGTCAACGTCCCATTATCTAAACACAGGGACAAACACTTTAATTTGTCCCTGCAGGAACTTCACACTGGATCAGAATATTTCTTCATGGACGGGTAATAAAAATCCTGCGCCTTGGCGATACCTGATTGAACCGTATATTGTCGGGACATAAGCAACCGACGACATCGTTGCCGTACTTTTGCCATGTTGATTAAAATAAACAGAATGGGATTGCGCCCATGTTTGAGAAAAATACGCCTAAAAGCAGTACGGCAGCCAAACTTTTTGCCAATATTGAATCATTGTCAGATTATCCGGAAACTGGAGCCAATAATATCGTCCTAGATTAAATGTGCAGATTGAAGTATTCCGACGACACATCATTGCGTCTGTATCATTATAACTTTCATAGTATGGATTGTTAAATACAATATCCGTGCAGATTATTGATATAAAAAGACAATAACTTCGAAAAATGGTTCAATTCAATACAAGCAGCATCAATACATCATTTAAAAACAGGTACCCTATCACATTTATTAAAGATGCTTATAAACTAGTAGATATTTTCTAATACAGAGCAAGCCCCAGAATCCATAAAGTAAAACAGCCGCTTCCCTTAGATAAGGAAGCGGCTGTTTATCTAATAAACTAAGCAAGTGCTTTTTGCAAATCTGCCAATATAGAATTTAACTCTGCTTTTAACTTCTTCCGCCTTTTGCAGCAGGATGACCGTTTGCATCCAAAGAATCACGACTGAAGCGGTCGACATAAGGCGCAAAGGTATCTTTTCAGTTTCAACAGTTTCACCACATCGGAACGAGTGTAACGATCGCCGCCGTAACCGACGACGATACCGTTCTCATGTTGCCACTGGGCAAATTAGGACGGGCTGATTTGCACCAGTTCGCACATTTCGTCCAGCAAAAATAACGTTTTGCAGGAATAACGGGATTAACGTTGTTTGTCATAGTAATGCTCCACCATGCCTTTAAGTTTTTGGCTGGCATGGAAAGTTACTACGCGGCGGGCGGTAATCGGTACTCTTCGCCGGTTTTTCGGATTACGGCCGGGACGTTGCGGTTTGTCGCGCAACTGGAAAATTACCGAAACCGGAAATTTTGATTTCTTCGCCGCGTGCCAAAGTGCTGCGGATTTCTTCAAAAAGAGTTCGACGATTTCTTTGGCATCGTTTTTGGTTACATTGCTGACTTTATCTACCAAAATATCGGCCAACTCGGCTTTAGTTAATGTCATATTATTACCTTCTGTTGTAACAGTGCAGATTATTACCAATTTCTATTTAAAATTCAAGCGAATATTTATTTTTAACTGCGAAGTTGCGCTCCCGCAGCAGTTGCCGCGTCAATCAGTTTTCCGATAACAGGGCTCGACTGTTTCATCCGTCAGCGTGTTTTCCATATCCTGCAAAATCACTTTGACCGCCATGCTCTTCATTCCTTCAGGCAAACCCGTACCGCGATACACGTCAAACACGCTGATTTCTCTGCACCAACTTGTTTGCCGCGCCGTTCAAGGCGGCCAACAAATCATCATGGGCCATTGTTTCAAGCATCACAAACGCCAAATCCCTGCGAACCGGCTGGAATTTCGATACTGCCCGATAGCGCGTTTTTCGCGTTCCAACACAGCAGCCATGTCGATTTCAAATACCAGCGGCGCTTTGCGGCAGTCGTATTTTTGCAGCCATTTCGGATGCAATTCGCCGACAAAAGCCGATGATTTGGCCGTCTGAAACGATATTGGCGGCGCGTCCTGGATGTAGCGCGGGATGTTCGGTTTTGACGAACACAACCTCTTTGTTTTTTTCAAACAGATTTTCCACATCTGCCTTAATGTCGTAAAAATCCGCGTTGCGCGTTTTTCTCGCCCCATTGTTCGGGCATTGCAGCGCCGTACCACAGGCCTCCGATGCGTTCGTTTTTGCACAAACAGGCTGTCTGAACCTTTTGCTGAACACGCGAGCGATTTCAAACACGCGCACGCGGTTTTGCTTGCGGTTCAGATTGTTTTGCAGAATTTCCACTAAGCCGCCGATAAGCGTGGAACGCATCACGGCATACTGAGCCGCCAGCGGGTTTTGCAGGCGGATGGGGTTGGCGTTGGCGGCAAAATCGTGTTCCCACTGCTCGTCAACAAAGGCGTAGCTGACCACTTCGGTAGCCGCGCGCCGCCATTTCGTTATAAACGGCAAAACGCGGACGGCGGGTTTCGGTAGCGCCAGCATTTTCAGACGGCCTGACGTGTAATCGTCGAGGATATTTTTCATAGCCGTAAACGCGGCTGATTTCTTCAATCAAATCGGCTTCGATTTCGATGTCGAAACGGAAGCTCGGCGCGGTAACGCGGAAGCCTTCCGCCGTTTTTCAGGTTGCAGGCCCAGTGCTGCAAAATGGTTTCCACCTGTTCGGAGGAATGTCCGCCCAATACGGTTTTCAGACGGCCCTAAACGCAATTCGACCTGTTTGTTTTCAGGTAGCCTGCCCAACGATTCCACCATCTCGCCCGCTGCACCGCCACAGATTTGCAAAACCAATTCGGTGGCACGTTCGATGGCGTCAGCCTGCAAACGGTAATCCACGCCGCGCTCAAAGCGGAACGACGAATCGGAGCCAAAACCGTATTGGCGCGATTTTCCGGCGATGATCAGGCGCAAAACCAAGCCGCTTCCAGCACGATATTTTGTGTGCCGTCTGAAACCGCGCTCGCCGTGCCGCCCATCAGCCCTGCCAAGCTCAACGCGCCTTTTTCGTCGGCTACCACCAGCGTATTTTCAGACAAAGAGACGGTTTTCTCGTTCAGGCATTCCAGCGTTTCACCTTCGCGCGCGCGACGAATGTGCAGGCTGCCTGAAAGTTTGTCGGCATCGAAAACATGCATGGGCTGACCAATTTCCAGCATCACATAATTGCCAATGTCCACCAGCGCGGAAATACTGCGGATACCGCTACAGCTCCAAATGCTGCTTCATCCAATCCGGCGTAGCGGCACGCGCGTTCACGTTTTTCAATCACGCGGCTGATAAAAACGGCCGCAATCGGCAGGCGCATCAATCTGCACGGGCTGTTTGCGGCTGCCCGTGATTGGCGCGGCATGGATTGCAGGGCTGCTTGAACGCGCAGCCGGTCAGCGCGGACACTTCACGCGCAATGCCTTTGATGCTCAGGCAGTCGGCACGGTTCGGCGTGATTTTCAGCGTGAACACCGTATCGTCCAAATCCAAATATTCACGGATGTTTGCACCGACGGGAGCGTCTTGCGACAGAATGTGCAGACCGTTGACACCGTCATCGGGCAGACCAAGTTCGTCAGTGGAACACAACATCCCATTCGACACCACGCCCCGCATTTTGGTCGGTTTGATTTTTGAAATTACCGGCAACACCGCGCCCGGCAACGAACACGGCACTGATGCCCTACTCACATTCGGCGCACCACACAATCTGCACCAACTCGCCCGTACCCGCATCGACTTGGGTAACGTTCAAACGGTCGGCATCAGGATGTTTTTCAACGGATTTCACTTCGGCAATCACCACGCCTGTAAACGCCGGCGCGGCAGTCTCAGCTTCTTCCACTTCCAAGCCGGACATGGTTAACAGGTGTTCCAGCTTATCAGCAGAAAGTTCGGTATCGGCTTGGGTTTTCAGCCATGAGTGAGAGAATTGCATGTTATGTTCTCAATCAACTAATTAACTTTTTTTATCAGATTTTTGTTTTCAGACGACCTGTTTGTTTAGTGGCGCAGACTGCTTTTTGGAGTTTCAACCAGCTTTGAAAATTTTTCAATCGTTATCGTTTGTGACAGGAACAGGCCAAATCTTTGTTGTATGGCTTGCACGGCAACTTCCGATGTATCGATGCCAATCCATTCTTCCCTAAATTTTGCGCCGCACAAGGTTGAGCCACTGCCTGCAAAACAGTCTAAAATAATAGAGTCAGGGGAGATGATTGAGCTATGATCATTTCAACATTTGAGCGTCAGTCGGATAAACAGGGTAAACAGGGATCTTTATACTGCCAAATATCCTGTATCTTTTTCCCTTATGCTCATCGGCAAATTTTTATACGCGAACACCATTTTTTTGACCACTCTAATAATCCCTGTTCATCCAACCTGTCCAATTCGGATGGGGACTGCGCCAATGTCTGCCCTTCGGAGGCAACATTCCACGCCACATTCCACCTGTTTCCCATTTCGCGTTTTCACCTGGCGCATGGACGGGAACAGTGTTACAACGCCGCCCATTCTCATCAACCTTCTGGAACATTTCTATTTTGTCTTCATCGGTTAGTGGAATGGTAATGTTGTTGAAAATATGAGCGTTTTTGGCATAAAACAAAAACCATATCTTTTCATTACCGAATGCCCGCCGTACAAAAATTTTTTAGGTTCGATTTAATTCGGGCTATATCATTTTTAAAGTTTTCCGCACCAAAGACTTCATCCATAATAATTTTCAGATAATGCCCGACTTTACTATCAATATGCACATAAATCGATCCACAAGGCGACAACAATTCACGCATTAAAAATCAGGCGTTCACGCATAAATTCCAAAATATTCTTCCATACTGCGACTATCAGAATATGCGGCGATACCGTAATTAGTACAGGGCTTATGGTACGTCCGTCCATCTGATACAGTAAAATTTTGTTGTGTGTTATACGGCGGATCAATGTAAATCAAATCAATCCGTTCACGATAGCCGCTCTTAAGCAAGGCGGAGAGCGCATGGAAATTGTCGCCGAAAAACAAAAAGCGGAAGCGGTTTATTTAAGGCAAGCGGCGGAATTCTTTCAGCTTGTGCGATAATCTGATTTTCAGACTGCTTGTTGGGATAAATACGCCATGGTCATACCGAAAATAAATAATCTCTCAACAAAACAGCAGACACAACCACTTCGTTATTGTCAAAGCGAGCAAGATCAGTAAACATTCTATTCCTACCTGCAATGTATAAAACACCGTCTAAAATTGCGATGGTTTTTAACCCGATGAGAACAAAGGCGCAAGCGACGCGCGCATAGTTGCCAATGCGTCATTAAATTGAGCATTCTGATGTCCACCGAAATCGGTTAAAAACTTGGCTTCGCCGATGATAAAAGTCTGATTAAATTTAGCGATAAAATCCAATCCCTTATTATGTTGATAGCCCAAATGTGTTTTGGCAAATACTTCCATTACCCTATCACCGGCATTAAACACAATATTTCCTTGATAATTCAGAAATTCATCTACATTATCAGTAACTGGCACACCCAATGCACCGCTGGCAATCCAATTTTTAAACAATGGGCCGATTTGGCGGTTGGTTTCTTTAGGAACAGATAGCGTTTGTCCAAAATCTCATCAAACCCATTTCAATCAATATCCCTGCCAAACGGCTTACAGTAGCAGGATTGCGGTCAATCGCAGTTTTGTCCCGTTTTAGGTAGGCAACATAGCTGTCTTTAATCGGAAATATTTCCTGTTTGAGCAAAACGTGCAGCAACTTTTTACCGTCCCGATTATCCAGATGTATGCGAATTTCGTTTTTGAGTTTGTAAAAGGTAATTCTCGGCGCAAATTAATTGACATGGATACACACGGTAGAGCTCGATCCGAGGTAATTACTGAGCTGCCAACTCAATACTTTTTCGTGTCCATAAATTCATATGTTCTATTTCCCTTTTTCAGATGACCAAACCTCCGTTATCTCGTCAAAACTGCTTCAAAAAGTTCAAATCGTTATCAAAAAAACAGCCGCAAGTCATTCACGTTGTAACGCAGCATAGCGAAACGGTCGAGACCGATGCCGAAGGCGAAACCGGTGTATTTTTCGGGGATCGATATTCACGTTTTTTCAATACATTGGGATGACCATGCCACAGCCACCGACTTCCAGCCATTTGCCGTTTTCGCCCATGATGTCGATTTTCGGCGGACGGTTCGCGTGAACAGGAAGAAAGACGGACGGAAACGCACTTGCAAATCATCGCGTTCGAAAAAGCGGCGGATAAAGTCGGCGAACACGGCTCAAATCGGCGAAGGTTACGCCCTTCCACCCACAGGCCTTCGGCGGTGGAACATGGGCGAGTGTGTTGCATCGCTGTCCACGCGGTAAACGCGGCCGGGGCGATAATGCGGATGGGCGGCTCTTTTTGTCGAGCATGTAGCGGATTTGAATCGGGGAAGTGTGCGTGCGCAAAACATCGCCGTTTTCAACGTAGAACGTATCCTGCATGCGCGCGCCGGGTGGTTTGCGGGGATGTTCAGGGCTTTGAGAGTTGTGGAAATCGTCTTTCGATTTCCGGGCCATCCGCCACTTCAAAACCCATGCCGATGAAGAGTTCCACCACACGTTGCAAAGTCAGGGGTTACGGGATGCAGACCGCCGTTTTTCCTGCGCGCGTCCGGGCAGGGTAATATCGAGTGCTTTCGGCGGCAAGCTGGGCTTGCAGTTTAGCTTCGTTGAGCGCATCGCGTTTATTGTTAAAAGGCCGTCTGAAACTGGTTTTGCACTCGTGATATGCGCACCCATGGTTTTTGCGCTCTTCAGGCGACATTTGACCCTAAGGTTTTCAGTGAAGTCCGAGTCAATTCGCCGGTTTTACCAAGATAACGGGCTATTTATCTGTTCTAGAGCGTTGAAGTCTTGCGCGGCTTCTACTGCGGCAATACTCTTCTGCAACGATACGGCTTTACATTTTCCATAGTGGTTTATCGTCTGTCGGTTGATGATGGGTCGTCTGAAACAATGAGGGTCGCCTGTATGGTTTGGTATTGCCAAACTTTTCAGACGACCTTTTATCGTTTACGGCCAATCCGTTTGATAGAATCGGCGTATTTTAGCGCAAATCAATTCAAAAATAGACTTTAAAGAAAGAAAATCAATTACATAGACTTTATTCAAACAAAGAAAAAGGAAGCCGTAGCTTCCTTTTTAAATTTTTGGATTAAAGCAGCCAAGCAGCTTTTAGCTTTCTCAACCAATTGTGCAAAAGCGGCTATCAAATACAGCCAAATCAGCCAATACTTTGCGGTCGATTTCGATAGAGAGCGCGTTTCAGACCGTTCATAAATTTGCTGTAAGACAGACCATTTCACGGGCACCTGCATTGATATGAACAATCCACAATTGACGGAATTGACGTTTGCGTTGACGACGGTCACGGTATGCGCATTGACCAGCTTTCGACCGCTTGCTTTGGCAAACGCGGTATACGTTTTACGACGACCGCGGTATGCCTGGCTAACGCGAAGATTTTTGGTGACGGGCACGAGCGGTTACACCGCGTTTTACGCGTGGCATATTCTAAACTCCTTAAGCGTAGGGTAACATTTTAGCAACAGAAGCCAAATCGCGATCGTTTACCATAGAGGTACCGCGCAGTTGGCGTTTGTTTTTAGTGGTCTTTTTAGTCAAGATGTGGCGTTTGAACGCATGAGCGCGTTTTACACCGCCGTTACCCAGTACTTTGGAGCGTTTTTTCGCGCTAGACTTGGTTTTCATTTTAGGCATGGGAAAACTCCATCTCGTTATTAGATAAGGCATCAGGGGTTTAAAACATTGGTTTCAAACACTTGAACCCAAAAATGCCACGGTTTTGCCGTCAATCAAAAGCTTATTCGAAGCGGCAATCGAGGCCGAGGATTATAACTTCATTTTTCTTCGGTGCAATCATCATCGCATTTGACGGCCTTCCATTTTAGGAAGGATTCGATTTTGAGCCACTTTGCCAAATCCTCTTTCACGCGCTCTAAAAGTTGCGCACCAAGTTGCTGGTGCCATTTTCACGTCCGGGAAACGAAGCGTTACTTTGACTTTATCGCCGTCAGTCAAGAAGCGGTTGATGTTGCGCATTTTGATTTGATAATCGCCTTCATCGGTACCCGGACGGAATTTGATTTTTTCACTTGAATCCTGCTTCTGGCTTTTTCTTGGCTTCGTCGCGTTTCTTGGCTTGTTGGTATTTATATTTACCGTAATCCATCAGTTTGCACACAGGGCGGTTTGGCGGTAGGGAAATCTCTACCAAATCCACATCCTGCTCTTCGGCCAGCTTTCAAAGCTTCACGAACCGATACAACACCAAGCTGTTCGCCTGACTCACTGATTAAACGCACTTCTTTAGCGGTAATTTCGCCATTGATTCGTGCTTCGCGTTCTTGAGCGATGATGAATACTCCTATAAAAATTAATGGTTGACGAGGGCGTCTGCGATTTCTTGCTGTAGTTGTGCAATGAAATCATCAAATCAAAAGAACCCAAGTCTTCTGCTTTTGCGGCGCACGGCCACTTGTTTTTCTTGCTTCTCTTTATCGCCGACAACGATTTGATAAGGGAAGCGGTGACTACTGTTATCGCGATTTTGCAACCGATTTTTTCGTTACGTAATCCAGCTCACACGGAAGCCTGCGGCTTGCAATTTGGCAGCCACTTCACGGCAGTAATCTGCTTGATTTTCGGTGATATTCATAATCACCATTTGAACCGGCGCCAACCATAGTGGGAAAGAACCTGCATGGTTTTCAATCAAAATACCGATAAATCGCTCCAAAGAACCCAAAATGGCGCGGTGCAACATTACCGGACGGGCGCGGTCATTGTTTTCGGTTACATATTCTGCATCCAAACGTTCCGGCAATACAAAGTCCAGTTGCAGCGTACCACACTGCCAAGAACGTCCCAATGCGTCTTTGACGTGATATTCGATTTTAGGTCCGTAGAACGCGCCCTCACCCGGCAACTCGTCCCATTCCACGCCGCAAGCAGTCAATGCTTCGCGCAGACCTTGTTCTGCCTTATCCCATACGTCGTCTGAACCGGCGCGCTTCTCAGGACGCAGTGAAAGTTTGACGGATACATCATGGAAACCGAATTGCTTGTAAATACGAACCAGCAATTCATTGAATGCCCGCGCTTCGCTGACAATTTGATCTTCGGTACAGAAAATATGCGCATCGTCTTGTACAAAACCGCGGACACGCATCAGTCCATGCGGTGCGCCACTCGACTCGTTACGATGGCAAGAACCACCCCTGCAAACGCATCGGCAAATCGCGGTACGAACGCAAACCGTTATTAAAAATCTGAACATGTCCCGGGCAGTTCATCGGTTTAACCGCGTATTCGCGTTTTTCCGAACTGGTTACGAACATATTGTCTTTGTAGTTATCCCAGTGACGGATTTTTCCCAAAAGGTTTTATCCATGATTTGGGGGTTTTGACTTCCTTTATAGCCGGCGGCATTCAGCTCTTTACGCATATGCTGCTCAATGGTCTGCCACAAAGCCCAACCTTTGGGATGCCAAAACACCATACCCGGCGCTTCGTCTTGCAAGTCGGAACAAATCCAGTTGTTTCGCCCAATTTGCGCTGATCGCGTTTTTCTGCTTCTTCAATGCGTTGGATATAGGCTTTTAATTCGTCTTTTGTCGCCCCAGCCGTACCGTAAAATACGTTGCAGCATTTTCATTATTGCTGTCGCCACGCCAATATGCGCCTGCCAGCTTGGTTAATTTGAAGTTTTTCAGGAAGCGGGTGATTCGGAACGTGCGACCGCGGCACATATCGACATATTCCTGATGATGATACATACCCATTGCTTCAACTCGGGCATATCGTCAATCAGGCGCAGTTTATATTCTTCGCCGCGATCTTGGAAAATTTTGATGGTTTCGGCACGCGGAGTCATGATTTTGATTACATCATAATCTTGTGCAATCAATTCTTTCATACGCGCTTCGATAGCAGCAACATCTTCAGGCGTAAACGGTTTTTCCGTAGCAATATCGTAATAAAAGCCCTCTTCAATGACGGGGCCGATAACCATTTTTGCATTAGGATAGAGCTGCTTGACCGCATGACCGACAAGGTGGGCGCAAGAGTGGCGGATGATTTCAACGCCTTCTTGGTCTTTCGGGGTAATGATTTGGACGGTTGAATCTTCGGTAATCGGATCGCACGCATCGACCAATTTGCCGTTTACCTTACCCGCCACCGTCGCCTTCGCCAAACCTGCTCCGATAGACGCGGCAATCTGTGCCACGGTAACGGGCGATTCGTATTGGCGGACTGAGCCGTCCGGCAAGGTAATATTCAACATCAAAAAGCTCCAAAACATTAAAAAATAACGGCATAAATGCCGTTTGGGAAATTTGGTAGGCACGATTGGATTCGAACCAACGACCCCCACCATGTCAAGGTGGTGCTCTAACCAACTGAGCTACGTGCCCTGTTTAACAGGGTTCGGATTATAGACGATACTTTTGACGCGATGGCAAGCATGAAAATGAGGTTTCAGACGACATTGTCGAAAACATTGTGATTTTTGAAACATTTTCAACAGTGAACATCTCGAGACGAATAAGGTCGTCTGAAATATTCAAACCCCGCTATTGCGATGAAAATCCTTTATAATCGCGTTTTTACCTCAATCGTTTGACTGCACGGCGGCTTCGCACGCCGTTTTCTACATTATAGATACAACCTATGCTCAAATTTACCTTACACAAAAAAGATGGTCATGCCCGACGCGGCACGCTGGAACTGGACCACGGCAAAAATCGAAAACGCCCGTATTTATGCCGGTCGGCACTTACGGCTCGGTTAAAGCGATGAATCCGCAAAACCTGCACGACATCAAGGCACAAATTATTTTGGGCAACACTTACCATTTATGGCTGCGCCCCGGTTTGGAAGTCATCGAACAGTTCGGCGGCCTGCACGAATTTATCGGCTGGGACAAACCCATTCTGACCGACTCGGGTGGTTTTCAGGTTTTCTCGCTTTCCGATATGCGCAAACCTCACTGAGGAAGGCTGCCTTCAAAGCTCCGATTAACGGCGACAGGCTCTTTCTCTCGCCCGAAATCTCTATGAAAATCCAGACTGTACTCAATTCCGACATCGTGATGCAGTTGGACGAATGTACACCCGGGCTAAGCAACGCACGAACAAGCGCAAAAAATCCCTGCAAATGAGCCTGCGCTGGGCAGAACGCAGCAAAAAGCCTTTGAAGACTTGAAGAACCCCAATGTCTTTTCGGCATCGTGCAGAGCGCGATGTGTGAAGATTTGCGTGAAGAATCGCTGCGCGGCTTGGGAACAATTCGACTTCCCGGCCTTGCCATCGGCGGGCTGTCCGTCAGCGAACCCAAACCCGAAATGTACCGCATGCTGCGCGCCGTCGGACCGATCTGCCCGAACACAAACCGGCATTACCTGATGGGCGTCAGCACCCGAAGACCTTGTTTTACGGCGTGGCGCATGGCGTGGATATGTTCGACTGCGTCATGCCCACCCGCAATGCGCGCAACGGCTGGCTGTTCACTCCGTTTCGGCGATTTGAAAATCAAAAACGCCAAACACAAGCTCGACAAACGCCCGATAGACGAAAGCTGCACCTGCTACGCCCTGCCAAAACTTCAGCCGCGCCTACCTGCACCACCTGCACCGCACCGGCGAAATCTGGGCGCGCAACTCAACACCATCCACAACCTGCATTTCTACCAAGTCATCATGGCGGAAATGCGCGAAGCCATCGAGCAAGGAAAAGTTGCCGACTGGCAGGCGCAATTCCATGAAAACCGCGCCCGCGGTGTGGATTGAGATTTATCCATGCTTTATCGAGGTCGTCTGAAAACATTTATCTTGATTGACCCTTTGCTTTTTCAGACGACCTTTTGCACAAAAATATCATTCAATATTGAAAGAAAGAAACCATGCCCCCGTTTCCCGCCAGAGCCTCCTCCTCCACACCGACCAAAGCCCGTACCGCCGTCCTACTTAATCTCGGCACACCGGATGCCTCGACCGCTCGCCGTCAAACCCTTACCTGCGCGATTTTTATCCGACCAACGCGGTAGAACTGCCGAAGCTGTTGTGGCAACCGATCTTGCGTGGACTGATACCGACGCTGCGCCCGAGTGCGCATGCTCTATGAAAAATCTGGTTTAAAGAAGGCTCGCCCTTGTCTGGTTTATACCGCACGCAGCCGAGCCTTAGGTAACCACTGCCGGATGTAACCGTCCGCTACGCCATGACTTACGGCAACCGGCGTTGCTGACGTCTTTGGCTGAATTGAAAATCGCAAGGCATCGGTAATCTGGTAGTCCCGCTTTTACCCGCAATATGCAGCATCAAGCACAGGCGCGGCTTTGGATAAAAGTGTTCTTGCAATTACTGCGCCAGCGCAACCAACTCAGTCATATGCACGGTATCGTTTCTGCGATGATGCAGGCTATATCGAAGCCGCGAAAAAGCAAATTCAGGCATATTGCGGAACACGGACGCGGCGAAAAACCAGTGCTGAGTTTTCACGGCATACCGCAGAAACAGTACGACGAGGGCGACCCTTATCCCGACGAATGCCGCCATACCGCCAAACTGCTTGCCGAAGCATTGGGACTGACGGGAGCGAGAATATATCGTTTCTTCAAAGCCAGTTCGGCTGAGGCAAAATGCGTTCAAACCGAGTACGCGGGTTCCTGTTTGGACGAACCGCCGAAACAAGGCATAACGAGATTGGACGTCTCGGGCTCGCGCGCGTAGACTGCTTGGACGATGGAAGAAATCGCTTTTGATGGGGCGCGAAATGCCAATTTCACGCCTGCAGGCGGTAAAGCACACCGCATGTCCCTGCCTCGAACGACGGCTGCGGCACGATAGGTGCGCTGGCAGTCGGTGCGGCGCGATTTGCGCGGATAGGTTTGAAGTATCCCTCCGTTTGTTTGACTGCGTCTGGCACGTCTGAAAAGCTTCGGGCAGGATAGGTTTTCAGACGACCCTTACTGTATGATTGCCCTCGTCCTTTAAACACACACGTCCCGACGGCATCTGCAGGACGACCGCCGAAAACCATCCACATCCTGACTTCGTTGCACTTTCCGTTTTTCCACCAACCTTCGTTTCCGCGGATGCCGCGTACAGATGGCGCAAGGGCAGAAATTTACGAAACCAATTGCGCTGCCTGCCACGGTAAAAAGGAGAAGGCAGAGGCGCAATGTTCCTGCTGTTCCGTTCTGACCACATCATGAAAACCGCAGGTACTGTTGAACAGCATGCCCAAAGGCATCAACGGTCCGACTGGCTGTTGCGGCAACTTTCACAACGGCTTCATGCCCGCAACAGCCATCAATGAAGCAGACGCAGCAGCAGCTCTCGACCCCACATCATGAATGCATTTGATAACGGCGGCGGCACCCGATCACCGGAAAAGAGTGAGCGGGCAAAGGGCACCAACCGCAGAGCTAGAAGAGGTCGTCTGAAACCATGCTTTCTGTAGACGACCTTCGTTATAATCGCTCCGCTTTGGCAATAAATGACTTCCTGATTCCGCCGCCCGGACGATTGTCCGACCATTGGCGATTTGATGAATAAGGCTTTACCCAAGCAGCCTCAAGACCGACCACCGTCCGCGACATCCTGCGTTTCGCACGTCAGCCGTTTCAACGATGCGTTTGTTTTTCGGGCACGGCTCGGACAACGCGCACGACGAAGCCGCCTACCTGATTCTGCACACCCTCAACCTGCCGGACATCGCCGGAGCTCTTTACCTCGATGCCAAGCTGTTGCAAAGCGAGAAAGAAGAAGTATTGCAGTGCTGGAAATCGCCGCGCGCAGTCGAAACACATCCCCGCCGCCCACCTCACCCATCAGTGCAATGGCAGGGCGATTTCGATTTTATGTGGACGAACGCGTCATCGCACCGCGCCTCGTTTATTTATGAATTGCTCGGCGACAGCCCCACCCCCGACAGAACATCCCGGAACTGGTTCACCGCGCATTGATTTAGTACCGCAGCGCTCCTGCCATTCAAATGGCGCACCATCCTGCCGCCGAAATTGACGCTGTCGATTTGAGTTTGGATGCACCGCGCTCGCCATCAACGTTGAAGATTGGTGGTCAGCATCAACCCGATTCACACCGATTTGTTCGAAGGCTTGAAGGCACATACGACCCGATTGTTTGAACCCGTCGGCGTCGATGCTTTAATCAGTCGATATAAGCGCCCGATTTTGAATACCCGCACGAACCCGAACTTGTTTTAGGCAGCGGCGAAGACGGTTTGACGCCACCCGTCAAATCCTGCTGCACCGCCGCCAAATACCTGAACCCCGCGTACTGCTGGTCGGAAATCGGACACAACTGCGACGTATTGGAAGCCGCTTATCCCGAGTCGTCAGTTTACTTGGCTGGAAACCATGGCGGCGACGATTCGTATTCATGACCCGCGAGCAGCTATTGGGCGAATACTAAACCGTCCTTTTTTCGTTAAGTATATGAGGGAAGGTCGTCTAAAACCTTTGAATACAGGTTTTCAGACGACCTTTCATGTTTACAGTTTCATGCTTTTACAGCTTCGCCAATGCCTGATTGAACGTTTCGCTCAAGTATGGCTGGCGCGGCTTTGGCTGCGTCGGGCGTAGTAGCCGCCGATGTCGGCTGCTTTGCCTTGGTACGGCGGGAGTTTCGGCAACGATTTTCGCTTCGTCGGCGGTCAGGGTTTTCTGCCGCTACAAACGCTGCTTTCAATTCCGTGTTCTTTATCCTGCGCTGCCAGTTCTTGCGCCCAATAGAGGCGAGGTAGAATGGCTGCCGCGGTTGTCGAGTTCGCCGTTTGCGTTTGAAGGACGCATCGTTCAACAGTTTTTCGGTAGCGGCATCGAGTGTATCGGCGAGACTTGGGCTTTGGTGTTGCCGGTTTTTGCGCTGATGTTCAAACGATATCATGAGCGAGAATTCGCCCAGAGAGTCTCCAGCGCAGGTGGTTTTCGAGGAACCGTTGACGCGTTTCGCGGAGCCGCTCATGGTTTCAAAATATACCGCCGCCGTTCATCAATGGAACGAGATGGCATTGCGCTGGTGCCAGTTCCAAATCGGAACAGGTCGGTCAACAATCGCGCAAGACGTTGCCGGTTACGGAAATGGTGTTCGCCGTTTTTCAGACGACCCGCTGAACTTGGCAGCTTCGGGAGCGAGAATGCGATGTCGAGACCGTCGGTATCCGTCTGGCAAGGTAGCTTTGACTCTTGGCGACAGGCTTATCGTGCGGACGGTTTTCGTTTGTTTGCAACACGGCGGGCGTTGCCCAGGCGGGCGCGGTTGACGCCGGCGAGTTGCACCTGTTCCCATCATCGGGCGCGTCTTTGGTTTGACACATACGCCAGATGTCCGTTTCAACGTCGCGCCGCATCAGGATTCTCGCCCGCTGCATCGATGACTTGAACCCGACCGTCTGCTTGATTCGAAGGTTTTGACAGTGAACCGTATTCTTTCGCCGCCTGCGCCATCAGTCTGACGTTGGGCACGGTACCCATGGTCGTTTGAATGAACGCACCGGTGTTCGCGCAGAAGTCGATGGTTGCCTGATAAACGCCCGATAGCTGCTGCCGGGAATCACGGCTTTGGTGTTCTGCGCTTTACGTCCTTTTGTCCCACATACGGCCGTGGAATTGCGATCATCGCAGGCATGGAAGCATCAACGATGACATCGCTAGAACGTGCGCAGGTTACGAGCGCTCACGGAATCGACCATCGCCAAATCAGTTGGCAGCGCGTAAACCAGGCGATTTCGGCTTCGACGGCAAGCGCGGGTGTCCGCATCCAGTTTGTCCAGATTGGCGCAGGTTGCCGAAGCTGTTGACGTTGACGTTTGCGGCAGCCAGCGTTTGTCGCCGAATTTTTCAAAGACAGGCGCAAAGAATAGCTTTGACGGCGTCCGAAGACAATCGGGTCGGACACTTTCATCATGGTAGCTTATGTGCAGCGATAAACAATACGCCTTTTGCTTTGCGCGTCTTATTTGCTCGGTATGAAGGAGAGCAGGCGTTCATCGACGGTTGCGTCGATGATTTTCGCCGGCTTTCAGGGCGACGGCCTGCGCAGCCTTTTTTGTTGCCTTGTTTACGGCGAACACGATGGATACGGAAGCCCATCGGCACAGAACGGATTGTCTGTTATGAAAAAGTCGCTTGCATGGTGCAACGGGTTTTGGGAGTCTTTGTCCATGCGCCCATGCTGTGCGATTTTTTTCGCAAAGTTTTTCACCGCTTTTCGCGCGGCGGTCGAGCGTTTTCAGGCAAACGCTGGACCGCGCTGCCTTGATGCGGTCGTAACGTTCGCGCACGGCTTTTTCTTCACGTTTGCGTCGGCGGGATAATCAGACGGCAGCCTTTGCCCGCAATTTTAATCGCGGCGGTCAGTTGCACGGATGCGCTGATGTTCGGCAGTTTGATTACGTTTGCATCGGGTTGTTTCACCAGTTCGCCCAATTCGTGCGCGCCGGGTACGCGCCGCGCTTCGGTCAGATGTTCGGGGAACGCCGCCAAAATGCGGCCGGACAGGAAATATCGCTGGTCGGACTTCGATACCGGCATGACGGGTAAACGCCCGGTAACAATCCGGCAGGGATTGGGCCGACAGCGGGGGGCTTCGTCGGTATGGGTGTAGATAATGGCGGCTTCATAGTCGCGGATACCTTTGTATAGTTTTCTTTTCGAACGTGCGCGCGCTGCGTGGCTATTATGGCACATTTCGGCAGGCTTGATATGGTTTCATTATGTTATCGCTGGTTAGCAAAAAGGTCGTCTGAAAACGTTTTCAGACGACCTTTTGCCACTCGTCGTCAAACTGAAAGATGGCGCAATAAGCGCAAAATGTTAATGTTAACCGGCGGCTTCTCTTCATTTACGACATCAAACAAACCTGCTGAACAAGATTGGAAAACAAATGAGTAAAAACTCCACCTGCAGACGCCGCCATAATGCGGCAAAGAGCAAACCGAATACCGCGAACACCATCAGGCATTGTTTCTCACCAGCAGCCTATGGGACAACGCCCAACACGCCGCCGCCGATTTGTTTTCCAAAAATCAAAGGGTCTACCATACCCGTACTGCCAATCCGACCATCGCCGCTTTTGAAAAGCGCATCGCCGCTTTGAAGGCGCAGAACGCGCAGTCGCCACTTCGACCGGTATGTCCGCGATTCAGCGGCGGCGTTTTTCACCTTCTGCAGGCGGGCGACTATGATTTTCCAGTCGCGGCTCGTTCGGCACGACCGTCGGCTTTATCAACAACATCGTCACCAAATTCGGCATCGAAGAGTCATGTGTCGCCACCGATATGGACGAATGGAAGCCGCCGTCGCTTTCAACACCAAACCGTTGTTTTGGAAACGCCGTCCAACCTCATGAAGTGGCTGACTTGGAAGCCTTGCGGAATCTGGCGTACAGCATCGGCGCGCTTTGGTGGTGGATAACAGCCTGCTGTCGCCCGTCGGCTCGCAGCTCGAAACATGGCGGATATTTCCGCTTCTCCGCGACCAAAAGTGCCATCGACGGACACGGACGTGATGGCGGCGTGTTGGCGGTTCGGAACTGATGACGCAGGTCGCCGCGTATTGCAATTTGCGCTGGCGATGTCGCCGTTTAACGCATGGTGCTGTTGAGCGGCGTAGAAACCCTGTCGCTGCGTATGGAAAACAGTTCGACAACGCCCTGAAAATCGCGCAATGGTGACACAGCCGCAAGTCCGCCGCTGTGTACCACCGACGTTCGATCATCCGCAGGCGGGAGCTTATCCGCAAACAGCAAAACGGCGGTATCGTCATCGCTTTTAAGTCGCCGACCGCTGAAGTCAGCGGAAAGTCGTCGACAGCGCGAACTTCTTCTCCGTACCGCCAACCTTGGCGACGTGCGTCGACCATTACCCATCCGTGGACAACCACGCACGGCAGAATGCAGCCCGAAGAATTGCCGCCGTCCGCCCCGGACTGGTTCGCTCACTGTCGTTTGGAATACGTCGATGACTTCTGATTGACGATTTGAAACAGGCGTTGGCGCGTTAAGCCAAACGCCCGACGACGGCAGTTTACCTGAGTTATTACATTTCAGACGAATTTTCTGGCGTTCAAAGGTCGTCTGAAAACATTAAAATACACAACATCAAATATGAAATCGATTGCGAGGAAAGGAATTTTCCATCAGCAATGAAAATCTGCCTGACCGACCAAGTATTTTCTTGGGTTTTACTTCGTCTGGAACTTAGGCAGAATCCAAGGCGGCAATTCCTGGCATCGCGATTTTGTTCTGGTCTGCTTATGTGTTTCATTTACTTTCAAAGAAGTGTTGATTAAATTTGTCTCTGCCTTTAAACCTAAAAAAAGTTTATAATCAAGATAAATACATTTAATTATTATATTAAACTCTATTAGTTCCAACCGAGATAAACTACAGTTACAACAACTAAAGTAAGGGGAATTTAAATAGGAAATGTCTGCATCGTCATGTCTGTACATTACAAGAATAAACTGTTGATTCCTAGAAGCAAAACAAGCTGGTACTGCAATATAGTAATCCGCATATTGCATTTAAAACTTTAGCTGTAGGAAGCTGTGCTTGTATTTTTATGGAATGGTCAGGGCAAAACGGGGCTATTGTTTGGCAATCTTTAAAATGAACTGGTGAAACACGGTTTGTCCATCCTTTCCCGATAGGCTTTACAACCGATAACATCGATAATCCTAATTTTTCAGTTTATATACTTTATTAACCGGATAGGAAAACCTTATGGCTGATAAAGAAATCGAATGCCACCCTTTTTCCAGCGCCATCCTTCGCTTTGCGGCGATCAGATGATGATGGGGATGTTTCGCCCAAGAAAGACAAACACGCGATGCAGTTTCACTATCCGGAATTTCCAAAAACGATATGTATGCTCCAGGTTATGCGAATGATGCGTCGCATTTCCAGATACCAATAAGCGTTTGACGCGGAGAAAATCAAGGCGTTTTTGGTGAACGGGGGATTGATCCGCCCAACCGTGTTGAAGGCGGTGGAACACGGCACGTTCTCGATAAATTTTGCGCGGTCGAAACTGTTGATTTGGCGGCAGTATTGGTGCAGATGCCCGACTGCCGTCATATCTGTACCACTGGCGAAAGCAACGGAAATCCTGTTTCGATATTCAGGGGATATGGCTGCATTAAAATGCCAAACAGGCGAACCGTGCCGTTTCCTGCTTACCGGACGGGATTTGACCTCGACCTGTCTGCCGTCCACTTCAAAAGCCTACCTTTGAGTTTGAAAGAAAGCTGCATGTATCGGGCGTTCTTTGAAAACATACTGATTTAAAGTGTCTGAAAATTTTAAGAAGCCCAGTCTATATAGTCCGACCTCCGCATTTTCACTTATTGCAAAACATGAAATTTTATCGTTTCAAAAGATTACTGCTTTTCAGACAACTCCCCACACCTTTTAAAATATTTATCAAAACCGGCGGTAATATCGTAATGAAATGACGATTGTCGAGTTAAACTTAGCCCGCACGTTATCGGATTGTGTTAACTCTTACGCCAAGCTTTGATAATATTAACATTTTGGTGTTTTAGTTTCCCGTTTATTAATTATTGCAAGCCAGGTCTCCACCATCATCGCTTCATTTTTCCCTCCACAAATGCTTCGGGATGCAGTTTGGTTCCACCGCAACAATAAAATCCGGAACATTCTCCCTCTTGTATTTTAAGGATTAAACAATGAAATCGCTCAAACGTTTCTCGTTTGGGGTATTGTGTTTTGGTCGGCGGCGTCCTTTACCACTTTCATTTCAGTCGGGCGAGCGGTCAGTGCGGTGGATGGTCACCGCCGCCGTACCGGTGTACTGCATCGCCTACCGCTTTTGTTGTAGTCTCGGCATCGCCAAATATGTGATGTAGCTGATCCAAACCGCCCCTACGCTCGCCGAGCGGCACAATGACGGTTTGGGACTATGTGCCGACACACAAAGGCGTATTGCCTGACACCACTTTGCCGGCAATTGTAAGCAGGCCCCTGGTCGGTCCCACTGGCTGCGCAAACAAGGTTATCTGCCGGGTACGCTGTGGATTACCCTCGGTGTAGTGTTTGCCGGCGCGGTAATAAGACATGATGGTCTTGTTCGTCTCCGCGCGCCGCGACGGTAAGTCTTGGCGATATCGAAAACAAGAACTCGGCACCGTCTCCCTGGCGCGATCGCGTCCATCGGTATTTGATGATTATGGTCATCATCATGGCGGTGTTGTTGATTAGCGCAGTTGACTGTTCACAGCCCTTAAAGCGTTTACGATTGCCGCCACCATGTCAGATTGCGTTGTTTATGGGTATTTACACCCGCCATATCCGTCCGGGCAAAATCGGCGATTTTAATGTCGGCTTTATCCTGCTGATGCTGGCGGGCGATTTACGGCGACACGGCAATTACTACAGCTCCCGGCCACCGGTTTGACCTCGACGGCATCCCGTCACTTAAGGGATGATTTACGGCTTCGTGGCATCAGTATTGCCGGTATGGTTGCTGTTGACCGCGCGACTATCTCTACCTTCCCGCGAAAATCGGCAATGATTGTCGCACCTCGCCATTTGCGGTATCCTCATCGTCAGCCCTGCGCTGCAAATGCCCGCCAGACCCACTTTATCGACGGTTCCGCCCTGTATTCCTTTCACAGGCGCATTGTTCTATTCCTCTTTATCACCATCGCTCGTGGTGTGCGGTTTGCGCTTCCACGCGCCGATTCTCCGGCACCACGCCGAAAATGCTGGAAAACGAAACCCGCGTCCGTACGATCGGTTACGGCGGTATGTTGATGGAGTTCGTGGCCATTATGGCACCTGCCGCTGCCGCATCGTCGATCTCGGCGTGTACTTCGCTGCGGAACAGCCCTGCCGTCGATCGGTACGGATGCCAACATTGCCGCCGGAAGTGATTATCACCAAGCCGGTGCAATTTCGTCGATGCCGCAACCCTGTTGCACACCGCTAAGGAAGTCGGCGAAAACACCATCCTTCCCGTGCGGGCGGTGCCCACCGCAGTCGGTATGGCACACACATCAAGGAGCTGCCTGACTTGGCGAAGCCACGATATCTCTGGTATCACTTGTCTTGTTGTTTGAAGCCCACCATCCGGACCGCCGTCGATGCCGGTACACGCGTCGCATCGTTTCATGATTCAAGACTTGGGCAGTATTTTCAAACCTTTCGGCAACACCGACTCCATCCCTGCCAACCTGGTTGCGACCTTTCGCCGTGGTATTGTGGGGCTACTTCCTCACATCGGCAGGACCGACCCTTGCAGCATCAATCGCTCTGGCCTTTGTTCGGCATCACAACCAAATGCCGGCAGGCGGCATTGATTATGTGCGCCGCTGTATTGATTAAGATGAAACGCGACCGTTATGTCTGGTGGCACTCGTGCGCCGTCGGCGTATCACTGTTTGTAACCCGCTGGCCGCCGGTCTGCAAAACCGTTCCACAGCGACCCGCGCGTCAGCTCCTTGCCGCCCATGCGCCGGCAAACAGCAGCGACGCATTGGCTAAAACGGAAGTCCCCGCGCCCGCTCAGTACATCGCGAGTCGTCGCATCATCTTCACCCAGACCGTGACCAACGCCGGTCTGACCGCATTGTTCCTCCTGCTCGCCGCCGTCGTTGCCATCTACGGCGTGCGTACCGCCATGAAAGCACGCAAAGTCGGCTGGTCAACCGCCAAAGAAATCCCCGGCGGTTTACCGCGACGGCAAACAACCGGAGGCACAAAAGCGAAGCGTAAACTCGCGCTTGGTGGAAAACCGCCAAACTTATCGCCAACCCTTTGCGCAGGGCGTGCGATTATGAAAACTACGTTGCTGCGCCAACGCAAACATAATCCCAACGCACCCGTCATGACCGAGCTGGACTGTTCAAGACTGCCGCAACGCCGCTGCGGTGCCAACGGCGGAAGATATAGCTAATCGCTTGAACGGGTGAAGAAAAAGGTCGTCTGAAAAGTTTGAACTGCACCCCAAAAGTTGGACATCCTCCAACTCACAAGGTGCAGTTTTTATCGAGCAAATATACATTACACTTCAAATACCAAGCCGTACTCCACTATCTGCATATGCAGCCAGCAGCGTACCGCAGACCACTACGGCATTTTCAGAACCCACCTGCGGCGATGGATACGCGCCTATCAAGAAGGCGGCATCGGCGCACTCGAACATCCCTCAATCCAAAAACCATGCCTAACACCGCAAAAACCCCTTCATCGCCGAGATAAACCCTGACCAAGAAAAACGCAGGCAGAGCTTATTGAAGAGTTGTGCTATATGCGCGCAGAGGTCGCCTACCTAAAAAGGAGTTAAAGCCTCAGCCAAAAAGCGGACCGAAAAGGACAAAGCCAAACCGTCCAAACACTGAGGGGCGCAACACCCGCTCAAATACCTGCTGTACATCGCAAACCCTGCCCAAAAGCAGCTTTACTACCATCACCAAAGACCGACCCGGACCCCGACGCAGCCGACAAAGCCCTCCTCGTCGAAACCTACCGGCGGCATAAAAAGGACGCTACGGACAAAGGCGCATTGCCGCAGCATTGGGTTGGAACCGCAAAAAAAGCGGCGCGGTTGATGAAGCAGTTGGAACTGAAAGCCCCTCATACGGGCGAAAAAGCCTACCGCCATCCCGCCATGGGCGAGATATCGAACACCTCCTCAAACGCCGGTTCAAAGCCCGAAAGCCCAACGAAAAATGGCTGACCGACGTTACCGAACTCAAAGGGAAGGACGGCAAACTGTACTCTCGCCAATCTTGGACTTGTTCAACCGGGAAATCGTCGCCTACGCCATGAGCCGCAATGCCAACAGCGAAATGGCGGAAGGAAATGCTCGAGCCGCACCCCATCTGACTGATAAAGGAACGATGCTGCATCTCGGACCAAGGTGTGCTGTACCGTACGGCGGGGTATAGGAATTGCTTGCGGAGCATTCCATGGTTCAAAAGACATGTCGCGTAAAAGGCGAACTGTTGGGACAATGCGCCGATGGAAAGCTTCTTTGCAGGTGTTGAAGACTGAGTTTTCATAACGCAGCGTGAATTGACGGTAGATGAATTGATGAAGCAGATAGATGACTATATGGATTACTGCACCGAGTTGAGTTTAATTGAAAATAGCTGAGTCCTGTCGCATGCAGAACCCAGGCTTTGCACAGAGCGCCTGAATAGGCTTTTATGAGTGTCCAAGATTTGGGGGCCAGTTCAAGTTTTCAGACGACCTTTTTCACCCTCCAACATCAGCCTGAAACCCTTTTTACTAACATGAGTGACTGGAATTTTATACATGTAATACTCAAAATGAAAAATCTTTTCTGATTTCTCCTCCTTTTTGCTTAGAATCGAAAGATTTTATCAATTATTTTTAGCATATTTTTATGTTTCAAATTTCGTTAACAGATTGTTTTTGCAAAGGTCTCGGCCTACTCCATCTATTTCCCCTCTAAACATCATCCGTGCAAGCAACAATCGTGCAATCGGTTAAAATGGGTCGTCTGAAATTTGTTTGACTGAATTGAGAATACTATGTCCCAACAATACGTCTATTCCATGCCGCGTGAGCAAAGGTCAGCGCCGCAGAAAACCATCGGTAAAGATATTTCCTTTCTTTCCTCGGCGGGCGAAAATCGGCCTGCTCTGGTTTGAACGGCGCGGGTAAGTCCACCGTGCTGCGGATTATGGCGGGTGGATAAGGAATTTGAGGGCGAAGCTGTGCCGATGGGCGGCATCAAAAATCGGCTATTTGCCGCAAGAGCCGGAGCTCGATCCCGAGAAAACCGTGCGCGAGGAAGTGGAAAAGCGGTTTAAGCGAAGTGCCGCTGCGCAGAAAACGTTTGGAAGAAGTGTATGCCGTACGCCAATCCCGATGCGGATTTCGACGCGCTGGCGGAAGAACAGGGCCGTTTGAGCGATTATCGCGGCAGGTTCGTCCACGGGCGGCGGCGGTGCGGAACACGAATTGGAAATCGCTGCCGATGCGCTGCGCCTGCCGGAATGGGGATGCCAAAAATCGGCGAATCTGTCCGGCGCTTAAAAACGCCGTGTCGCTTTTGTGCAAACCCCTGTTGAGCAAGCCCGATATGTTGCTGCTGGACGAACCGACCAACCACTTGGACGCTGAATCGGTCGAATGGCTGGAGCAATTTTGGTGCGCTTCCGGCACGGTGGTCGCGGTAACACGACCGCTACTTCCTCGATAACGCCGCCGAATGGATTTTGGAACTCGACCGCGGCCACGGTATTCCGTGGAAAGGCAACACTCGTCTTGGCTGGAGCAGAAAGAAAAACGCTTGGAAAAACGAGGCGAAATCCGAAGCCACGCGCGCGTGAAGGCGATGAAGCAGGAATTGAATGGTGCGCCAGAATGCCAGGGCCCGCTGGGTTAAGTCCAGCGCGTTTGGCGCGTTTTGAGGGAAATGAGCAACTACGAATACCAAAAACCCAATGAAACGCAGGAAATCTTTATTCCCGTCGCCGAGCGTTTGGGTAACGAAGTGATTGAATTTGTGAATGTTTCCAACCGTTTAGCGACAAGGTGCTGATTGACGATTTGACTTCGTGGCTGCCGGGCGCGATTGTCGGCATCATCGGGCCCGAACGGCGGGTAAATCGACGCTGTTCAAAATGATTGCGGCAAGCATGGCCGATTCAGCGGTGAAAATCGGCCAAACCGTGAAAATGAGCCCTGACGATCGAAAAGCCGCGAAGGTTTGCAAAACGACAAAACCGTGTTCGACAACATTGCCGAGTCGCGACATTTTGCAGGTCGGACAGTTTGAAAATCCCTGCCCGCCAATATTTGGGACGCTTCACATCAAAGGCAGCGACCAGCAAAATCGCAGGTCACTCTGTCGGGCGGCGAACGCGGACGTTTGCGATGGCGAAAACTTTGTTGAGCGGCGGCACGTGTTGCTGCTGGACGAACCGTCCAACGACCTTGACGTGGAAACCCTGCGTGCGCTGGAAGACGCATTGCTGGAATTTGCCGGCAGCGTGATGGCGATTTCGCACGACCGCTGTTCTCGACCGCATCGCTACGCATATCTGGCTTGCGAAGGCGATTCGAAATGGGTGTTCTTCGACGGCAACTATCAGAATACGAAGCCGATAAGAAACGCCGTTTGGCGAAGAGGGCGCGAAACCGAAACGGATTAAATATAAACCGGTAACGCGTTGATAGGGAATATAGAAAACGTCGTCTGAAAACTTGAAAAAGGGTTTTCAGACGACGTTTTGGTTGTAATTACTGTTCATATATGTACAGAAATGAAGATTAGACCTTAATTTCCGATTTATCTATCTGAGGCAGTTTCGGACGATGTTTACTAGGAGAAATATGCCGCATCAAATCTTATTTTTGAGAGGCGAGGAACCACCGCTCTCGAACTCGAAAGGCATTCCGTTTTGCGCAGAGCGGGTAATAGACAGGGCAGCGGCGCAGGCCTTGCGTACGGCGATGTCTATGCCTTCATCCCAAAATACCGCCAGTGCCGTTGAAAGCATCGCTGGCACCTGTGGTATCGGAGGTTTGTACCTTAAAACCTGAAACATGACGCAGGCGGCCTTTTGATCTTTATATACAGCACCTTATCTGCCCGAGGTCATCAGGACGGTGCAGAGTTTAAAAATCAACTCTTCGGGAGAAGCCTTGAGGTACTCCCAAGCTGGCGCGGAGCTCGTAGCGGTTGGGTGTCAAGATAGTAATTTGCTCCAGCAATTCTTCGGGATGGCGCGGGCAGGTGCGGGATTGAGGATAAAGGGTTTGTTGTATTTTGCTGCCAGCCTTGATGCAGCCATCACGCACTCATCGGAATTTCAAGCTGGCTGAGGATGATGTCGGCTTCGGCAAACCGTTCTTCTGCGGCTTCGATGTCGGCGACGGTCAGATACATATTTGCACCGGCAATAACGATGATGGAATTTTTCTTCGTCGGCAACGGTAATCGTTTGCCATGCCGCTGTTTTTGTCCCCATGACGGTTTGGACATAATCGGTACATATGCCTCGTGGCGGAGGTTGGTTACCATTTCAGTCCGAAATCGTCGTCGCCGACTGCACCGATGATGGTTACGCATGCACTCTAGGGCGTGCGGCGGCAACTGCTTGGTTGGCACCTTTGCCTCCCATGTAGCGATGGAATGAGCTCTCAGCAAAGTCTCTGCCCGCGCGCGCGAATTGGGTGGCGGGTTACTAAATCCATGTTGATACTACCGACAACGACGACTTTTGATATGGAGCATCTTGATATATCCCTTTTGAGACACGATACAACCGTATCAGGCGGTCTTTATTGATATTGAAATATGCAGGAAACCGCATTCTCATGCCGATAGGCATTTGTCATTATACCCGCTGGAATTGCAAATGCAATATTAATTCCGTTTTCATATTTTAATATCAGATTTTGTTGTAATTAAATCGTAAAATTTCGAAACTCATACCGTTTGAATGCTAAATTTGTACATTGGTCGGTTTTATTTTGTTTTATAAAATTTAAATAGAATGAAAAATCTGTTTTATATCCATCAAAGGTCGTCTGAAGCCCAACAATGATCGTTCGTTTTAGCGAAATTCACTTTGTCCGTTTTGAGCGAAACCCGCTTCACTTAGCGAAACTCGCTTCACTCGTTTTTCAGACGACCTTTTTCCAACCCTGCCAGCATACGCCTTTTATGTCCACGCCGATTTTGCCATGACCGGCGACCCACATCCTGGCGCGCCTGCATACCGAGTTTTCGATTATCGACGGTATGGTGTGATTAAAAACTGATTGCCAGCGCAGGAATACGGTTTGCCTGCTTGGGCATCAGCGATCTGATGAACGAATTCGGTTTAGCGAAACTTTATAAAGCCTGCCGCAGCGCGGATTAGCCCGTCGGGGCGGCGGACGTGGATAGGCAATCCGAATGCGCCCGACAAGCCGTTCCGCGCCATGCTGATTATCCGCAACGATGCGGGCTATCTGCGCTTGAGCGAGCTTTTGACGGCGGCTTATGTCGGCAAAGACCGCAATGTCCATCATGCGGAACTCAACCTGAATGGCTGGAAAACAGCGACAACAGCGGCGTTTGATTTTGTTTGAGCGGCGCGCATTACGGCGAAGTGGGCGTGAATCTGTTGAACGGCAATGAAGACGCGGCGCGTGCGGCGGCGTTGAAAGTGTGCGGCGTGGTTTCGATGCGTTTTATCGAGCTGCAACGGTCTCGCCCGAAGCGTCGGGCGGGAGGCTTGCGTTTCGAGCGGCGATGAAGCTGGCGGAGGAGTTGGGTTTGCCGGTGGTGACGACATCCGACGCAGTTTGCGAGTCGCGAGCGATTTTAACGCGCACGAGCGCGGGTGTGCATCGCGGGCGACTCGAGTGCCGACGGTCAAGAAACGTCCGCGCGATTTTACGCCGAGCCAGTCCATTTCCGCCGGAAACGATGCTGGAGCGTTTTCGCCGATTTGCCCGAAGCCCTTGGAAATGACGCGGTGGAAATTGCCAAACGCTGCAATATCGATATCGCGCTGGCAAAAACTTCCTGGCTGTTCGCGCCCGACGGCTTGTCGCTGGATGATTATCTGCGAGAACACTCGTCCAACGAGGTTTGCAGGAACGCATGGTTCAGCTTTGGCTTTATCCGACGAGGCGGAGGCGGGCGGCGAAAATGCCGGAACATCCGGGAGCGGCTGGTTTTGAGCGCTGAACATCATCATCCAGATGAAATTCGGCTGGTCTTCCTTTATCGTACAAGACTTTATCAACTGGGCTAGAAAAACGCACGGCTGTCCGGTCGGGCCGACGCGCGGTTCGGGCGCGGGTTCGCTGGGTGGCGTATTCGCTGAAAATTGCTGACCTCGATCCGCTCAAATACGCGCTGCTGTTCGAACGTTTCTTGGACCCCGAACGCGTTTCCATGCCCGACCGACGTGACTTTTGTCAAAGCAACCGCGGCCGTGTGATTTGAGTATGTGCGCGATAAATACGGCGGCGCAGGCGGCGAGCGATGTAGACTTTCGGCACGATGTCGTCCAGCGCGTGATCCGCGACGTGGGGCGCGTGCTGAGCTGCGTTTACCCACAGTGACAAACTGTCGAGGCTGATTCCGCTGGAAGCCAACAAACCTTTTGGGTTTGGACGACGCGATGAAGGCGGGCTTTCGCAGGTCAGGAATTAATCGAAGCAGAAGAAGCGGACGAACTGATTACGCTGGCGAAAAAGCTGGAAGCATTCTGACGCGCGGTTTGGGTGATGCGTACGCGGGCGGCGTGTCGACCGCGCCGCATTCCGATTACAGCCCCGTGTATCAGGCGGGCGGAATCCCGCCTCGCTCGCATCCATGTACGACAAGGGCGATGCGGGAAGACGTCGGTTTGAGCTGAAGTTCGACCTTTTTGGAGTTCATGACGTGACCGCATCGAAATGGCGCGAACAACATCAAAAACACCTCCGGCGATATTGTCGATGTCGGCAAAATCCCGCTTGACGACCAAAGCCGCCTCACAAAATCTTCCGCGACGCGAGCACCGCCGCTGCATTCGGTTCGGGGTCGACCGGCATGATGCTGAAAACGGCGCACACCACCAAGTTTGAAGAACTCATCGCCTTCGTATCGCTCTACCGCCCCGGCCCGATGGATCAACGATATCCCGACTTGCCGCGCAGCGCACAGAAGGGACAGGAATTCACTACATCCACCCGCTGCTCGAAGCGCATCCTCGCGCCGACTTACGGGATTATGGTGTATCAGGAACGAGCGATGCAGGCGGCGCAGATTGCTCGCGCTACTCGCTCGGCGGCGCGGACCTGCCGCGCCGCGCCGGGTAGCAGAAAAGCCCGAAGAAATGGGCGAGCATCGGCGAAATCTTCGCCGAAGGCGCGGCAAAACATAGGCATTTCGCGCGCGAAAAATCCGACGAAATCTTCAACTATATGGGTATCCGTCGGCTGCGGTTTCAACAAATCCCACGCCGCTGCCTACGCCGCCCTGATTTCCTGCAGACCGCATGGCTCGAAAAGCCCATTACCTCGCCGAACGCATGGCGGCAACCATGTCGTCTGAATTGGACAGCGCGACCAGCTCAAACACTTCTACGACGACCGCCGCGCCAACGCGTCGAGTTCCCTGCCGCCCGCATGATCGAATCCGACTACCGCTTCACGCCGTATCCGAGACATGAAAATCCGCTGCCGCGCTCGGCGCGATTAAAGCCGCACGGGCGAAAGCGCCGCCGAATCCATCATCGCCGCGCGGCAAAGCGGCGGCGCAGTTTACCGGCCTCTTGGACTTCTGCGAGCGCGCGTCGGCAAAGAACACATGAACCGCCGCACCCTCGAAAAGTCCTGATACGCGGCGTGCGCGCGTTCGACAGCATCGAACCCAACCGCGCCATGCTCTTGGCAAACATCGACCTCGCTACGAACTGAACGCCGACCAGCCGCCAGCGCCAATCGGGCGGCTGTTTGACATGATGGGAAGACGCCATCAGACCGGTGCGAGTTTCATCGATGCGCGCCCATGTGGAGCGAATCGGACTCGGCGAAGACCGTCATCGGCTTTACCCGTCCGCCACCCGTTCGGCCCGTAGCGCCCAAGAAGTCGCAAATCGCCCCGACCAAAATTAGGTCGTCACGAAAACCGCAAGACAGCGTGCGCTCGCGAGTTCTGTCGCCGCCGTGCGCACCATGATGGCGTGCACGGCAAAATCGCCTTTGCCAGCCTCGAAGACGGAGCGGACAAATTGAAATCATGGTCAGCGGACAGACGCTGGAAAACTGCGCCGACTACCTCAGGGTCCGACCAAGTGCTGGATTATCGAGATCGAAAGTCAGCCGCGGCGACTACGGCGGCGCGGGCACGGCTGCGCATCATGGCAAAACCAAGTCATGACCCTGCAAATGGCGCGCGCGAACGTTGCGCTCCCGACAGCCTCAGCCTCGCCCTTACGGCCATGACATCGAACGCCTCGCCGCCAGCTCGCTCGCCGCGCGCCTGCCCGACACGCCGCATATCCGCTGCAACTGGTCGTACAGCCGCGACAAAGCGTCGGGCAAGTCAGCGCCGCCAGCACGGATGGTTACGCGCGCGCGGATTTGTTCGGCCGAACTGGGAGGCGCTGCTCGGCAGCAGGCGGTGCGCGCGAATTGCAGTGTATTGGTAACCATAGGTTTGCTTCGGAACCGATTGAAACTTCTGTAAAATCTGACAAAGGCGATGATTCAGGTCGTCTGAAATCGAAAGTCCGGTTTTCGTCAGACGACCCTCAAACTAAGCGATCGACGCAAAATACAGCACCTGCGCGACTTCATCGCCATGCTCGAGCAGCAGGGTAAACCTGCAAAGCGCGTCGCGCATCCCGTTTCCCCGCATTTGGAAATGACCGAAATCGCCGACCGCGCTGCGCGCCGAGAAAGACGGGCGCGGTTGTTTGAAAACCCGATTAAGCCCGACAGCGCACGTTACGATTATCCCGTGTTGGCAAACCTGTTCGGCACGCCCGAACGTGTGGCGATGGGCATGGGCGCGCGGACAGCGTGCAAACTGCGCCGCGAAATCGGGCGAGACGCTGGCGTGTTTGAAGAAACCTGGACTCGCCCTAAAGGCATCAAAGATGCGTTTTTCCAAACTGCGCTGCTGAAAGATGTTGGAGCATGGCGCCAAACGTGCGAAAGAGCGCACCGTGTCAGGAAATCGTGTCTGAAGGCGAGAGGCGTTGATTTGTATAAACTGCCGATTCAGCATTGCTGGCCGGAAAGACGTTGCGCCGCGTTGGCAACATGGGGCTTAACCGCGACACGCGGACCGCACAAAACGCCAAAAGCTTAGGGCATTTACCGTCAGCAACTCATCGGTAAAAACAAGCTGATTATGTGCTGGCTGTCGCATCGCGGCGGCGCACTGGATTATCAGGAATTCTGCGACTCAATCCCGATACGCCGTATCCCGTCGCCCGTCGTACTCGGCTGCGACCCCGCCACCATTTTGAGCGCGGTAACGCCGTTCCCGACACCTTGAGCGAATATCAGCAGTTTGCCGGGCTTCTGCGCGGTTCGCGGACGGAGCCGGTAAAATGTATCGGCAACGATTTGCAAGTGCCGCCCGCTGCCGAAAGGAATCAGCCAGGTGGGCGTCATCCATCCGAGCGAAACCGCGCTGGAAGGCCCGGCACGGCGACCACACGGGCTATTGCGCTGAGCAGGACCATTTTCCCGTATTCACGGTCGAACGCATCGCCATGCGCGAGAAACCGATTTACCACTCCACCCTACACGCAAAACCGCCCGATGAACCGCGTCGCTCTGGGCGTGGCGTTGAGCGGCGGAGTGCTCGTATCGCTCTTGCAAAAGCTTAGTTCCCCGAAATCACTGATTTCACTCTGCCGCCCGGATGCTGTTCCTGCCTGCATGCGGTGGTCGGCGATGAAAACAATACGCCGGCCACGCCAGAAAGCGCGTGATGATGGGTTGTTGGTCGTTTTGCGCGCAGTTTATGTACACCAAATTCATCATCGTGGTGGATGACGACGTGAACGTGCGCGACTGGAAAGAGTCATCTGGGCGGTAACCACGCGCATGGACCCCGTACGCGATACCGCTGTGGAAAACACGCCCATCGACTACTCGATCGCCAGCCCCGTCAGCGGACTCCGGCGGCAAAATGGCTTTGGACGCGACCAACAAATGGCCGGGCGAACCGACCGCGAATGGGGACGGGCATCAGACCCTGCGGTTACGGCTAAAATTGATGAAGATTTGGGGAATTGGGGTTGTAAACCCGAACATCAAAAAGGTCGTCTGAAAACGTACAGCGGATTGGCAAACAGGAAGATTCAATTACCGTCATTCCCGCGCAGGCAGGAATCCAGAAGTTTTGAAGTCGCGGCAACCTCTAAATATCCTGATAAATCAGGTCGGATTCCCGCCTGCGCGTAAATGACGGAATAGGGATTCCTTGTTTGATTTACTTATAACGCCAGTATATTTTACGAGTTTAAATAGTGGTATTGGATTTTTGTATCTGGCGTTCTCGAACCTTTTGTCGCCACTTGGGATTTCTGAGCTACGGCAAAGCGCATTTCCGTTCTGCGCCGCGCATATCGGCATGACGGCTGACAGAAATACGGCACGTGACTGACCGGACGTAAGATGGAGATTGCCGTCTGGCTGGTATTTGTGATGATATTGGCAGCGGGAGTGGTATTTGTGCGGACAATCATTGCTTGTCGTGTGGTGGCAGGCTTCATTGGTATTTGAAACGTCGATAAGGTAACGATGACCTGACTGCAATTTCAAAAGGTCGTCTGAAAACAGATTTGTCAGACGACTTTTTATTGGTTATTTCAAATTTAAATTTGTTAAATTTGAAACTAACGGATTTATCCGGCTTATAGTAAATACTAACTTTAAACCGGCATATAGTCATCCCTCATCCCGCGCAGGCGGAATCCATCGTAAAACCTAAGAAACCTTAATTTGAAAAACAGTTTCGAATTGTAAATGGATTCCGCCTGCGCGGGAATAACGCAGAGGTTTCGGCAAAAATTGCTCCCCTGTTTTCAGACGACCCATGGCCCCGTCGGTGTAAGTTGTAGCGTGGGCTTCGGCCCATCGATGATGCATAGGTAAAAAGGTCGTCTGCAATTTTAGGTTTGATTCAGGTGCAAAGCCCACGCGCTACGTTTTCTATTCTCATGCTACGGTTTTTGCCGTAGCAACTGTATTTTCACCCTGTCGGGCAAAAATACCAAAAACTCAAATCTGCCGTTCGGATACCGTTTTCGTGGTACCGTTTTCTCGGCAAAGCAATCACGCATCCGGGCATTCAATATTGTCAGCAGTTTGCATGCATGCCGTAACGGCAACCTTATACGGCTTACCCTTGGACAGCAGGCGCTGGTAGAAACCCGAATAAGCGGTTCAAAACGCGTCGCTACCACGGTAGCCACATACAGCGCCTTACGCACCGCAGGACCTTCCGCCGAAGCAGCGGCTTTTGAATTTGGTTTCCTGCTCTCCCTCGGGTGGGGGCATACTGACCAAACCCGCTATCCGTCAGTGACAGTCGTCCCGAATTCGGGCAGCATCGCCATCAGCGTAGCTGTCGTTATCGAACCGATGCCTTGATTTGTTTCGCCACTTCGCTTTGCCGTCAAAATGCGTGTGGTGTGGTCGTCGATTTGTTTGTCCAACTCGTCAATCAGCCGGTCAAATGGGCAATCAGTTGTTTGACGCTTTTCGACTCTGCGCTCGTAGAACCCTGATGCAGTCGGTTTTTCTCGGCAGTCCGCATATCCACCCAGTTGGTTGCGGCGGTTGACCAATGCTCAACACTTCCTCCGCTTCTGGTGGGCGGGCGATAGAGCATGGTTTGCCAACCTCTTTCTGCATCATCATCTGTGCGAAGAAGGTGACATTTGGGCATCTTTGGCATCGGTTTTGGTCAGCGACCGCGATTGGGCAAACTGATGCGTCTGACGCGGGTTAGGACGATCACGGCTATGCCTGCGCGGTGGATGGCTTTGGCGGCGGGATTTCGAGACCGCCGGTGCTTTCCATGACGACGAGGGCGACGCTTGTGTTTTTAAGGTATTCGATAGTATGGGCGATACCTTTGGGGTTGTTAGTTTCGGTTTTTGGTTTTTAGACAAAGACGAAACGGCGATGATCGAAGTTTCGTTTAGCGATGTCGATGCCTGCACAGTATGTGGTTTGTACTCATCATAAACCCTGCCTTGCATTCGGTTGTGTTGTCCGGCAACCGTCCGGTTGTGTCGATGGGTTGCCCGGCCGCTCCCTGAGCTACGCAACGGTTGTTTGCCCGGTCGGATGCGGGTGGCGACCGGGCGGTTTGTTGCTGATGATACGGGAGTTCCGATATACAGGCTACGGATCGAATCCGACATTTCTAACCGATTGCCGGCAAAGTGGCTTGGAACCTTATCCGTTAATCATGATGGCAAAACTCCGTATAGCGAAATTACCCCTCACCCTTGACTTCATATATCTCCTGCAAACCGTTTAACCTTCCCAAGGCAAGCCTGACGGTTTATTTGTTCATAACGACAAGTACTCATAAAAATCCAGTCATTAAAAGGTCGTCTGAAACCCGAACCGACTTTTCAGACGACCTCTTCACATCAAATAACAATGTTCAGCAGGCAATCATAGAAGCCTTCGCGCCTTTCGCGGTGGAAATGTAGATGTTTTTCACCCGCGTAGGCTGCGAGCATCATTTTCGGGGTTTCGCGGCCGATGCCCGAAGTTTTGCAGCACTGAACGGTGCGCCTGCAGGCAGGCGGTTGTAGCAGTTCACCCAAACGCGGCCGGTTTCAGCGCATTGGAAACGCGCAGGCAGCGGTTGATGTCGGTACTCCATACCGCGCCGCCTCAGGCCGTATTCGCCGTCGTTGGCCATGATGACTTCTTCTTCGGTTTTGAAATTTAATCACGGTAGCAACCGGGCCGAAGATTTCTTCCTGGGCAACGCGGGCGTTGTTGCTGCCGGCTTCGACCAAAGTCGGCTCGACAAATCTGCCTTGCCCAACGCGCCTTCGATTTTCTTACCGCCAGTGATGATGCGGCAGCCTTCCTGTTCGCCGATTTTGACGTATTTCAAAATGGTTTTCGAGCTGGCTGGCGTTGACTTGCTGAACCCATTTGGGTGTCGTCTTCCGCAAGGCAGGCCGACTTTTGATTTTTGAATTCCTTCCGCCAAGGCGTTGACGAATTTGTCGTAAATGCCTTCTGTACGAAGATGCGCGAACCGGCACAGCACACTTGGCCTTGGTTGAACAAAATACCTTTTTGCGCGCTCTTCGAGCGCTTGTCGAACGGCATGTCGTCAAAGAAGATGTTGGCGGATTTCGGCCGCCCAGCCCAAGGTGGCGGGAATCAGCATTTCGGCGGCGGCGATGCCGATGTGGCGGCCGATTTCGGTCGAGCCGGCAAGGCGAGCTTTGTTGACAGTCTTTGTGGCGTAGCATGTATTCGCCAGACTTTAGAACCGCGACCGCGATGATGTTCAACACGCCTTTAGGCAGCAAGTGCTGATTTTTGGGCGAACGACAACAGGCTCAGCGAAGTGCTGGAAGACGGGTGGATAACGACGGTACAGCCTGCGGCAAGTGCGGGGCGATTTTCCAGCCGCCATCAGGAAGGGAAGTTCCACGGATAATCTGACCGACTACGCCGATAGGTTCGCGCAGGACGATAGACAAGTCCTCGGGTCAAGCTGGGTGCAGTGTTTTCTTCGCCGCGATCACGCTGGCAAAGTAGCGGAAATGGTCTGAAGCCAGCGGGATGTCGGCGGCGCGGGTTTCGCGATGCGGTTTGCCGTGTCCAGCGTTTCCTGCAAGGCAACAACTCCAAGCTTTTCGTCAATCACATCGGCGATTTTGTTGAGTATGGCGGCATCGTTCGGTGGTGGTGGTTTTGCGCCATGTTTTTGAATGCTTTCTGCGCGGCGGCAACCGCAGCATCAACATCGGCATCGGATGCGTCGGTACATTTGGCATAACACTCGCCGTTGGCAGGATTGTATGAACCAAAAGCGCGCTGGGTTTCGTCCACACGCCGTTAATCAAAAGGCCGTACTCTTTATCAAAACACATTCAAATCTTTTTGCCATGATGCTGTCTCCTTGGTTGTCTTCTTTGAGGTTTCGGACGTATTCTCCAACGTCGTCTGAAAAATAGAATAGTATCTCTTCAGTTCAAGCACTAAAAATGATAACGTTCTCAAAATTCTAAGTATGTAATTTTCAAAATAGAAAACCAATCCGATACAGGCTTGACCCCGTAAGGGAAATGAAGCGGTTTGTTAATGTATTTAAAGTTTTCAGACGACCTTTTACATGATATGTGTAAGAACTTTTTCAGCGGTTTGCGAGCATATCAGGTAGACAAATGTTATGGTATAAACATTTTTATTTCTTATTTTCAAAAAGATAGGGTGTTGACACGGCGAAATGAAGGGGAGTATTCTCATTCATAGGGGAGTTTACCTCCCACCCGACCTTTACGGATTTACTGATCGAACGCCAAGGAGAACACCATCGAAGATGCAAGCAGTTGTTGTGAATCAAAATGCAGCAGGCGATGTAGAAGTTGTAGAACGCGAACTGCGCCCGCTGGAATACGGCGAAGCGTTGGTCGCAGTCGAATATTGCGGCGTGTGCCATACCGACTTGTACGTTGCGGCAGGCGACCATGGCGAAAAACCGGGCCGCGTGTTGGGACACGAAGGCATCGGTATCGTCAAAGAAGTTGCTCGGGCGCGAACGCCCTGAAAGTCGGCGACCGCGTCAGCATCGCATGGTTGTTCCAAAGCTGCGGTTCGTGCGAATACTGTAATACCGGCCGCGAAACCTGTGCCGCCCGTATTGAACGCAGGCTACACCGCCGACGGCGGCATGGCGACCCACTGTATCGTCGATGCGGACTCACGCCGTCAAAGTACCCGACGGCCTCGACCCCGCACAAGCTTCCAGCATCACGCGCGCCGGCGCAACCACTTTGCCAAAGGCGTGAAAAGTTTCCGGCGTGCGTCCGACAATGGATCGTGCGTTTACGGCGCGGGCGGTTTGGGCAACTTGCGTCCAATACGCGAAAAAGTATTCGGCGACACGTTGTCGCCATCGACATCAACGATGAAAAACTAGCATCGCAAAGAAAGTGGCGCAGATTTAGTCATCAACGCCGCCAAAGAAGACGCCGCCAAAGTGATTCAGGAAAACCGGCGGTAGCACGCAGCCGTTGTTACCGCCGTATCCGCCGCCGCGTTCAACTCCGCTGTGGACTGCTGTCCGCGCAGGCGGTCGCGTCGTTGCCATCGGTCTGCCGCCCGAATCTGGCGGACTTGTCCATCCCTCGTCTGGTCTTGGACGGCATCGAAGTGGTCGGTTCGCTGGTCGGTACGCGCAAAGACTTCGAAGAAGCTTTTCCAATTCGGCGCAGAAGGCTTGGTCGTACCGAAAGTCCAACTGCGCGCTTTGACGAAGCTCCGCAATCTTCCAAGAAATGCGCGAAGGCAAAATTACCGGCCGCATGGTTATCGACATGAAAAAGAATGCAGCTGCGAGTCATTACTTTGATGCAGGCAGTTGAATGGAAAGTATAGGAAATTGTCGCGTTGTTTACACTTTTTCTACGTCGGACAGCTTTGTTTTTACTTAATGCGATAGTTATCCGACATTGCAAGAACGAAAGCAGGTTGCCCGTATTATCGATATTCTTGACAATGTCGGATAGCTGCTTAATTGAGCCTTCAAACAAAAACCGAAAAGTGTAAACAACGCTGTTAATTTTCATACACATTAGTTACCATACCGACTATGACAGTTTTGATATTTTCACAAAAGAATATGTTGATCTACAAATTACCTTGAGTAGAAAATAGACGGTATCCTCCTTGCTGACTAAAAGCTCATCGTAATCAACAGAATCAAAACGATTTTCATCAAACAAATAATCGAATAACAACAGACTGATTGAAGTTCTATTCGCAAGAAAAATTACCCAAAATAATATTAGATTGGAAATATCTTGAGGTATTTTGAATTAACCCCTTAGTGGCACCTCAACATATTTTTATAGTGGATTAATTCTAAATCTAGTACGGCGTTGCCTCGCCTTGCCGTACATATCTGTACTGTCTGCGGGCTTCGTCGCTCTTGTCCTGATTTAAATTTAATCCACTATACAATGTTACAAACTCAGAAGCAATATTTCTGCAAGCATATCCATTAACATATCCACATGACAGGATTATTGTTGAATTGTAATAGCTGAACCCCTATTTAATATAGGTTCAGCCCTTGAAAACCACATCAATGAAATTATCTAACTTCAAGATAGCGATCTGATAAAAGCTTTTCCACCTCCGAAATGCCGGATTATTTCAATTTGGTTTCTTGTAACAACATGTTTTACGGGCAACCGGATCAAATTTCTTGATTTCAATTTGCCGGGCATATAGTTGTTTGTTTTGGTAGGGTAGAAATGACCAGCACCAGCACCCTGATTCCAGTTTGATTTTATCGCGCACTGCAGCAAATCCTTAATTAACGGTTTAAATTGCTTCGCCGCGAGCACGCAACTCAGCCAATACGACATCAATGCTCACTTTTGTCGATGGTACGTACGCAGCGTTAGAAACGCGCAGGCGAACCCCAGCGGTTTTCACTTTCACCCAGAAAAACGACGCGATTGCTGTTAGGCAAAACGACGTTTGGTTTTGTTGTTGCGTGTGATACGTTGTTGCTGGTGACATCGGGCGCTACCGGTCACTTTGCAAACTCGTGCCATGGTTGTCTCCAAACTTCCTAAAATAGTAAAAGGATTTTATACCATAAAAACAGCGTTAGTTCAAGCATTTTTGACAAAAACTGACCGCCTGTCGGGATAAATCTTCCAAATGTTGTTTTCGAGAACGCTTTAACTGCGAAACGAATGAGGCGAAATTATAGCGGATTTCAAAGCTTTCAGACATGAAAAGTCGTCTGAAAACCATGTCGTTACCGTTTTAAGACGACCCTTTTCTCCTCGAATTAGAGATTCCAGTTCTCCGTAGCAACACTCATCAACGCCCTCCTCCGCCTCCATCGTGAGCAGCAGCTTGCCAGCCAACAATGGGAATCATGATAATGAACAAGATACTGCCCGCCAAAAACATCTCATTCGAGCCAACGATAAAACCCTGTTGGGTAATGGTACTGTTTATCAGGCCGACCGCCTGCCCTCCGTTCAAAACCCCGCTTCCGCCATCTGATGGATTGCTTGGTGGATCCGGAGAATACGGCGTGATATGTTCGGTCAGTTGCGTATGATGTAAGGCCTCCCACCGCTCCCATACGGTACCGATGACAGACACACCGACACCACCCATAAAAGACAGCAGAAATTCGACAAACTGCTTGCCGATGCGATTTGCGGACCTTCTCATGCGACAGAGTACTGGTCGTCAGCGGCAGGAAGAACATGGCCACAACCCAACCCCTGCCAAACTGCGGCTAGACAACGTGTTTGCGCGTCCATTCCCGCATAAAAACCCGTCCGCCAATGAAAAGTAAAGGCAAACATCAAAAACCACCGGTAACCAACAGGCGCATATCGATTTTCAGCGAAGCGCCCTATCAGCAAGGAGACAGGAAAATCGGCAGAACTGATAGCGCAGCCGCCAATCCCGCCCATGTGGCGGTGGCATAACTGAGGTTGGACCGCAACACCAGCGGCAAAAAGCGTCAATGTGCCCATACACCATAAACCTGAGCGAAGTCGTCAAGATGACGCGGTTATGGTTTTTAAATAAAGACAAATCGATAATCGGATATTTTTCATCCAATCCCCAAATGATGAAATAAGTCAGATATACCGTTGCAACGATCACAATACGATGATTCTACCTCGATGCGAAACCAATCGGAGCTCTCTTTCCGTCCAACATCATTTGCAACGAGCCGATACCGACGCATCATCAAAATCAGCCCAGTGTAATCACCAGGCGTTTTAACCGTATCGGTTTCACGGTCGCGCAGTTGCTGCCAGGCGATTGCCGCAGACAAAATGCCGATAGATATTGATGAAGAATATCCAACCCCCAATGCCAGTTGTCCGAAATCCAGCCACCGAAAATCGGCTCCAAAACAGGGGCGACCACGACGGTCATCGCCCAGCGCCAATGCCAAAGTCCGCTTCTCCGGCGGGTACGATGCCATCAGAAGGTTTCTTTGGGAGACAGCGAATCAGCGGCCCTGCCAGCAAAACCCCTGCAAAATACGGAAGAGTACCAAGTTGTTTGCACCATGCCTACCGCAGCTAAGATGTAATCACGAAGCCGGATGACCGGATCCGACAAACAGCAGCACTCTTCACTCCATCCGCTTCTGCAAGAAACCCCTGCCAGCGGTATATGGAATGGTGGTCATGCCACGGCAATGATGTAATCACCCATGTTCCTGGAGTCGCCGTTGCACCCAAATTACTGGCAACAGAATGACGTGCAACATTAGCACCGTCGTATCCAATACTTCCATAAGATTTCGGCCAGGCTCAGCGACAACGTAAATCAAGACCAACTCCTGATGCCTGTCAACGGCGGATAATTCATCATCAAATCTTCCTTCATCATTGCCGCCGCGACATTGCCATTCCCGCTTTCAACCCAGGGCGGGCTGCGCATCGACTTCTTCTTGAAACAGAATGAGCAAGTCCCTCTCATCCTGATTGCACCACTTATTTCACACCTGCCGGAGAGGATCACGTGTCAGACCCGTCGGGATACCCGAAGCGTCGTCTGAAAACAGGCTATATTTTGGCGTATCATCTTATCGATTAATGCATACCAGCCGCCGCCCAATCTACGCCGTCCGTTTCCGCCGCCGAATTTTTCACGGCGCGTCGCCGTCATCGGCTTTTCACACCCGAACCCGCTTCCGGCATTGGTCGACTTCTGACTCGTCATAGAAAGATCTCGACGCGCGAGCGGGTTTGCTTTTCAATTCGTTGGTAGGATCCAGGCTGATCTGACCGGACGCGCTGGAACGACCTTTAATCCAGTTGCCCGTTGCGTTTTGCGGCGGCAAAAGTGAAACGCGCGCCCGTACCTGCGGAGACAAGCCCATGACTTTGCCGTGGTACCACTTTTTACCGTACAAATCGGCAGTCATTTCCACAGGCTGTCCGATTTCTCATTTTTCCGTACTGCGATTCTCGAAATCGCATCCACCCACAAATCCGTCGAGGGGACCAACCGCCATCAGCGCCGCGCCTTGCGAAAGTCTTCGTCCGACTGGACATTGCGTTTGGTCATTCGCTGCCCGCCCATAGGCGCGCGGATTTGTGTACGCCGCACTCGTTAGCCAGGCATCTTTAATCTTGCTCACCGCCGTCTGAACGGCAGGTTGCGCGCGCACGGGAATATTAAGCGCCCATAGGCAGCCTGGAGCGAAGCCCTCCTTCCGCTTCCACTGCCTTCACGTGACTGCGCTTCGAACAAACGACCGCCGCCCGCGCATGGCTTAACTCACCGGAAATGTGGCGTCTTGTACCGGATAGAGTCCTGCAGCCGCAATCTGCGGAGCGGTGCCAAATCGGCTTTCACGGTGCAACACTTGCGCTTTCGCTCGGGAATTGACCGCCGTCTGCCGCCTGTTTCCTGACGGATTGCCCGAATCAGCCTCGTTTTATGCGCTGTCATGTCACGCCAGCCGGAAATCACTGTCGTCCAGTAGAGTACCAAAACATCGCCTCACAACATCCGTGTCGTCAAACGGCGACTTGCGCACCGTCCCGCCAACTTTGCGGCGCACCTGGAACCAAACTATCCCGCAACATATGGCCTCAGTTGTTTCTTTCTGTGCCAAACACAAACATAAACAAATGCCAGCGCCAATAGCCGCTTAAAACAAATAATAGCAGCGTAACCACTGCCATATTCTGCTTGCGCCTGTTTTGCATTTTTGACCGGTTTGCCCAATGCGTCGGAGTTTGGTCCGCCGTTTGCTTGACTTTTGTTTCAGTACATGGATTTACTTTACCGAGCATTAAACCAACAGGCCTTCTGTCAAAACTACGTAACTTGAAATCTTTGAATAACCGGCAGCCGCCTCGATTTACCTTGATTTCAAAAACAGACCAATCTGAGGATTCGGTCAAAAAGCCCAATATCGAATATTATTTTATGTTTATTAAATAATATTCATTGATTTTATTTTGCCATCAGATAAGATATAGGAAACGGGTATTCATATCCGCACCATTACTCAATCAAGTAAACTCATTTTAAATGGAATATAACAAACTTCCCCTTTTATAATCTATCGTCATCTTTCGTTATCTAACCCAATGACTATTCAAGCACGATCGGCAGGCATTCTAATTTTTGGTTGAATGCAAACCTGTCTGAATTACGTTTAATTGTTACTTACTTACCACCGTTAATTTCTTAAGAAACTATTTCAAAAGTTTGAAATTAATGCGATGATAAACATCTATTCTTGAAATTTAACTTTTGTCTAAGTCGAAAATATCTGTTTTATAGCCTTTCTTTAAGTTTAAAACACCCCCACCCTCTTAGTTCTCTTTCAAACAACAGCAGCATAAGCTCGTTTTTCCAAACAGAGGTCGTCTGAAAGATGGGTTTCAGACGACCCTTTCTTTCAAAAACGCTCTGCTCTAACCCCCTAGCCTGCTTCTTGCAAAAAAAGCCTGCCAGTGCAGCGGTGTCGAGGGCAATCATCAGTTCTTCGTTGGTCGGTACGACCAAAAACGGCGGGCATGGAACCTGTCGGGCTGATGATGCCTGAGTTGCCGTAGCGTTTTTCCATATTGGCTTTGGTGTCGATGTGCAGACCCAAATAGTCGAGGTAGGCGACGGTTTTGGCGCGGATGTTGCGGGAGTTTTCGCCGATGCCGCCGGTGAAGACGAGGGCGTCTATGCCGCCGCAGGCGACCGACATTGAGGCGATGTATTTGGCGAGGCGGTAGGGTCATGACTTCGAGGGCGAGGCGTGCGCCTTCGTGGCCTTCGTCGGCGGCAATTTCGAGGTGCGGCAGTCGTTGGAGAGTTCGGAGATGCCGAGCAATCCTGATTTTTTGTTCAGCATTTCATCGACTTGCTCGATGTTCATACCGGCGTGGGCGGTCAGGTAGCTGTACACGCCGGGGTCGATGTCGCCGCAGCGGGTGCCCATGACGAGACCTTCGATGGGGGTGAAGCCCATGCTGGTATCGACGGATTTGCCGTTTCGGATGGCGGTGATGGACGCGCCGTTGCCGAGGTGGGCGACGATCATGCGCAAATCTTCCAGCGGTTTGCCCAGAATCCGCGCGGCTTCGGGGGCGACGTAGCGCATACTGGTGCCGTGGAAGCCGTAGCGGCGGAAGGCGTATTTTTGCGCAATTCGCGCGGCACGGCGTAGGTGTAGGCGCGTTCGGGCATGGTTTGGTGGAACGAGGTGTCCATCACGCCGACGTTGGGCAGGCCGGGGAAGTGTTCCTGCGCGGCGAGGATGCCGCTGATGTTGGCGGGGTTGTGCAGCGGGGCGAGCGGGATGCAGGCTTTCAGTTCGTCGAGGACGTCTTGGTCGATGAGGACGGACTCGTGATATTTTTCGCCTCCGTGGGCGATGCGGTGGCCGATGGCTTTGATGCGGTCGTGCAGGCCGTGTTTTTCCAGTTCGTTCAACAACATACCCACTGCACCGGCGTGGCGGTTGCGGCCGGTCAGGGGAGCTGGCGTTTGTTGCCGTCTTTGTTGAAGGTGATGACGGCTTCGGGCGTACCCAAACGTTCGCCGAGGCAGCTTAGGACGACGCTGCCGCTTTTGCGGTCGATAACGGCGCCTTTGAGCGAGGAACTGCCGCAGTTCAGGACGAGGATGAGTTGGTCGGACATGATATTTCTCCTTGTAGTTTGTGGTTGTTTTTTTGGTGGGGTCGTCTGAAAAAGGATGGGCGTTGGGCGGGGTGTGTTTCAGACGGCCTCTTTGAGTTTTGCGGGCAAACCCACGCTACGTCGATTTAAAAACAATCCTCAGGCACCCTGACCCGCCCTTCCATAATCACCCTTGCGCTGCGGCTCGCGACGGCTTTTTCACCGCCCAGATGCCGTCCGAACATTCTGCCGCCGCGCCGACGCGCAATGTGCCGGAAGGATGGCCCGAAGCGCACTTCGTTGCGCGTTCCGCCGCCTGCGGCGAGGTTGACCAGCGTACCAGGGGACGGCAGCAGCGGCGGCGATGGCAACCGAGGCTGTGCCCATCATGGCGTGGTGCAGTTTGCCCATACTCAGGGCGCGTACCAGCAAATCGATGTCGGCGGCGTTCACGGTTTTTGCCGCTGGAGGCGGTGTAATCGGCGGCGGGCGCGACGAAGGCGACTTTTCGGCGTGTGCGCACGGGCGGCGGCTTCGGACACGTCGTTAATCAAGCCCATTTTCAGCGCACCGTAAGCACGGATTTTCTCGAATTTTTTTCCAGCGCGGCGGCATCGTTGTTGATGTCGTCCTGCAACTCTTTGCCCTGTGTAGCCCAAGTCGGCGGCGTTCAGGAAAACGGTCGGAATGCCCGCGTTGATGAGCGTGGCTTTCAGACGACCTATGCCCGGAACGTCCAACTCGTCCACCAGATTGCCGGTCGGGAACATACTGCCCTTCGCCGTCGGCGGGGTCGAGAAATTCGATTTGCACTTCAGCGGCGGGAAAGGTAACGCCGTCCAGTTCAAAATCCCCTGTTTCCAAGACTGCGCCGTTTTGCATCGGAACATGGGCGATGATGGTTTTGCCGATGTTTTTCTGCCAGATTTTCACCGTGCAGATGCCGTCTGAAGGGATTTTGGCTTTATCGACCAAGCTCTGCTCGATGGCGAACGCGCCCACGGCGGCGGTGAGGTTGCCGCAGTTGCCGCTCCAATCGACGAAAGGCTTGTCGATGGAAACTTGCCCGAAAAAGGTAATCAACGTCGTGGTCGGCACGTTCGGACTTGTCCAAAAATCACCGCCTTGCTGGTGGACGAACTGGCGTTGCCCAAACCGTCTATCTGCTTGCCGTAGGGGTCAGGGGCTGCCGAGTACGCGCAACAGGATTTTGTCGCGCGCGCTGCCCGCTTCCCGCGCCGCTTCGGGCAGGTCGGAACGTTTGAAAAAAACACGCCTTTTTGATGTGCCGCCGCGGTAGTAAACGGCGGGGATTTTGATTTGCGGCATTCTGTTTCTCCTTGTTTCTGATTCGGGTTTTTCAGACGACCTCTACGCCGCGTTCCTTCCAAAAAGTCCTGTGCAAACCGTTGCAGCACACCGCCGGCTTCGTACACCAGCACTTCCTCTGCGGTATCGAGGCGGCAGGTAACGGGGACTTCGACGGTTTTGCCGTTTTTTGCGGTGGATGACGAGTGTCAGGTCGCCGCGCGGTTTGCGTTCGCCGACCACGTCGTAGGTTTCCGTGCCGTCCAGTTGCAGGGGTGTGGCGGTTGGTGCCGGGTTTGAATTGCAGCGGCAAGACGCCCATGCCGATAAGGTTGGTGCGGTGGATGCGCTCGAAGCCTTCGGCTGCGATGGCTTCCACGCCCGCGAGCCCGCACGCCCTTCGCCGCCCAGTCGCGGCTGGAGCCTTGTCCGTAGTCCGCGCCGGCGATGATGATGAGTGGCTGTTTGCGGTTCATATAGGTTTCGATGGCTTCCCACATGCGCATGGTTTCGCCTTCGGGTTCGACGCGGGCGAGCGAGCCTTGGCGCACGCTGCCGTCTTCGTTTTTTCACCATTTCGTTAAACAATTTGGGATTGGCGAAGGTAGCGCGTTGGGCGGTGAGGTGGTCGCCGCGGTGGGTGGCGTAGGAATTGAAGTCTTCTTCGGGCAAACCCATTTTCGCCAGATATTCGCCCGCCGCACTCGCCGCCAGAATCGCGTTGGAAGGCGAAATGTGGTCGGTGGTGATGTTGTCGGGCAGAATCGCCAAGGGGCGCATTCCCGTCAGGCTGCGTTCGCCCGCCAGCGCGCCTTCCCAATAGGGCGGACGGCGGATGTATGGACATCGGACGCCAGTCGTACAGCGGACTTGGGAGCTTTTGCGCTTTGCCGGTGTCGAACATCGGTACATACACGTCGCGGAATTGCTGCGGTTTCACATATTCGGCGACAACGGCATCGATTTCTTCGTCGGTCGGCCAAATGTCTTTCAGGCGGATTTCCCTTGCCGTCGTCTGAAACGCCGAGTACGTCGTTTTTCAATATCGAAACGGATGCTGCCCGGCGACGGCGTAGGCCACCACCAGCGGCGGGCTGGCTAAAAACGCCTGTTTCGCATACGGGTGGATGCGGCCGTCGAGTTGCGGTTGCCCGACAGTACGGCGGTGGCGTACAAATCGCGGTCTATGATTTCCTGCTGGATTTTTCGGGTCGAGCGCGCCGCTCATGCCGTTGCAGGTGGTGCAGGCGAAGGCGACGATGCCGAAGCCGAGTTTTTCCATTTCGGGCAACAGGCCTGCTTCTTTCAAATAGATTTCCGCCACTTTCGAGCCGGGGGCGAACGAGGTTTTGACCCACGGTTTGCGTTTCAGCCCGAAGCGGTTGGCGTTGCGCGCCAGAGCGCGGCGGCAACGACGTTGCGCGGGTTGGAGGTGTTGGTGCAACTGGTAATCGCGGCGATGATGACCGCGCCGTCGGGCATGAGGCCGTCTGAAGGCTCTTCGTAGGGCTTCGCCAGCCCTTTCGCCGCCAAGTCGACGGTGGCAAAACGCGCGTGCGGGTTGCTCGGGCCTCGCCATGTTGCGCGTTACGCTGCTCAAAGTCAAACTGCAACACGCGCGGATAAACGGCGGTTTTCAGGTCGTCCGCCCACAGCCCCGGCGGTTTTGGCGTAGGTTTCCACCAATCTCACCTGCGCGTCGTCGCGTCCGGTCAGTTTCAAATAATCAATGGTTTGCTCGTCGATGGCGAACATGGCGGCAGTCGCGCCGAACTCCGGCGTCATGTTGGAAATGGTCGCGCGGTCGCCGATGGACAGGCTTCTCGCGCCCTCGCCGAAAAAAATTCGACAAACGCCCCCGACCACGCGCTCTTTGCGCAGAAACTCGGTCAGCGCCAACACAATATCCGTCGCCGTAATGCCCGCCTGCCGTTTGCCCGTCAGCTCCACGCCGACAATATCGGGCAGGCGCATCATGGACGCGCGCCCCAGCATCACGGTTTCCGCTTCCAAACCGCCCACGCCCACGGAAATCACGCCCAGCGCGTCAACGTGCGGCGTGTGCGAGTCCGATGCCGACGCAGGTGTCGGGGAACGCCACGCCGTTTTTTTGACTTGGACGACGGGCGACATTTTTTCCAGATTGATTTGGTGCATGATGCCGTTGCCCGCCGGAATCACGTCCACATTTTCAAAAAGCGGTTTTCGTCCAGTTGATAAAGTGGAAACGGTCTTCGTTGCGCCGATCTTCGATTTCACGGTTTTTTTGCGGAACGCATCAGGGTCGTAGCCGCCGCATTCCACCGCCAGCGAGTGGTCAACGATAAGCTGCGTCTGCACCACCGGATTCACCTTGGACGGATCGCCGCCCTTCTCTGCAATCGCATCGCGCAAACCCGCCAAATCCACCAGCGCGGTCTGCCCCAAAATATCGTGGCACACCACCCGCGCGGGATACCACGGAAAAGTCGATTTCCTGCTTGCCTTCTATCAGCTGACCCAGCCAGCTTTGCAGCGTCGGCAAATCGACCTTGTCCGCGCGGTTGACCAAGTTCTCCGCCAAAAATACGGCTCGTGTAAGGCAGCTTGTCGTAAGAGCCGGCTTGAATGTCCTCACACGCCGCACGCGCGTCGTAGTATTCAAATCCGTACCGGGCAGCGGTTTGCGGTAACGTTGGTTGGCAGCCATGTTCAGTTCTCCTGTGGATCTATTTTTCTTGTGGTTTGGGGTTTCAGACGACGTTTTTTAAAGGGTCGTCTGAAATCTTGGGAAATAAAAACTATTCAACTCGCTTCAACAATGGTCTATACAATCCATTGATAGACACAATACCGGCAATAATCAGAATAGCGCCGACAAAGAAGCGTCCTTCCGGTATTTCATTCAAAACATCCAAGCCAGTACGGCGGCAAATAATGGCTCGGCCAATTCAGTTACCTGCACCTTCGCGGCACTCAAATAATCCAATGCTTTGAGTTGTACAATAAAATCCTAAAAATCGTCGGCAATAAAGACAGTGCCAAGAGTGGCGGAATAAAAAGACCATTGCCAATGTATATCCCTCAATACCTTCCAATGAAGGGATAAACAAAAATACTTCCAAAAAAACATCAAGATCCGTGTCAAATAAATACCGCCGTTTAAGCCGAATTTTTAATCAAAACGGAAAAAAACAACCGTAACTCGAGCCCGCCAGTGCGGCATTCAGAATCAACCCTAAATTTCCTTCCCCAGTCCAAGAAATCACCGCGATCCCCGATACTGCCAAACCCACACCGACGACTGAAGAAATATAAATACGTTCGTCTAATAGTATGCTGTCCAATATCAAGGCAGATACGGCAGCCGATGCCATTAATACAACTACTACATTCGCAGCATTACCGTATTGATAAGCGGTGGTTTCAAAAGAAAAAAACAAAGTGTAAATTCCGAAAAAAAGCACAAATTGCTACTTTTAACAGCAACGGCAAGATTGCCTCTTTCTTTTTTTGAAATATCCGCAATCTGTCTGGTAAAAACCGGTACGGCAAAGCAAAATGCTGATAAACACAAAACCTGTCAAAGTTTTTCAAAAATGCAATATGCTGAACAGACAAGCCTTGCTCCATTAATACCTTACTGAATATACCGATAGTTGCATTCAGAAGGGCTGCAGAAACTGCCAAGAATATTCCCATCATTAAATCAGGCAGCTTCATATTTACTCCATAATACTTTCCACATAGGTGCATTATTGTTTTTCGAAAAGAAAAATCCCTCCAAAATCTTTATTTACCTCTTGATAATCAAACGCCTTTATTTCAGAAAGTTGCCGCGCTGCCTCCGCCATTCCCGCCGCGGCCTGTCCTCGCTAAGGCGGGGGCGGGAATGACGGCAGACGTTGCGGCTGGTTTTTCAGACGACCTTCTCTCTCTCGCATATTTCAACAGGCCGTCTGAAAAGCAGAACCGTAGGCGGGATTTCGGTTTTTCCGCGGGCAAAACCCACGCTACACGTCGTCTGAAATCCGATTGGCGTCTCCTACGGCTGTTGTCCGTCTCAGCGTTCCTCAATCTCCACAAACGCCAAGTCTTCAGGGCCGGTGTAGTTCGCGCTCGGACGGATGATTTTGCCGTCTTTGCGCTGTTCGAGGACGTGTGCCGCCCAGCCGGTGGAGCGCGAAATCACGAACAGCGGCGTGAACATGGCGGTCGGTACGCCGAGTTTTTGGTAGGACACGGCGGAGAACCAGTCTAAGTTGGGGAACATTTTTTTCTCTTCCCACATCACGCTCTCCAAGCGTTCGGCGATGTCGAAGAGGCGCATGTCGCCCGCTTCGCGGCTCAAACCGCGCGCCACTTCTTTAATCACAACGTTGCGCGGGTCGGAAATGGTGTAAACCGGATGGCCGAACCCGATAACGATTTCCTTTGCGGGCGATGCGTTCGCGGATGTCGGCTTCGGCTTCGTCGGCGTTGCGGTAGCGTTTTTTTGGATGTCGTAGGCGACTTCGTTCGCGCCGCCGTGTTTCGGACCTTTGAGCGCGCCGATGGCGCCGGTGATGCAGGAATACATGTCCGAACCCGTACCGGCAATCACGCGGGCGGTGAAGGTGGAGGCGTTGAACTCGTGTTCCGCATACAGAATCAGTGAAACGTGCATGGCTTTCACCTGCGATTCGGTCGGGCGTTTGCCGTGCAAACAGGTGCAGGAAGTGGCCGCCGATGGTGTCTTCCTTTGCTTTCGACGTCGATGCGTTTGCCGTTGTGCGAATATTGATACCAGTAGAGCAGGATGCTGCCGAGGCTGGCAATGAGTTTGTCCGCAATATCGCGCGCTTCGCTTTCGGGGTGGCTTTCGCGTTCGGGATGAACGCAGCCGAGCATGGACACGCCGGTACGCATGACGTCCATCGGATGCGTGTGCGCAGGCAGGCTTTCCAAAACCTTAATCACGCGGATAGGCAGGCCGCGCATGGATTTGAGCTTGGCTTTGTAGGCGGCGAGTTCAAATTTGTTGGGCAGGTGGCCGTGAATCAGCAGGTAGGCGACTTCTTCAAACTCGCATTTCTGCGCCAAATCGAGGATGTCGTAACCGCGGTAGCTCAAATCGTTGCCGGTGCGGCCGACGGTACACAACGCGGTATTGCCCGCCGCCACGCCGGAGAGGGCGACGGATTTTTTCGGTTTGAAGGTCGGGGTTTCGGTGGTTGCAGTCATGGTATTTCTCCTTTGTGTTTTTATGGGTTTTGGGTTTTCAGACGACCTATTCAAGGTTGAGGGTCGTCTGAAAACGGTTTCTACTTCTGAAACAATTTATCCAGCTTCTGCTCGAAGTCGTGATAATTCAAATGCTCGTAAAGCTCGGCGCGGGTCTGCATGGTATCGACCACCGCCGCCTGCGTGCCGTCGCGCATAATCGCCTCATAAACATTCAGCGCGGCCTTGCTCGCAGCGCGGAACGACGAGAGCGGATACAGCACCAGCGACACACCGTTGTCCGCCAGCTCGCGCTGCGTATAAAGCGGCGTCGCACCAAATTCGGTAATGTTCGCCAACACAGGTACTTTTCACCGCATCCGCAAACTGCCGGTACATCGCCAAATCCGTCATCGCTTCGGGGAAAATCATGTCCGCGCCCTGCTTCCACGCAAGCCTGCGCCCGCTCGATGGCGGCATCCAAACCTTCCACCGCCAGCGCGTCCGTCCGCGCCATAATCACAAAATCCTCATCCACGCGCGCATCCACGGCGGCTTTAATGCGGTCAACCATTTCATCTTTAGAAACAATGGCCTTGTTCGGACGATGGCCGCAACGCTTCTGCGCCACCTGATCTTCGATATGCACCGCCGCCACGCCCGCACGCTCGAAGTTGCGAATCGTGCGCGCGATATTGAATGCTCCCGCCCCAGCCGACATCAATGTCTACCAGCAAAGGCGTATCCACATTGTCCGTAATCCGCCGCGCATCAATCAGCACATCTTCCATCGTGGTGATGCCCAAATCCGGAATCCCGCACGAACAGGCCGCCACGCCGCCGCCCGACAGATACACCGCCTTAAACCCGCTCTGCGTCGCCAGCCGCGCAAAATAAGCGTTCACACAACCGACCACGGCAAGAGATTCGACTCCTTCACAGCTTGGCGGAAACGGGTGCCGGCAGAAAGTTGGCTCATGTTAATTCTCCTTTGTAGATTAGATTTTTTTCAGTATCGACTCAACGGCCCAGTTTCCGCGAAATCTGAAACGAACCGTTCAAATAGAAACAATGGTTTTCAAAACCGTTTTTCAGACGACCTTTCAAAACCCAAATCCCATCAGGCCGTCTAAAAATCAAAATCAATAAAAACAATCAGTTAAAAAAATTCAATACAAACAATTCGGTTAAGGTGGAGGTATAAGAAATTTTTAATAATTTTTAAATTCGGAAAGGAAATAAAGCTGGAAAGACAGAATTTTTCAAAACCCAAACCGTCCGCAGAAATGCGGAAACCCCGATTCGGGCGAAGAGCCGTCAGACCGCCGCGACTGCCCAAAAAAGCAGACGACGACGGATGCGGCAGAGATAGAAGACAATCTATAACAAGACGGAGAAGTTTGGTGCAGATTCATGATAGGGTTCCTTTGTAGTGCGATGTAGTTTTTATAAGTATGGACAAATTTAAAAAAATAATTTTCAGGCTGTCAAACACTTTTTCTAAAATATTTTTAAAAATTCAATCATTAATAAACAATACTTCAGAAACAAAACCCCAAAACTCCCGCCTCAAAACACCCCAAACCCTATAGCTGAAAAAGCCTACATCGCTATCAACCAATCAGAACGTTTTTAAACAATCCATCTCAAAAACAAATATAATTAATTCATTTATCAGGAATTTTTATTCAAACAAGAAAATAGGCATCCCAATCGCCCAAAACCGCCCTATTTTTCCACCTACTCCCCTTTTCAGACGACCAGAACTAAAAATAACATCATGATTTACAATTAAAACTATAATATTTAAAAATGTAGTCATATGTAGTTTTAAATATAAACAGGTCGTCTGAAAATCGTAACCCCTATGATTTCAGACGACCACCAGACCCAGCCGTCGTTTTTGGTTTACCTGTCAGGAAAGCTTTGTATTTCGCGAAAAAGTTGTTTACTTATATCGATCCAGGTTCATCCACCATAAAAGTCGAAAAGGTCGTCTGAAACCCATATCACATGGTTTCAGACGACCTTTCACATTCCCGGTACGCGTTACGACGCTGTTCGATGCCGCTTTTCAGGCGCATGGCGAAAAACCATCACCGCGCCCAACACCAACGCGCTGCCCATCGCCAGATGGATGCCGTCGAGCATGGCTTTGTTGCGGCGAGGCGGCGGAGGACAGCTCGCCGATATTGGTCGCGCCGACGAAAAATGCCGCGCCAATCGCGCCGGCAATCGCTGATGGTGGTCAGAATCGCCGCGCCGTGGGATTGAGTTTTTCGGCAACGCATTCGCCGTGGGTTTCGCCCGTTACGCAGGCGGAGACGGACACCGCCATCAGCGTGAACATGGCGGTCAGCATCATGACTTGCGTGTCAATCCGCAAAAACAGCCACAACACCGCCAGCGACACCGTCAGCATCACCGTGGCGGGCAACACGACAAACCGTCCGCCCTTCTTGTCCAGCAGTTTGCCGAACAAAGGCGCGGCAAACCGCTTGGGCAATACTCGCGGGCATCAGACTCAGCCCCGTCGCTGTGCCCTGTCAGCATCAGCACCTGCTGCGTATACATCGGCATCACTCGTCTAAACCCTAAAACAGGAACACCGCACCCGCTAGAATCACGACGCAATGGCGGAACTGCTTATACTCAAACGCCCGAAGTGTTTAGCAGCGGCGTCGCCAAGCGGGACTGGCGATGCAAACCAGCCCACCAGCGCGACGGAAGCGGCAAACAGCAGGATAAATTCCGGCCAACGGCAGACGGGCGAAATGCACTGCTCGCATACACCAGCCCGCCGAAGCCCGCAATCGACAGCACGGCCGACAAAATATCAATTTTTCGGACGGCTGATGTTGCTCAAATTGACCGTCAGATACTTGCCCATCCAACACCATCGCCGCCAGCATAAACGGCGCGGTAAGCTGAACAACACACGCCAATGCGTGTGGTCGATGATGATGCCCGACAGCGTCGGACCCATCGCGGGCGCGGCGGTGAACATCATGGTAATCACACCCATCGCCGTCCCGCGTTTGTTCGGCGGGTAAATCGACAAAATGCCGTTAAACAGGAGCGGCACGAAAAACGCGGCGGACACCGCCTGCACCATCCGCCCCGCGACCAAAATCCTGAAAGTCGGCGCAAACGCGCAAATCAGCGAACCCGCCAGAAAACGTCGCCCTGCGTAAACAACACCATCTTGCGCGTTTCAAAACCATTGAATCACGCCCGCCGTAATCGGCGTAAACGCGCCCATCACCAGCAAAGCCCGTCGTCAGCCATTGACGGTGGTCTTGTCGACCCCGAAATCCTTCATAATCGGCGTGAGCGCAACATTTAAAAGCGTGTCGTTGAGATAGCCGAAAAATGCGCCGATAAACAGCGTCGCCACAATGGTTTTAGAAGGGAAGTCGGGATTGTCGGCGTGGTATTCGTGAGCCGTATCGTCTGTATCAATATCGGAAGCGTGCATAACATTATATTGAAATATTTGAGGAATGCGGATTTTAACATGGATATAAAGGTCGTCTGAAACCCGATACCGGATTTTCAGACGACCTTTACATTTGATACTTATTGTTCAGAGTACCGCTACCAGCTTCGTCCAGTTGATATAGCCGTAAACCGAATTGCACAACACATGACGTACATCAGCAAAAGCGGCAGGCTCTGCCCATTTTTGAACCATGCCGCTGCCCACAGCGAAATCGTCAGGATATTGACCACAATCCACAATGCCCATTGCTCGCGGTAGCGCAGAATCATCAAAACCTGAGCCACAATCGACACGACGACCGTTACGCTGCGTCGAGGGTCGGCAACGCACTGCCTGGGTGGTGCAGCCATTCGATGTAGACCGACGTTCCGACGACAGATGCGGCAACCACCAGCAGCCACTGCCTGACCGTCAACGCCTTCGCTTTTCACTTCCTCCGTTTCCGCCGTTTCTGCCCAAAGCCATATGTTTGCGCCATAGCGAAACCGACAAACTGACAGGCACATACACCAATACTCAGCATCATCTCGCCGTAGAGCGTTTAAACGTATAAGAAACATAAGCATACAGCGATACGGAAATCAGCCCGAACAATAATTGCTGATTTTGCCCTCTACCGACGAAGACGACGCACAATGCCCGTTACCGCCGCAATGCTCGCCAGCCATGAGTCGTGGGATTGAAGACGAACACGACCGCCTGTGGGTCTCCCAAAAACATCAGCAGCCACACTGCTTGAAAATGCGTCCAACCGCCGAACACTCGCGTTTCCACCCAGGCTAATGACATGATCCTTTTTCTTTATTAATGCTCGATGCGGGATGCCTCAAAACAAAAAGAATCCATCCCATATTGCATATATTTTATATTATGCGTAAGTTTCAATTTGCACGCAATAAAAACAATTACTAAAGTTATATATCTAATTAAAACTGTTGCCCAAGCAATACAGTGAACTGAAGAAAACAAGTTTTTTCCGCCTACCAATATGTCTTTCAACTATATGATTTTTATCAGAATTCTATAATGACTATAAAGAAACTAAAGCTCAGCGTGTACGACCTGCCCGTAGATAAAGCCGCCTTAACGCGATGCCCTAATCTTGACCGTTATCCGCACCCATTTTAAAATGAATTTACGAATCGTTTTTATTTTTACACAATCAGGAGAAAATTCATGGCAAAAAGTCAGCATTTTAGTAGGCAGCCTGCGTAAAGGCTCGTTCGCACGCAAAGTGGCGCAAAACGTCATCCCCATGTTCCCCGAAGGCTACGAAGCCCAAATCGTCGAAATCGGCAGCTTGCCGCTCTACAATTTCGACTATGACGACCCCGCCGAAACCGATTTCCCCACGCCCGAAAGCTATACCGCCTTCCGCGAAACCATCAAAGCCTCGACGGCGTATTGTTCGTTACCCTCGAAAACAACCGCACCGTCCCCGCCTGTCTGAAAAACGCGGTAGACATCGGCTCCAAACCCAACGCCGACGTCGCATGGAAAAACACGCCCGCAGGCATTATCAGCCATTCCGTCGGCAAAATGGGCGGTTACAGTTCGCAAAAACCTGCGCCTTGCCTTTGTCCTACTTCAATATGCCGCTGACCGGACAGCCCGAAGTCTTCCTCGGCAACTCCCCCACCCTGTTTGACGATAACGGCAAACTCATCGAATCGGCACGCAGCTTCGTCCAAGGCTATATCGACCAACCTCGTCGCCCCGATCGAGAAAAATCCCAAATAAGTCGTCATCTATTCCGTCAAAGCATTGATAAAGGTCGTCTGAAAACCCTGACGTCGAAGGTTTTCAGACGACCTTGTCATTCCCGCTGCTTTTACGCAGTTTCTTTTCTTACTCAACGTCAGACCTGTCCAGCCGAACAGCAGCGTCAAAATCAGGCTCAAATAGCAGAAGAAGGCGTAAGGCAGGTATTCCCAAACGGGTACGCCGAGTGCGTGGCTGATGAATACGCCGCAAACGCTCCACGGAACGAGCGGATTGATGACCGTACCCGCGTCTTCCAGCGTACGCGAAAGGTTGCGCGAATGCAGTCCGAGCTTGTCGTACACGGGTTTGAAGGTTTCGCCGGAAAGCAAAAATACTCAAATATTGTTCGCCGATGAGGAAATTGACGCCGACCGACGTGGCGGCAACGCTGAAGGTGGCGCGTCCGGCGGTGGTCAGGAACGCGCGGATGGCGTCCAGCAGCGACGGAATCACGCCGAGCGTGAACAGCAAACCGCCCAAACTCATGCCGAGAATCACGATGGTTTGCGTGAAGAACATGCTTTCCAAACCGCCGCGCGAAATGAGTTTGGCGATGTCTTGAAACGCTTCGCCTTCGAGTTTGTAGCCGCCGTAAAACCATGCGCCGAGCTGGTTCAAGTCGGGCGTACTGTGGAAATAGGTAACGCAAGCGCGGCGATGATGGTGAAGAGCATGGCGACGACGGCGTTGATGCGCAACAGCGCCAGCACGACCAACAGCGCAAACGGAATCGAGCGAATAGCCGTGCACCAAAGCCCGTCGCTTCGAGCTGGCTGCGGAAGGATTCGACGCTGTTCAAATCGTGGGCGGCAACATTGGGCAAGAGCCACAGCATCAATGCCGCGCTGATGAGCCACGCAGGAATGGTGGTGTACATCATGTTTTTGATGTGTTCGAACAAATCAATGCCGACGATGGAGGCGGAAATGCCCGTGGTATCGGAGAGCGGGGACATTTTGTCGCCGAAGAACGCACCGGAAACAATCGCGCCAGCCGTCATCGCCAAATCGGCATGAAACGCCGCCGCCATGCCCATAAAGGCAACGCCGACGGTGGCGCAAGTGGTCAAACTGCTGCCGATGGACACGCCGATGACGGAACAGAGCGCAAAGGCGGAGAAAATAGAAAATAAGTGGGGAAATCAGCCCGAAACCGTAATACATCAGCGTCGGAATCGCGCCGCTCATCATCAGCGCGCTGACCATCAGCCCGATGAAGAAAAACAGGTAAATCGCGCCCATGCCCTGCCCCACCGCGCCGACCATGCCTTTTTGCATATCGTTATATTTCAACCCGCGCGCGAGACCGTAGAGGATCAGGACGGTAATGGCGGCAATGATGGACATATGGGGCAGCCAGCCCAGCGAAATGATGGTGTAACCCATCGCCCCGATTAACGCCACGACGACGGCAAGAGCTTCTCCGCGCGGCATATCGAGCAGTGATTTGAATGTAAAACATATTGCTTTGCCTGTTTTGTGTGTATTTAACGAAGTTTAGCACAGGGTCGTCTGAAAAACCGCTTTTCAGACGACCCCTGTGATTTTTATGAATGTAGCAACGGATTTTTATTAAAAACACATAGATCTAAAAATTAGATTTTTAGAAAAATATCTACTTAATATTTATGAAATATTATGGCTTTTTATGCCATAGATAACCATATTAGTCATCATGTAAAAATACGGCCCGAATTTCGTTTTTATTCCGCTTCGCACTGTTTCGTTAAACCTGCCGTAGACGCTTCGCGTTTGTAATCTGTTTCGTTGATGTACTTGGCCGATAATCCCGCAGCTATTCGGACAATGTGCGTTTTGCGGCAGGCCGCTTTATCTCCGGCATTTTTAAAGTTGACTGCCGTCATTCAAAACCCGCATCCAGTCGGTCAGATAGAGGAATCTGCCACACTGGTTCAGATATTGCCGTTGAGGTTTGCCAGCCTCGAAAACGTTTTTCCCGATAGCAAGCTCGGAAACGCCGCCTGCCGCTTCGCATATTTCGGGCGCAGGCCGTCGGCATTTTATAATAAACCCTGTCGAAAGCGTTATGCCCGCAACAGCTTTTCGACAGGCTTTTCGGGCGGTTTCTGGGATGTCCAAACGCACGCTGTCGCGCTTGAAACTGAAATGCACGACACAGCCCTCCCCGTCGCTGGCAACACGGTTGCGAACGATGCCTTCATAATCGCAATACTATTGCCGTTTGATTGACGGTACTGACGGAAAAACTGCTGCCCTCAAGCGTCAACACCCGCTACTGAGACGGTCGTCGGCAATGACGTAGTTTCAGTGCGGCAGCATGCAGGGATAACACGGCGGGAAGTAAAAAGATTAAGGTTTCATCAATACGGACACCTCAGAATTGACGGTTTCAGGCATTCGGCAAAGTTTTCACGCCCGAAATGGATTCATTGAAAATACCTCACTTCTCTTTTTCACCCAAGCGGAAAAAGACGGCAGGGCTTCTATGGTTTGAATTGGCTATATTTCAGAAAAAGGTCGTCTGAAAAACTTTCAGACGACCTTTGGGGTTTTTATTTTGCAGGTTTTCATGTTCAGGCTGCCGTAGCGTCCGACGATGTTGCGGATTTCTGTGTTCTTTGTCATCGACCGACATGAAGATGACGGTCATGCGGGAGACGCTGAGGGTGCTGTCGGCGTTGCCTTTTGTCGTCTTGTTCGACGATGCGCGCGCCGCCGAAGCCTGCTGCGGACAGGCGCGAGATGAGGACTTGGCGGAGGAGCGGCTTTTCATGACGCCGAGGCTGATTTCGCCGTTGTAGAGCGTACCGTTGAAGCCTTTTGTTGCCGAGCGCTTCGAGACGATTCATGGCTTCGCTGTCGGCGGGCAGCAGGACGCGGAAGGTTTTGGCGGCTTGGTTCTTTTGCTGCGCCGCGTTTTTTCAACGGTGCGGCTGGCGGCGTGCGGCCAACGGGTCAGCAGGCCTTTGATGCGGTGGTAGTCGTCTTCATCCAGAGTAACGCTGGCGTTGGACGTGCATTGGCGGGCTGCGGCTGCGTTTTTTGCTTGCGGGATTTTCGCTGGCGGCAGCAGTCGGCTCGCGTTTCCGCTGCTGCGGCTTTTTCTTTTTCGCGGCGGGCTTTTTTCTTACGTTCTCTTTTTCGCGACGCGCCAATTCCTCTTCTTCTTTTTCTTACGCTCGCTATGGCTTCTTCGGATTCGGGTTCGGGCAGGTCGGCTTGTGTTTCGTCGGTTTTTGCAGCCAGTCGGGTTGGGCGTTGTCGGCAGGCGCAGGGGCTTGCTGCGGGCGCAGGGATTCAGGGCTGGGCGAGTTCGTGGGCGCCGCTTCTACGGGCGCGGCGTTGGGGGATTTGGCGTTGTTGAGGCGGTGCGTAATCATGCCGCCAAAGACGATGATGTTGAGTGCCACGAGGGCGGCGAAAAGCCATTTCGATGAGTTGTTTTCCTTTTTGTGTTCAGTTGCCGTTGCGGTGTGCGGCGGTTTTGTGTTGTTATTGGTTGTTGCGGATCGGCATCAAAGCCAACCGGCTGGAGTTTGTTGGTCTGAAGGTCGTCTGAAAAAGCGGTGTTGCGTTTCGACGACCTTTTTGAATCTGCGCTACGGTATTGCTGCTTATTCGGGCAGTTTATCGGTCTGTTCCTGCTCTTGCGCGACCCAGTTCAATAAGCCGTAAATGACGAGATTATCTACAATTTTTACTGTATTGTCCAAAACAAACTGCTTGGGCAGGGCGTTGACGACTTTACTTGCGCCGCCGCCGGTGATGATGACGTCAACAGGTTTGCCTTCGCCCGTTTTTTGTTGCAGCCGCCCGTGCATCATGATGACGGCTCCGCAAACGGCATCCATCATGCCGCTGGTGATGGCGTTGGGCGTGGTGGTGGGGAAGGGGTACACTTTTCCGGCTGGGCGGTCGAGGTTGGCGGTTTTGGCGGCGAGGGCTTCTTCATGAGGTGGAAGCCGGGCATGATGGTGCCGCCGAGATAGTGGTTGTCTTCGCGAGTGCGTCGGTGGTTACTGCGGTGCCGCAGCTGACGACGACGCAGGCGTTTTGGCTGGAAACGGCGGCTGCCCAAGGCGTTGAACCAGCGGTCGGAACCGTGTTCGGCAGGGGTTGCGGTAGTGGTTGCGGATGCCGAGCGCCCTGCGGCATGGAGGGCAGCCAGCGGACGGGCGCGGTCGGGTGGGCTTCGACGAGGGCTTTTTGAGGTCGCCGCACACGGCGCAGCCGACGATGCGGGTGCGGTCGTCTGAACGTTCTGCCCACTCTTCGCCGAGCCTGCTCAAAGTCGCGGTACGGCGCACGGGCGACTTCGTTGAACACGCCGTTTTCCACCCATGCCCATTTGAGCTGGCTGTTGCCGCCGTCGAGCAGGACGAGGCGTTCAGCGCACGCGGCGAGCGGCTTTGGGCGTGTCGTCGGGGCGTAGGCTGATTTCGCCGCTGACGACGGTTTGTTCGCCTGCCGATGTCATCAGGTGCAACGCGCCCTGCGCATCGACGTTGAGTACGGTGCCTTCGCTTACGGTTTTGCCCGTCGCGCAGGAGGAGGACAGGGTCTCGCCGTGGTCGCGGTGGGCGGTTTGGTATTCGTCGAGGAAGGCGAACCCGTTTTGCGCGTATTGCGTCAGGACGGCATCGAGTTCGCCCAAGAGTTTGTCCAACAGCGTTGAAGCGGGAATGCAGTGTACGGAGGCGATGCCGCGGGCAAGCTGCATATTGTGGAATAAGGCTTGACAGAGGCGGCGTGTTCAACTTTTTGGGCAGGACGAAATTGATACCTATGCCGATGACGGCGGCGGTTTTGCCCTCGTTGCGGACGGTTTCGATCAGGATGCCGCCGAGTTTGTCCCCTGCCGGCGACCAAATCGTTCGGCCACTTGATTTGTATGTCCAAACCCGATGCGGCTAAAGCGCGGCGGCAGGCGAGCCGCGACGGCGGGGGCGAGCGAGCCGAGTTCGTGCTGCGGTTTGTCGAATACCCAGCCGAAGCTGAACATCAGGCATTCGCCCAGCCGGTTTGTCCACTTGCGTCCCTGCCGCCCGCGGCCTTTGGTTTGCAGATGCGCGACGCAGAGCGATTTATGGGCTTGTTCGAGCGAAGTGCGCGCCAGATTCAGGATTTCGTCGTTACTGGACGTGCATTCGTGTTTTAAGGTCGTCTGAAAACCGCGTTCCGCGCCCAAACGCTGCAAGGCTTCTTCGTCAAACAAGGCAAGCGGGCGCACGAGCCGCCATTGCCCGTCGTGCTGGCGCAGCAGTCCGCGGATGTGTGCGGGCATCTGTTGCCGAAAAGCCGTTGAGCTGGTGCGGTTCACGCCCGCGATACGCGCCAGATGGGAAACGTGTTGCGGCAGACCGTCGGCAAGTTCCGCCAAAACCCGACTGTGCGGCAGTTTCAGCGCGGTCATTTGCCGCCCTCGGCTGCGCGGATTTTTTCCAGCGTTTTCGTGGTGGAAGTCTGGTGCAGGAACGGAATGGAAAACACTTTGCCGCCGCGCGCCAGCGTTTCTTGCGCGCCGACGATTTTTTCGACCGGCCAGTCGCCGCCCTTAATCAGGATGTCGGGTTTGATTTGCTCGATCAACTCGGCGGGCGTGTCTTCATCAAACCAGTGACCAAATCGACGCTTGCTATCGCCGCTACCGCTCGCGCGGTTTTCCAACGGGTTGACGGGGCGGTCGTCCCCCTTGCCCAAACGGCGCACGGACGCATCCGTGTTCAAAGCCAGCACCAACGCCGCCCCCGCCGACCGAGCCTGCGCCAGATAGGTAACATGCCCCCTGTGCAGAATATCGAAACAGCCGTTGGTAAACACCAGCGGACGGGGAAGCGTCGTGCAGACGTTGCGCCAACTCTTCGGGCGGGCAGATTTTTGCGTTCGAAATCGGGAGGGACCAGTCAGACATAATCAGGATTCCGTTGGGGATAAACAGACAGGCGGTATGATACCGAAGCGGGCGGAAAAAGGAAAACCGCGGGATAAAAATAAGGAAAGGTCGTCTGAAAACCAAAATCGGATTTTCAGACGACCTCAAACCTCATCCTATTCTTGCGGAGCTGCCCACGCTGCGTATCGGTTTGTGGGAAACGGTTCAAACCGTTATTTGAACCACCGCGACAGCGCCGGAATCGCGACAGCAAAGCCGTATCCAAGAGCCAAATCACGGCGATGGCGGCGATGGCGGTCGAAACAATACCGCCACGATCAACAGCGGCGCAGCCATTGCCCACCATACCGGCAGCTCGATTTTTCTGCGCCGGAGGTACCAGTCCGCCCGCTTTGGACGGGCGGCGTTTCCACCATCACGCAGCCGCTGACGCAGATGAAAAATAACCGCCAGGCAGAACAAAACGTTCGCCAGCACGCTCCACCAGCCCAGCGTCCCCATGTGCGAGCGCGATGCTGGCCGCCATGAATTTGCCGAAGAAGTCGTAATCGAAACGGATGTCGGCCGAGATTTTGCCGCTGTATTGGTCGATGTGCACCGTGCGGTCGGCGGTCGGGCTGATCATGTCAGCTCATCGAATCCTGCGACAGCGTCCACACGCCCGTTTCGCCTTTGGGCAGGTTGAGCTGGTAGCGGCCTTTGAAACCGATTTCGCGGGCGAAGCGGTCAACCGTTTCCAAAGTCATCGGTTCGCTCGGATTGATGCTGTTTTCGCCCTTCGTCGTACCGGGAAACAGGCATGGGCGTGAGTTCCAGAATCCACGGTACTTCTTTTGGTTTTGCCGTCGTTCAACACATCGCCGTGGGTCGGCACGACGGATACGGGATTCGGTTCGACCCCCATTTACCGGCGGGGAACTGGCTCCACGACTGAACGAACTTACCGCCCAAATGCCCGCCCAAGCAACACCAGACAGGCAGAACAACAATAAAATCAAAGAAACCCAAGTGCCGAATGCACCGTGCATGCTACGCCACCACGAGCGTCCTTTGCCCGTTTGCGGCTACAAGCATGGATTTCAGGCTGCGCTGTTTCGCCCACCACAAATAAATCCCCGTAATCATCATCAGGATGGTCAGCGATGCGGCGGTTTCTATCAGATAATCGCCCGCCGTGCCGAGCATCATATCGCCGTGGATTCCGTCCATCGTGTGATACCAGCCCTCATTGCGCGGCATGGAACTGACGACTTTCGCCGTGTAAGGATCGACGGCGACCATGGTCGCTTTGTCGTCGTTGTTCACGCGGAACACGGCAACCATATCGTCGGCGCGCGGCGCGATATATTGCGCCACCGACGCGGTTTCAGGGTTCACAGATTGCCGCGCTGCCTCGCCTGCGCCGACAAAGGCTGCACTTGCGCCTGCGGGTAACGTGTATGCCGCTCGCCCTCTTTGCCGGTAATGTTGGCGAAAGAGCAGCACTCTCAGACCTGTGATGGCAAGCAGGGGTCAGAAAGCGCGACCAGAAGTCCGAAATAAAAATGCCACCGCCACACGGTCAGATAGCGGCGGTTCGCTTGTTGTTCGGAACGAGCGCGGGTTGGGATGAATCCATAAATCTCTCTGTTGTTTTATCGTGGATTGAAATTAGAAAACGCCTGCCCGCATGGGAATGACGACATGGGTATCCCCTATTTGATTTGATTTGCTATAAAATTAATACAAAATAACTAAAAACCAATACTTTATAAGTATAATCGAATTTTTCAAACATGAACAATTTCTGATAATACTGCCTCATCATAAGACAGCACCAACAAAAACCGTATCATAAGTCTGTCCGAAAGCGTTTTCATCATAAAAGCTTTGTCTGAATAAGGTCGTCTGAACCTCAAACCGGGTTTTTCAGACGACCTCTCGTTTGTTCAATCAGAAATCGATGCTTTTCGTAGGCATCGTCAAATACGAACGGACCGCGTTCGCCGCCGCTTGATTCGAGGGTGGATGCGGGTCATCATCATGGACTGGTCGACTTCTTTTCATCATGCGTCGTAGATGGATATGAGGGCGATGTTGACACCGCGATGGCTTTCGGTCGTGACACTTTTTGCCGACTTCGAGGAAACGGTTACGGTGGCTCTGACGCTAGGCGAGTTCGATCATCGACATCGAAATCGACGCGGACGTGTTGCAGGGAGTGGCTGGTAAAGCGGGACAATCAGTCCGACCTGCTTGATGCCTTGACGGCGGCAACACGGGCGACGTTGAGGATGCCTGCGTTTTGGTGGCGTTTTCCGCCAAAACTGATGGCGGAGGTACCATGTTAATAGAGCCACTTGCAGCACGGCGGTGCGGATGGTGGGTTGGCGTTTGTCGTTTTCGCGTACGGAATTGAAGTTGAACATACTGTGCCTGCGTGAAAATAGGATTTGCGTCGTAGTATAGTGGATTAAACTTGAAATCAGACAAGGCGACGAAGCCGCAGACAGAGCTAGATAGTACTGGAACCGATTCACTTGGTGCTTCCAGCACCTTTGAGAGAGTCGTTCTCTTTGAGCTAAGGCGAGGTAACGCCGTCCTGGTTTAAAGTTAATCCACTATATTTTACGGGATTTCTACACTTCGGACTATGCTGCGGATACGAACGGCAGAATAATCGGACCGAAATGCACGGGCGGTTTTGTTACGGGAATTAACGGCTTGCTTGTGCGGACGCGGGTTACATCAAGTTTCGGTGTTTTGCAACACCTTTCCGATGGCGGTTTCAGACGACCTGCTATACAATGTTTTACGTTTGTTTTTAAGATAAATAAAGAGAAAATCATGCAACCGCATATCCTGAACAATCCTAAAGACGCGGCTCTGGCGGCGGACGCGGAATTTTTGAAACAGTCTTTGTACAAACTTCTGCACGAAGAAGCCTCGCCTGTAGTGGTGGAAACGGTCAAGCTGTTGTCCACTTCGGACGACAGCGCGGCTTTGATTGGAGAAAGGTTTTGCCGCAACTGGACGAACAGCAAACCCACGACCCTGACGCTTGCTGCGGCTTGTTCGCGCAGATTCTGAACATCGCCGAAGACGTGCACCACGAACGCCGCCGCCAAATCCCACGAAGAGGCGGGACACGGTGGCGCGGAAGGCAGCTGGCGGAAACGGTACGCAAACTCAAAGCGGCGAAAATCGGCGGCAAGGCGGTTCAAAAACAATTAAATACGACCAATGTTACCGCCGTTCTGACCGCGCACCCGACCGAAGTGCAACGCCAAACCGTGTTGAACTTCAACCGCCGCATCCGCGCCCTCCTGCCCCTGCCGCGAACGCTGCACCCATGCCGACGCGCTGGCGGAATTGCGCCGCGAAATCGACACTATCTTATTGGGCTTGTGGCAAACCAGCGAAACGCGCCACCACAAACTCAGCGTCAACGATGAAATCAACAACGGCGTATCCATCTTCCCGATGAGTTTCTTCGAGGCGCTGCCCAAACTCTACCGCAGCATGGAACGCGAGTTTTCAGACGACCCTATCCTGATGTGGACGTGCCCGACATCTTAAAAATCGGCGGCTGGATAGGCGGCGACCAAAGACGGCAATCCGTTCGTATCCGCCGAAACCCTGCGTTTTGCTTTTCCGCCGCCATGCCGACGCCGTGTTCCGTTTTTACCGCGGCGAACTCGACAAACTCTACCGCGAGCTACCGCTTTCCGTCCGCCGCGTCAAAGTCAGCGACGACGTGATGGCGTTGTCGGACGAATCGCCCGACGAAGAAATCGCCCGCACCGAAGAGCGCGTACCGCCGCGCCTATCGCCTCACATCATGGCGCGCGGATGGAAACAAAAGCCCGCTCGCTCGGCTTGGGTATGGGCTGCAAATTCGGCTTCATGATGCCTTACGCCTCTGCGCAAGAGTTTTCAGACGATTCCTCCTGGCTGCAACGCTCCCTGCGCGACAACGGCAGCGCGCTGCTGGCGAAGGCAGGCTCGCCGACCTGATCCGTTCCGTGTCCGTATTCGGCTTCACATGATGCCGCTCGACCTGCGCCAACACGCGGAAAAACACGCCGATGTCGTTGCCGAACTCTTCAAACACGCCGGTTTGGAAGACTACGGCAGCCTTTCCGAAACGGAAAAACAAACCGTCCTGCTGCGCGAGCTGAAACACCAGCGGCCGCTGTCCAGCCCGTTCATCACTTACAGCGAACACACCCGCCGCGAAATGGCGATTTTCAACGAAGCGCGCAACATCAAAGACGAATTCGGTGAAAACGCCGTTACCCAAAGCATCATCTCCAACTGCGAACAGCCCAGCGACCTGCTCGCGCTCGCGCTGCTGCTCAAAAAGCGGCCTGTTGACGGTTGAAAACGGCAAACCGCAAAGCCGCATCAACATCGTCCCGCTCTTCGAAACCATCGAAGCCCCTCGAAAACGCCTTCGCCCCATCATGGAAACCATGTTCAGCAACGAATGGTACCGCGACCTGCTGCAAAGTTGCGACAACATTCAGGAAATCATGCTCGGCTAGTCCGATTCCAACAAAGACGGCGGCTACGTTACCAGCTCTTGGTGCCTCTATCAGGCGGAATTGGGCTTAGTCGAACTCTTCAAAAATACGATGTCCGTATGCGCTCTTTCACGGCCGCGGCGGCAGCGTCGGACGCGGCGGTGGCCCGTCTTACCAGGCCATTCTCGCCCAACCGGCGGGCAGCGTGGCCGGACAAATCCGCATTGCCGAGCAAGGCGAAGTCATCACCGCCAAATACGCCGACCCCGGCAACGCCGTGCGCAACCTCGAAACCCTCGTTGCCGCCACGCTCGAAGCCAGCCTGCTGCCCGATCGAAAAAGACCCCGAACCCGCGCTCATGCAGGCGTTGTCGGACGTATCGTTCAAATACTACCGCGAGTCGATTACACACCGACTTCATCGACTATTTCCTGCAAACCAGCCCCATACGAAATCGCCACCTCAACCTCGGCAGCCGCCCCGCCAGCCGCAAAACCTTGGCGCGGATTCAGGATTTGCGCGCGATACCGTGGGTGTTCTCATGGATGCAAAAACCGCCTCCTGCTGCCCGCGTGGTACGGCTTCGGCAGCGCGGTGGAAAGCTCTGCGCGAAGGCAGGCCCGAGACCCTCGCCGCCCTGCGGGAACACGCGCAGCACAACGCCCCTTCTTCCAAGCCATGCTCTCCAACATGGAACAAGTCATGGCGAAACCGACATCACCCTCGCCGAAAAACTACGCAGGCTTGAGCGAATCGCCCGAAAAAGCCGCCGTCATCTTCGGCATGATTAAGGAAGAATACCAACGCAGCCGCGAAAGCCCTGCTCGACCTTTTTGCAAACCGACGAACTCTTGCGCGACAACCGCAGCCTCGCCCGTTCGCTCGCCCTGCGGATTCCGTACCTGAACGCGCTCAACGGCCTGCAAGTCGCCATGCTCAAACGCCTGCGCAAAGACCCGCACGACCCGCACACCCTCCTGATGGTGCACCTGACCATCAACGGCGTGGCACAAGGTTTGCGCAATACAGGTTAAGGCAGATGAAAAAGGTCGTCTGAAAACCGTTTCGCGACGACCTTTTAGACCAAAGCGCAAAAACCGTAACGCGGTCTTTACCTGCAAAGCCCACACTGTCTTTCAACCCGCTTGCCGCCCTTCTTTTACGGGCTATTTTTACCTTATTGCGAACCGCCTTCCCACAACCCTTTTCAGACGACCTTTTCCACACTTCGCATACCATGCCGACCAAACCGCCCGCCTCACCACATCACGTGCACAAAATCCGCCAAACCCGCCGCATTTCGCGTAAAGCATCGCTTTTTCTGTTCCTGCTGGCAGGTTCGGCGCTGTGTCACCTGACCGCCCTCCTGTTTGCTTGCGATGGCGGATTTCGCATTGGAAATGAATGCGGGCTGGTGCAAAAATATCCTTGGTTTGCCTGGGTCGCCCTATCTTCAGGCTGCCGCTCATCGTCTGGATTACCCGCCGTTTCGCACCCTACACCTCCGGCAGCGGAATCCCGCAAGTGCTCGCCAGCCTCGCCCTGCCCCTACGGTGCCAGCAAAACCCGCCCGATCCGCCTCCGCGAAACCCTCCTCAAAATCCCGCTGACTTTCCTTGCCATGTTTGCAGGCGCGTCCGTTGGGCGTGAAGAGCCGTCCGTCCAAGTCGGCGCGGCGGTCATGAGCGCGTGGGCGCATGGTGCAGAAAAACACGGCTTTTGCCTTTTCGCGGCATGCAGGGAAAAACGATCTCATTGCCGCGGCGCGGCAGGCGGTCTGGCCGCCGCGTTCAACGCCCCGCTGGCAGGCGTGATTTTCGCTATCGAAGAACTCGGGCGCGAAGTCATGCTGCGTTGGGAGCTGGCAAATTCTGCTCGGCGTCCTCGCTGCGGGTTTCATCCAGTCGCCATCAAGGCAACAACCCCTATTTTTCAGGCTTCAGCGGCGGCGCGCTCAACAATATGCTCGGCTGGGTATTGGGCTGCGGACTCGCGTGCGGCATCGCAGGCGGACTGTTCGAGGCACCTGTATCTCGGCTCCACCGCCTTCGCCCTGCCAAATGGCGCGAACACATCCGCCGCCTATCCCCTGATTACCGCCGCTCATCGGCATCCTGCTCGCCGCCATCGGCACGCTTTCACCAAGGCAAAACCTACGGCACAGGTTACCACAGAAGCCGCCCAAGCCCTGCGCGGCATCCACGAAGCCCCCGCCGGACCTCGCCGTCGCCAAATGGTTCTCCACCGTCCTGACCTACTGGACGAGCACTCCCGGCGGCATCTTCACGCCCCTCCTCGCCCTATAGGCGCAGTCTTGGGCGAACGCATCGCTGTCCTCGCTGGACTCGACCAAGGCACCCACGTCCTCGTCCTCATCTGCATGGCAACCTTCCTCGCCGGTGCCACCCAATCGCCACTCGCCTCCGCCGGTCGTCGTGATGGAAATGACTGGCGGACAAAACCTCCTTCTGGCTGCTCATCGCCTGCATCTTCGCCTCACAAGTCTCCCGCCAATTCCCCGCCCCTTCTACCACGCCGCGAGGCACGACGCTTCAAACGGCAGGTGGAACAAAGCGGACAGAAGTGAAGCCTGATATTGCCGATGTGGGAAGGTGTAGGAAAGGTCGTCTGAAATGTTTAGCGATTCGTGGGCGAAGCCCACGCTACAAAGTTTGTTGGCAACACAAGTGCCGTAGCGTGGACTCTGTCCACGAAAATGATTGACACAAAAAGGTCGTCTGAAAACCCGATGTAGGTTTCAGACGACCTTTCATATTTGAACTTTCTATCGGTTTTGGCTGACTCGGTATCCGTAGCGTGGGTTCTACCCACGAAGATAATTGACGGACAGATGTTTGAAATTTTTGAGTGGCTCGCGGACAAAGCCCTCACTACGGTGTCTGCCGACAACACAAGCGCCGTCGCGTGGAATCCGTCCACAAAAATGATTAAAAAGGTCGTCTGAAAACTCAAACACCAAGTTTTCAGACGACCTTTCACATTTTTTCACCCATGCCCGGGAGACTCCGGCGCGCCTGCAGGCTGTTTGTAGCGGTTGTACATAAACAGATACTGCGTCGGGAACCGGCGTATCCAATATTCCGTATTTTCATTGATTACCCGCGCATCGTGTTCTTTATCACCGTTCAGTTCGCCGCGTAACGGTTCGATGTGCAGAACAAACCCGCGTCCTTTCGGCAGGGCGTTCTCCGCAGAAAAACAATGCCTTAACCTTTTACCTGTGCAAGCTTGCCTGCCAGCGTCATGGTAAAAGCCGGTTTGCCGAAGAACTCCGCCCACACACCGTCTCCGCCTTCTTCGGGTGCGGGGACATGGTCGGGCAAAATGATGGTGGCTTCGCCCGCACGCAAGGCTTTGATGACCTGCTTAACGCCTTGAATACTGGTCGGCGCGGTTTTACTCTTTACCGCGTGTCACGCCCCGCCTGCATGACTTCATCCATTGCTTTGAGCTTTCCGGCGGTTTGTACATCGCCGTGAGCGGAAACGGAAGCTGTTGGCTGATATATCGTCCGGCAAGGTCGTAGCTGCCGATGTGCGGGTAATAAACAACAACTCCTTCGCCCGCATCCAACGCAGCCTGTACTATGTTCCCATCCTCTTACTTCACAAACAATTTTTCTATGCTTTCAGGTCGTCTGAAAAAGCCACGGCAATCTCAACCCGCCTTTGACGGTTTCGCGGAACACAGCCTTGACAGCCGCTTCATCGGGCTGCAAACCGGCCGTGCGCATCTGTCAGAGACGCGTTCGCGATCCCTCACGGCGCAAATAATAACCGCTACCGCCCAGAACACGCCCGCCAATGCGCAACAGGCGCAGCGCGCCATGGCGGCAGAAGAGTTTGAAGAGGTAATCAGAATATACATAAAGGTATACGCACAGAAAGGTGGTCGGATTGCGTTGAATAGCGCGGGCCGACGATCGATACTCGTTGACCGCCTGCACGCCGTTTCCATCAAGAAGCTTCTTCAAACCAAATAACAAAATTGATAGTAAACTGTTGGCAAAATGCAGACTGAAAACGTACAGACAAGACTTTTCAAAATTTCGTTAATTTTCAAAAACAGCTGTCTGCTATCAATACAAATACCGGAGCAGCTTTTGCTTTTTATATTTATCTGTTTATCATTATTTTTAAATTTCAACGTCCAAATCTACACTTCTGCCTTTTTCATTTCTTATAAATTAAACCTTGTTTTTCATTTCTATCGTCCTTTTGCTCTCGTTTCAAAATACATTTGGAATTTCACCAAACAACAATTGTTACGGTAACTGAACGCAAATGCTCTCTCTATGCGCCTGATTGATGTACACTTACGAGACGTAAGCATTTGAAATTTCGTAAAAATATAAGAAGAATCACAATCATCTTCTTTTTGTAATGCTTCTCAAATCAAACTACTCGAACAGAAAGGCATACACCATGGAAACCAAACGTCTCTTTCTTCTCAAACTTATCCCGTAACCCGAACGCATGACCATTTTGTCTCATGCTGATGGACAGCAACGAGCATCGCCGAATTGTCCGGCGTGCGGACAGCCTGCGACTGCTGTTTAACCATCTCGCGCGCCTGCGCTCCGAAGGATCTGATCGATTCGCCGCTACCACCCGCGTCATCGAATACCGACTGGTATCCGAAGAAACCGCCGCTATCCTCGATACGCTGCGCAATTTGAAAACCGTAAAGCAGCCTAAGGGCTGTTGAGCGTTGTTTTTCTCGAACGGATTTTTGTTTCAAAACCGGCAGCCGCCAAAATCTCCCTGATGTTCCAACGCGTCCTGTTTTACCCAACAAAGCGGTTTTGCATGAACCGCTTTTGTTTTTGTCCTTATTTTGCCCGAAAAGCGAAATGCTTTTCAGACGACCCTCCACACGGAATCCGCGTGAAAATGCACTTGGAACGTCAATTCTCCTCAACGTGCGCCTGCCGCAGGTGCCAAAACTCGCTTGCCGACCATCGGCCTGATGTTCTCGTTTTGCAAGGCTTAAGCTCGACCAAGACAAATTCCCCGCCGCCGCCCTGCAAATGATGGGTTTGGCACAGCGTTTGGAGCGGACAAAAACCTACAACGGCGTCGCCATCATCAGCCGCAGCGAACCGCAAGACGTACACGTCGGTCTGCCCACCCCTGCCCGACGACCCACAACGCCCGCGTCATCGCCGCAACCGTCAGCAGCGTGCGCGTCATCAATGTCTATTGCGTCAGCGGCGAAGCCCTCGACAGCCGAAATTCCAATATAAAGAACAATGGTTTGCCGCTTTGACTGAATTTGTCCGCGACGAAATGACGCGCCACGAAAAACTGGTCTTGCTCGGCGACTTCAATATTGCGCCCGCCGATGCCGACTGCTACGACCCGAAAAATGGCATGATCACTGCTCATCCATCGAGACAGTGGTTCCAAAAATCTGTTGGTTGGGTCTGACCGACAGCCTGCGCCGGAAATCCACCCTGAAGGCGCGTTTTACACTTGGTTTTGACTATCGCGGCGCAATGTTCCAACGCAAACTCGGACTCGCGCATCGACCACCAACTCATCAGTCCCGCCCCTGTCTGCCGTGTTGAAAGACGTTTAGTCGATTTGGACGCCCGCGCGCAAGAACGCCCGAGCGACCACATGCGCCGGTTGTCGCTGATTTGATTTGTGAGGCGTAATCTTTAAAAGGTCGTCTGAAAACCATCGGGTTTCAGACGACCTTTTAAATTCCAAACTGTCTTGATTGTGTACGGGTTTGACGTTTGTTTTTATTATTCAAACCACCAAAACTCTTATTCAATATGTCGCCTGATACCCAAAGTCAGCCTGTCTAAACCGGCCAAAATCACCTGTTCGGGTTTTCAATCTCTGTAAAACCATTTTCCGACAAAATCTGCCGTCGCTCTACCTTGGTTATATCCATGTTCAACGCGACCACCCGCCCTCTTTCAAAATTTACAGGCGCACGCTGTGCGAGCTCCCGAATACCAAGGTCAAGCCGTCGGCAAAAGTCGGTCAATGCCGTTTGAGGCTCAAAGCGCAAATCTCGCGCGAGTCAAATGGCTTGCTCATCTGCCCTCAATATAAGGAGGGTTGGAAACAACTAACGTCAAAACGATATTTGTCTTCTAGACGACGTTTTATCTGCCTCGACCAATGATCGCAGTGCATGAGCTCAGCTGCCGCCCAAATTTTCTGCGTTTCGACGGGCTACAACCAAGGCCTGCCTGCTATCATCGACAGCAGCGTGACACTTCTGCATCGCTTCCGTTCCAATACCACCGTAACGGCAACCGACTCCGCTACCGGTGCGATCCCAAACCGTCCGTCGGGAGATGTTCGATAACCGCTTCAACCAGATGCTCCGGTTTCAGGACGGGGAGTCAAAACATCAGGGCAGACTGCATTCCAACGGCCTTAAAACTCCCGTCCACCCATGATATAAGCCATTGGTTCGCCCGTTCAGACGACGGCTCCGCCAAAACTCTCTAGCCGTACGAAAACATCTGCCGGAATCGCTTCTGCTCACGTTATTAATTGAACACGGCTGCCAACCTCCTGCCTTTGCAAACAGCATACGTGCCTCTATGCGCGGTAGCGAGATTGCGCATGCCAATCATCTGGTGTCGTCGCTGTTCTTTCATTCATTTCCATTTCATCATCCATCAACTCTGCCTGCTAGAAACAAACATAAAAATACTTCCAAGATTTCCTTGGGTCTGCCGACATTTAATTTTCCAAGTAGATGATACTTAAGCTTGACAACAGGATTAAGACGGAAAACATGACAAGGCTGGAAGCTGTGAGGATTTCCCCATAGAAGATGTCGTTTGATGAAAAACAAAAGAAACTATTGAAGGCCGTGTCCCTATACTGCCTTAAAATTCCCTACACATTTATCCTGTACCCTATACATTTTTCTTATACTTGGTAAATGAACATGTTTAATAAAAGCAACCGGGTAAAAACAGTACAAAGCATCATAATTTAAACGCTAAAACGTCCTTAAATCACTATTTTCCTTAGTAACCAAGGATTAGGCTATCTATTCCTGATTGGAAAATTTTCTATAAAACAAAGGATGCGTCGTATTAAAAACATCATTAAAAGCCGGGAGGTCGTCTGAAATATTTCAGACGACCTCTCAATGTAATCAGCAAAAAGCCTGAGATAATCAGGCTTTATATTTAACTCCCGACCTGGGCTCGAACCAGGGACCTGCGGATCTGCAGTCCGTCGCTCTACCGACTGAGCTATCGAAAAGATTTTGGATTATAGAGAAAGAAGTAACACGTCAACACTGTTTAAAAATACAATGGTGCAGTTCCCAAAATACAGATAAATACCGGATTTATAGAATTTTCAGCAATATGCTTCGCAGCACAGCGGCATCCAACAAAAATCAAGCCCATGCACCGCTTTCTCTCTTGCCATCAAAAGCCAAAAGCAGCGTTTTCTCCTGCCTGACTCAGCAAAAATATAACCTGTCTTCCTTCGCATAACCTGGTCGAGGCTACGCAAGCCAACTCCTGGACGAGCAGTTTGCAATGCTCAACAATGTTGCTGATTGCACTCAACACAGTCTGCATTTAAATGCGGCAGTAACGCATGGTTGCAATAGGCAAACCGTCGGTAGAAATAACGGCTGACGCAGTAATATCAGGAAGGTGTATTCAAATCGCTCAATACAGAAAATCAATAATTGTTGCATACATATTCCATTCTAAAATAATAATAATCGGTATCTAGTGTGTTAACGGCTTCCATAGCGGTGGTATAAAACTTTGACCAAGGTTGCAAATGCCTCCTTGTTCAAATCAGGCATACCGCCGATAACCAAAATCAACACGTATTACCGATATATAGGGAAGAAAAGTCAACTCACTTTTGTCCTGAAGGATCGCCAAATACCCCCATGCATTATTATTAATATGCAGATTATTACGGATTAATAGGCGATGGCTACTGTCCATCTTTGTCACTTCACTGGCAGCCCCGGCTCTTCAGCAGCCTCGTGATGAAATTCGCATTTGCAAAATACAATCCGTTCTCGTCTGCCAGTAATACGCTTACCTGAGCTTGAAAGTTGCTCCAATACAGAAGGCAATTGCTCGTCAGTAGATGTATATCCTCACTACTGGCATTTTCATGCGCATACAGAAACTCAAGGCGTTGCAGGCGGTACAGCAAATTCAAAGCGGTATTGATATCACTGGTATCTGCCCATGCCAAAATTTTTCTCACTGCTGATAACTTCTGTCGGACTTGCTTTCGGCAAGCTATACTAAAAGTGCGGCTGGCACTGGGGTATCACTCGTCATCGCATAATATGCCCTGCCGGTGTAACTTTAGGATATAAATTTGATTGTAAAGAAAAGAGTCGATTCATTTATTTTATACCTCTAAACCCGGGTCGATTGAGAACAACGTTGCCCCTACCAATTGTTTGCATCATCTTCTCTTCGAGCATCAATCTCAAATACCGGCACATTAAAATTGTTTTTGAGCCAAGTATTTCTGATAAACGTCAACGCTTGGCGGTGATCGAATATCCATCTTGGTAACACCGACAACCAGCGGGGCTCCAATAATTCACGGAAGCCTCTAAGATTGCAGGTCTTTTTGGTGGGTTAGTACGGGTATTATCAAAAGCAGAACCAAACCCATACTACCTTGACTTAAATCTCCATAAAATTAAAAGCGTTCCTGCCCCGGTGTACCATGAGTGGACCTCGCTCTTCATCCAAATGAATAACTCGCCAATCCATTGCTACAGTAGTATAGCCTTTTCACTCAAGTGTCATATCGGAGCTGATGCATCCGTTTGTACAGGAGAGTTCATCCGACAAAGCTGAAATAGCTGCTTTACCCTCCGACCGGACCGGTAAAGATAATCTTATTTTCCTTCATTCATGTCCTTCTTATCGTTTCCCAATAACTTACGCATCAATCGTTGCGGCAGTCCGCGTGGCTTCGTTCTTGCGACGGTCCTGCAATCTTCCTCAGCTTTCTGCCATCTGACTGTCAGGCGCATTGCTGACTACGTCAACGTTCGGAAAGCATTGGTCTGATGGTATTGACTGCGTATTCGGTGTCCGTTGCCAGAGAAACCGTTAGCGGAGGTAGCTGCAAGATAATTCAATATATCGGGCATCTCAACGGCGCAACCTTATAGGGGATATTCAAGATTAACCGATGTTTTAGTCAAAAGGCGGACAGCCTCATAGATTCAAGGGACAGGAGACGAGTCTGGTCCAGATTGGGCCAGCGTTTCAATGTAAAAATAGTTTGGGGTGTCATCGGATAAATCAGACGACCTTGGCGCAGTCCAAATCGCCATCTGCCACAGACAAGACATAATGGTGACTTTGAGCTTTCTCCCTTCCATTGAGGATTGTCAAGCAGCTACTTGACACATACCACAGAAAGATTGGCGTCTTTACAAAGGTTCTCCGAAATCATGCGCATTAACAGTCAGCAAAACACGCTGAATACTTGGGAAAACTATCAACACCGGCTTGCCCGCTTCATGGCAAAACAGCAATATCCTGATGGCCTTGACTGGCAATTTCAATGCTCCCAACAATCCTTTATTCGGATTAAACCGTTTGATTGTTGCTTTTCGCCCTTCAGTACTACCATTACCCACTGGGTATTTTGTTTGCTGCCTCACTGTCAGCGGGATTAAAAACATTGCCTCCTTGAGCTAAACTTCTCAATACAGGAAACAAAATTATCGAATTTGACCGGCAGGGAGATATGGCGTCTCCACGGAAGGTTCTTGTGAGGCAAAACATCGCAACTGGAATATCGGAACATTTCGGTTTTCAACGTTTTCCAAGTTTCAATAGCCGTCAGCCGTATCTGTATCTACCAAGACCAAATCCAGCTTTTCAGCAGAATCCGTACGATAATTTTGATAATTCGTCGTATTGTGCATTTGAAAAGCCATGCAGATGACCTCCCTGCGACTCATCCATATCACGAAGCTTACCACCCGTATGGTTTAATTTTGGAGGTACTGTAGATTGTCCATAAGATGGGTACTCTCTAAATGTTATTTTATGAATATTGATTTACGCGTTGAAGCAAACGACTCATGGCCAAAATAACCTCTTCCGGCAAACTGACAGCCCGTTCACGCAAGATGCGTAAGAACTGTTTCCAAACGTGCCCAGTCTTCAACTCTTTCGTGAATCGAAACACAACATGATATATATAACTGAGAGTTCTTGCGGATGTTGCAGTACAGCCTGCTCCAAAGTATCAACAGCCAAATCCAACTGACCATACATCAATAGCGACTCGAGCTTCTTTTAGGAAGGCCTCATCGGCAGGAGTGAAGAATTCATGCTGATAACGGACGAGTCTTTTGTGGCCTTAAATCTCGGTATTTCGCCTTCATTTGCAAAAGAAGTGATTGCAAACCAACCTCTGGCCAAAACCGATTTCTTTCACGCAGTTCTCATTTGGCCCTTTGCACCAAATCAATCAAAAACCTCATGGTGACCGTGACTATGCCCATCCCCAACCGAGCATACGTTCTTTCGCAGCGGCCGTGTTGGCCAGTGGCAGTGATAAACTTCCATAATGTTGTGCCGTTCGGCCAATTTCTTGTTTGGTGGTCAGCTTCAAGGCATCAATAATTTAAGCTGGCAGGTTTAGAAGGTTTGAATAGCACGATTGTATTGCTGTACGGCCGTTTATGTCAACCTTATCCTTGAAAATTTTTCGCACCATGCTCGGAAGCTTAGCAAACCCAATGACTGCACCCATTTCTCAGGCGTAATATCGCTAAATTCTTTTTTTTTCCCCAACACGATTAAAAAGAACGTTTCCAGGCTCAGGTAGTTGAAGATGAGACATATTATCAGGAAGAAGCCGAATCCGATTCTGAAAAAGAATCTTCCATTCCTGAAGATTCGCCGATCGCACGCTCAATTTCCTGCAGACTCCAACCCAAACGCTCCTCTGCCCAAACACGCAGGCGCAAATGGGTCGGCTCAGCCATCAATCCAGCTTTTACATATTCAATCAAAAGCTTTCCTCATGCAAAACTGAACCATGTTTTTCCAATGCGTCAGCTAACATATCAATATTACCGACACGCAGACTAAGCCCGATTAATTCATGAACCAGCTTTTCAGGGGCTCCATCGCCCAATCCGTTCAGATACCCTGTCAAAGACTCTGCGGCCTTGCTTTCATAACCAAACTGTTTGTACACCTGATATTCAGTCAGAGGATGGACTTCCTGGGCGAATACCGATGCTGGTTGAGCCAGAGGTCTCCCCACCACCCCATTCCCAATCCTGCTGTTCAGTATTAGAAACGGATTGATTGACCTGATCCATCCAATCAGGAGTGAGGGCATCCTCATCTTTTTGATTTGGTTTGTTATGATGTATTGATGATTTGGCAACCTTAGTTGTTTTTTTATGCGTCGTCCCAGCTTGCTTGAAACGGACGAAACAGCAATACAACCAACAAAAGCGCCAACAATACGATTAAAAAGTGAATAATCCAGAACACCTCCCGTTACTGTGGAGCAGCAAACAAACTATATTTTATATTCATATCCGAACACAGTTTAAAACTGCCGAATTATCTTATTCCTAAGTAAATTATGATAACATGATTCAACCAATAATTACATAAAACCTTTTCAAGAACGCATAATCACTTTTCTTCCCCAACTCAAAACACCTATAGATTCGACATGCGAAGTCTGTACAAACATATTCATTACGCCTGCAAATTTCGGCCTATAACCCTTATTTACCAATACTTCCGCATCTCTGGCAAGGTTGCCGGATTGCAAGACACATATACTATCTTTACCGGCAAATACGGAGCATGTAGTGATTTGACAACAGCACAGACACCACCTCTCGGCGGATCGAGCAACATCTTGTCAAACTGCCCCCATGATGCTAACACAGTCTCATCTGTTTCAAACAAATCCGCTTCAGAAGGATACCCTATCGGAACAACCGTTAGCCGAAGCATTGTTTCGAGCCCATTAACCAACGAGACTCACGCGCTCGATTCAACCACTTCAGCCCGCTTTTTGCCATGGGGATACTGAAGTTTCCAAGACAAAAACAAATCTGCAATACGTTCATTTTTCTGAATATCCAAGTTTCAAGCCCTGCCAACCATCACTCCATTTAAACCTGCATCAATCTGGGTAAAATCCCCGGGTTTGTACGGCATTTCAACCTCAAACTCAGGCAAAGCATATCCCAAAGGCTGACAAGCTTTTTGGATAAAATAGCTTAGCTTCCTGCCTTGCAGCTTGCAGCCAAATCTGCCACTGTTTTTCTCACAACTTAGTATCGTATCAAACCATTTTTCAAGTTGTCTCAATTTTTGACTAGGCGGTTTTTCTGGAACAAATGTTCAAAAACCGTTAGTTTTTCACTATTGAAAAACTCAATAAATAGCAAATCCAAATCTATCAAACTTTGCAACATTTGCTTTATTTTGGCAACTTCTCAGAAATATGAGCCAGCAGCACCATGCATGAATCGACATCAATCACATCATGACTCTTTTTGCCTTAAAACCGATTTTCAGACGACCACCCGCATCCTTTGAAATACTCAGTCTGGCACGATTCCGATAATGCCATGGCGTTCCATATATAGCAGGAGAATCTGCTCAGGTCGGATTTTGCCGATGCGTTCCAACTGTTCTTCCATAATGCGTTGCTTAAATGCAATCTGGGCTGTCGAATCGATATGCTGTATTGAGCAACCGCCACATGTATCAGAAATACCTACACTCCGGTTGAACTCGATTTTTCCGAATATCGGATGATGTCATTACCGTGCTTCATCAAATTGTTTTTCGAACGGATGATTTCAAACCGACCCGCTACTCTCGGTATCGCTCCTTCAATAAACAATGCCTCACCATCAACGCGCGCAACACCTCTTCCTTCATAATCCAAAGACATCTGCCTCGCCATCATATCGCCTGTTATCTGTCAGCATCTTCATCAAGAAAATCCATTTTTGCCCGACAGGGCATATTTCGTTGCAAAAACGTGTATTTTCGCACTAAAACCAAAAAGATTCAGGTATGATTGCCGGAATATTTCCACCCCCTTTTTTTAAATTTTAAAACATGATTCTCTTCAGTACAAGCCTCGCGCTCTGTCCGCCTACGCAACTGCCAACACACCCGTTCCTGATGTTTCGCCCGTCTCACAAGGTCAACATGTTGTCATCAACATTCCGCAACAGCGCCTGTTCCTCTATACCGACGGACAACTAACAAAAATTTATCCTGTTGCTGTCAGCAAAGCCATGACCCAAACCAACCTTGGGGAACACAAAATCGGAGCCAAAGCTTTTAATCCTACTTGGCACATTCCGAAATCTATTCAAAAAGAACGCGGAGACGGCGTCAAATCCGTACCACCCGGCCCCAATAATCCTCTGGGTCCTGTTTTTGTCCGTTTGGGCGACCTGAAATTCAGTTTGGGCATTTACGGCACGAACGCGCCTGCCAGCGTACCGGGTGTCCAGCAGCCACGGTTGCATGCGTATGAAGTCTCCGGATGCGCTTGAATTTGCAAAAACCATCGCAACCGGCGCCCCTGCTTCCGTCATTTACCAACTTGCCAGCCTCAACGAAGATGCCAATAAAAATCTTTGGCTGGCTGCGTATCGCGATCCTTACAATAAAAAGAACCTCGATACCGATGCACTGAGTATTGCCGCTTGGGCTAAGGCGCACGGCAAAACGATGTAATGCCGCCCGTATTGATGCAATTTTGAAGGCGCGTACCGGGGCGGCAAACTGTTTGACCTGTGCTAAAGGCGTCAAATTAAGCCCCGCTGAAATCCTTGGCATGGTTGAGCGGCTCAAGTACCTTCAGCAAACCGAAAGTCATGCCGAAACCCGCCCCTGTGAAAGATGAGTATTACCCGCCGGTTCTGAAATCGAAATAGATGCCGAAGATACTCCGACTCCGAAAGCAGCTTCGAATACTCACCCGAGAAAAACCCCAAGCTGCCGAATACACCCCTCCACCGGCGGCTTCTACACCTCCTATCCCAAATATGACCTGCCGGCAGACGGAGATCCTGCTTCATTGCTGTTTTAAGTAAAGATTGCCCTGTAACTGTTTAAAAATAGAATAGGGTTGCTCGCCATTTATTCTGTATGGACAGGAACAACCGTTAGGTAATTTGCCTTTATAAAGTCGTCTGAAAACTTGTCTTCCATGTTTTCAGACGACTTTTTCTTTATATATGTCAGTACTGTTTCGTATTGCTCATAGTGGCTGTTTCCACTATACATCACCGTTCCTCTATAATGGACAACAGTATTCGAACGAGTCGATACCGGCAAATCTGCCTACATCTAAAAATTACTCTTGGAGAAATCTATGAATTCGAAAATCAAAGTCGGCATCGTCGGTGCAACAGGCTACACCGGCGTAGAGCACTACGGCTTCAGCAGTCATCCGAATATTGAAATTACAACGGTAACCAGCCGCAGCGAGTCAGGTAAAGCAGTTTCTGATTACTTTCCAGTCTGAGAGGAATCTACGATCTGACCTATCAAACACCCGAACACGCCGGTTTGGAAAAATGCGATGTTGTCTTTTTCGCCACCCCAAATGGAATCGCCATGAACGATGCTCCTCGTCTTTTGGAAAAAGGTATCCGCATCGTCGACTTATCCGCTGACTTTCGTATACAGGATATTCCACATGGGAACATTGGTACAAAATGAGCACGCCAGCCCCGATATTGTTCCTCAAGCGGTGTACGGGTTGAGTGAATTAAACCGAGATGCCATCGCATCTGCACAAATCGTTGCCAACCCCGGCTGTTATCCGACCTGCGTTTCACTGCCTTTACTCCCCTTGCTGAAAGAAGGTCGTCTGAAACCGCATATGCCGCTGATTGCGGACTGTAAATCAGGCGTATCCGGAGCAGGTCGGAAAGCCAATACCGGCTCGCTGTTTTGCGAGGCCGGGGATAATTTTAAAGCCTACGGCATTACGGGACACCGACACCAGCCCGAAATTCGGCAAACCATCGCCACATTGCAACCAGGAATTGCCGAACATTTCATCTTCGTTCCCCATCTGACACCCATGATCCGAAGTATGCACGCAACCTTATACCTGCATCTTGAGGACGGTTGCAATCCGGAAGCTGTTTTATGCGAATTTTATCGGGACAGTCCTTTTGTGGACATCATGCCGGCCGGCTCAACACCAGAAACCCGCAGCGTGCGCGGTGCGAACCTTTGCCGTATCAGCATCCAAAAATCTTCATCTGACAATCTATGGATCGCTCTGTCCGTCATCGACAACTTAGTTAAAGGGCGGCAGGACAAGCTGTTCAGAATATGAATATCATGTTCGGCTTTTGATGAAAAACTTGGTTTGATACAGAACTCCACTCCTACCTTAAATAATTAAACAACGGCAAACTACCTAACAAGGTCGTCTGAAAACCAGTATTCAGGTTTTCAGACGACCTTTCACTTCATAACAACTTTACCTGACGCGTTTTACCTGCCGACTGTGTCCCACACGTTTTGCAGGTAGGCGTAGGTCAGCTCGGCGATGCCGGACACCAGCGCGATGTCGCTGCCCAAGTCCTCGGCTTTGCCCACGCCGATAGGCAAGGCGCCGGCGGCTTTTGATGGCGGCTACGCCGGCGGCGGCGTCTTCGACACCGATGCAGCGGCGGATGTCCGCACCCCACGCCCTCGGCAGCGGCGGAGGAAGATGTCGGGGGCGGGTTTGGAATGCGCGACGGCGGCAGGGTCGGCGACGGCGTCGAAGAAGTGGGTCAGCCCCATGCGTTCCAGCAGGAACGGGCCGTTTTACTGGCGGACGCGAGGGCGATTTTTGCCGTTTGCTTTCAATGCTTCCAGCAGCGGCAAAATGCCGGATACCACGTCTTCGGGTTTGACTGCCTGAATCATCTCCAAGTAGTTGTCGTTTTTGCGGCGGGTCAGTTCGGCGAACTCGGCTTCGCCGACGGTTTTGCCGCCGTGCGCGAGGATGCGTTTGAGCGAATCGTCGCGCGACACGCCTTTGAGCTGCTCGTTAAACTTGCGGTCGATGCTGATGCCCAGTTCTTCGGCGAGCTTTTTCCATGCGCGGTAGTGGTATTCGGCGGTGTCGGTGATGACGCCGTCGAGTCAAAGAGCACTGCGGTAAAAGTCATTTTGCATCCTCCTTATTTTGTTTAACGCGGCGGTGTGGCTGCCGTTGAGCGTGATGTCTTGCCGCACACCTGCAAATCGAGCGGTTCGCCTTTGAGCAGGGTGAGACGACGTTTTCTTTGCCGACGGCGACTTTAATCAGACGGCCGCGGTAGTTGATGTGGAAGGCGTAGCCTGTCCACGCACTCGGCAGGAACGGTGCGAAGCTGAGTTTGCCGCCACAGAGATTTTCATTTGGGCGAAACCTTGGACGATGGCGAGCCACGAGCCGGTCATGGAGGTGATGTGCAGGGCCGTCTTCGGTGTCGTTGTTGTAGTTGTCCAAGTCCAGGCGGGCGGTGCGCTGATACATTTCCACGGCTTTTTCTTCTTTGCCCAGTTCGGCGGCAGGATGGCGTGGATACACGGCGACAGCGAGCTTTCATGCACGGTCATCGGTTCGTAGAAGTCGAAGTTGCGGCGTTTTTCGTCGATATTGAAACGGTCGCCGAAGAAGTAGATACCTTGCAAGACGTCCGCCTGTTTGATGAAGGGCGAACGCAGGATTTTGTCCCGACCATTTCTGGTTGAGCGGCAAATCGTCAGGCGAAAGCGCGGACACGGGGCGGATGTCTTTGTCGAGAAGCCGTCGTGTTGGACGAATACGCCGAGTTCTTCGTCATGCGGACGATACATATTCGCGCTGATATCCGCCCATTTTTCCAACTCGGCGGCACTCACGTTCAAATCCGGACGCGGATATTTTCGCCAAGGCTTCGCGGGTGTAGTCAATACCCATGCGGCGAGGGTGTTGGTGTACCAGTTGTTGTTGATGTTGTTTTCGTATTCGTTCGGGCCGGTTACGCCGTGAATCATGTATTTGCCGTTGCGTTTGGAGAAGTGGACGCGGTCCGCCCAGAAGCGGGACACTTCGACCAAAACTTCCAAACCTTTCTTTGGCAAGATAGCTTTCGTCGCCGGTATAGTTGGTGTAGTTGTAGATGGCGTAAGGAATCGCACCGTTGCGGTGGATTTCCTCGAGATGTTCCCATTCGTTGTGGCACTCGATGCCCGTAAACGTTACCATCGGATAAGTGCGCCCGCCAAGCCCTGTTCGCGCGCGTTGTGTTGCGCCTGCGGCAGTTAGTTGCGGCGGTATTGCAGCAGGTTGCGGGTAACTTCGGGTTCCGCCAGTGCGAGGTAGAGCGGCACGCGCATAGGCTTCGGTGTCCCAATAGGTCGCGCCGCCGTATTTTCGCCGGTAAAGCCTTTCGGGCCGATGTTCAGGCGCGCGTCTTCGCCGTAGTAGGTGGAGAACAGTTGGAACAGGTTGAAGCGGATGCCCTGCTGCGCTTCGTCGCTGCCTTCGATGACCACGTCGGCGATTTCCCAACGGTGCAGCCAGCCCGCTTTGTGTGCGTCCAGCAAGGTTTCAAACGCAACGCCTGCGATTTTTTCCGACAAGGCGCGGCCGGCGGCTTTACGCGCTTCCAAGCCCTGATAATCGCGGCTGGTGGTAACAATCACGCGTTTTTCAAAGGTTTCGGGCGTGCCGCCGACTTCGGCTTCAAAAGAATTGGAGACCTGCCAGTCGGTTTGGCTGCCGCCGAGGGCTTTGAAGCTGCCGGAGAAGGTTTGCTCGGCGTTGACGATGAATTGTTCCACGCCGAAGGGATTGGCGACGGTTTGGGTGGCAATGTAGGAGCGGTCGTCTGAAACGCCTTTGTCCAATACCTGCCAGAATTTTTCTTCGTAGTTGGAGTCTTCGTTTTTCACGTCGGCATCGATAATGGAATCGATGCGGACTTGGTGGGTTTTGCCGTCGACGGATACGGCTTCCCAGCGGATGAGAGCCAGCTCTTTTTGCGCGACGGACGGGAATTTGCACACATCGAAACGCACGCCGAATACGGTGAATGAGCGGCGCAACACGCCGTGCTGCATATCGAGTTCGACGGAGAAGTCGGCAACGTCGTTTTTCGCTAAGTCCACTTCTTGACCATCGACAAAGATTTTGACTTTGCTGAAATTGAGCGCGTTGATAGCTTTGCCGAAATATTTGGGATAGCCGTTTTTCCACCAGCCGACGCGGGTTTTATCGAGGGAACCACACGCCGGCGATGTAGGGTGCCCAGTGGCTGTCGGCGGAGTAGGTTTCTCAAAAGCTGCCGCGCATACCCATATAGCCGTTGCCCAAGCTGGTCAGGCTCTCTTGCAGCCGTTTGTGTTCTTTTTCCAGTTTTGCCGAACGCAGCGTCCAAGGGCTGATTTCCATGATTCTTGTGTACATCGTAAAGCTCCTGTTTGGATGGTTTTATGGCAAACCGTTTTGAAATACGGTTTGTCTTATTCAATCGGATAAAGCGTCGGCAGAAGTTTCAGACGACCCTCCTGCCGATAAATGAAGAAAAATTATGCGCCGCCGTGTGTTTCTTTTAATCAGGAACACGGAAAAACCGCCCAGCAGCAGGACGACACCCCTACCAAGAACATATTGGCCTGCAAACCGCCCATCATCGAGAACAATATGAAACTCAACAGCGAAGCGACGATTTGAGGGCATACAGATGGAGCCGTTGAACAAGCCCAAATAAAGTACCCATGTGTTTGCCCGACAAGGCGTTGGTTACAATCGTCAGCGGATAAGTGATGATACCCGCCCAAGCGATGCCGATTAAGATGTAAGACAACACCAGCGCGTATTGGTTGCTGATGAAGAATACGGAGAAAAAGCCGAGCGCGCCCAAAGCCAGGGCAGCTGAAATAACCCGCCTTATGGTATCGATTGGGGATTTTCGCCAATACAAACGAACAAATCGCCCGCCGCAACCGACTGCACCGCCGCCAATACACCGTACCAGTTGCCCGCTTCCTGATAGCCTACGGAAGACGCATCGGTCGTATGCCAGACGTTTTCCGCAATCGCGCCTGCGGAATAAGTCCACATATATTGGAAGGCGAACCAGCAGAAAAACTGCACCAGAGTAACCGTCCAAAAACGCTTTGGGCGCGGTTTCCAAGAGTTCGATCCAGTTGGTCTTCTCCTGATTCGCCGCCACGTCGATGCCGTGGTAGCGGGCGTAGGGTTTCGGATCGTATTCCTTCACTTTCGAAAATCGTGAACGCGCTGGTAATCGCCCAGCAACGCCGCGCCCACATAAAACGCCACGACCACGGTCTGCGGCACGACGCCTTTCTCGGCGGTGTTCGCCAAACCGATATACGCGAACACAAACGGCAAGACCGCCGCCACAACCGCGCCGGTATTCGCCAAAAAGCTCTGAATCCCGTAGGCGTAGCTTTTCTGCTCCTCGTTGACCATGTCGCCGACCATCATCTTAAACGGCTGCATCGCCATATTTGACGACACGTCCAACAGCGCAATCATCAGCGCGCCGAACGACAAAAGCCGCCAGCGACGCATAGCCCGAAGCCGAAGCTGCCCGAATTCGGCATCAGAATCATCACGATGACCGCAATCAGCGTGCCGTAAAGCAGATACGGCAGACGGCGGCCGCCCTAGCGCGGCTTCCATGTGCGGTCGGAGTAATAACCGACAATCGGCTGCACAGCATCCCGCCAAAGGCGGCAGGATAAAGAACCAGCCGAGGCTGTGCGGGTCGGCGCCGAGCGTCTGGAAGATGCGGCTCATCTGCGAGCTTTTGCAGGGGTAAAGGCCGTCTGAACGCCGAGAAAACCGAAACTGAGCATCCAAATCGTGCTTTTCGGCAGCGAGGCAAAGCCCTGCCGCGTGGGTTTTTGCGTATTTTCCGACATGAGGTAGTCCTTTCGTTTTTGTAAAGAAAGCAATAAAACCATTTAAGCATTGACCCAAATCCGCCCTATTCGTTCATTTATCTTTACAATCGGGCATTCGAAAAATTAAAGAAGGGGTCGTCTGAAAGCGTAGTTCTGATAAGCACGGGAAAGCGTCATGTTGCCCGTACTCAAAATTTTCCCCATTCTATCCACGACGGCGGCAAACAGACAACTGTTGCACGCCCCAAAACCTGTCTTACATCAAACATAACGGCAAACTTTCTTTTCCCCTATTTACAGAACACATTCCCTTCCTTTTGCCGAAAAAGAGAAAAAATCTGCAGGCAGTTTTTCAGACGACCTTTTTCAATTCGCCGTTTAAAATAGTAAACCGCTCCGAAACGCGGTAAAATACGCTCCGTTTCCAACACGACGCCTGAATCTGCAGGCTTTTTATTATGGACCTTCCCAGTTCGTTTTTTACTGAACTTCCCTTCCGGTTTATCCCGAAATACACGATAACCATCCCGCCGAAATGCCCTCCCGCATCCGGCGGGCGGAGCACTATGAGCATCGAACAAACCCCTCCGAACCTTGAAAACGACGGTATCGAAAGCGACGTAGAGCGCGTTTCCGCCGATTTCGACCGTATCCACGCGCTGTGCGAAATTCTTTCGCCCGCCTTCCCGCAAATTGAAGAAGGCGTGCCGATTGAGGACGAGGCGTTGCGCGACAAATTTACCGAGCTGACCATCCTTTTGAACGAGCTGCACCCTGCCGACGTGGCGGCCGTGTTGGAATCGTTGCCGCCGCGCGAGCGTAATATCGTCTGGCTGTTGGTCACGCCTGAAGACGACGGCGAAGTGTTGCTGGAAGTCTCCGACGCGGTGCGCGAAACGCTGATCGAGTCGATGGACAAAGACGAGCTGTTGGCGGCGGTCGATGACTTGGACGCGGACGAACTGGCGGAGCTGGCGGGCGATTTGCCGCACCAAGTGGTCTATGAAGCCTTGCAGACGCGCGACGAGGAAGAGCGCGCCCAAGTCAAGGCGGCGATGTCGTATGAAGACAACCAAGTCGGCGCGATTATGGACTTCGAGTTGGTCAGCATCCGCGCCGACGTTGCCTGCGAAGTGGTACTGCGTTACCTGCGCCGCTTCGAGAGCCTGCCCGACCATACCGACAAGATTTTTCGTGGTCGATGAAAACGACATCCTGCAAGGCGTGCTGCCCATCCGCAAACTTTTTGGTCGCCGATCCCGAAGACTTGGTGGCGGACGTGATGGCGACCGAAGTCGTGCGCTTCCGTCCCGAAGACGACGTGGAAGAGGCGGCGCAGGCGTTCGAACGTTATGACTTGGTTACCGCGCCCGTGGTCGATGAAAACAAAAAGCTCATCGGCAGGGATTACCATCGACGAGATGGTGGACGTTATCCGTGAAGAATCCGAAGCGGATATGTTGAACATGGCGGGTTTGCAGGAAGAGGAAGATTTGTTTGCGCCCGTGTGGGATTCGGTGAAAAACCGCTGGATGTGGCTTGCCGTCAACCTCTGCACCGCCTTTCTCGCCAGCCGCGTTATCGGCGCGTTTGAAGGCAGTATCGAAAAAAATCGTCGCACTCGCCGCGCTGATGCCCGATCGTCGCCGGCATCGGCGGCAATTCCGGCAACCAAACCATCACCATGATTGTCCGCGCGATGGCGATGGGGCAGTTGACGGGGATGCAGGCAGGACGCTTGTTGAAAAAGAAGTCGGCGTCGCCTTGGTCAACGGCATCATCTGGGGAACGGTCATGGGCGTGGTGTCATGGCTGCTGTACGGCAGCATCGGCATCGGCTTGGTGATGGTCGCCGCAATGACGCTGAACCTCTTGCTCGCCGCTTCGGTCGGCGTACTCATCCCAGTCATCATGGATAAATTCGGACGCGACCCCGCCTTGGGCAGCTCGGTGCTGATTACGGCGGTAACGGATTCCGGCGGTTTTCTGATTTTTCTTAGGGGCTGGCAACGATGTTTTTTTGCTGTGAGGTCGTCTGAAAAAGCGGATCGGGAAAGATAAAAGGTCGTCTGAAACCATAGGGTTATGAGTTTCAGATGACCTTTTTAATTTTTATGGTGGAGTAGCGTAAATCCGAGATAAGCTACACTTTCTCGACAGGAAAAATCCACAACGACGGTAGGTATTGCGTTGCAACGTCTGCTGCGGATCGTAGCGTTGGCTCTGTCCACAGAATCGACTGTTTAGTTCCCGAATCGGCCGATAAACAGTGTTGTTTTTACGCGGGCAAAGCCCACGCTACACTGCCCCTACCCCACTATTACTTTCACGTCATCTAAAAAAACAGGTTACAAAGATAAAAAGGTCGTCTGAAACACAAAAATCAGTCTGCATTTGGGCGAAACTGTGTTTTTCAAACGATCTAGTGGGTGATGTGTAACCGTAGAACCGCCTGAAATGTTGGATCGCTGACCCAACCTACAAGCTACGAGAATGTTTTAAAAATCGCAGTAACGCTAACCCTTTGGATTCTAGTAGCCATAGGTTGCGTTGTTAAACCCAATAAAACCATTGGGCTACCTGAAATGTTGGGTTGCGCCCCAACCTACCAGTTAATCAGAAACATTTGATAGGCGATTTTATGAATATAAAAATGCAAAGAACTTTTTACCCTGTAGGGCAAGGGGGATTTTATAGTGAATCATTTAAGACAGAAAATAATAATTTTTAACATCGTATATGATTGTGGTTCATTATCAAAAGGTGTTGATAAAGTAATTTTCAAATAGTTTTTGATGGAAATGAAGATATAGATATTTTTATTTATTTCTCACTTTGATAGTGATCATATCAATAAAATTAATATTTTTAAAAAAATAGTATAGGTAAAATTAAAACAGTAATCATGCCTTTGCTTTCTGAAAGAAGATAAAATTTTTACTTGTTATTTATAAAGAATTAGGCAGTGAATATAAAATTCTTGGAATATTCTAAGTAATCCAAAAAGAATTTTTGGAAATGAAACGAAAATTATTTGGGTTAGGGAAGTTGTTGAAGGCGATGATGAGGAATCTAATCAGGAAATAGTTGATGTGGCTGAAATTGAAGATGGATCATGAAATAAAAGAGGGGAAAAATATTAACTTTTTCTCTTTAACGGTCAGAGATTTTGGATTTATAAAACCATACAACTATAAAAATAAAATAAGATGCAAAGGAATTAATAAAAGAAAATTTAGAGAGCATAATATCTCAATTAGCGATTTGAAGGATGTTGATTATGTAGTCCAATCACACAAGAGAAATTAGAAAATGTTATAAAGAAGTAGAAGGAGATATTAATCAGAACTCCTAGTTCTTTATTCTAATATCATTAAATATAAATTTATTACAAAATATATAGATTATATTTTATATGGGGAAAAGATTTGGAAATTTTATCCATTTTGGGCGTGATTATTTTTGATATAATCGGTTTGATATTGGATGTGTTATACTGGAGATGTTCATTTAAAAACAATCGTTGATGACTTTAAAAATAAGATAAAAAGATGTAAATATTATTTGCCAGTTAATACAATACAAGTTCCACATCATGGTAGCAAAAATGGATTTGATATTGACTTCTTCAACGACTTTAGTGAAGGATGGCGTAGAATAATCTCTCCAATATCATTTGGTTTATCGAATCCCTATGGGCATCCATCAGGGTATGGTTATTAAACAGTTGATCTCGGAGTGCCATTTACCTGTTTATATTACGAATGATAAGAGATTTGTTTACTCAAGTTTTTGAATTTCGGGCTTAGTAAACGTAGGGTCGACTTAGTCACACATTCAAATCAGCAAATCACTGTAGTTCCCAAAACCAGGTCGTCTGAAAATCTTCAATACGGATTTTTCAGACGACCTTTTGTGTTAACGAGCGTTAACGCCCGTACATTTTCCCAAACTTTCTGCAGGCTGAAAGGCGGGTTCGCCGTTTTTCGGTTGGGCATGGTGTAGCTGCCGTCGGGCTGCATCAGCCAGGCACGGGTGTTGTCTTGCAGCGCCATTTCGATGCCTTCGCGGATGACGCGGGCTTTGAGTTCAGGCGTGGTAATCGGGGTGGCGACTTCGATGCGGCGGAAGAAGTTGCGCCCCATCCAGTCTGACGCTGGAGATGAAGGTGTCGTCTGCGCCGTTGTTGTGGAAGCAGTAAACGCGCGAGTGTTCGAGCTTTCGTCTGCCGATAATGGAGCAGACGCGGATGTTTTTCGGACAGACCTGACACCGGGGCGCAGGGGTACACATGCCGCGCACGATGAGGTCGGGATTGTACGCCTGCGTTGCTGGCGCGGTAGAGGGCGTCGATGACGCTCGGTTCGATCAGTGAATTCATTTTGGCGCGGATGCGGGCGGGTTTGCCTGCTTTGGCGTGTTGATTTCGCGCTCGATGCGGTCGATGATCATTTTGTGCAGGGTAGACGGGCTTTGGTAGAGCTTGTTCAGACGACCCGGTTTGCCCAAGCCTGTGATTTCCATAAAGAGGGTGTTCACGTCGGCGGTGATTTGGTCGTCGGCGGTGATGATGCCGAAGTCGGTGTAGATGCGCGATGTGCCTTGGTGGTAGTTGCCGGTACCGAGGTGGGCGTAGCGTTTTGAGCGCGCCGTTTTCGCGACGGATGACGAGTGCCATTTTGGCGTGGATTTTGTAGCCGAATACGCCGTAAACGACGTGTGCGCCTGCGTTTTCAAGCTGTTGCGCCCAGTTGACGTTGTTGGCTTCGTCAAAACGCGCCATGAGTTCGACGACGACGGTTACTTGTTTGCCGGCAAGGGCGGCTTTCATCAGGGCGCGGACGAGTTCGGAATTGCTGCCGGTGCGGTAAATGGTCATTTTGACGGCGAGGACGGCGGGGTCGGCGGCGGCTTCGCGTATCATGTGGACGACGGGGTCAAAGGACTGATACGGATGGTGCAGCAGGATGGGCGATTGTTTCGCCAGTTTGAAAAATCGAACCGTTCTTGCGCAATGCTTTTCAGACGACCCTGCCCCGCGTGCGGAAACTTTGAGATCGGGACGGTCAACCAAATCGGGCACGGCATTGAGGCGCACGAGGTTGACCGGGCCTTTGACTTGGTAAAGCTCGGCGGAGGTGAGTTTGAACTGGGCGAGCAGGAAGTCGTGGATGTGTGGCGGGCAGGTGTCGGCGACTTCGAGGCGCACGCCGTCGCCGTATTCGCGGTCGTGCAATTCGTTTTTGAATGGCGGCGCGCAGGTTTTTGAGGTCTTCTTCATCGACGGTCAGGTCGCTGTCGCGGGTGAGGCGGAACTGGTGGCAGCCTTTTCGACCGTCATGCCGGGGAAAGAGTTTGCCGACGTGGGCGTGCAGGATGGAGGAAAGGAAGACGAAGCCGCTACCGCCGTCGCACAATTCGGCGGGCAGGGGACGACGCGCGGCAGGATGCGCGGGCTTGCACAATCGCCATGCCGGAGGGGCGGCCGATGCGTCCGATGCCTTCAAGTTCGACGGCGAAGTTGAGCGATTTGTTCAGCGGGCGCGGGAAGGGGTGCGACGGGTCGAGTCCGATGGGGGTGAGGATGGGCAACAGTTCGGCGTCAAAATACTGCTCAATCCATTTCTGTTGTCCTTGCGTCCAGTTGCGGCGGCGGTAGAAGTGGATGCCTTGTTTGCCCAGTTCGGGCTGCAAGACTTCGTTGAACAGGCGGTATTGCTCCTGTATTAGAGAGTGAGCTTCGGCGGCGACGGCGGCGATGGTTTTCGGACGGCGTGAGTGCCGTTGTCAAAACGCTCGTGCGGATTCATTTGCGCACGTTTGAGCCACGCCATGCGTACCTCGAAAAATTCGTCGAGGTTGGAAGATACGATGCACAAAACCGCAAACGTTCCAAAAAGCGGCACGTTTTTCATCCTGCGCCTGCGCCAAAAACACGGCGATTGAAAGCGAGCAAGCTCAGTTCGCGGCAGAGGATGCGGTTTTGTTCGGGCATGGTGTTCTCCTGAAGCGGTGGGTCGGACAGTCAATTGGGAAGTATAACGCGTTTCGGACGGGCGGGGGCAGTAGTGCGGGATGGGCGGGCGGTTGGCAGGGCGGGAGGTCATCTGAAAAGACAGATTCACTATAAAACAAACGCTTTTACAAAAATCAGGATAAGATTAGAAGCATAAAAATAGTCGTCTGAAAACTAATGCGGCGGATTTGCTCTCTATTGTTTCAGACGACTATTTTTATTAGGGAAGGATTCGCGGGCGAAGACTTTGGGCAAACTGGACATTGATACTACCCAAACAAAAAGAATTTGAAGTATTACGGTCATATGTTGATTTATATCGCATATATTTGTTTTTTATTTTACTCATTATCCTAAAAATATTTTTCAACATTATGCAACTATATTATAGATATGGGGTGTGTGATTGTATTTTATTTATATGATAAAATTTTATATTTAGTAAACATTAATAAACATTTATATTTATAAAACTTAACAATTCTCCTAAAATAATAGAGTATGTTTTTAATTTTTACAAATAAAAATGATAATATTTTACCCAGGTTTTAATTCACAGCTCTGGATTAAACCTGATTAATTTTTAATTAATGAAGGAGTCTATTATGAAATTATTAACTACAAAACGAAATGAAACAAGTTACCGGTGGCGGCCTATTTGGTAAAAATTTTTGGGCGCAGCAGTCGGAGGGCTCATTGGAGGTACAGTCGGTTCCTACTTTGGTGCCTTTGCGCCAAAGTAGGAACCGACTACTAGCCGTAACGCAGTAGGTGCAATATGGGGCGATAAACTGTAACCGTCCCAATTCACTGAAGAATGTCTGCCTGAAGTTTCAGGCAGACATTCTTTAATTTCATTCTTCTATTGGTTTTCATTTTAAGTCGAAAGAATGATACCAAGGTCGTCTGAAACCCGTTTTCAGACGACCTTGCTGTTTTATTTCACTGCCATTCAAATCAGAACAAGCCGTGAATCACGCCGTCTGCGTCCACGTCGATTTTCTCGGCGGCGGGGACTGGGCAGGCCGGGCATTTTCATCATGTTGCCGCACAGGGCGACGATGAAGCCTGCGCCGGCGGAAACGGTGATGCGCGCGCACGGTGATGCGGAAGCCTTCGGGCAGCCCAAGAGTTTGGCATTGTCGCTCAGGGAATATTGGGTTTTCGCCATGCAGACGGGCATTTTGTCCAAGCCCAGTTTTTCCAGCGAGGCGATTTCGGCGGATGCTTCCGCGCTGAAATCGACGTCTTCCGCGCCGTACACTTTTTGGGCGATGGCGCGGATTTTGTCTTTGATGCTCAACTCGACATCGTAGGCGAAACGGAATTCATTGGGTTGGTTGTCGATGGCGTTGACGACTTTGCGCGCCAAATCCGCGCCGCCCGCACCACCTTTGCCCCACACTTCGGTCAGGGAAACTTCGACGCCGTGTTCGGCGCAGGCTTTTTCAATCATGGCCAACTCGGCATCGGAGTCGGACACGAAGCGGTTGATGGCGACGACGACAGGCAGGCCAAATACGCTTTTCAGGGTTGGAAATGTGTTTTCAGCAGGTTGGGCAGGCCTTTGCCAAGGCTTCGAGGTTTTCCTTCGCCGAGGTTGGCGTTCTACGCCGCCGTTGTATTTCAAGGCGCGGACGGTGGCGACGACGACGGCTGCGTCGGGTTTCAAACCGGCAAGGCGGCATTTGATGTCGCAGAATTTTTCCGCACCCAAATCCGCGCCGAAGCCTGCTTCGGTTACGGCGTAATCGGCAAGGTGTTTCGCCAGACGTGTGGCGGTAACGGAGTTGCAACCGTGGGCGATGTTGGCGAACGGACCGCCGTGTACGAAGGCGGGCGTGCCTTCGATGGTTTGCACCAAGTTGGGCTTGATGGCGTCTTTGAGCAATGCCGCCATCGCGCCGTGTGCTTTCAAATCTTTGGCGTAAACGGGGCTGCCGTCTTTGGCGTAGGCGACGAGGATGTTGCCCAAACGCTCTTTCAAATCGCTGATGTCTTTGGCGAGGCAGAATACCGCCATGACTTCGGAGGCGACGGTGATGTCAAAGCCGTCGGGACGAATCACGCCGTCAACGGGTTTGCCCATGCCGTCGATAATGTTGCGCAACTGGCGGTCGTTCATATCGACCACGCGCCGCCACAGCACGCGTTTGGGGTCGATGTTCAACTCGTTACCTTGGTAGATGTGGTTTGTCGAGCATGGCGGCGAGCAAGTTATTCGCCGCGCCGATGGCGTGAAAGTCGCCGGTGAAGTGCAGGTTGATGTCTTCCATCGGCAAAACTTGGGCATAGCCGCCGCCCGCCGCGCCGCCTTTGACGCCGAACACCGGACCCAAAGAAGGCTCGCGCAGGGCGATAACGACGTCTTTGCCGATATGGCGCAACGCGTCCGCCAAACCGATGGTCACGGTGGTTTTGCCTTCGCCCGCCGGAGTCGGGTTGATGGCGGTAACCAAAATCAGACGGCCTTGTTTTTGCGGTAGTTTGAACGCTTCGGCAGGATTGATTTTGGCTTTGTAATGGCCGTAGGGTTCGATATTGTCAACGTTCAAAACCCAGCTAGCGGCAATTTCGCCAATCGGACGCATGGTGGAAGATTGGGCGATTTTCAGCATCGGTTTTGAAAGCTCATGATTTTTCCTTTACTGAATGGAGAAGAAAAAGAGGAGGGTCGTCTGCAAAGCCCATCGGAAAGACAAACGCTGATGGATTCAAAAGAATATTAGGGCATATTATAGCGTTATCTGAGAATGAATCGCAGTGAAAAATTCGATAATTCAATAAGAATGCGGTTCTATTGTTGACAATTTATAATCAAAGGTCGTCTGAAAATGTCTGCCCCAAAAAGATTTACACACCCACACCATACCCGCCGTCTATTTCTCCGACACCGCCACCGAGGCACGCCCGCCATTTGGCGCCGAAATTCGACCTCCCTACCCTGCCCTGCCCGCCTGACAGGTGGCGAATACCTGCTTGCCGATGCGGAGGGCGTCAGCTATGCCGCGCGGGGAAAAAGGGCGCGTCCGCGTCGATTTCGGCGGCGGCGCAGCTCCAATACCGTCGTGCACCAAAGGCGGCGGTGAGCTGATTGCGCAAGGCGGTCAACCATACAGCCAAACCGACCGTCTGGGATGGTACCGGCGGACTCGGGCGCGACAGTTTCGTCCTCGCCTCGCTCGATTTGAACGTCCACGCCTGCGAGCCAGCATCCCTGCCGTCGCCTACCTGCTTGCCGACCGGTCTCCGAAACGCGCGCTGCAAGACCCTGAAATCCAAGACATCGCCCGCCGCATTACTTTTTCATTACGGCGACGCCGTCGAGTTGATGCAGGGAACTCGCCGCCCAATCGCGCCCCGATATCGTGTACCTCGACCCCGCTGTACCCCGAACGCCAAAAATCCGCCGCCGTCAAAAAGAAATGGCGTATTTCCACAGCGTCGTCGGTGCCGCCAAGAAGAAGCTAGCTGCTTGCCGCCGCCCGCGCTGTCGCCAAAAACGCGTCGTCGTCAAACGCCCGCGCCTCGGCGAGTTTCTCAACGGCGAAAAACCCGCCTACCAATACACGGGCAAAAGCACCGCTTCGATGTGTACCGCCCGATCGTCCGGTTAAAGACGGGAATACTCAAAATGCAAGGTCGTCTGAAAATCAGTTTTCAGACGACGCTGACTCCACAACCATAAATCTCTTGCAAACCAAAGCCGTCGCCATTCATTTCCGCACTGAAGCAAAAGCCAGAAGGCCAGTCAGGTTACAACCAATCTGTTCTTCCCCCACCATCAGAAATTCTCGCCCCTAAATCCTCATTAATATCAAAAAGTCGTCTGAAAGTAGGCAAAATGGTTTATCAGCATCCCGGCCTGAATTTTCAGACGACCTTTTTCCCCTTCATAAACCAACAAATTAGAATAAACACTCATTGAAAAAAATACATATTCGAGCGAAATCTCCGAATTTGCCCGTTTTGTTCAAAAAACCGCCTTTTTCGAGATTTTGCTAGACATTTGTCGGCAAGTTCGGGAAAATAGTCAAATTCATTTTACAGGGGTTTCTGCTCCTGCGAATGCCCTTTATGCAACCCAATACCGTCCGGTTTGCGCCGTTGCCGCAGGCCGGTTGTTTTCGAAATATCACGCAACAAACACGGCCGCTTCACGACATTTGGGCCGTATCGTAAAGGAACGAAAATGGATTTGCGCAAATTAAAAACTGATTGATTTAGTAGAAGAATCAGGTATCGCCGAAATCGAAGTGACCGAAGGCGAGGAAAAAGTCCGCATCACGCGCGCCACCGCCGCTCCAGCTCCCTGTTTATGCAGCGCCCGCACCGTAGCCGGTGCCGCTCCCTGCTGCCGCCGCCGCGCTGCCGCCGCAGCCGCTCCAGCCCGCAGCCCCAGCCGCCCGCGATCTGTCCAACGCACAAAAATCGCCTATGGTCGGTACGTTCTACCGCGCTCCCGGCCCGAACGCCGCCGCTTTTCGTCGAAGTCGGTCAACAGGTTAAAGTCGGCGATACTTTGTGCATCATCGAAGCCATGAAGTTGATGAACGAAATCGAAGCCGAGAAATCCGGTGTCGTTAAAAGAAATTCTGGTTGAAAACGGTACGCCGGTCGAATACGGCGAGCCGCTCTTCATCATCGAATAATCCGCTTTTTCAGACGACCTTCCGGATCTGCGAAGGTCGTCTGAAATCCTTTTCTGTTCAACTCAGGATTTCAAACCATGCGCCTGATTTGTTGGCTATCTTTCCTGCCCTTTGCCGTATTCTTTCACCATCGGCCGTCCGTTTGCAGGGCATCATCTGTCTGATTCTGCAATGTACGCTGGTTGGCTGGATACCCTGCCGCCATGTGGTCGGTGTACGCTTTGAGCCAATACAAAGACCGACGAGAAAAATCCGCAACGCGTTGGGCAAAAGGTCACAAGCAGGTCGTCTGAAACCATCCGGAAAGATCATCATGCTGAAAAAGTATTGATCGCCAACCGAGGGCGAAATCGCCCTGCGCGTCCTGCGTGCCTGCCGTGAAATGGGCATCGCCACCGTCGCCGTCCATTCCGAAGCCGACAAAGACAGCCTGCACGTCAAACTCGCCGACGAATCCGTGTGCATCGGCCCCTGCCGCATCTGCACAAAGCTACCTCAACATTCCCCGCCCTCATTGCCGCCGCCGAAGTAACCGGAGCCGACGGCATCCACCCGGGCTACGGCTTTCCTCGCCGAAAAACGCCAATTTTGCCGAACAGGTCGAACAATCCGGCTTTATCTTCATCGGCCCCTAAAGCCGACACCATCCGTCTGATGGGCGACAAAGTATCCGCCAAACACGCCATGATCGAAGCCGGGCGTGCCTTGCGTTCCCGGTTCTGACGGCGCATTGCCGGACGATGGCGAAGAAATCCTCAAAACTCGCCGATAAAGTCGGTTATCCCGTCATTATCAAAGCCTCCGGCGGCGGCGGCGGACGCGGTATGCGCGTCGTCGAGAAAAAAAGAAGACCTTCTCAAAGTCTGTCGAAATGACCAAAGCCGAAGCAGGTGCGGCGTTCGGCAACCCGATGGTTTACATGGAACGCTATCTGCAACGTCCGCGCCACGTCGAAATCCAAGTGATTGCCGACGAACACGGCAACGCCATCTACCTTGCCGAGCGCGACTGCTCCATGCAGCGCCGCCACCAAAAAGTCATCGAAGAAGCACCGGCTCCGTTCATCACTGAAGAAGAACGCGCCAAAATCGGCAACGCCTGTGCCGACGCTTGCAAACGCATCGGCTATCGTGGCGCAGGTACGTTTGAATTCCTGTACGAAGACGGCGAATTCTTCTTTATCGAGATGAACACACGCGTTCAGGTTGAGCATCCGGTTACCGAGCTCATCACCGGCGTAGACATCGTCCAAGAGCAATTGCGCATCGCATCCGGCCTGCCTTTGCAATACAAACAGGAAGACATTCAAGTTGAAGGCCATGCGTTTGAGTGCCGTATCAACGCCGAAGACCCGTACAACTTCATTCCAAGCCCGGGCCTGATTGAAAGCTGCCACCTGCCCGGCGGCTTCGGCGTCCGCGTCGACAGCCACATTTACCAAGGCTACCGCATCCCTCCTTACTACGACAGCCTGATCGGCAAAGTCTGTGTCGTCGGCAAAGACCCGCGACCAAGCCATGGCCAAAAATGCGTGTCGCCCTCGATGAGCTGGCGATTACCGGCATCAAAACCAATACGCCGCTGCACCGTGACTTTGTTCAGCGATCCGGGTTTTCGAAAAAGGTGGTGTCAGCATCCACTATTTGGAACACTGGCTGGAAGAACGCAAAAGCCAAACAGGACAAATAAAACCGTCCCTGCTTGGATAGTCGAAGGTCGTCTGAAAAACCGCATGGCTTTCAGACGACCTTTTTTCAAACGAGGTTGAATCTGCATTTCGGGCATACATCAGCGATTGTCTGACAGAGCCTATAATATCACTGTGAAAGTCTGTTCGCCATTTCGGCGCAAGACGCAATCCGTGTTCAGGACAGAAAAACCGATTCAATCCGAAGTGGCCCGCTGTTTACAGCCCGCAACTCATACAGCAAACGACCAACATCGTGTATTTGACCGTCGTTTCCTAATTTCAGACGACCCCACCGAGAAAGCCCACCATGTCCTATCAACAAATCACCATCAACGTCAACGACGCTGTCGCCGAACGCCTCGCCGACGCCCTGATGGAAAACGGCGCACTCTCCGCCGCCATCGAAGACGCCTACGCAGGCACCGAAACGAACAGCCATCTTCGGCGAACCCGGTATGCCGACCGAACAAATCTGGCAGCAAAGCAAAGTCATCGCCCTGTTTGTGAGAAACGACGATGCCGCAGCCATGATTCAAAGCCGCCAGCCAAGCATGCGGGTTGAAAGACTGGCATACACCAGCGAAATCCTCGCCGACCAAGACTGGGTGCGCCTGACCCAAGCGCAGTTCGACCCCATCCAAATTTCCGAACGCCTGTGGATTACCCCTCTTGGCACGAAGCGCCCAACAGCAACGCCGTCAACCTCCAGCTCGACCCCGGCCTCGCCTTCGGTACCGGCAGCCATCCGACCACGCGCCTCTGCCTCAAGTGGCTGGACACACAACTCAAAGGCGGCGAAAGCGTCCTCGACTACGGCTGCGGCTCCGGCATCCTGACCATCGCCGCCCTCAAGCTCGGCGCAGGTTCTGCCGTCGGCGTCGATATTGACGAACAAGCCATCCGCGCCAGCAAGGACAACGCCGCACAAAACAACGTCGACGCACAGTTCTACCTGCCCGACGGTTTGCCGCAAGGGCAATTCGACATCGTTGTCGCCAACATCCTCGCCAATCCCCTTCGCATGCTCGGCGAAATGCTCGCCGCCCGCACCAAACAAGGCGGCCGCATCGTGTTGTCCGGTTTGCTGGACGAGCAAGTCGAAGAACTCAGCGGCATTTACCGCCAATGGTTCGACATCGAACCCGCCGAAATCGACGAAGGCTGGGCAAGGCTCAGCGGCGTCAAACGCTGATAACGATACGCTCAAACAAAAGGTCGTCTGAAAACCGATTCAGGTTTCAGACGACCTTTTATGTTCAACCTATAATTTCAAAAACTGCTGTACACTACAAATTGAGACCTTTGTGCAATAACATGAGTTATTAAAATTTATGCTCAATACCATTTTTCAAAATGAGAAACCTCCCTGATTTCTTCTACTTTTTCTCAATATCAGAAAGGTTTTAGATAATTGAAAATTTTTAGCTATTTTATGGCGTCAAATTTTTGTTAACAGACTATTTTTTGCAAAGGTCTCAATTTTCTGTTCTATAGTGGATTAAATTTAAATCAGGACAAGGCGACGAAGCCGCAGACAGTACAGATAGTACGGCAAGGCGAGGCAACGCCGTACTCGGTTTAAAGTTAATCCACTATACTATTAAGCGATGCGATCGAGAACCATCTTGACCAAACACATTATCAAATTCATTGTCTCTAAAAATTTCTTTGATTTCAGCAACTTTGTCGTCATTTAAGACGACTTCACATATTAGTGCAATGTATTCATTGAATTCAGCAGATTCAATGACATTATCCGGCATCATAGTTTGAAATTGGCAATTTCCTGAAAATACGACAACCGAGTAAAACAAACGCGGGCTTTAAATCAAGCTGCCGCACCAATGCTTGGATATAACGTTGGTTCTGTGCCAATGGATGGGGAAAAAGCATCTTGGTTCTATGGAATTTCTGCGTCCACATCCCGTCCCCGTTATCCCCATACACGGCCTTGGTAATTCGGGCGTCGATACGATATACCGAATCGTGAAACGTAAACATAATCAATTTGTTCATGCATTCCTGAAAATACGTATATCAAGATGGCGGAAAGCGTGATAGAATTTTCATCCGTAGCATTGAGCACGCATTAACAGCAAAAACGACTGATAAAAACCGTTTTACTGAATCTTGCTTACTGGCAAACGTGCTGCCAAAAATCAGCATCAGGCTATATCCCGCCATACCTGATACACTATCCCCAAATATGAAATCAAAGCTCATGACAAATTATCCGCAATATGAAATATTTATGTCGTAATAGGTTACACATTAATTTATGATAATGTATTTTTGAAATTATAACCCAATTGGCATTTTTACAACAAAAATACCGCTTGTGCAAAAATAAAAACCTTTTGCTCTAAAATTTGTTGTTTTTGATTTCAGATACAATGGCAATCTTCCCAAATAGCCAAACTTTATTCATTATTGGAATAGGCAAATAGGTGTCCTTAAAAACAAAAAGTCGTCTTAAATACATTCAGACGACATTAACACCACTTTAAAATACGATAGATTCTTACCAAAAATTTGCTTTATCCTATAAAAACCGGTATTCAGAAAGCTTAACCTTTATCGCTGTATCAGAAAAAGCAAAATTATGCACAATAAAAGGAAGCATTTAAAACTTTTATATACCATTCAGTCGCCTAAAGATTTCTGCCACTCAAAATCATCTATATGAAAAATAAAGCACGGTAATCAACCGTGCTTTTTATAAAGTCAAATCTGCTTATTTGTTTTTGTGCGAACGAAGATAATCCAAGGTTTTGAGCTGGGCAATCGCTGCGGCTAAGGCTTTGTGTGCTTCAGCCAGCGATTTATCGTCTGGCTTGAGAAATGCCGGTTTCCGCCGCCTTTCTTGGCAGCTTCCGCGCGTTCGCGATCCATCTCGGAACTGCGTACGGCAACATCCGCCAACACGAGTAGTTGGCTGGGCTGCACTGCCAGCACCGCCGGAAACAGCAACAGCACTTCTTCGGCTTCGCCGGGCACGGTCAAACGCAATGCACCGGACGACCAAACTCATAATCGGCTCGTGTCGCGGATAAATACCGAGCTCACCTTGAACAGTCGGAACCACTACAAAACTGGCTTCGCCTTGAATAGATGTTCTGCTCACACTACCACTTCAACTCGCATGATGCTCATGCCGACCTCCTAGTTTAAGGTTTTCGCTTTCTCGACCGCTTCTTCGATACCGCCTACCATGTAGAAAGCTTGTTCAGGCAGATGGTCGTGATCCACTCGTTCAAGATAGCTTTAAAGCCGGCAATGGTGTCACAGCGATACATATTTGCCGGGAGGCCGGTAAAATACTTCGGCAACGTGGAACGGTTGCGACAGGGAAGCGTGATCTTCACGCGCGCATCACGGTCAGCGTTATTCGTCTGACACACCGTCCATACCCAGAATGGCAATAATATCGCGCAAATTCTTTGTATTTTTGCAGGGTAGATTGCACGCCGCAGCCGTCATAGTGTTCTTGACCCAATACCATCGGATCCAGTTGGCGTGAAGTGAACCGAGCGGGTCAACTGCTGGGTAAACACCCAAAGAGGCAATATCACGGCTCAACACGACAGTAGCGTCCGCGGGCAAACGTTGTTGCAGGAGACGGGTCAGTCAAGTCATCCGCAGGCACGCATACGGCTTGATGGAAGTAATAGAGTCCCCGTTTGGGTAGAGGTAATACGCTCTGTAAACGACCCATTTCTTCAGCCAATGTCGGTTGGTAACCCTACTGCTGAAGCGCATACGGCCCAGCAATGCGGATACTTCGGTACCGGGCCAGGGTGTAACGGTAGATATTGTCTACGAAGAACAATACGTCGCGACCTTTGCCACTTTCGTCTTTTTCATCACGGAAGTATTCGGCCATAGTCAAACCGGCTCAAGGCTATACGCAGATCGGTTACCCGGAGGTTCGTTCATCTGACCGTAAACCATCGCCACTTTGTCCACACGTTGAATCTTTCATCTCGTGGTAGAAGTCATTACCTTCACGGGTACGTTCACCACACCTGCGAACATCGGACAAACCGCTGCTGTGCTTTGGCGATGTTGTTAATCAATTCCATCATGTTGACGGTTTTGCCTACACCGGCACCACCGAACAGACCTACTTTTACCGCCTTTGGCAAACGGACACAGCAGTCAATCACTTTCATGCCGGTTTGCCAACAGTTCAGTAGTCGCAGACAGTTCATCAAATTTTCGAGCTTGTCTGATGGATGGGCACGGTGTTTGTCGGTATCAATCGGACCTGCTTCATCAACAGGCGTACCCAATACATCGACAATACGTCCCAAGTACCTTTACCTACCGGTACCGTGTAATCGGCGCACCTGTGATTGCTTTACAGTCATGCCGCGTTTCAAACCATCCGAACTACCGCATGCAATAGTACGGATCTACGCCGTCACCCAGAAGCTGTTGCACTTCCAAAGTCAGGCCGTTTGCATCCAATTTCAGGGCGTCGTAAACACGCGGAATGGCATCACGCGGGAACCCACGTCAACTACCGCACCAATAATTTGTACGATGTTTTGCCTTGGCTCATTATCGTATCCTAATTTCCTGTTCAGGTTTCAGACGACATTAAACTGCCGCCGCACCTGCTACAATTTCTTGACAATCCTGTGGTAATCGTAGCTTGACGCGATTTGTTATACACAAACGCAACTCCCTTTAATGGCATTGTCTCGCATTGTCGGTGGCTGCTTTTCATGCCACCATACGCGCAGCTGCTCCAGATGCCATATTGTCACCAATGCTTGGTAAAACCACAGACTCTAAATAGCGGCGAACCAGATATTCCAACACAGCGACAGGACTTGCCTCATAACGGTATTCCCAACTGAATGAAGAATAACTCTCCTCGTCTTCATCACATTTTTCGCCGATAGGCAGCAGAACCTCCAACCGTGGTTCTTGACGCATGGTATTCACAAAAACATGAATACACACAGATGTATTTTATCTAACTCATACTTCTCGTAACGTTGGAAGATTTCAGTCAATGGACCAAGCAGCAATTCCATTTTTGGGGTATCACCAAATTAATCGCACTGGCAATAACGTTCAAACCCGATGTTTTTGACAAGCTGCCAAACCTTTACTACCTAAAAACAGACGACATCAACTTCAATGCCTTGTTCTTGGTACTCTGGACTTTCGCTAAGAATTTCAAAACATTCGCGTTCAAACCACCACAAAGACCTTTATCAGAGGTGCGACAAAATGAAAACCACCCGACGTGTTTCACGATGAGGTGCCAATAATTTAATACCGCGACTCTCTGCTGGGTTCGCGCCAAATGACTCATAACTGTCCGCACTTTTTCGGCATATGGACGCGCCAAGCGCATCCGTTCCTGAGTCTTCCGCATTTTAGAGGTTGACACCATCTGCATCGCTTTAGCGATCTTTTTGGGTATTTTTGAACACTACGGATTTTGAGCGAATCTCTTTTCCGACTGCCATTTCCAGACCTTTCATTTCAGCTTCTTAGGCTTGGTAAGCATAAGAAGATTTGAAGAATCTGCGCTTCGGTCAATGCTTTTTCACTTTCATCGGACATCGCACTGATGTATTGATTGCTTCTAAAACACCAGGATGCTGAGTGCGTACAAAGCTCAAAAATTCCCGGCTCGAAAGCCAATGCCTGGATACCGGTGACATCTCGTAAGAACCATTATTAATGGCCCACAAGGTCAAAGCCATTTTCGGCTGTGTCCATAGTGCTGAATTGCTTTTTGCTTCATCAATTCAGTAACCACTCACCGTGTTGCAGCTGTTTGCGTGAGCCTCATCCAAATCGGAAGCAATTGAGAGAAGGCTGCCAACTCACGATATTGGCAGCAGCCAAACGGATACCGCCACCCAGTAATTACTTTTGGTTTTGCGCAGCACCACCTACGCGCGATACCGAAATACCGGCATTAATCGCAGGGACGGATACCGGCGTTAAAACAAATCGGTTTCAAGAAAATCTGACCGTCGGTAATCGAAATCACGTTTGTCGGCATGAATGCAGAGACGTCGCCGGCTTAGTGTTTCAATAATCGGCAATGCAGTCAGAGTTCTGTTTTGCCCTTCACTCACCATTAGTCAGTTTTTCAACTTTGCGTGCTCATTTACACGGGCAGCACGCCCAACAAGCGGGAGTGCAGATAGAAAACGTCGCTCAGGATATGCTTCTCACGACCGGAGGACGGCGCAGCAACAGGGAAATTTGACGGTAAGCAACAGCTTGTTTGGACAAGTCATCATATACAATCAATGCGTCTTCACTCGCGGTCGCGGAAAAACTCGCCCATCGTACCAACCTGCATAAGGTGCGATATATTGCAGCCGCAGCTTCAGAAGCAGTCGCCGCAAACCACAATAGTGTAGTGCTCCATTGCGCCGTGCTCTTCCAATTTGCGTACTACGTTGGCAGAGAGATGCTTTTTGACCGATTGCAACATAAATACAGATAACGCCCGTACCTTTTTGGCTGACAAGCATCCAATGCTACGGCTGTTTTCTACCTGTTTGACGGTCATCAACGATCGCCTCACGTTGACCGCGACCAATCGGAACCATTGAGTCAATGGCCTTTAGACCGGTTTTGCATAGGCTGGTCAACTGATTTACGGGCAATTACACCCGGTGCAATTCTTTTTCGATTGGCGCCGGAAGATGTGTCTGATCGGGCCTTTGCCATCAATCGGGCGACCCAATGCATCTACAACGCGACCAACCAATTCACGACCGACAGGTACTTCCAAAAATACGGCCGGTACAAGAACTGTGTCGCCTTCTTTAATAGTGTTCGTATTCACCCACTACAGCGCTGACGCGAGTCGCGCCCAAGTCTCATCGCCAAAACCGAAAGTGTTACCCGGGGAATTCATCTATCTCGACCCTGTACTGCGTCTCGACAAGCCATGAATACGAACAATACCGTCTGTTGACAGAAATAACCGTACCACGGGTACGTACTTCTGTATTTCCAGACAGATTCTCAATTTTTAGCTTTAATCAAATCGCTAATTTCAGCGGCATTAAGCTGCATGAAAACCTCCCACTTGTCATAGTCGGCTACAGGGCATCCAATTTACCCCGCACCGACAAATCCAAGACCTGGTCACCCACTCAACTTTGACACCGCCAATTAATTCAGGCGCGACTTCAGTTGTAATCTGCAACTTACTGTCAAAGCGTTTTTTCAATATTTCAGCCAACTCAGCCAGTCGATCTTCAGTCATCGGATAAGCGCTGTAAATTACAGCGGACTTAGTATGATTGAATGACAAGGTTAGCTTGATATTGAGCATAGACTTGCAGGCAATACAGGCAAACGTTTTTGCTCTGCCAAAACAGTAATGAAATTTTTCAATTCATCACTTTTTAACTCAACGAGTTCGGCAAGCAATTCACCTTCTCAGAAGTATTTGTTTCAGGTTGACTCGACTCAAAGAAATCACTTTCTGATTTTTGAACAACTGCGGCTAATTCTTCCAGTCCGCCCAACCAAGACTCAATTTGTTTTCTGCGCCAGAGTTAAACAATGCTTTCGCATAAGGTCTGGCAATCGTTGCGAACTCAGCCATAAGATTACAAGTTCCTGTTTTAAAGCACTGAGTAGTTGCGCATGTTTTGAAGTATCCACTTCACTGCGCAAAATAGACTCGGCACCTTTAACCGCCAACGCAGCAACTTGTTCACGCAAAACTTCGCGTGCACGGTTCATTTCCTTGCTGGCATCAGCTTTAGCTTGTGCTGTAATCCGCACCGCCTCGACAGTAGCTTCGCTCTTTCGCTTCTTCTACGGATTTTGGCGGCACGTTTTTCGGCGTTTGCTACCATTTCGGAAACTTGGTTACGCCCTTCAGCCAAGAGTTCTGCAACTTTCTTCTCTGCCTGTTCAAAATCGCTCTCCACCGCGCTCGGCAGCGCAAGCCTTCGGCTACTTTTGCGGCACGCGTCATCCAATGCTTTTTGCGATCGGCGGCCACACGAATTTCATGGTAAACCAAACCAAACCGAAAAAGACGATGATTTGAGCGAATAAGGTTGCATTAATATTCACGTTAGTTAACCTTCGTACTAGTAGTTAATCAAACAGACCGAAGTCTGTACCTAGACGGAATACGCCTTTTGATTATGCACCCGCAAACGGGTTAACGAAGGCGAACAACAGCGCAATAGCCACACCAATCAGGAATGCGGCATCAATCAGACCGGCAATCAGGAACAATTTAGTTTTGCAGCGGACCAATCAACTCAGGTTGACGGGCAGAAGATTCTAAAATATTTAGAACCTACCATTGCATGATACCGATAGAGGCACCCAATGCACCCACCGCAACGATATCAAACCACATGCAATAGCAATCAAACCCATTTTAAACTCCTTAAAAACAAAGGTTAAACTACAAATAACTACACAAAAAGATAAAGCCACCTAGAAAACTTAGTGTGCATCATGAGCTTGTCCGATATAGACAAACGCCAAAGCCATAAAGATAAATGCCTGCAGGGTAATCACCAAAATATGGAAAAATTGTCCATGCCAATCCGGCAAGGATATGAAACCAAAACAGAATATGGGATCCAATACTCCAACACTTCCAGATGTTGCCCAAGCACCACCCAGCAAAGTAATCAGAAGGAATACCAGCTCGCCGGCACATATTACCGAACAACCGTCATCCCATGAGAAACGGTTTTAGAGAGGAATTCGACCAGATTCAAAAAGAAGTTGACGGGAGCAAGCATGGCGCTGAACGCAGTAAACAACTCGCATGAATCCAACCACGAACACCTTTGATTTTTGATATTGTAATAAATACAAATTAACAAGACTCCGATAGCCAACGCCAACGTGGTATTCCCAACCGCAGTCGGCACAATGCGCAATACGCATGATGGTTACCGGTTGCGCTTTTTGCCACAGCCACGGCAGCAAATCTACCGGCAACATATCCATGGCATTCATCAGGAAAAATCCATACAAACAGCGTCAAGCTTTAACGCAGGCAACGGCTTTTTCGAGATTGTTCGTTGTGAATAATGCCTTGCACATATTATCCACAAAATTCAAACAAAATCTCTACAGCAGCCTCGAAAACGTCCCGGCACGCCTGCAGTTGCTTTGCTAGCGCTACGCCAAAGCAGGAAGCTTCCTAACACCTCAACAGAACAGCGTAAAAGAAAATCGCATCCAGATTGATAAACGAAAAATCGGCAATATTTTTCAGGCCTTTGGCCCTGGGCAACATCCGACAGACTGGTCAAGCTTTTGTAAATGAGTGCTTTTGATGTAGTCGGCAGCGGTCATTGTTCTCCACCTGCCATAATGCTTCACTCTCAACAATACTCACCAAAATGACTCGACACCGGACAATCCGAACAAGAACGGAAAGAATATTAAAGACTGGATACCAAACCGCGAACACGATAGCATCATCGCATCGACGATAGCACTACTTTTAAAATTTCGATAATGAACGCTTTACCATGATACAAAGGGTTGCGCTTGGAAAAATTTTTAAAAAGTAAAACTGCGATAGAAGACGGGACTAAAATAACAAACTCCCCTCGCGACAGAAGACCAAAATCCATCTACACCCGCAAAAACAGCACTTAATACAGAAATAATTAATAAAACAATGATTTGATAAACTAAAATCTGATTCATGCAAAATTAGGATGCAACGGAAATGGTCAAGCGATGCTAGAATATAATGAAGAAGCCTGCACACGTCAAGAGATAGTTAACCTTTTGTGAAATAACACCAGCCACAACTTAACAGCGTATGCAATTTTTATTCTATCACAAATTACATTAAATTACAAGCCATTATCCAGTAATTTATTTCAATAAAAAGTCATCTGAAAACTGGAGAATAAGTCAGATGGCCTTAATTTCTAAAATTTTCTGCACAACCTAAATTTACATCTGATAATCAATGCCCAACTGTTTCAGCAGATATTCAAATGTTTCCGGCGTATCGAAGTGGAGGACGATTTTGCCTTTTTGTGATTGGTGGTTTTGACTTCGCGTTAACGCCCAGCTTTCGGTCAACACGTCGTTCAGACGACGTATATCGGGGCTGATGTTTTTGATTTCCTGTTTGGCTTGATGGGCGATTTGGCTGCGGCGTTCGACTTCGCGCACCGACCAACCGTTTTTTACCGCTTTTTGCGCCAATTCAAGCTGCTCGACCACGGGCAGGGTCAGCAGGGCGCGGGCGTGTCCCATTTCAAGATGTCTGTGGTAGAGCATTTCTTGGACCGGCTCGGGCAGGCTCAACAGGCGCAGGCTGTTGGAAATGGCGCTGCGGCTTTTGCCCGACCGCCTCTGGCGATGGTTTCATGAGTCAGTCCGAACCTCGTCGGCGAGGCGTTTTCAAACCTTGCGCTTCTTCAATCGGGTTTAAGTTTTTCGCGTTGCAGGGTTTTCAATCAAACCCATTGCCAGCGCGGTTTCGTCGCTGATGGTTTTGATGACGACAGGAATCTCGGTCAGTCCGGCGAGCTGGGATGCGCGCCAGCGGCGTTCGCCGGCAATCAGTTCGTATTGAGATAGGCCGTGTTCGCGCACGATGACCGGCTGGATAACGCCTTGCGCTTTAATCGAATCCGCCAGCTTTCTGCAAGGCTTCGTCGTCCATCTGTACCCGCGCCTGATAGCGGCCGGGTTGGATGTCGTTGATGGCGACGGTAGTCAGTCGGTCGCTGCTGCTGTTGTCCACGCCGTTGGAAATCAGGGAATCTAAAACCGCGGCCCAAACCGCCTTTTGCTTTTGCCATATTGAATCCTTTTTCAGACGACCTTCCATAAAGCGCGTATTCTAGCGGATATTCGCAGGTGGCGACAATTCATATCACATCGTCTGTATTTATCAGACCGTATATTTTCAGCTAAAATCCAGCCTGCTATTTTTTATCGAACCACTCGTCATTCAATGCTTTATTCTTTTCTTACCGATATGTGGGGATATTCTGCGTCTGCGCTATAAAAATCCTGCTGATTATTTCTATACGCTGCCTGTCATTTTTGGCGATTTTTGCTGCTGTTGGGCATGATTAATGCGGCAGATATGTCGACCTTGCTCGGCGTCAGCACTGCCACCGCCGTCTTTGGCGTGTTGGTTACCGTTATAAAGTGGCTGATTTTGAGCCGTGTGATGCGTCATGTTTTGAGCAGAAACGGCGCGCCACGCCTGCCTTTTATGGGGATTCATCTTGGCATCGGAAGCTTTTGATGATTCCGGCGCTGTTGTGTTTTTATGTCCCGCAGATTACGCCGCTGCTGATGTTTTGGAAGACTTGGGTGTTTTGGGTGCAGGCTGTCGGCTTGATGCAGATGGGACGGGTTAAAAGTTTGGACGATATTCAAAGGCTATCTTTTGTACTTCTGCTGCATGGTTCTGATTATAGGGATTTTTGATACAGCTGTTTACACTGGCTGGCTGGTTCGATAAAGCAACGCTGATGCAAAAATTTTAATGCGTTAATGGCTGCTACGGACAGGCAAGATAAGCTAGGGGTCGTCTGAAAATCCACCCTTCTCGCTTTTCAGACGACCTTCTTAAAGAAAAACCCTGCACGGTTGTCCGTGCAGGTTTTTGTTTGCGCTCAGGTTTGGGGCAACCTTTACATCATGCCGCCCATTACCACCCATGCCGCCCATGTCAGGCATAGCCGGTTTTTCTTCAGGGATTTCGGCAATCATGCAGTCGGTCGTCAGCATCAGGCCGGCGATAGACGCGGCGTGTTGCAGCGCGGAACGGGTTACTTTGGCGGGGTCGAGTACACCCATTTCGATCATGTCGCCGTATTCGCCGGAGCCTGCGTTGTAACCGTAGTTGCCTTTGCCTTCCAGCACTTTGTTCACCACTACGCTAGGTTCGCCGCCTGCGTTGGCAACGATTTGGCGCAGAGGAGACTCGACGGCGCGCAAGACGATTTGAACGCCTGCGTCTTGGTCGGCATTGCCGTGCTGCAGGGTTTTTCCAAAGCGGCACGGGCGCGCAACAGGGGCTACGCCGCCGCCGGCAACCACGCCTTCTTCAACGGCTGCGCGGGTAGCGTGCAGCGCGTCTCCACGCGGTCTTTTTTCTCTTTCATTTCGACTTCGGTAGCGGCACCGACTTTGATCACTGCCACGCCGCCTGCCAGTTTAGCCACGCGCTCTTGCAGTTTTTCTTTGTCGTAATCGCTGGTTGCGGTTTCGATTTGTTGGCGGATTTCGGCAACACGCGCTTCGATTTGGGCAGCGTCGCCGAAAGCCGTCGATGATGGTGGTGTTTTCTTTACCGATTTCGATGCGTTTGGCTTGACCCCAAGTCTTCCAAAGTGGCTTTTTCCAAAGACAGGCCGACTTCTTCGGCAATCACGGTGCCGCCGGTCAGAATGGCGATGTCTTGCAGACATGGCTTTGCGGCGGTCGCCGAAGCCCGGGCTTTAACGGCAACGGTTTTTCAGGATGCCGCGGATGTTGTTCAGCACCAAAGTCGCCAAGGCTTCGCCTTCTACGTCTTCAGCGATGATCAAGAGCGGACGGCTGGCTTTTGCCACTTGTTCCAAAACAGGCAGCAGGTCGCGGATGTTGCTGATTTTTTGTCGAACAACAATACAAAAACGGATTGTCCAGCGCAGCGATTTGTTTTTCCGCGTCATTGATGAAGTAAGGGGACAGGTAGCCGCGGTCAAACTGCATACCTTCGACGACATCCAATTCGTTTTCCAAAGATTTGCCGTCTTCAACGGTAATCACGCCTTCTTTGCCGACTTTTTCCATCGCTTCGGCACTAATCGCGCCGACTTGTTCGTCGGAGTTGGCGGAAATCGAGCCGACTTGGGCGATTTCTTTGGAAGTGTCGCAAGGTTTGGCAATGTTTTTCAGCTCTTCAACCAAAGCGGCGACAGCTTTGTCGATACCGCGTTTCAGGTCGGTCGGGTTCATGCCGGCGGTAACGTATTTCATGCCTTCGGCTACGATGGCTTGTGCCAGTACGGTGGCGGTGGTGGTACCGTCGCCCGCTACGTCGTTGGTTTTCGGACGCGACTTCTTTCACCATTTGCGCGCCCATGTTTTCGAATTTGTCTTTCAATTCGATTTCTTTAGCGACGGTAACGCCGTCTTTGGCGATGTGCGGACCGCCGAATGCGCGGTCAACGACTACGTTGCGGCCTTTAGGGCCCAGGTTACGCGGACGGCGTTTGCCAGAGGTTACGCCGCTGACCATTTTTGGCGGACTTCGTTACCGAACTGTACGTCTTTGCTGCCATGTTTTAATTCTCCAAAATTGTTTATCATGATGTGTCTGAGGTCGTCTGAAAACCTTTAGCACGTCTTTTTTCAGACGACCTGTCGTTCTGAATGCACGGAATGTTTATTCGACAATACCGAAAATATCTTCTTCGCGCATAACCAACAGCTCTTCGCCGTCGGCTTTTAACGGTTTTGACCGCTGTATTTGCCGAAAATCACTTTGTCGCCGACTTTGACATCCAGCGGACGGCGTTCGCCGTCTTTGCCGATTTTTGTTTGCGCCCACGGCGATCTGCTTCGCCCATGTCGGGTTTTTCAGCGGCTGCGCCCGCAGGACGATGCCTGATGCGGTTTTTCTTCAGCTTCCAAGCGTTTGACGACGACGCGGTCGTGTAAAGGACGGATGGTCATGTTTTATGCTCCGATAAATAGTTTGAAAACAATCATCTGCCTTCATCCGGCAGATGCGGTTTGAAAGAAGGCGGCAAGTTTGTCAACAAACTTACCTGACACAGCGGCAAATTAGGGTTCGGCCCGATAAATTCAAGGGAAGAAGTAAAAATTTTCTGCTGGGGTCGTCTGAAAACGGGCATGACAAGTTGCGCACTTCCCTGCCCTACTCAATGCTGATCAAGCAGGCAGATATTTTCAAACGACCTCTTTACAGTCGGCAAACTTCAAAGTGGTTCAATCAACAAAAACCAGACACTATCGGCACAAATCATATGCACACCTTTACAAAATAACATCCCACCTTTAAAATAAATAAAAAATTATTATTAATAAATGATTTATCGATTAACTGAAACTTATCCAACAGAGGAAATTTCTGCGGATCACCCCTGTTCCGCTTCAGCCTGCTTTCATTGGCGCTCGCCGCCGGTTTTGCCCACGCGGAAAACGCAGCAGCGTTACCCGCCCTGATACAGTTACCGTGAAAGGCGACCGACAGCGCAATCCAAATTAGAACCAACATCCCGTTACCGTCAGCAAAGGCGACAAACACGGCGACCGACGTTGCGCGGATTGTTGAAAGACGAACCTGCCGCATCGATTTCGGCGGCGGCGGCGCGTCAACGCCTGACGCTGCGCGGCATGGGTCAGAAACTCGGTGGATATTAAGGTGGACAATACGCCCTATTCCGACAGCCAAATGCTGTATCGCAAAGGCCGTTTCATCATCGACCCTGCGCTTGGTCAAAATCGTCTCCGTGCAAGAAAGGCGCGGGCTCGGCATCTGCCGGTATCCAGCGCGCGACCAACGGTGCGATTATTACCGAAAGCGCGTCGATGCCCAAGACTTGCTCACTGAAGGTTTGGACAAAAGAAGCTGCGTGTACGCGCGCTCGCCAGCGGCTATGCCACGCTAATGACGGCGAGCTACGATGCCAGCGTGTTCCGGAAAAAGCCGGCAGCTTCGACGGTTTGTTCTCTTACCTGACCGCGCGATGATTACAAGGCAGTGCAAACAGTGCGAGAACAGCAAACAGGGTCGACGGCAAAACCGTACCATACAGCGGACTGGACAAACGCCTGCAATACCTGGCCAAAATCGGAACGACCTTCGGCGACGGCGACCACCGCTCGTGTTGAGCCACATGAAGACACACCAGGGCATCCGTACTGTGCGTGAAGAGTTCTGATCTTCGGTCCGACCTGCAAAAGACAGGCAGAAACCTCATACCGTGTACACCAATCCAACACCAACTGGAGTACACGGGTAAAGCCACAAACTTTATCAAACTGAACGCCAACGCCTGTGTTGAAACGAACGCTATTCCGCCGATGACAGCGGCGGCGGTTACGCAGGCAATGTGGTCGGCCTAACCATACCGAATCGCCACTCGTGGTGCGAACTCAACTTCGACAGCCGCCTTCCGAACAAACCCTGTAATGGTATCAACTACCGCCATCAAATCGAGCCGCAAGCGTTTTGAACAACAATTTAAGATCTCCGGTAAAAACCAGACCAAAAGATCCTAAAAGAAATAGATAAGACCGATGAAGAAAAAAGCGAAAGACAAAGTTATGGACTCTTGTCCATTCCCATAAACTGTCAACCGACCAAAACCGATACCGGCGCGTATATCAAGCCATACGAAATTAACACGCTTTACCTGACCGGCGGACTGCGTTACGACCGCTTCAAGGTAAACCCATGACGGCAAAACCGTTTCAAGCAACCAGCCAACCCGAGTTTCGGCGGTGATTTGGCAGCCGCACGAACACTGGGCTGGCGCAAGCCGCAACTACGCCAGCCGCGCACGCCTGTATGACGCGCTGCAAACCACGGCAAACGCGGCATCATCTCGGTGCCGACGGCACCAAAGCCGAACGCGCACCTACCGTCGGTTTCAACACAACGACGGCACGTTTGCCGCAAACAGCAGCTACTTCTGGCAGACCATCAAAGACGCTAGCCAATCCGCCAACCGCCACGTCTGTCGCCATCCGTGAGCCAGTACGGCTACATCAAAACCACGGTTACAGTGGGCGCGTCCTACCACCTCGACAACGACTACCAAAGTCGGCGTAAGCCACACAAACAACGTTTTGATACACACAAAAGATAAATTGTTAAGCGCAGAACCCAGTTTGGCACAAACCAACCACACTCGGACTGCCTCCCACATTAAATCGAATCAAATCGGCTGGCCGGACGCTATGTTCAAAAAGCCGTGGGTTCGGAAATGGCTGGTCAAAAAAACGACAGCAAACGAAAACGTTGTACGCCAAGCTTCGGTGTGAACGATATGCCATAACTGGAAACCATTGGCAAACACGCTCAACATCAATCTTTCAGTTAACAACGTGTTCAACCGTTCACTATCGCACAGTCACACCGGAATACCCTACCAGGTACCGGACGAGTACGCGGGCATGAACTACAAACTTAAAAGAGCGGGTAAATACGGGCAGGTCGTCTGGATCAGCGTCGATTTTCAGACGACCTGACACGTCATCAGATTTCAATCTGGCATTTTCCAAACCTGACAACGGCAGGATTGGAACAGGTGTTTGGTGCGAGCATCCGCTTTTACGGATTTTCGGACGACCCTCCCTAGTTACCCGCCCTCCGAACCCGACAACGGAGAAATTATCCATGTTACGTTTAACTGCTTTGCATGTAGTGCGTGCGCCTTTGCTTTGGGCGCGTGTTCGCCGAAAGACTCCGCTTCCACCGAAAACGCTTAAACCGCTTCCGCAGCCCAAAACCGAAGGCGCGGATTTGACCGTCACGACGCGGCGATGCGAAAAGTGCCGCAAAATCCTGAACGTATCGCCGTTTACGATTTGGGTATGCTCGATACTTTAAACAACGATTAGGCGTGAAAACAGGTTTGTCCGTCGATAAAAACCGGCTGCCTTTATTTGGACGAATATTACAAAACAACGAAACCTGCCGGTACGCTGTTCGATGGCGGAGTCGACAGGCGTCAACGCTACAAACCGCTGGCGTCGTCATCATCGGCAGCCGCGCAGTCGAAAGCGTTTGACGTTGAACGCCATTGCGCCGACCATCGAGATGACCGCCGATACGCCAACCTCAGATAGTGCCAAAGAGCGCATCGACGCTCTGGCGCACTTCGGCGCAAAACAGGCGAGCCACAAACTGAAAGCGAAATCGACGCGTCTTTCGAAGCCGCGAAAACCGCCGCAGCAAAGGGTGGGGCAAAGGTTTAGTGATTCTGGTCAACGGCGGAAAACGTCCGCCTCGGCCCGTGTCTTCACGACTGGGCGGCTGGCTGCACAAAGACATCGGCGTTCCGGCCGTTGACGTTTGCCATCAAGCATACGTACCGGTCGGCCGTCAGCGACTACTGAAAGAGATCCCGGACTGGCTGTTCGTCTCGGACCGAGCGCAGCCATCGCGAAGAAGGCGACGAGCGGCAAAGGCGCGTTGAACAATCCGCTGGTCGCCGCAAACGACCGCGCTTGGAGGACAGGTGGTTTACCTCGTTCCTGAAACCTTAGCTTGGCGGCAGACGGGCGGCGCGAGAATTGCCGAACGCGTCCAGACAGGTCACCGATCGCGTTTAAGGCTGGCGAAAGCAGTTGATTTGATGAAAGGTCGTCTGAAACCTGATCAGAGTTTCAGACGACGCTCTCGCCATCCTCCATCCAAATATCCGTATTGCCATTGGATAACTTTAAACCAATTTTGACCTTGTTACCTCGCCTTGCCGTACTATCTGTACTGTCTGCGGCTTCATCATATGTCTGTTCAATTTAATCCACTACCACAGCCAAGCCCCTCTTTCTAAACACAGGTTCTCCTCCCCACCAGCGATGCCATGTCAAACAACGCGATGCCGTGGTAAAAAGCCTCGCCAGCCCTTCGAAAATCGGCTTCCGCACATTCGGTTAAAAACATCAACAATGTGGGTCTGAAAATATGATTAATATTCTCGGGTAATGTATGTGTTGCAAATCCTTATCAAAAATATTGACTACTCTTGCTTTAACATAACACCCTGTCCTTCAACTAGAGGAAGAACGCAAATCCCCATTCCCCCATAACCCCGTTTCAGCATCATGGTGCTGGCACTGTCTTCAATTTTGCCCATGCAGACAACGTTCGCCCCGAGCAACCACAGACAGAAAGAAGTTGTCGTTACCGGTACTGCCGTACCGACCCGCGTTACCCACCAGCTTAACGGCCATGACTTCGACCGATTTGAAACAGGTCATGAAAAACCAATCCCGGCATGGATGTCGGCAACGGCAGCGTGGCGCAGTTTTACAGCATCCGGCGTCAGCGTGAACAGATTAATCTGATGGTAGCACCAGCAATCACAAAATCTTCCACCACCAGCCGCTTCCAACGGCCCACGCTTTGGTGGCGTAACGTCGAAAAAGGCACAGGTTACGCGGCAGGCGCGGGCGGGCGGTCAGCGGTGCCATCCGCGTAGCGGTTGTTGCGAACCTGCTGACGGACGGCAAACCTTTCGGTTTCAAGCCAGCGCGGGCGAGCGGCAATAAAGCTCAACTGGCAACGCGGCGGTTTACGGCCTCAAACGGCTTCGATGCTGCCTTGTTTGCAGGCAACTTCCTCAACAACCGCGACTACAAGACAGCAGCAGCAATGTCAACCGCGGCGGTCTGAAACAACACAGCTTCCTCGCCAACTCGGCTGACTTCGGCGGCGGCAGCATCCGTACCGTAGAATACAAAAGGCAACCACCGACAAAGCCGAGTTCAAAGCGTTGACGGCTTCATCGGCGTGACGGCACTTATCGAGAGCAGACCACAGTCTGAATACCGCGGCCGCAACGTCAGCTTCCTCGACAAAATCGACGCCAATGTCCAAATCGCACCGACGACTTAAACCGCTTCAGGCACGCCCCAATAGCTTCCGGCGCGGCGCAAGCGGCGATTCCCGCTCAATGACGGGTTAAACAAAATCAAGCGACCGGCGCGAATCTGGTCTCATGTAGCTCTTTCGGCGACGGACACGCGGTGAAATACGGCGTCAACTACCGCCACAAACCTCCGAGCCGTCCGACAAGGCGCATAGCTGAAGATTCTCGGCCCTGCTGACCGCGACAAGAGAAAGCCGAATACGGCGTGTACGCAGAAGGCATTTGGAACCTGCGTTACTGACCACCGGCCGCGGTACGACTTCAAATACAACAACGCCGCCGAAACAAAAGCGCGTCGCACGGACGGCGGCTCAACCCCAGCATCGGCGCGATTTGGGACATCAACGGCAGCTTCTCCCTCTTGGCAAACCTCAATCGGCAAGCCCGCGCGCCCACCTGAACGAAGCCCTGTTGGCTAACGAGACGCGCGAGGCGCCGCCGCCAGTTGGACAGCAGCTCAAAAGCGGGAAAACCGCCCGCCGTGCGACTGGGCTTCAAAGTGGCGCTGCGAACCTTCAACGTCGGCGGCGTGTTCACCAACGCGTCAGACCTCCATCGTCTTATCGTTGGGCGAAAATCAGCAACAACACCGCCTCCATCGCGAACGCGACGTGCGACGGCGCGCGTAAAACCCTATGGCTGCACGAACTTAGGCGGCGCGTCCACACCGCTGGGGCGATCTGACCACGCGCCGCGCCGGCGTGATCTCCGTCAAACCGTCTGAACGGCGAGAAATGTACTACGGCGAAAGCCCGATTCAAGCGGAAGACCACGAGCTCGATGCCTTCTGGGACACCGGCCGCCAATGGCTGACCGGCCTGTCTTACCAGTTTGAAACCCCAAACTCGAAAGTCGGCTGGCGCGGCCGCTTTCGCGCCCAAAGCGTGAAATGCACCGGCGTCGCGCCGCGGACAAGGCACGATACACGGCAAGAGAAAGCCGGTTGCGGCGTGCGACATCTCGCCAGCTGGCAGCCCGCTGAAAAAGAACAGCCGAGACGTCAACTTCGCCGTCAACAACATCGGCAGCACGATACCGTTCGCACGCCAACGCTTCTGACGGCAACCGGACGCGTGCCCTTCTACGAAGCGCGGCCGCGAGTTTATGCAGCAGAATGAATTACCGCTTCTGATAAAAGCGTTGATTAAAGGTCGTCCGAAACCCACGAGTTTTGGGTTTCGAGACGACCTGCACACTAATATTAAAGAAAGACAAACACGGTGCCCACCTGCCACTTCTTTCCACCCCATTACCGCTTCCGTACATGGCACAATCAACCGTTCAACATCCTTAAAATAACTTTTTGTCCATAAAATCAAACACAAACCTACGTCCTTCGCCATCTCACTGCAAAAGCACGATAACATTTCCATTTGTTTTGTCATGATTGTATCTATGATATTGGATTTGTGCCGTTTGATAAAACGCACCATTCCAACCAAAAAGGGGACAATATGTCTGCAATCAGCGCAAAATCAAATGCATCATCCTCACTCGCCGCCGTCAGCGCGGCAATCCTTCAGCCTGCGGCGGCGCGGCGGCAGCGTGCATGCTGCCTACCGGCTCCAACATCTCTACCGGCGGCAGCAGCAGTCCTGCCAAAAGCAGCGGTCGGCTTACAATAACAACGCAAATACCGGCAATGCCAATAACGATAACCTGTACTGAGCACTCTCTCAGCAACAAAGCCGACAAAGCTTGAAGAACTGCCAAGAGCCGAAGCCCTTCCAGCCTGTAAAATCTTGATGCTCCCGCTGCACACCAGCTTTACGGCTGTTAGCAAAGCGCACAACAAGGCAATCCGAATGTTCAGTTGCGCCAAAAAGAAACAGGAGAGCAATTTCAAACTGACAGCAAAACAAAAGATCAAGGCGGTTTAATCAGCTCTTTAGATTTTAAAGCCAACGATGAAGTGAAATTAGACGGAGTCGCTGTTAATAAAAGCGTGGTGTGGCACTGCTTGTACAACACGTGGACAACCGACCCGTTCACTCATCGCAAAATCAATTCAAAGGCAATACCATATCGATATCCAGCGAACAAGATGGTGAGAGAGAGACCGAAATACGCACGCGGCAAATCCGCGCGGACGACCGTATTGTCGAAAATCTTCAAAGCAATTGAAGCTGAACAGGAAAACCTTAAAAAGCAAAGAGAAGGCGGTGCTGACGGTGATGATGCGGTCAAAAGTGCAGGAAATCAGAGCCAAAATCAAGAGCTGTCAGAACTGTATGACCGGAAACGTCAGCTGCGTGCAGATTTGAAGATACACTCAAGATTTTACAAAATCAATTGCCTGTTCCGTACCGATGCTGATGGTTTGGTGTTTGATCGAAACGAATTCGACGGTAGCTACGTCCATCCCGCTTTGTCGATGGTACGCAGGAAATCGTGCATGCGATCCTGCCGCAGCCGGTTGGACTTACCAAACTGCTCATACTACCATTGATCCAAGATCGGTGTCCTCATGGCTATCAAAGCTTGGGGCGATGAGCGACCATAAAGGCCGCCCTTCCTGCCAGCAGCACGGCTAACTCACAACGCGGTCTGACCACAGCCGCCGTCGAAGAAGGGCGATCCGAAAGCCGTCTGGCTGATCTGCAATGTCAAAGCCATTTGATCCGATTTCGGCGAAAGAGCGTACTGCCTTTGAGACTGCCAATTCAATTCCATTCTCTCTCGGCATAATGGCCGCCGTGTAACCGTAAAGAAGGTGCCGACTACGACTGTAGAAAAGGTCGGCAAAATGAGGAAAACAGCAACCTCTTCCTCAGCGATCCGAAGCTGCCGGCAGCAGCGAAAGGTAATTTGAGCGGTAAATTCTTCGGTCAGTCCGCCGCAGAAATCGGCGGCTGCCTACGAGTCTGCAAAGAGACGGCGGCAGCAGACACTTGATCGGCAGTTTACGGCGACAAAACGTCAATAAACCACGCTTCAATCTGCCGAAGAGGTCGTCTGAAAACCGGAGGCGGGTTTTCAGGCGATACTCTATCGTCATTTGAGACAGAAATTTCCCTGCTTCGTTATGCAAACAGAATGATGGTTAACAACAGAGGCCATAACGAGATTCAGTATATTCCCCATGCAGCTTCCACAATCTCGTCTTATTTCATGGTGGTTAAATTTAAATCAGACGACAAGGCGACGAAGCTGCAGACGGTACCAAATAGGCATTACGGCGGGCGAGGCAACGCCATTCCAGTTTAAAGATTAATCACTATAAAACTATAAAACAACGAGACACCAATAATTAAGCGTCTTATCATGCTTTTCAAAAGATGCGATCCGAAAAGCCTGTTTCCCGGTTTTCAGACGACCTTTAAAGGATTACTCTTCGCTTTTGCTGCTTCTTCTCAACGGCAACGGTTACGTCGCTCAAAGTACGCTTTGGGTGGACGATGTTTGTCCTGCCATGCGCGGGTCGTATTCTGCCGCCATGCGCAGGGAGCGCGGCCGAGACTTTAGACCTGCAGTTTCGGCTTGGTGGGTGGGCGTTGCCCGCCGCGTCGTCGATGATGCGTCATCATGCTATGGTTGACGACGCCGTGAGAGATTCTTCGAAACGGGTCAACGTCAAAACGTCCGATGAGGGCGCAGGTGAAGTCGATGTTGTACACGAGTCCGGGGCGGCCGGAGAGGTCGATGACAACGGCTCAAAGGCTCATCAGGCGGAACGATCAGGCATGACCGTAACGGCGGATGCCGGCTTTGCTGCCCAAGAGCTTGTTTCGAGGCTTGTCCGAGTACTGATACCGATGTCTTCGACGGTGTGGTGGTCGTCGATGTGCAAATCGCCTTTGCAGGTGATGTCGAGGTCGATCATGCCGTGCGGGCGACTTGGGCGAAAGCTATATGCTCAGAAGGGGACGCCGGTGTCGAACGGTATTGTCCGGTGCCGTCGAGGTTTGAGGCTGAGGTGATTTGGGTTTCGCTGGTGTTGCGGGTGATGCTGACTGCGCGGCCTTCTGCGGGCATATGGAATGCCGGTGCGGCGGCTGCGGCTGCTGGGCGGCACGCTCTTGGCGGGCGGCTTCGGCGGCTGCAGCTTGCTCTTTGTCTTCTGCTGGTCAGCGGTTTAACCAGCCTTTGCGTTTGTGCATACCGGCTTCGAGTTTGGCGCAAGGCTTGAGCGGATGCCGCGCGCTTTTTCGTCTTCTGCCTGCTCTTCAAGGCGGCGTTTCAGTTGGGACAGGGATGCCGCGTTGTCGTAACCGCATTTGCGGGCAAGTTTGGTCAATGAGCCTGCTTCTTCGACAAGCTGCAGGAAATTGGCAAGGTGAAGTTGAGTGATGGTCATGGGTTTTACTCTCTGTGAGGTTTTAAAAATCGGGCATAAAGCTTGCGGATAATATCCAGTACGGCATCGTTTTGCTCGGGACTGCCGATGGTAATGCGGACGCACTCCGCCAAAAGCGGATGCGTGCCGTGGAGTTTCTTAATCAGGATGCGGTTTTCTTTAAGCGTGTTAAACAATGCGTCTGCATCGGGAACACGCACGGTAATGAAAATTCGCTTCGCTGGGAGATATCTTCAGACGACCTATGGCGGACAATTCGTTGAAAACGCCGTTCGCGCTCGGCTTTAAAATATCTATGGTCGTCTGAATCGCGTCATGGTGTTGCAGGGCGAATTTGGCGGTCGTCAGCAGATGGTTCATATTGTAGGGCGGCGTTTCGCCAGCTCGCCCATTACGGCGGGGCTTCCTGCCGCATAGCCGATGCGCAGTCCGGCAAAACCGATTTTGCTGATGGTGCGCATCACGACCAGATTTTCGACGCTGCCCGCCTGCGGCAGAAGAAACTGTCGCGGCTGAATGCGCCGTAGTGCTTCATCGACAACGACGATGCCGCGCGCCGCGCAGATAATGGCTTCGACTTCTTCGCGGCGGAAACGCATACGCCTGTCGGATTGTTCGGATAGGCGATGAAAATCAGCGCGGGCTGATGTTTGTCAATGGCGGATAAAACGGCGGGCAAATCAGCGTAGAAATCTTCGTTGAGCGGCACGCCGACATAATTCATGCGTGCAGCTCGGCATTGTGCCGATACATTACAAAACTCAGTTCTACCACGAGCATGGTTGCACTGATTGGGCAACGAGCGGGGTCATGAGATTGGATTAACTCGTCGAGCCGTTTCCTAAAGCGATGGCGGCAGATTCGAAGATGTCTGAAGGCTTTTCTTAAAGTTTCCTGCAGCCCGCTGGCGAGCGGATTAGGTAAAGATGAATCTGCGCCGGGCAATCAGCCGCAGCCATTCGTTTGACAGCTCGGGAAAACGGGCAAAGCGGATGATGGAGGGCTCCATCGCATCCAGCCGGTAGAAGCCTTCGAGCAAGTCGGCAATTCGGTGAGCGGACATGGATTTGATGTCGTCGCGGATGAAATTGGCTATATCTTTTCATGATTCCCTCCAGGTTCTACTATCTCAAAAGATAATTCAGCGAGTTCCTCCGCAATATATCACAACTGATAAATCACTGGAAGAAATCTAATGGACATCGTTGGCACCACCGATAAATTGGTTCTCCATATCCCTTTGTATTTGTACCAACTGGCCATATATTTTAATCGTTTTAATTTTATATGTCCCATCTAGTACCCGATACTATATAATTTGAAATTGGAAAACTATCGTACTTGAGACCATGTTGCCGTTTTGTGCAATGTGTCAATGCAACTATCCTTGCACCTCCATTATCTAACTGTATCTTTTAAGAATAGGTGAGATTACCTGTTTCATGTTATATATAGTGGATTAAATTTAAAGTGGGACAAGGCAGGCAGAAGCCACAGACAGTACCGGATGTGCACGGCAAGGCAGAGCCCAGCATAGTACATGTTCGGTAAAATCCACTATAAAGCTCATACCGGCTGATGCGTTGAGATAGCTTTTGTTTTGAGGTAATGAGTCCAAATATAGGTGTATCAAGACATTGGTGCATCTGAAGTTTATTTTCATCATCGATCACTTTGATGTTATAATTGTACTTTGTGTATCTCGAGAGTCTCCAACAATATGAATTGGGAAAACGGTGGCATGGTATTTGTGTTTAATGCCGTTCTCTGCTCTCCTTGCTGAGATCTCGACTTATTATCACGCCGGACGAAAAGTCGCTAGTTTGTACGCTCAAGAGTTGGACAGCGGCAAAGTTATCGAGATCACACAGAGCTAGATGCTTCCAGTCAATCCGGCATCGACAATGAAGCTGCTAACAGCATTTTCCGCCTTTGAGCTGTAAGGGATTACCGCTGGAAAACTGAATTTAAAACCAACGGACATATTGAAGGCGATTCGTTTGGAAGGCGATATTTATTGCGGCGGCGGCGATCTGTGTTTGACCAAGACGGACTGAAGGATGCACGCAACAACTGCAAACACAAGGTATCAGGCATATTAAAGGTAGCCTGGTACTCGACCGCCATCTCTGGGGTACCGTCGAGCAACCCGCCGGATTTCAGAATCCGACGCAGGTTCGCTGTTTGTGACCGCCCCCGATCCGAAGATGCTGCTGGCTTACAAGGTTGTCTGGCTCAGACCGGAGTCAGATGGTGCAGGCGGCGCACCGTCGAGTACCTCGCCACCTACCGTATTTCTCTGTGAAAAACAAAATCGCATGTCAAACGCTGGCGAAATGCGGCGCATTGCAAAATCATATACGCGCTAACTATTCCGGTGGGAAGCTACTATATCGACGGTAAGGTTCCGGAGAGTTGTTTAGGCAAAGAAATGCATGTCGTATGCTCTCCTCCGTAAATTTGCACACAAAAGCTTTGTAAATCAATGGCGCCGCACTCGGCGGTACGATTTCAGACGACCTCGAGACCCGCTCCTGCCAGGTAACGCAAAACGCATGGCGGTTTCGCGCCGACCGTTTGTCCAGTACGCGACCGATGAATAAACATTTCCAGCAACCTGATTGCACGGTGCGTATTCTTGAAAACTTTGGCGGCAACGGCGACAGCGAAGAGCGCACGCAGAGCAGCGAGGCTTGGTTTCCCTGGAGTAGCGACTGCAGGTGGAGATGACGGAAAACTGGTTTTGGGAAAACGGATTCCGGAGCTTGTCGAGCGAGCGGCGCGTGTACCGCGCACGCACATGATGGGGCAAATGCAGGAAAAAGCCTAACTATCAACGTTTTAAACAAGGAGATTTCATCAACGCTGCGCCGTGCCGGACAGGACGAGACATTGACGCCTAAAGCAGCCCGGCGCCGACTGCGTCTGAAAAGCGCACGCTCACGTGCAGCGGGCACTGTGGCAGGCTACTGGCTGGGCGACAAACCGATGATTATCCGTCGTAATCATCAGCAACTAAAGCAGCTACACCTCTACGACTTGGATGCGCTGGTTTCCCAAAATAGTGCTTACCGGAGGAAACGAGTGGGATAGACATGCAAACGGACAGCCTGCAAAGAGCGGATGGTTTAAACCCTGCCAGAAATAATCCGACTTTGATTTTCAAATCGTCATTAAAAGGTCGTCTGACTTTTCAGACGACCTTTTACTATTCAGCATTTGACCAAATCAAACATCTAGCTAACCAACAGCCTGTATCCATCCATTACTCGTCAACTGTGCAGTATAGAAGCGCGTGCTACGCCAATCTCAGCACTGTACGCGTATATGCGTTCTCTTCGTGGATATGTTCCTGGTGCGTGTGTCCTGCGTGAATCAACGAAGCTGACGCCGTAATTTTGGATGGTATCAGAGGTAAACTGAGGATTGAGCATCCATAATTTCAGCAACCTATATATTAGCTTGTCGTGCTTACTGGTTTGCTGGCGGATCGCGCAATGTCTCGAGACGCAGCGAGCGGCGGCTTTAACGCGAGGAACAACCGTTGCAACCATTTTGATGAACTGTTTTCCTGAATTACTGATAGCACACATCATCGGTACACAAAGAAGTATCGCGTGGCAATCAAAGCCGGCGTGCCGCGTATCGATCGACGACTGTCTTCCGGCAACCAGTACCATAGCCGCGCTTGCGCTTGCGAATTTCCACCTATCAGAAATCACGGTTTCCGTGAACACACACTCCATCACCCTCTGCAACGTTACGGACAGCATTTCGGAAATGGTATCCGATCAATTCGGAATCATTACGTCATCTATCCAAAAATCAAATGAGGTCGCCCAAAATATAAACCTACGCCTCATCGCACGTGCTTTTCGCGCATGAAACGCACAAAACGTAGCTCCGGTCAACTCAGGACGGGTTTCACTCGAGTGATAAATCAGCAATAAAATAAGTCGGCATAACGGCTGCAGTATATGATCTCGGGCCATTATGGGTTTTCAGACGACCTTTGACATATTTAAGGTCGTCTGATAAACAGCTCAGATCGGATCGATGAGGTGATTCTTCGCCCGAGAAATAATCGGTACGTCTCTTCCTGATTGTGGACATCGCTTGACGAAGACAACATTCAGTTTGCTGCGGACCGATCGGTTGACCAGATCCACATGGATAGAAAGTAATATCCGTGACTACGTAAGAGCTCAAACCCTTGCATGTACATAGTATTTCAATCCATGTGATTGCACGTGCATATCGGACGAATATCGTTCATCGCATCAATGCGACAATTTATGGTTTTGCGTATCAACGGGATGGGAATAGAGTTGAGATGGATAGCTAACTTATGTCGCTACTGTCTTCTTCGCTTTAAAAACGGCAGCAGACTCAACTGCTGACGCGACGCAAAGGATGATCGTCAGGTCAAATAGTCGAGACAAGCGTGTATAAAACAGCGAACCGTTGGTGTAATTCAGCTTTCTCAGTGCCCTCGACAGCGGCGATGGTGGTACATTGATGATCGGTAATGGACATCAATATTCGGCGAAAGGCGCAACGATAACTATCAGGACGGAATGATTCGATGACGTAATATGCCATAATGTCCTGACCGTCAGCGCCAATTCAGACCACCGTGCAAACCCTCTGATACTGTGAGACTGTTGGCTCTCCGGAAAATACCCACATCTGCCGTTTCCAGCTTCGCCAGAAAAGATTTCACGGTCAGGGTGGTGGTGGCATATGAGTTCAGCGTTGTGTCACCGAGCTGCAGAAATGTTTTCAGACGATACCCTGCCAAAGCGGAACGGTCCAGACTGTTTCCAAGACCGTCCGCCCTTTTGAAATCTGCTCCTTAGTTTCCGTTGGGCATTGTTTGCGAGAAAGGTTTTCATAATCGAAACGCCCGCTTCGCTTGCCGTTACCGTTACCATAGCCGTCATTGCCGCATATTTTTCCTTACAGGCCGTATGGCTGCCAACTCTCCGCATCGTCAGCGTGCGGCGCAAGCACTGGGATGTCGGCCAAAGACATACGCGTGATAAACAGTCAGTCCTGACTACCTGATTTTCAACAAGACTTCTGCCCCTCGAGGAAATTTCGACTTTTCCAGCATCAAACATGTCGCTGAAGTTCAAATATCTCACGCCTCTACCGCCAAATTCGATGTAATGTTTCCAAATACCTACCTTTGCGGGTTTCAATCTTAATATGGGCAACGCTTGTGTTGCCCAACAAAGAGAGTTTCAACGCTTTGCGCAGCCAAGACCGTATCATTAATATCCACTTCTTGAGGTAGTTTATACGCTCCACCCTCAATCTGCGCTACAAAATGCTGGGACAAACAGTCATAGCTTGATAATCACTGCACGTGATTATGAGGCAAAGCGTTTAATATGCATCCTCATGATAATCATCAAGCACACTGTCCCAAGAACCCTTTTCGCACAAGTGTGCTTAAATAACAACATTATTACGCTCTAAAATTGTTTTCATCATGTACGTTCCAACTTCATCGCTGGATTTATTGCTTAACAGTCTCAACGTAAAACGATAACATAAGGCGCTCAAAAACAAACGCGATGCATGGTAGGGTACTCTTATGTACGAAGTGATATCGTATTAATAAAATCAAAATAACATAAACAACCTTAACATTGGTTGTTAAAAATATTAACTGTAATAAATATTACCTTGATGCAAAACGTCCTATTTATATAAGTCCTTCCTGCAAATAGCGCATAATCATAGAATAATAACAGTCCTAGATTCAATATCTGACCAACCTCTTTTACTACGATGCACTCATGCGCCACCAACACAAAATCAGCAACGGCTCGAGTACGCCACAAATCAAACAGATGGCTCTGCAGCATGAGACCATGCAGCAAATCCGAATTAAAAAGCTCTTTTCCGCGTGCTACTGCAACAATGAAAAGATCGTCTGAAACCCACGTGCTGGTGGGTTTTCAGACGACGCTTTAACTAATCAGGTGTTGCTAACCTGGCTTTTGAAATTACAGCTTCTTTATTTCCGGTCGCTTTTGACGCGAGGCGCTGGCTCAATTCGACGCAGCTGTTTGTCGTCCACCGCATTCGGCGCGTTGGTCCAGCCAGACGTTGGGCGCGATTGGGTGTCGAGGGAAGGCAATCCGTCGCGGATAGATTCAGCGCCGGTCATCAGTGTTACCAGACGGTCGGGCAGTGCCAAACCGCCTACGTGCCTGTGTGTGCCGAATTTCAAAGTTATCCAAGAGAGCCGAATTTTCCTGCTGCTCTTTCGGGCTGATTTTCAGCGCAGCGACACTTTCCTGTACGTCGGCGCTGATGGATGCGGATGGAGACCGCCGCCGATTTCCCAGCCGTTCAACACCATGCTCCTTGGGCAGCGCGCCAGGCAGTTTTGCGGGGCGGGAAACCATCAGGTCTTCGTGACCTTCTCAGGAGCGGTAAAACGGATGACGAAAACGTGTACTGGCAACGTGGCGGTCGCCGTCGTACGTCGATATTCGAACATCCAGAGTCAACAGCCACAGGTTTCCATTTCCGTCCACAGAAGTAGCCGTTGTCTTTGCCGTGTTCCAAGCCGATTTTGATGCACGCAGCGCACCGGTAAAGCGTTCACGACTGAGCTTTGTCTGCCGAAGAAGATGATGTCGCCGTTTTGTGCGCCAGTACGCGCAATGATTTCTTTCAGGGGCGTTTTCAGACAGGATTTTCACGGTCCGGAGATTGCGGGCCGCTTGTCTTTACGCCGTTGGAAGGTTGCTGGCATCGTTCGCTGATGTACGCCAGACCTTTCGCGCCGTAGATGCCGACAAATTTGGTGTGTTCGTCATTTCTTTGCGGCTGAATTTTGCACCGTTCCGGTACGCGCAGGGCAACCACGCGGCGCCGCCCTTCCTGTCGGCATGCGCCGCGCTTCAATTCTTCCGTTTTCATCAGAATCCGGTCGAGCTCGGTGAATTTCAGGCTGATGCGCATATCGGGCTTGTCGGGCCGTGGTAGAACATGGCTTCGAGAGTAGGCATGCGCGGAAATCCTTGATCCACGCCCAGCGCGTCTTGGAGACTTGTTTTGCCATGCCTTCGGTGATGCCATGATTTGATCCTCGTTCAGAACAGGGTTTTCCAAAGTCGATTTGGGTGAATTCGGGCTGGCGGTCGGCACAGGGTCTTCGTCACGGAAGCGCTTGAGCGAATTTGGTAGTAACGGTCGAAACCCTTGCCACTGTCAGCAGTTGTTTGAACAATTGCGGCGTGCGGCGGCGCACTCGCCCGGATAGACGCGGCTCGGCACGAGTAGTCGCGCGCGCGCCTTCAGGCGCTGGGCAGGTCAGCATCGGCGTTTCGATGTCGATGGTAGCCTTGCGCGTCAAATAACGGCGAACGCATGGCGACTTGATAACGCAGGCGCAGGTTGCGCTGCGTCAGCGGACAGCGCAGGTCCGGTAACGCGGTTGGTCAGGCGCACGTTTTCGCTGATCTGTTTTCGTCGTCAATTTTGGAACGGCGGCGTAGCGGCAGCGTTCAACACTTCTTCGATTTCTTTGGCGAGTTTCGATTTTGCGGAAAGTCATTTGTCGTTGGTCGTACCTTCGGGACGGTGCGCGCATGACCGGCCAATGCTCAAAACGTATTATTCGTTGCGGGCGGGAATCGGCAGTGGCAAACGCTTCGGGCGTATCGAAGGGTCAATCACGGCTTGGACGATGCCTTCGCGGTCGCGCAGAGTCGATAAAAATCCACACCGCGTGGTCATACGCCGGCAGTGTGTACCCAGCTGTCTGACGGTTGCGTTTGGTCTAAGTATTGCTCCATGATCAGGCCCGCAATGGTTGATTTTGCCTGCATATAATCGCGCTTTATGATTGTTCGAATTTGAAAGAAAAGAAGGAAAAGGTCGTCTGCAGACATGTGTGTGTTGCTACACGCCAGCTACTGCCTTCAGAAAATTTAATTCTGCGCTTCCGTGGGTTTACCGTAAATGTAGATTTGATCCGGATTGTCTGCAGAAGAAAGGAGTCATCATTTTATAAACAACATGATAAGCGATATGTTGTGTCAGTCAGAACCACATGTTGTTGCCTCCGCGGTTATGCAGTTGCTTTGGTGTATTAATAGGTCTTTGCGATTTTCACCTTTCAGCGGCATCGGACTGCCATTTTTAATTGTGCATCAGAACTTTGGGTGCATGTTTGCCAACGATCGTGCAAAAGTTTTTGAAAGCGGGTTGTTGTGCCAATCGAGCTAAATACCTCTTCGCCTTTACTGGCGGATTTTGCCAGGTGCGAGACAGCTGGGTGAGCGAAACAAGGCAACAATAAACAGATAAATATTTCGTATTTTATGACACGAGGGTTGAATATCGCTTTTTCAGGCTGTTGGTTATGCGTTCAGCTCGTCTGAAAATTTCAGTCATCACGATTTTCCCCAACGCCAAGTTAACAATGAAACAATGACAGCAATGTAAATAGCCATGATCAAGGCCAAAAGAATGCATGTGTCATATGTTTACCATCTAGTTTATTTTGCTAAACATCGTATTTCGCTTGGGCTGAGCAGCAAGTCATCCGTCGCCGCCCAACGAAATCACATATTTCAATAGCGTCCGCATGTATCGAGTTCGCGCACGTCCTTTTTTCGCCGCGATGCCATATACCGCCGGTCGGATGGGCGTGGTCGCTGCCAAACTGAAGATAGTCGTCATCGTACGGCAGGCTGCCTTTGGGTTGTCAGAATGCCCTGATAAAGGCAATCGTCAAATATCGGATTGAGGACGGAACCAGCACGGGCGTTGATTCTGAATGAGCAGCTGCTGTCGGAAAACGGGACTCAGATACTTTTGACGCTGGAATAAATGGATTTGACGGGATCCGTCCCAGCAGGCTGTCCCATGCGGCGGTGACGCCCCAAAACGTTGGCGGCGAACACGCCGGTCAAATAAGACGACAATGGCGGCAGCCGTGATGCCCAGGCCGGGGCCAGATCCCCGATATTGGGGCTGCCATTGCTCAGGCAGCAAACTGATCAGCCGGTCGGCGGCTGAATATGATATAGCTATTAACCCAAATGGTTCTATCAACAGCCATAACATGCCTGTAATCAGATATTTTTAATACTTGCTTTTCCGCCTTAACAACCGTTTGTTCCGTCATCTTCTGTTATTCGACAAATATCGCCCAAACCTTGCATTATACGCGTTTGGGCGATGAGCACAGTGTTGTACCTGGCGGGAAGGGGTGTTTGTTTTGCTCAGACGACCTGTGTGCAACATGATGCCAGGTCGTCTGAAAACATGGGCGTCAAATTCCGTCCCGGTCGTTGAACATCAGTCCGATACCGATGCCGTTTTGTTTGTGGTTGTAATCAATCGGGCTTTCCGCCGTAGCAGTAAGCCGCGCACGACGCCTTCGGTTGCCTTTTAATCGGAAATAGGCGGCTTCAACCATATAAATGTCCGGTTTTAGGTTGTAGCGCAGCAAAGGACGAAATATTTTGTTTGTCGTTCAGGCGGTATTGCGGCTTCGATCGCCGCCAACCCATAGTCGGTAATGTCGTCAAGTTGTCGTTGTTTTGGCGGTCTGATCAGATGCGCGCCATCCACCGCGCGGGATAACGATCGGTTGCCCCATTCATCCCGCCAGGCGCGTAAACGCGGTTCCATGAGCGGGATTCGGGACTTTGTCCGTTAGTTGGTGGACGAAGCTGCGCCGACCATCACAGTTTGCCGCCGAACGGCAGTGGCTATTCACAGGCTGGGTCAGGGAAGATTTCGGGTTCGTAATCAGTATTGCGGGCAGCATGATTTTCTGCCTTGGTTGTAATCTGCCAATCAGTTTTGGGCATAGCCGACCAAATCCGCGCAGGTTTTAAACAAATCTGGCGATTTTGCGCAGACGAACTTGCGGTTGGTTTCATATTTCATTCGCTGGTGCACCTGATTGGTCGTGCCGAGGGAATGGCGGGATGGAGTTTGGGCGGGCGCTGTACCATACGAGCATCGGTTGCAGCGGTTATGCTCGCGCGGCAGCAAGCCGCGCGTCGTTTTTGTCAAACGTCATTACGTGGGCTCCAGTGGCGTGTAGGCATCGGCAATTGCGATTGTCTTCGAAAGGGTGGATTGTTTTATTTTAAATCGACGATCGTCGCCTTTTCTCGCAGCTGGTGCTGATGGTTTTGGGCAAATCAGCCAGCGCTGGCGGTTTCTTCGCGAATGACGGGTAGCGGTGCGGCGGCAGTTGAAATGAGTAAATGCTGTCGTAACACACGCCAAACAGGTGGCATTGTCTTGAATGGAGGTGCATTGCAAGCCGTATCAGCGCCAGGCGACAGGGGCGTATTCGCCGACAAGGATAAGCATCGACGCGCCGACGAATAATGACGGTTTTTGTTCTTCAGGCATCGCACTTTGCCAAATTGTGTTTCAACATCATGATATCATTTCATTCATGGGATTGCCGGTGGATGTTTTCAGACGACCTTTTGCCTGAAATCAAGTTAATCGTTTGAAAACAGTTAAACACCGCTACCGCCTTGCACCTGCTGACGGGTCTGGTTATCAGCTTGCATCACATACAGCAATACCTGATTCGCGACCTCCAGGGCATCGTTATCCGCCTTGCCTGTCCGACGCAACACGCCAGGGCGATGGGCGAAAAGATTAAGCCAATGCTTTTTACTTTGGCAAGACAGACGGCTCTTATGGCGGGCCGTCGGTGTTTTGTGGAGTCGCCTTTCTGTCAGCGATGACGGTCGATGACTTTAATCTGACCTTTGGTAAAAACTGCTTGGCATACCAGCTTTGTCGCGAGCTGGCAAATTGCTTAATTGACTCGCGCGGTGCGGAATGGAGTACGCAGGCATGGCGTTGTGGGGCGCGATTGGTTTAACCGATTGGCGGGCACGTGTGCAGCTGCCGCGCTGTCGCCACCTTGAATATCTCCTGAAAAATAAATTCATAAACGCACGCAATTTTTAAAGACGATTCCTCTACATGCAGAGAGTATTTTCTCTGTTCCGCGCGCGCAAATCGTCGCATGTTTGCCCCACGACATCTCGCAGCAACGCCGTTTCTGAGCAAACGTAAATCGTGCCCATTTCCGATAAAAATCAGTCAGATGTGCTTTGAGTTCAGCCCACTTCCATTACAACAGCCCCGCTTGCGCCGCATTGATTGGGGTGCAGAGTGTCTCATTTCGTTAACAATTCTTTCATCAGGAATCTGCCCGCTGATACGGCTAGCCGCATTGGCAGCATACGCTGGCCGCTTGCGGCGGTGTGCGCGAGAAAAACCGAGCAGCCTCCGCGAGCAGCAGCGCCTGCTGTGTCAATGGCGGTGTGCCGCCACCGATAATTTCGTGCAGACATCTACAACTGGTCGAATCCACGTTGACGAGTAGCGTCATGAAGACTTCGATAGCCAATAAGTTGAAGCTTGACCTGCGACCTTTACGAAACACACGAAACCCTCGAAATGAAATGCTGACCAGCAAAATCCGGCGCAGATTTCGGTCGTTCCCGGTATTGCCTTCCTGCTGCCCTGCACAAATCGACCGTGGGTGCCTCTCAAAAATCACAAGACCTGATTCCCAATTATAAAACATCGATCCCGGGTCGTTGAAAATGCTGAAACCGCAGACCCGGGCAGCAGTATGCCGTTCCTTGTCTCCGTGCGTCACCACCTGGCAATTACGGCGAAGCGGGCAGAGAACTTTGGGCGGCAAGCTACCTGCAAAGCGGTTGGGATTTGCTGTTCCGCTGAATACGCAACAATGCTAGAAATCATGCGACTCGCTTTGTGGGACACGCCGAGCGAAATGTTCGATTTTACTGTGAATTTATTTGGGTAAAGACCCCAAAGTGCACAAATCTCGACGATCTGAAGAAGCGGCGGCGGAGGAGTGCAGAAAGCCATCCGTCCCGGATGAAAACGTCAGCCCGCTCTATCATTGGACGAACTGGCGGCGGCGACATCTGTCTCGCAGCGGGTCACGGCGGGCGACTTGACTCAGCGAAAGCCCGTCTCCGAAAGAAGTAGAAAAACAACGTCGGCATTGAAGTTTTGACGACGCCCGAAGGGTATGGGCTCTGGATTGAATCTTGGCTGATTCCGCGCACGATGCGACATCGCCAATGCCCTTCGACAAATACATCAATTGTCGCTGATCGGTCGGAGGCGGCTGCGAAAAACGAGCATTGCCGTTACCTTCGCGCCCAGCAGTAAACCAGCGCGAAAAATACCTGCCGAATGCGAACTTACACGTTCCTATTTTCCTGAACAGCAAAGACGCGAAAGACGGTTTCGTGATGCTTCAAAAATGAGCGCAGATGCGAAAACTGTCGTCAACTGTGGCATCAAAGTGAGAGTAATTCACTAATCGAATGAAAAACGCCGTCTGAAATTGACGGCGTTTAATTTTACTGCAATATCCGTACGCTGTTCAGCTATTGCCTTTGATGCACGAGTTGCTTTAGGTTAAAACTTCATCTCCAAAGTCAGGTGTAATCTTCGTCCGGTGCGGCGTGGCGGGTTATACCCGACATTATTATGCCTTATTGACTGCCTTCGGCAGTCTGCCCACAGACTCATGGCGGGTCTGGCGGTAGTTGAAGAGGGTTGCCCGCGCGCAGGGTCAGGTGCTTTTTGATATTGTGGAAATCATCCGGAAACACCTGCACATGCCGCGTCCGCCGTGATGCGCTGCTTTTAGCATTGGCATTACCGTTCAACAGCGCCTGGCTGCTCTAGCAGTTCGTCAGCAGATTTTGCCTTGAATAAGTAAACATCGTATTGATACCCCATATTCCGTCAGGATGGTCAAACCCAAACCACATATCGTGAAGCGTCGGACGGCATCAAAGAGTATGAAGACAAACGTCCTGTTATGGCGCGTATCAGCACTCTGACCTGATACGGTTATGCAAGCGTGAACTAACCCAGTCCGGCAACCCGCCCATACACCGTGCCAGTCGATTTTACCCAAAAATATTGATCAAATAGCTATCCGTGCATTTTGAGCATTTTCGGATCCGGGGTCGCTGAAAGCCGAAGTTTCCGTTTTTGAGTTCGCTTCATAACCGAATGCAATCAGGTCGCGATAGGTTATTGTTGAAATAGCTGGCCCGAAATTGCCGGAAGTCCCGCCCTATTAAAGGATACGTCTCTATTAGCGTTTTCCGGTTTCAGATCCAACGTTTTTCAAAATGACCCCGGCTCTCAGCCGATACATTTCGAAAAACGACGGTAGACGAGAGCCCGTAGAAGCGCGATAAGTCAACCATCCAGGCGAAAGCATTTGAGGACGCGCCTGCGTTCCGAAGAGGTTGCAGCGGAAAAGGTGGGGAGACACTTTTCTTCTCGAATGCGTACTGCGGTAGTCGCAACGTATGCTCACCGGACATCCGCCCACCTGCCCCAAACGAACATTGATCCCTGAACGGCTGCATAACAGCCGTTGCCGCCGATATCTCGGTGTGCAGTCTGTGCAGAGTGTTATTGCCGAAAACGGCATATCGGCGTGATGGCTGACTCGGTGGCTCGCCAATAGACACCCCAATACGGCTTTGCCTGGCTTCGTTGCGACTGCGCCCTTCCCGGATTTTTCGATCCATATGCTCGAACTGCGTTTTGAAGATAATAATCGCTGGGACAATTGCGACTTAAAGCGTCGTACCTAGATTGATACCAAACCGTACGGATTTTCGGCCGTATTAAATGCCCTTTTAAATACCGCTTGGAACAGGTTTCGGCTTTCATAAATCATCTCGGTCGGATTTATAGAAGGAATACGGTTTTATTGCCGTCGGACGGCACTTTTCTATCCGAACCGTCGCGAGCAATGCGTTCTGCTGCAAACGGTTGTCCAAATCATACCTTGCCGGTCATGCAAGACAAAGTGCGGCAGTAGCTTTCCAGGTGCACCTTGACATTATTTTAAACATATCGACCCCGTACCGGTTTTTAGTACGGCGTTCATCATAAAAACACGCCGGTACTCGCATCCGATACCCTGCACTGTACCGCCCTCTCCCCGAACAAACAGCCTTTTCCGGCCTTATTATTGCCCGAATATTTCTATGCCGCTCGGCGTATCGCGTTGGACACTTTCATTCAGATCGGTCTTCGGTAAAATCAGGGTGAACAGTCATATCCCGTATAAAAGGTTCATGCGTACGTTCAAGAACGGTCTCTGACATAATGGCGGCGTCCAAAAATGCCACCCTGGTCGGAACAACTCATGACGCTGCCATACCTGACGGTCTGCAAAGGAAGCGGCTGGGCTGTATAACCTGCGCGCGACGGTTTTTCGCGCTCATCTTTGGCCAAAGCATCTCTCGCGTGATTGTTTTACAGCGCATATCCACTGAGATTCATCTTCGACAATGAAATTTGCGTGCACGGATGGTTATCCTCGATCATCAGCCGCTGAAACTCGCATATCGCACCAGCATCTTTATGCGCAGCTTCCGTTCCCACCGTTTGCAGTAAATACGAGTGGCTTCCCGCGCCGCCGCTTTATGTCCGCAAATGCGCAGGGACTGTAGCAAGGCATGGTCTTTTCCAGAACAGGCAGGTTTCCTCTGAATGCACCATGTTTCCCTCTCCGATAATGTCGGCTGCGGTTTTGGTTTGAAATACGACCGAATCACACACGCCGTTTCCGTATTCTGATGAATTCGAACCCTTGCTGATTTCAAACGGCTTAACGTTTTCACACTCACTCATTGATTGCGCCGTTGCTGCCCGCCGTCCTCGTCACACCTAATGCCGTGCGCGTAGGATTATCGATGAAACGCCGTCTACCGTTATGGAAACGCGGTTTTTATCCATGCCGCGATTGAATAGCCGGAACTGCGCGCTGACCTGTTCGACCACGGCAATACCGATCGTAACGGGTCAGGTCTCGGACATTCAAAACCATTTCTTTACTTAGCGTCTCGGAAGATGACCAGCTTGTCCCAGCCCGGTTACTTCGTTATCATGGCGGGTTTTTCTGTTTTTGCGCATTGACCCGCACGGTATCGAGCCGCTTTTTCCCACACTTGTCCGGCCGGTAAAAACATCTGCATAAGCGAGGCGGTCGCAGCCATCAAAGCGACAGGCACAAACATGTTAATCGAGAACAAACATGTTGCTGTTTCACTATCATTTCTCTACTTACTAGCCTTCAGGGCATTTAAAGCAGATATGCTGTCCGAAGAACTTTCCTCTCGTCAACCGGCAGCCCAGTTTACCGGACAAGCTGTTGCGTTTCGTACAACACCACTGCTGCCTTGCCGCTTTCTCCTCCAATGTGTTCGGGAACGATCTGCCCATCTCAATGGCGTTTTTTGCAGAAGCCACCGGACACATCTGCACGATATTCGTCCGTTTCGGATCGATGGGTCTATTTTCGGATCTGATAAACCTTTACTCGGTTTTCGCCACACGAAAAACCGTTGCCCTGAATCGTGGCAGCGATGGTGATACTGGGACGGGCACGCGTCTTTCGCCGTCAGCAGCCATCGCTGAGGGTTTTTCTCTGGCAAAAATTAACTTTAAACTCGCCCGGCTACCGCTTCCTTATTGGAAGGTTCTGCACTCCACCGTACCATTACAATAGTACCCGAACATGCCGCGATATACCGCCTCCCGCCGTTACAGGCATATCGAAACCGGCGTACGGTTGCCCCTGCTGGGAACATATCGTGCGAACCGCCGTGTTCCAACACCCCTGATGCAGGTAATCCAAATTGAGCAGCATACCGACACCTTCACACCGTCTTTCTCAAATACATGCTGGAATGCCGTCTGAGTGCTGACGGCACACAGCGCAAAGCTCCCACGCCGTCAATCACAGCTCGGGCCACGTTGCCGAAGCTGTTCATCTGTTTTTCGCCATCCGCACTGATGGCGGTAAGCGTCCATAGCGTTTCAGCCAATGGTTTTCGACTGTCTTTCTGTTCTGCTGAATACGGCATGCACTTTCTCTTATCGTTTGCCAAAAACTTGCATGCGAACTCATCGCCCGCCTGACTGCAGAAAACCACCTCCCAGCCATCGGAATCGAAACGAAGGATCGTTCCCGGTATCTTTATCTGCAGCGTAACGCCTTACCTTTGAAACGTTACCGTGCAGGTTAGCCTGAATGTCGTAACGTTTAATTTGTTTGGCTTATTTTCGGTTTCGTTCCATGGTAATCGTTATTGCGGTAGAGCGCGCTGGTCACGTCTGCGGCGAGTCCACCGAAACTCGCTGGTCAGCCTGCAAAATCGGTCTGACCTTCCGCGCTCGTCTTATTGCGCAACTTATCCGCTTCGGCGAAGACAGCTCCGTACCCATCGCTCCGCTTGCGAATTACCCAACTGAAAACTCTGTTTTCCTTGGCATCGGTTACATAACCTGGTGCCTTTGTAAATCGATTCGTCGATCGGCAAGAGCTTGGGAAGGATTGCGCCCTCTGTAGAGGTAGCCAGTCCGCGCAGAAACGGGCGATATTGCGGAAATCGATTTTATTGGCACATTGGTGCAGATATAGCCGAGCGGACATATTGGAAAATCCGTGTCACTCCACACGGCTTGTCGTCGCCCGTTGTGATGGATTCGTTCAGCGCACTTATCACATCGACTCATTCTTTGGGAAACTCACCGCTTTCATCCCGCACCCTAATTTCCCAATCCGCTTCTGATAATGCCTTGATCGATCTTTATTTTTCAGGGCGCCAGTTCCGACGCGGAGTATTGCTGGAAAACCGTAAACCGGATCGGTCGTTTTCCGCCGCCTGCTTTCTAGTCGGGTTTTGCCGGTTTTTCAGTCTGTTCGTCTTGGTATTTTCGGCAGGCTGCGGACCGCGGGTTGTGCTGTTTCGCTCCACGCTGTCCAAATCGACTGCCGCCGCCCGCGCAGGTAGAAAGCAGCAACAGCAGGATAATCGGCTTGCAGCAATAAGTGAATTTTTCATATCAAATTTTTAAAAATGATATTAGTTTATATTTTATTAACTTGGAAATGTACGTAAACATTTTCTGACGTACTACACACACCCGCCATCTCACTCCGATAGTGGTGCTGAGCAAACCCTTTGCCCTAACCCAAAGACACCATTTCAATCTGCTCCATCGTCCTACCCAGAAAACGTTCGCTCATCGTTCTGAATTTCAAAGGGCATCGCTGATATAAAACGATAGTCGGATTATTATTGTCGTATTGAGTAATCCTCCTGCGCAAGGACGCGTGCTGTTTCTTCAGCCGTCGTAATTGCAGAATCAACCAGCGCGGCATGCCGCCCTCACTGATTAGATGAGCAAGGGAAGTGCGTTTAGCCCAACACCAGCACGTATCGATGTCCGTGCTAGCAATGGTTTGAGGTATTCAGCCACGGTCAGGCGGTAGGAACTTTACGTTCCAACCAACCTTCCTCCACCAAAGGGACGAGCAGCGCGCAGCTGCGTGACGACGTGCGTACAGCGTTGTCACCCCGCGGATGGCGCGCGTATAAGCATTGCCGATGACCGTCGTATTGGTGGCGATAATGCCGACTGTTGTTGCGCGTCGTTTGTCGCGCGGCTTTCGCGCCGGCGGAAATCACGTCCGCGCAGGGCATATTGCCTGCTCCTTTCGACGGATTTCGCCTTCGCCACCGCCGCAATCGTATTACCACGCGATAACCATCGCCCAACATCGTGTTCCAGCAGAAAATCGACAATCTGCACGAGAAATGCTCCACGGTCGCCTTCGACTCCGTCCCATAAGCGACGGCGCGCGTATCGCTTCGAAATAAATATGATGATGTCGATCGGCAGCCGCTCCATCAGCGCGCGCATTGGTCAAACCTCGATTCCCTGAATCAAAAACACCGATGGGCGCTGCCCGTCAGATATTTTCCATCCTTCTTCCCACTCTGTCCTAAACATACAATCTTGCGTGGCGTACACACGCGCCACTGTCGACAGCTATGCCGTCTGAAAGCAGAGCGCGTATTTGTTGTTCTAATGCTCGGACGGGAAGCATCCGCCCTCGGGTGCAAGTTTGCAAAACCTAAAACTGTTCTCATAATGACCTCAAACCTTACAAATCAAACTGTTTGAGACCTTGAAAAGCCCTTCTCGACAGCCGAAAACCCAAACACAGGTTTTCGTCTATTCGCCCCAATCACTCCCGATTCTACCCAAATACTCAATCCTCCTCCCTGGATACCTCAGCAGGCGATCCGAGCTGGTTTGCCAGGCGGGCGGACAGGCACACCCCAGCCCGCTAGCCGCTTTCTGGCCAGGTCCAAACACACCGCCTTCCAGATGGCTGCTGCGCACCCACTTTCGAGAGCAGACCAAAATAGCCGCCCGGGCGTGCAGCGGAACTTTACGGTGCAGCGTACCGAAGCCTTTGTTCGAGCACACAACGGGTCTTCGACAAATATCGGTTGCGCCTGGTTTGCGCTTCCGTTAGCGACCGTCAGCGGGATTGCCGCGCGCGGCTAATGCCGTCTGAACAAACTGACGCCTCTTCAGATGCGTTGCGGGCCTTCTCGCCGCGCCCTTTGCGGCACAGGATCGGTCGTACCTCGGCAATGCCTCCTGACAGTAGACAGATGGTTGCACCTAGCGGGTGTATGGTGCAGGAGTGAGCGTGCAGCTCTCGACATAGCCTCCCTTTCATCGAGTACGTGGGTAGGTTGTGAAATCGAGTTTGCAGAGGCGTTGCTTTTCGTCCAACGGGCATCTTTTGTCCTTACCGGTGCGGGTTTTGGCGCATGACCTGTCCTTCCTCGTCGACCTCTATGGCCCGGACGCCGTTTGCGTCGCAGGCCTGAATACTGGCAGGCGCCACGACGGCGGCGTGATGGCCTTCTGGTACTTTTAGGGTCGGTCAGTTGTCGGCTAACCAGGTTCCGCGACCGGACAGGCGTCGTCTGCGCCAGCCAGGCTGCGGCAGCGGCATCGTGCGCTGCAAAATCGATGCCCAGTTCGTCGAAACGGCAAAACAGGCTGAAATCGATGCGGGTAATGAGCTGCAGCCCGAGTTCGATCGGAGAGCTGCGCCATCCGGCAGGATCGGCTTGAACAATGGACATCAGGATAGGCCGGATCGGCCGCGGTGGTCCCTTTGCAGGTAACGGCCTGGATTTGACGTTCAGGTATCGTCGATCGGTTGCCAATCAATCACCCGATCCTAACTTCAACAGTGGGAAGCGGTCGACGTGCTTCCATGGCGATCATGGCTATACGGCATTTGCTGAAGATAGCAGGTTATGGAAAACTCTTCAAATGTCTTGAATTGAGATTTTGGGGAATTTTGCAAAGTTGTCCCAGCAATAAACTCTTCGATAAGCTCTCGCCTGTGTTTGTCGTGACCGTTTGCCGTCGGCATGAAGCTTTTGGTGTCTCGGTCACAGCTGTGATTGTGGATAGCCCGAGTGCGCCGATATCGCGCTCCTGACAGGCGCGTGATCCGATCAGCCGCAGGGGTGGGTTCGAGATGGGCAGTGAAGATCTGCAGTGCACGCTGTTGGCTGCGTGTGTGCAGGCAGTGAGCACGGCTTTGGCATTAGGGAAGTGTAACGTAGTATTTGCTCACTTATACTGCACCTTGGTGGTTGGAGGCATGTGTCTGATCCTTTGGGGTGCTACGGTTTTCAGATCGATCCTTTTCTTTATGAATCAAAACTGAGAAGGCACCACTCCTTGACTCATTTGCAAATGTCAACAATCATGAACAGTATACGAGATACGGGTGAAACCCAAACTCATATTTTATCCCATAAAATCAAAAACTACCTCACAATATTCAAACAACGTTGTAAAGATGAAAAGATTTTTGTCTGATTGAACAGACGGTTTGCGTTATCGTTGCATTCTTCATTCATAACTCTGTGTTTCATCCCACCTGATTGACGTCTGATCGTCGCCGTGTTCCTTCAATGCGCGGCCCTAAACCGCTGCTTGAGGGCTTGTAATTACAGGTGCTGCGGGCGAGGCAATACCGCTGGTTTGAAGCCGTACAAAAGAGGTCATTATGCATCTATCAGGTACAAATCATAGTGCGCAAGTCCAAAGCTGGTGTAGAGTACGTTTTCGGTTATCTGGCGGCGCAGCGCCCAAATCACACGCTATTTTTCCAACCCACAATTCAAGCACATCCTGACCCGCCACGAGCAGGCGGCGGTACACGCGGCAGATGCAGTGCGCGCGTCAGCGTGTGTCATAGTCGCGCCGGTTAGCTCATCTGGGCGTGACTTACCGCTGACAGGCATTGCTACCGCATACAAAGTGATTCGATTCCGATGGCTACCGCGGACAGGGTTTGGCACCCGCTCATTTGCATGGATGCGTTTCAGAGGTGGACATGGCTCAGCATTACCCGTCCGTGCGTCAAACACGCCACTTGGTAACCAACGTCAACGAGCTGCTGAGCACTTATTGTGCATTCCCCAAATTGCCGCCAGCGGCCGGACCCACCCGGTCGTAGTCGATATCTAAAGATGTAACGGCGATGGCGAAATTCAATATCCGCAGGAAGACATTCTATCCGCTCTTACCAACCTGTCGTGCAAGGCCATATCGGCAGATTGCGCCATCCAATGTTGGCTCGCCAAACGTCCGATCGCGATTTCGCGGCGGCGTGGTATTGGGCACGCCTGAAGACATTTGTGTTTGTCCACGACGGCGCGGATCGCGTACCGGCACGCTGATGGGGCTGGGTGCATCCTTCGCGACCGCCAATTTTAGGCATGTTGGTGGCGTACGGGGACTTACGAAGCTAACCTCGCCGCTATGCAAAAACGCGGATGTCGTGTTACAGGGTGCGCGTTTTGACGACCGTGTTGTTCCGTTCCGTCCAAATTTTGAAAGCCAAAAAGTCATTCATATTGATGTTGATCCAGCATCGCCAAACGCGTCGTGCGTCGATATTCTGATTGTCGGCGACGTGAAAACGTTCGTCTGAAATGACGCCTTGTGGGCAACAGGAGGCGCCTTGCCGCCGACTCTTTTGGACAAATGGTGGAAAAATATCGAAGAATGGCGTTCGCGTAACTGCTCTCGTGGTTTCCGACAACGACAGCGAAATCATCAAACCCAATATGTCAAACTTGGCTGAAGTTATCGGCACCCCGCCATCATCACTTCGGACGTGGACAACACCCAAATGTCTGCGGCGCAATATTATCCGTTCGAACGCCCGCGCCAATGGCTCAATTCCGGCGGTTTGGGTACTGATGGGCGCAGGCTCGTGGCGTGTTGAGCGCGAAACTCGGCCGCCCGGGACCGAAGACGTATCTTGGTATGACGCGGCGAAGGTTCGATTCCAGAGGAACATCCAGGAATTGTCCACCTGCTTCCACCACTACGGCCCGATTAAACTGCCGCCGCCTCAACAACGCATACCTCGGCGGAGCCCGCCAATGGCGGGAGCTGGCTGACGGCAAACCGGCGAATCGGAAACCTATTTTTGATTCTCGCCCGATTTCGTCAAAACTGGCGGAAGCATGCCGGTGCACGTCGGCATCCGCGTGACAAAAACCGATGCTGAAGGCGCGCTTTTGCAGCGTCAAACAAAAAGACCGGTCTGGCGGTTTATCGACCCTCGACTCGATAAGAAACAAAACGTGCCGCCCATGGTCGGCAAACGCGTGCAAAGGCTTGGACGAAATGGCCATCTTGCCACCGGCATATGCGCAGGAAAACCCGAAAGCGGCAGGAGAATGACAATGCGAGATATCTTATCTGTTCTGATGGGAAACGAATCAGGCGCGCTGAGCCGCGTGGTCGGTCTCTCCGCCTCGCGATGACTGCTGAAGATCGACCTCGGCAGTAGCCTGACCGAAGCACAAAACCTCTCTCGTATGACCACGTCACACGGCGCAGGACGAGCAAGGTCGAACAAATCACCGCAACTCAATAAACTACTGAGGCGACAGCGCTCGATTTCGAACGAAAGCCTTGCCGGTGTCGAACCGCGAATTCGATGCTGGTAAAGTCCGCGCCGTCGGCAAAGACCGCGACGAATTTCTCACGTTCGACCGAAATCTCACCGCAAGCAGCATCATCGACGTAACCGGACCGTAGCTACATTCATCGAAATCGCGTTAGAGCTCTACCGCGACCACCTGATTCCTCCTGAAACGGCCGGACGCGCCCAGATTTTGGAAAACCGCATACGCACAGGCAGCTGGCTATCGGCCGCGGCGAGCGTAGTGTTTTGGATCACCATCGTCGGTTAGAGCGGACGACCCAGGAGGTCGTCTGAAACAAAAACGCAGCAGGTAGACGATTGATCACAACATCAAATTGCACGCGCTTGGTTACCGTCGGAACCCGAATACACGAAACGCTAAACCCTCGTTCCAAAGCCCGCCAGCCAGCCGAGCGGAAGATAGGCAACATCAGCTACGAATTTTGCACCGGGAAATCGGCATAAACCCGAACGTTTTGCCTTTCGCCGAAAACTGGAAATCCCAAGCAGCCAATCGACGCGCACAACGCCAGCGAACAGGTCCGCGGTTTGTCAGCTTTCACCTGACTTGGCAAAACCGACGCGCTCGAAATCGTTTTGATGAAGTTAACTCCGTTTAACCTCATCATCCAAACCGTCCGGCATCCCAACACAAAGCCGGAATCCATTTTACCCAAAAGGGAAATCAAATGCAAGCCGATCACGATAAAGACGCCGACCTGTCCCTTGATCAGGCAGCAAAACTGTCGCCATCATCGGTGGCTGGCGGCTCACAAGGCCACGCCCACGCCGCCAACCTGAAAAGATTCAGGCGCAACGTAGTAGTCGGCCTGCGCCAAGCGCGGCTCTCGGAAAAAGCAGAAGCAGCTATTTCGAAGTATTGTCTGCAGCCGATGCCACCAAAAAGCGAGACGTAGTAATGACTTGCTGCCCGACGAAAACCAACCCGTCGTCTATATATACGAAATCGAGCCTAATCCCGGAAACAAGCAGTGCGCACTTCGCTGCAGCAACGGCTTCAACGTACACTACAACCAGTAAACTCGTACCTGCGCGCCGACGTGACGTGGACGGCATGCCCTGATAGCCGCCTGTCACACCGCGCACGCAGCGAATCAAAGGCGGTGGCGTGCTCTCCCTGACTGCCGCCGCCGCTGACCAAAGCGGCAAAGGCGCGACATCGCTCCGTGCTTTACGCAGCAGCCAACGGCAGGCATCAAAGGCGGCGTGATTGAAACCAATCTCTCCGCGAAGAAACCGAAACCGACTCTTCGGCGAACAAGCTGCATTGTGCGGCGGCGGCCTGAACTCGATCAAAACCGCTTTCGACCTGATCCCGGTGCTAAAGGCTACGCGGCCCGAAATGCATGCTTCGGAATGTCTCGCACGAAATGAAGCTCATCGCTGACCTGATTTACGGGCGCAAGTGTATCGCCAACATGAACCACCCATTTCCAACAACGCGGAGTACGGCGAATACGTTACCGGCGTGGAAGTCATTAACGGCGAATCGCGAAGCCATGCGCAGCGCGCCTCAAACGTCATCCAAACTGGCGTGAACACGCCAAAATGTTCATCCAAGAGAGGTGCCGTCAACTACGCCAGCATGACCGCCCGCCGCCGCCTCGACCGCCGACCACCAACCGAAAAGCAGGCGCGCAACTGCGCTCGGCGATGCCTGACACGCCAAAACAAACTAGTCGACGGGACAAAACCAATCCGACCCGGTTCAGCGAGAGCAAAACCCGCCCGACGATTCGCAGGTGTCATACACAAGGTAAAAAGCGCCGGCGGGATTTCGCATTTGCAGCGCAACTTTCATATCAGTAGTGCACAGCATGCGTGGTAGCATACGGCCTTCCTGCAAGAAAGATTGCCATGGAGCTACACTACAACTGACTCAAGACGTGAACAACGATACCATATCCAATACCTGTCCCGCCACTGCACCATCGCCGAAATCGCCAAACAGCTAACCGTCACAAAAGCACCATCAGCCGCGAAATCAGCGGCACTCTGTAACCATGGGCAAGCACACAGCTGCCACAGCCTCCGAACGGCAAAGCCGCTGCTGACCAAACAGCACCGGCGAAAACCCCATAAGCTCGCTGATTCGCAGTTGGTTCAACACATCGACACCCTTATCCTGCCGTGTCAAACTCTCAGTCCTTGAACAAGCATATGTGCCACCCGCATAAAACACCACGGGATCACACATCACAGCACCGCTTACCGCCACCTTCGCCAAGTGACAAAAGCGCAACGGCGGCACCCTTTGCGGGCAAATATCTCAGATGCATGCAGCAACCTCACCGCAAACGCCACGGCAGCACATGCACCAGGAGGCAAAGTGCCTGACTCGCGTCGGCATAGAGAACTGACCCGTTATCGTCGACCCTGAAAACCCGCATCGGCGATTGGGAGGCCGGACACCATCGTCGGCAAAAATCAGAAAAAGCGGGCAGCATGGATCTGGTCGAACGCACTACCTGCTACAGCACCATCGTCTGCAAAATTAAAAGAACCGAAAGCTGAAGGCACTGCCTGGCGGCCATATTAGGTGCAGGCGTACATAAAGCCAGAGTCCACACTATCGCCCGCGGATAACGGGCAAAAGAGTTCTACCGTCACACCACCAAAATAGCCAAAGCACTGAAGGCGAAACCTATTTTTGCATGCCCTGGCTTCATTCTTGGGAGAAAGGGCTGATGAGAACACCAACGGACTCATCCGGCAATATTTCCCCAAACAAAACCGACTTCGAAAACATCAGCGAGCGGGAGATGCCGCAGGGTTCGCGATGAGTTGAAACCATCGGTTGAGACACTGGCTACGAAACGCCAAGCAGTTTTATTCCTCAAATCTGTTCCTAACCACTGGCACTCAGTGTTGCACTTCTTGAAATCTGAATCCAAGGCTGTTCAGTGAAACCTAGAAATGTGTGTATTTCAGACGACCTGCGCCCTGGAAGCTAAAAACCGCTTAGACGGTCACACCGATTCTGACCGCTGCATCGTCGCAGTGGTCGCCGTGTTGGTGGTGCAGGCGGTCGTTGACGATGTGGTCGTGTGATCGCCGCGGTACGGCTTCGCGGTCAACCTCGCCGTGAACGTGACCGTTGCAGGCATCGACGGGATGGCAGCCGTCAGGGTTGGTTTCATTGACGCTTGCTCGTTCGTAATCGACCGTTCGTGTTCGTGGTGCAGGTGGCCGTCGCAGATAGTCGGTGGTCGTCATGTTTAATGGCGGTATGGCCGCAACCGGCGCCATGGGTATGGTCGTGATGATCGTGGATTTTGCAAGTCATTTTGATTCCTCGTTATCGATGGTTAATTCAAACCCTTTAGGTTACGGTCTCTATGTTATCCTTTTTGGCAGCTCAGTAAACAATTTCTTCTTTATTAACATAGTGTTACGGTATATCATTATAGGCTTTTAAAGGTCGTCTGAACGCGCCATTTCGATGTTATGACTCTTGCGGATGTTTCAGACGACCTCCCCATTCGTTATCATTTTATAATGTCATTTCTTGAGCGGCTCGGCAGTCCGTAGCCGATGATGCGTATAGGTCGTCTGAAAACAATATCAAGATAAATATAGGATTTTTACACTATGTGGGACACAGTACGGCAATGGCTGCATACCCTGCCAGTACGCGAGAGTGGTGGAATCGGTGCTGATGGTCATGGCGCTGCTGGTTTTTGCGCGGCGTTTTGCTGAACCTGTATCTGCGCCGTCATCCCGCATTACAGCATCGAGGAAAAACGCCGCTCTTTGGTACTCAGCCGCAATCTGACGCTGATTTTGACGATTTTCGGGCTGGCGGTAATTTGGGCGACACAAATTCAGACGCTGGCGCTGTCGATGTTTGCCGTAGCGGCGGCGATTGTGGTGGCGACGAAGGAACTGATTATGTGTTTGTCGGGCAGCATCCTGCGCTCGGTAACGAAACAATATTCGGTCGGCGACTATATCGAAGTGAACGGCCTGCGCGGGCGTGTGGTCGATATTAATCTTTTGAACACGCTGATGATGCAGATCGGTCCGAACCCGCTGGTCGGGCAGCTTTCGGGCAAAAACGCTGTCGTTTCCCAACAGCCTGCTTTTTGAACCATTCCGTCCGCCGCGACAATATTTTGGGCGATTATGTGATTCATACGGTGGAAATTCCCGTGCCGATTCATTTTGGATTCGGATGTGATTGTAGGTCGTCTGAAAGCCGTATTGGAGCCTTTGTGCCAACCTTATGTACCCGCCATCCAGCGGCATTTGGAAAACGTGCAGGCGGAGAAGCTGTTTATCACCCCTGCCGCCCAGCCGCGCGTAACCCGCGTGCCGCATGACGACAAGGTGTACCTCATCATCGTGCGCTATGCCTCGCCCGTGGCGAAGCGTTTAGAAATCCAGCAGGCGGTGTTGGATGAGTTTTTGCGCGTACAATACCGCCTGCTAAACCCTCAAGCTTAACCCCATAATCTATTAACAATCAGGAAAATACTATGTTGCCCGAATCTGCTCTTACGCAAATGTACCCCGTCATCATGACCCCCAGCCACGACGGGAAATATTTCCACAATTACGTCCTTTCGCTGCTCAATATCGTCCACACCAGCGCGCAAAACGGCTGGCCGCTGCAAGTGATGATGCAGCGCGGCGAGAGCCTGATTACCCGCGCGCGCAATAATTGCGTGGCGACCTTCTTGGAAAACAAAGAATGGACGCACTCTTCTGGATAGACTCCGACATCGGCTTTTTCCGCCGAAGCGTTCCCACCGCCTGCTTTTTGGCGGATAAAGACGTCGTTGCCGGGCATTTATCCGTTGAAACGGGAAAACTGGCCTGACGAAGGCGTTCCCGCCGGCACGACGCAGCGATTTCGAGCGGATGTACACCGCCTACACCGTCAACACAGGCGATAAAAAACGAAAACGGCGAAATCGTCCTGCGCGTCGATGAAGAAGGCTTTATGAAAGTCGATGACGCGCCGACCGGATTCATGGTCATCAAACGCAGCGTGTTCGAAAAATGATGGCCGCCTACCCCGAGCTGAACTACATCTCCGACAGCGACTACAAGCGCGAGACAAAGGGCTGCACTACCGCTTCTTCGACTGCATGGTCGATCCCGAAAAGCAAACGCTACCTTCCGAAGACTACACGTTCTGCCGCCTGTGGCAGCAAATCGGCGGCGAAGTTTATGTCGACGTCCAATCCAACCTAACCCACCAAGGCGCGAAAAATCTACCGCGGCGCGTTTGCCGATTCGTTGCAAACCAATGTCGCACAAGCCGTGTTCGCCCCGCCAGCACACCGATGAGCCTCGACCTCGCCGCCCCGCTCAAATCCAACCCGCGCGGCGCAGAATAGCGTAAAAACAGGGAAAAGACGCTTTAAGCCCGACACGATGGCACTATATCTCCCCTATCGTTTGCCCTCGTCGTTTTCCAGACGACCCCGAATCCAAACAGGTCGTCTGAAAAACACAATCGGTTCGCCCGAACGGCAAACCTAAAACATGAGACACATTATCCCCATTTTCCCATTGACTCAGGCGGCAGCCATTTTTCAGACGACCTCCGTCCGAACCTGCCACCCCACACAAAGCGAATCCCATCCATGACCGACAACGTACTGCTCCATTTGGGCGAAGAACCCCGTTTTCGACGCCATCCAAACCGCCGACATCAAACCCGCCCTGCAAACCGCCATCGCCGAAGCGCGCGCGCAGATTGCCGAGTCAAAGCCCAAACGCACACCGACTGGGCGAACACCGTCGAGCGTCTGACCGACATCACCGAACGCGTCGGCAGGATTTGGGGCGTCGTCGCACCTCAACTCCGTCGTCGATACGCCCGAACTGCGCGCCGTCTATAACGAACTGATGCCCGAAATCACCAGTCTTTCACATGAAATCGGACAAGACATCGAGCTGTACAACCGCTTCAAAAACCATCAAAAATTCCCCCGAATTCGAGACCCTCTCCCCCGCACAAAAAACCAAGCTCAACCACGACCTGCGCGATTTCGTCCTCAGCGGCGCGGAACTGCCGCCCGAACAGCAGGCAGAACTGGCGAAACTGCAAACCGAAAGCGCGCAACTCTCCGCCAAATCCTCGCAAAACGTCTTAGACGCGACCGACGCCTTCGCCCTCTACTTCGACGACGCCGCACCGCTTGCCGGCATCCCTGAAGACTCGCTTGCCATGTTTGCCGCCGCCGCGCAAAGCGAAGGCAAAACAGGCTACAAAATCGGTTTGCAGATTCCGCACTACCTCGCCGTCATCCAATACGCCGACAACCGCGAACTGCGCGAACAAATCTACCGCGCCTCACGTTACCCGCGCCAGCGAACTTTCAGACGACGGCAAATTCGACAACACCGCCAACATCGACCGCACGCTCGAAAACGCTCCCTGCAAACCGCCAAACTGCTCGGCTTCAAAAACTACGCCGAGCTGTCGTTGGCAACCAAAATGGCGGACACGCCTGAACAAGTCCTCACCTTCCTGCACGACCTCGCCCGCCGCGCCAAACCCTACGCCGAAAAAGACCTCGCCGAAGTCAAAGCCTTCGCCCGCGAACGCCTGAACCTCGCCGACCCGCAGCCGTGGGACTTGAGCTACGCCAGCGAAAAACTGCGCGAAGCCAAATACGCATTCAGCGAAACCGAAGTCAGTACTTCCCCGTCAGCAAAGTTCTGGCAGGCCTGTTCGCCCAAATCAAAAACTCTACGGCATCGGATTCGCCGAAAAACCGTTCCCGTCTGGCACAAAGACGTGCGCTACTTCGAGCTGGAACAAAACGGCAAAACCATAGGCGGCGTCTATGGACCTCTACGCCCGCGAAGGCAAACGCGGCGGCGCGTGGATGAACGACTTCAAAGGCCGCCGCCGCTTCGCCGACGGCACGCTGCAACTGCCCTACCGCCTACCTCGTCTGCAACTGCACCTCGCCCGTCGGCGGCAAAGAAGCCCGCTCGAGCCATGACGAAATCCTCACCCTCTTCCACGAAACCGGCCACGGCCTGCACCACCTGCTCACCCAAGTGGACGAACTGGGCGTATCCGGCATCAACGGCGTCGAGTGGGACGCAGTCGAGCTGCCCAGCCAGTTTATGGAAAACTTCGTCTGGGGAATACGACGTCTTGGCACAAAATGTCCGCCCACGAAGAAACCGGCGAGCCCCTGCCGAAAGAACTCTTCGACAAAATGCTTGCCGCCAAAAACTTCCAACGCGGCATGTTCCTCGTCCGCCAGATGGAGTTCGCCCTCTTCGACATGACCATTTACAGCGAAGACGACGAAGGCCGTCTGAAAAACTGGCGCAGGTTTTAGACAGCGTGCGCAAAGAAGTCGCCGTCATCCAACCGCCCGAATACAACCGCTTCGCCAACAGCTTCGGCCACATCTTCGCCGGCGGCTACTCCGCAGGCTATTACAGCTACGCATGGGCCGAAGTCCTCAGCGCCGACGCCTACGCCGCCTTTTGAAGAAAGCGACGACGTCGCCGCCACAGGCAAACGCTTCTGGCAGGAAATCCTCGCCGTCGGCGGCTCCCGCAGCGCGGCGGAATCCTTCAAAGCCTTCCGCGGACGCGAACCGAGCATAGACGCACTGCTGCGCCACAGCGGCTTCGACAACGCGGCTTGACGGTAAAGTTGATATAGAAAATATAGCGGATTCGATATAGAAATACCTGAATCGTCATTCCCGCGCAGGCGGGAGAGCTGAACGTAAAGTTGAAGAAACCGTTTTACCCGATAAGTTCCTGTGCGGACAGGTTCGACTTTTCGCCCGCGCGGGAACGACGCATGATGATGTATTTGGAAATTTACTAAAAGTCTGTCTCTGAAAATTTTCAGACGACTTTATCGAAACGCAATAAATATTGTCAACACTGATAGGAGATTTCAGAAATGACAAAACATACACAGCACCTGAATTTGGGAAAGCTGCTTAATTGCCCGCATCGAGGGCATATGCATATGCACTGGATTGGATAAGAACGTACTCGCAGATACTTAACTCCCATATCATTGCTAGATGCATACAAATATACGCTATGCTCACAGTGCAGGCAAATCAGTCTTTTGGAAACCGTCCGAAGACTCTCACTTTAGCGTAAATGCTACCCCGATTTCTTTCGGTCTGCCCTCTTCCTGCCGAAGATATGCCCGAAGATGTCAAAAAGATTACGAAGAAGCTGCCTGAATTTTCGCATCAAATCCCACGAGAGCAGCGGCGATTACTGCGTTTAGACTTGCAAAAATTATGTATCCACTTTGGGAAAAAGGGAAAAACACTAATGACGACATCAGGTCGCTGGCTGAAAAGAGCGTATTCTCGGACAGGTTGCTCAAAGTTGCCGATACTTTTGCGGATTACTGAAATAATGCCGTCCATCGGTCAAATTTCAGATGAAGATTTTGATGAGGGCTGCCGGAAAAATGTTCGACTTAATCAACGTCTTGTGGAGGAGCCATTACCGAAACCCAAAAATGTGGAATCAATCTTTATGAACAGATGCCTGAAAAACGCAGAAACGCCGCAGAAGCGCAAGATAAAAAGAACCTGCAAAATCAGGCACAAAATCCTTCCGCTCTACCTACTCAAAAAGTAACGGCAGTGGTTTTCATTTCAATTTCATATTATGAGGTCGTCTGAAAAGTTTCAGACGACCTTTTTACGAGGATTCCAAACGTCTTAAACTGTATGAGTCGAGAATCAAACCCCGAACAGAGCCATGGCAAGAGTTCATGTAAAAATAGAACAAGCGGAAATCTGAGAACGTATAGCAAACGTCTTAACTTTAAATCCAGCATGGTCAAATTCCCGTCATTCCCACGCAGGCGGGAATCCGAACGTAACTGAAGAAACCGTTTTACCCGATAAGTTCCTGGGCGGACGAGCTGGATTCCCGCCTTCGCGGGAATGACGGTATATTTTTGAATTATTATAAAAGGTCGTCTGAAACCGATTTTTCAGGCTTTCAGACGACCTTTGCCTCTTTACGCCTTATTTTTTAAACATGTTTTAATGATGCCCATCACGCTGCGGAGATGGCGTTGGTTACTTGGCGGTTGATTTGGCTGCCGATGGCGTCGGCGACGTTGTAGCCCAAGCCCTGTCCTGACTTTTTACGTCCGCCGCTCAAGCCGCCGGAGCATCCGCCGAGTATGCCTGGGTCGGCATTGGCGGCTTCTTTTTCAGCGGCTTTTTGCGCTTTTTCCTGCTCTTTTTGCCGCCGCTGCCGCTCTTTTCTCCGCCGCAGCCTGACTGTCGGCTTCGCTAAGGTCACGCGGAATAGTGTCCACCATGTCTTTATAGGTCGGATACAAATCGTCGTTTTTGGAACAGCGGTCGCGCCTTCGGCGGCAAGCGGGGTTAAGGAGATTGCGGCGGCAGCACGAGCGCGCGTTCTACCGGCTCGGGCATACCTTTTTCGTCGAGGGAAGAGCAGAGTGCTCACCAACGCCCGTTCCGGCAATCGCTTCGGCAACTTTTGATATTCGGATTGCTGCGGAAGGTTTCGGCAGCGGCTAACCGCTTTTTGGTCGCGCGGCGTGAAGGCGCGCAGGGCGTGTTACACGCGGTTGCCGAGCTGTCCGAGGATGGTGTCAGGCAAGTCGAGCGGGTTTTGGGTCACGAACATACTACGCGCTTTGGAACGGATCAGGCGCACGACTTGCTCGACCTGTTCCACCAGCGCGTGGCGGCGTTGTCGAACATCAAATGCGCTTCGTCAAAAACATCACGAATTTCGGTTTGTCCAACCGCTCGACTTCGGGCAGGGTTTCAAACAACTCCGCCAACATCCACAGCAAAAACGCGCTGTACATACGCGGCGAGCGCATCAGTTTTTCCGAATTGAGGACATTGATGACGCCTTTGCCGTTGTCGGTCTGCATCCAATCTGCAGGTTGAGTGACGGCTCGCCGAAGAATTTTTCCGCCTTCGTTCTTCCAGCGTCAAAGCTGCCGCTGAATCGCGCCGATACTGGCGGCGGAGACGTTGCCGTATTGCGTGCGGTGTTCGAAGCGTGGTCGGAAAGCGTGTTTCAGCATACTGCGCAAGTCTTTCAAATCCAGAATGTGCCAGCCCTTTTATCGTCGGCAACTTTGAACACAAGGTTTCAACAGGCCTTCCTGTGTGTCGTTCAGGTTCATCAAACGCGCCAGCAGCAGCGTACATTTCAGAAACGGTGTCACGCGCACCGGAATGCCGAGTTTCGCCGTAAACATCCCAAAAAGCGATCGGGGAAACTTTGCAGCCATTGCTCGCCCAAAGCCAAACTCGGCAATGCGTTCGCCCACTTTGCCACTGGCGGCCTGCTTGCGCGATACCCGACTAAACTCGCCTTTGACGTCAACCAAAAATGCACGGGGAACGCCCTCGTTGTTGAAGGCTTCCGCCATACGGCGCAGGTTACGGTTTTACCCGTACCGGTCGCACCGGCGATCGCCGTGGCGGTTCGCCATTTGCCTTTGATTTCAAATGTCTTATCGCGCACAGCGCGATGGGGAATGTCGTCATGAAGGTTTCCTTTGATTGGATGGTTTTGGAAAAATAGGCTATTTTCTTATGTTTCCACACACAGGGCAACAGATAGGAAGGTCGTCTGAAAAGTTTTCAGACGACCTTTTACTATGAATAATTCAAATAAAACAGCGCGAACCTTACGATTCGCGCTTTTTCAGACGACAATTATTTCTTGTACTTTACTTCTTCAGTCGGCATCACCACGTCGTCGTCTTTTCTTGGCGGAAGACGGTTCACTGTGCGCTGGCTCGCTTTGGGCTTCGGCTTGCGCTTGCGTAAACCATTTCGCCCAGTTTTTGGCTGGCTGCACCGGATGCTTCGGCTTTTGGCATCGATAGCGGCTTTGTCGTCGCTCTTTCACGGCTTTCTTCGGGCTTCTTTCAACGCGGCTTCGATTTTTCTTTCCTCAGCTGCGTCGAGTTTGTCGCCGTAGTCGGCCAAAGATCACGGAGTGAATCAGGGCTTCGGCTTGGCTGCGGGAAGCGACCAATTCAGTCGTTTTTATCTTCCTCAGCATTGGCTTCGGCATCTTCACTATGCGTTCGATTTCTTTCTTCGCTCAAACGCGAAGAACCTCGGATAGTGATGTTGGCTGCTGCTGTGCCTTTTGTCTTTGGCGGAAACATGCAGGATACCGTTGGCGTCAATGTCGAAAGGTTACTTCGATTTGCGGCATGCCGCGCGGTGCGATGCGATGTCGCCCAGGTTGAACTGGACCCAAAGATTTGTTGGCGGAAGCATCGTTCGCGTTCGCCTTGCAGCACATGGATGGTTACTGCGCTTTGTTGTCTTCGGTAGAGAACACTTGCGACGCTTTGTCGGGATGGTGGTGTTCTTGAATCAGCTTTGGTCATCACGCCGCCCGATGGTTTCGATACCCAAAGACAGGGGCGTTACCGTCCAGCAGTCACGTCGCTGCGGCCGCCGCTCAATACTTCGCTGAATCGCTGCGCCTACGGCAACGGCTTTCCGTCAGGGTTCACGTCTTTGCGCGGCTCCTTGCCGAAGAAAGTCTCACGGCTTTTGTACTTTCGGCATACGGCGCGACCGCCGGACCAAAATCACGTCGTCGATGTCGCTGGTGCTCGCCGGCATCTTTCAATGCGGTGCGGCAAGGCTCGATAGAGCGGGCAATCGTGGTCAACCAGGCCTCGAATCTGCGCGGTAATTTTCATTGCCGAGCGTTTCAGTCGGTCAGTCCATGGTAATGTACGGCAGGTTGATTTTCGGTTTGCTGGCCGCTGGACATTCGATTTTGGCTTTTTCGGCAGCTTCTTTCAGGGCGCTGCAAATGCCATCACGTCTTGTTTTCAAATCAATGCCTTGGCCTGAACTCGGTGATGATGGTCGATGAGGCGTTGGTCGAAGCCTTCACCACCAGAAGGTGTCGCCGGATGCCAATACTGAATTGTTTGTCGCCGTCGAGGTTGGCGATTTCGATGATGGAAATATCAGGTACCGCCGCCCAAGTCATATACGGCTACATTTTGCGGTCTTTGTTGTCGCCTTTGTCCATACCGGAATGCCAAAAGCGGCCGTGGTCGGCTCGTTGATGATGCGTTCACATCCAAACCGGCGATGCGGCCCGCGTCTTTGCGGCTTGACGCTGGCTGTCGTTGAAATAGGCCGGAACGGTAATCACGGCTTTCAGTTACTTTCTCGCTCAGCAGATTGCGGCGGCTTTCATTTTACGCAGGACTTCTGCGGAAACTTGTGGCGGAGACAGTCTTTGCCTTGAGCTTTTCACCCATGCGTCGCCGTTGTTGGCTTGATGATTTCGGAAAAGGCATGGGATTCGATGTCGCGTTGGACTCTTTTGTCTTCAAATTTATGACCGATCAAACGTTTGACAGCGTAGATGGTGTTTTTAGCGTTGGTTACGGCTTGGCGTTTGGCGGGTGCGCCGACGAGGACTTCGCCGCCGTCCAGATAAGCGACGACAGACTGCGCAGTGCGTGCGCCTCTGCGTTTTCAATAACCTGCCTGACTGTTTTCAGAGATGGATACACAAGAGTTGGTTGCACTAAGTCGATACCGATTACTTTGCCATATTGATGTTGCTCCTAAAAAGATTTTTCTAAAGGGTAATAATTGTGTGGAACATTTGTTCCGTTGACCTGTAAATAAGGTTGCCCGATATCCATGGTTTTGTTGAAATATATATAAAATTCAAAAAGCTAAACTATTTATCCACAGGATTGTATTTTGTTTTCAGACGACCTTGTCTTTCTTTTCTGATTGGGCATCATCGGAATGACTTTCCAAAAGCGGGATTGGAGCTTGAGGACGGGGAAGGGTCGTCTGAAATTTTTATTCGGCTTTATCAAGCGGTGCGCCTCAGGATTCTTGTTTCGCCACGACAACCATTGCGGGACGTAATACGCGTCCGGACAGGTGTAGCCTTTTCATGACGCTGACGATGAATGTTCGGCTCTTGCTCGCTGACGACCGCCACGTATTGCTTTGATGTTGTGCGGTCCAGAGTTTGTCGCCGGGCTGCGGGTTGATTTCTTTTGATGTGCGTGGCGTCAAACGCTTTTTGCAATTCGTTCAGCGTCATTTGCACACCCATTTTCAGCGCGTCGAAATTGCCGCTTTGGTCGAGTAGCGCCATCTCGAGATAGTTCTGACCGGCAGCATTTCGGCGGCGAATTTTTGTCCAGCAACCTGTGTGCGATCGGCGATTTCTGATGACGGCGAGCGCAGGTTTTGCTCGTTCGCCAAACCGCGCAGTTCGCCGTCTTTCAACTGTCCTTCCAGCTCGGCGATACGCGCCTGCACCTTCGTGTCGGCGGTTCGGCAGCTTCGGGTTGTTCGGTATTAGGTTTGGCGGCTTCTGCGTTTGCCGCCTCTTCGCTTTCGTGTTGATATTGTTCGTGATGTTCGCTCATTTTCAGCGCATCCTTGGAATGGGTTTTGAATCGAATGCTACTTTTATATAAGGTCGTCTGACTTCAAGCACACGGAAAACCATCGTAAGACTCTGCAATGCGCTGGTCGCAAATCGTTGATAAAAAGGTAAGATACACCGACACCATCCTATCAGACGACCTCGACATGAAAAAGACCATCAACACAACCGATTTCAACCTCTGGCATACCATCCGCGAAGAAACCGCAGCCGCAGCCGCCGCCGAAACCGATGCTGGCGAGCTTTTTGCACCAAAACCGTTGCGCCATCGATTCGCTCGGATTCCGTCCCTTGCCTACCACCTCCCAGCAAACTCGGCAGCCTGATTGCGGACGTGCGCCCTGTTTGAGCCCTTTACCAGCAGGGCATTGGGCAGCGACGCGCGCATCAGCAACTGCGTCGAAGCCGACTTGAGCCATTTATGAACGCGACCCCGCGATGACGACGAATATTCGCTGCCGCTTTTATATTTCAAAGGTTTCACGCCATTCAGGCACACCGTATCAACCACCGGCTCTACAAAATGGCCGCAAAAACGCTGGCGTATTTCCTGCAAAAACCGCATGTCGGAAGTGTTCGGCGTCGATATCCACCCCGCCGCCCGTTTCGGTCATGGGCTGATGCTCGACCACGCCACGGCTCGTCGCCGGCGAAACCGCCGTTGGGCAAACAATATTTCCATCCTGCACGGCGTAACGCTCGGCGCTCGGGCAAGGAAGGCGGCGACCGCCATCCGAAAATCGGCGACGGCGTGATGATTGGCGCGAACGGTGGCGATATTGGGCAACATCCGCATCGGCGACACCCAAAATCGGCGCAGGTGGTGCGTGGTCGTTGCGGACGCACCGTCGCGTGATCGCCGCCGTCGGCGTGCCTGCCAAACCGGTGCGTTCGGTCGAAAACCCATCGGCGGACATGGACCAGGTGTTTGCAGGGTACGGCGATGGATTTTGTGATTTGAACTGAATCGCTCTGATAGAGTGTCGCAGATACGAAAAGGTCGTCTGAAAACCTGATGTATAGTGGATTAAATTTAAGTGGGACAAGGCGACGAAGCCGCAGACAGTACAGATAGTACGGCAAGGCGAGGTAACGCGCACTGGTTTAAAGTTAATCCACTATGTCAGTTTTCAGACGACTTTTTCTTTACGGCCGCCACACTTATCTGGGAATACGTCACCCGCCATTAACCACCTTTTCTCATGGAACTGAATCTGATTTTGAATTTCGGCAACCGTCAAATACCTGCTTCTGAAGATTTTCCGATGGATTCCCGCCTGAGCAGGGAATGATGCACCAATAAATATATTGTTCTAAAAATCAGCCCGGCAGTCAGAGTCGGCATTGGATGATAAGTCAGCGTTATTGCCGGATAATCGCATTCCGTTCTGCTGCGCAGGCGTTCCAAATGGTTTTTGACTTCCTGTACTTTGCTTCCGGTAAACAGGTTGGCGATATTTTTCCAAATGCTGTGATAACCGTAGGTTGTGCTGCATTTCGGCTTTTTGCCTCTTCAATCTGCCAGCCTCGGTAAAGGATGCGGTACATTCCGCAATCAGCCCTGTTCTGTCGCGCACCGTGGTAGCAATGGATGAGGACTGCGCCAGTTTTGTTGCTGTTTTTTCAATCAGGCACAGGATTTCGGCGATGTCTTTAGGTTTGATCATTCCACGACAGCAGCGGGCGGTTGATGATGTTGATGCTGTATGGTTTGAGATGGTCGTCGTCATTGCGGTCGAAAAGCGCAGACTGACGACGCTTTGATCACCTTGCTGGAATGGTTTCGCCGTCCTCGGGACGGGTTGTTCGCTGCGGTAGAGTTTGTCGTCGATACGGTAAAGGCTGGCATCTTGCTTGACGGATACCGCCCAAAGTCGGGTATTCATGGTTCGTGTTTCTTGAGTGGACGAGGCTTGGCAGGCGGCAAGCAGGAAGGCTGAGAAGATAATCGGTATGGTTCGTTTCATCGCTAGGGATGGATTCGAAAAGGTATAGTGGATTAAATTTAAATCAGGACAGGCGACGAAGCCGCAGACAGTACAGATAGTACGGCAAGGCGAGGCAACGCCGTACTGGTTTAAGAGTTAATCCACTATAGGTCGTCTGAAAAAGGAATCTGTTTTTCGAGACGACGTGTTTGATGTTTGAGAAAACCGCTTTTATTCTAGCACGTTCGCCCGCTCGACCTCTTTCCACGCGTCGAGAATCAGGCTGCCGTCGTTGTCTTTCAAGAGCGTCGCGTCGGAAAGCATACGCCGCCAGGTGCGGGCGTTTTTCAGGCCGTGCATCAGCCCGAGGCTGTGGCGGACGATGTGGCGCAAGATTGTACCGCGCTCGGCTGGACTGGGCTTGGCTGTATGTGTAGAGGCGCTGCACCAAATCGGCGTATTCAATCGGGCTGCGGGTATCGCCGTAAAACAGCCTGTCCCATTCGTGCATGACCATCGGGTTGTGATACGCCTCGCGTCCGACCATTACGCCGTCAACGTGTTGCAGGTGTCCGGCGATTGCTTCGTTGGTGGTAATGCCGCCGTTGATGATGATTTCCAGATCGGGAAACTCTTGCTCGAGTCGGTAAACGTAATCGTATTTCAACGGCGGAACGTCGCGGTTTTCTTTTTGGAGAGTCCGTCCAGCCATGCGTTGCGGGCGTGGACGATGAAGGTCTTGCAAGCGGTTTTTGTCGCGCAGCGTGCCGACGAAAATCGGCGACGGTTTGGTATTCGGTCTGCCTGTCGACGCCGATGCGGTGTTTGACGGTACGGGGATGCCGACCGCGTCCTGCATGGCGTTGAGGCAGTCGGCAACCAGCATGACTTCGTTCATCAGACACGCGCCGAACGAGCGCCTTTCTGTCACGCGCGGGCTGGGCAGCCGCAGTTGAGGTTGACCTCGTTGTAGCCGTATTCTTCTGCGGCTTTGGCCGCTTTTCGCCAAATCCGGACGGGTCGCTGCCAGCAGTTGCAGGGCGACGGGCTGCTCGCCTTCGTTGAACATCAAAAGTGCGGTCTTTGTCGCCAGCAGACGATGGCGCCGGAATTGACCATTTCGCTGTAAAGCCATGTGTTGCGGGTAATCTGGCGGGCGAGGTAACGGTAGATGGCGGTCCGTCCAGTCGAGCATGGGGCAACGGAAAGGCGGCGTGGCGGGAGGTTGGTCTGAGACATTATGTAATGTAAGAGTGTTTCAGACGACCTCTATTCTTGAAAGTCGTCTGAAAAGGAAACGGATTAAACGGATAGCGGGACGGCGGAAAACCGATGCGTCAGATTGGCTTTATAGCAAAAGCTTAAGGTTGCTTTTGCTTTCTCCGACGATTTGTTCAAATGTGCGGATTAAGCTTTGCAGCGATAACCTCCTCGCTAACTCCGCCAAACAATCTCGACGCGGTTTTTCGCGATCGAAGCGTTCGCGATTTTCGACATTTCAATCAATGCCGGTAAGCGCGGGGATATTATCGGTCAGCGCAAAATACGTTCTCCGGGCGTAACGATGGATTGCACCGCCGACACATGGTGGCGATGACGGGCAAGCCTGAGACAACGCTTCAATAAACACGACCCCGAAGGTTTCCGTGCGGCTGGCAGGGACGAAAGCGTCGCTTTGGCGCATCAAATTCTATTACTTCGTCCGTGGTGAGCGCGCCGAGGAAGTTGACGGCATGCGAATGCCCAACTCTTGTGCCAAACGGCGCAAATTGGCGCTTCCGCCGTCCCCGCCGATTTTTCAATTTGAGGAAAGGATATTTTTCCAACGCTTTCGCAGAGGCCGGCAGCAGGAGGTCATGCCCTTTCAGATGGCGCAGATGCGAGACGGCACAGAAAGGTGTGAGTCTTGGTTTCCTTTATCGGGAAACTGAAATCCCGTGCGAAATTGTCGCCCAGCACGTTGGGCAGGTATCTCCTATTCAAACCGTATCCTTCAGCAGGCGGCTGAAATCGCGGCTGACGGCAAAACGCGCGGCACTATGTTCGGCAGCGAGGCGCATGATCGGCCATTGAGCGGGGCCGTGAGATTGCGGGTAATGGTGCTGCTGTGTTCGGTAATGACGTAGGGGAATACGCGTAAGTCTTATAGATTTCGTGGTGCAGCGATACCCGCGTAGTTCGGCGGAATGTGCATGCACAATATCAGGGCGGCCGTTTTTCACGCACATACCGCGCAAATGTATCATCTCCCGCGCGCACCCAGCGGATGCGCGTCAAATCAATAACAGGAAAACGGGAAAAATACATACCGTCGTAAGCGTAGGTATTCAACCCGCCCCTGATTGTGTTTCCGGACGCCGTACGGACCGGTAAAAATAGATTTGGTAGTGGACGCGCAAATAGCCGGAACATCGGCTGCATCGCCCCGACTTTTCAAACCTTTTCGCTGCAAGGCATTAGTGCTTGAAGATGGAAAAAGATTCCGTCCACATCGGTTTCTAGTTTTGGGATACCAAGAAGGAATAACGGCAACGTGCATGACTTTCGTAATAATCAATCTGAGGTCGTCTGAAAAACATTCGCCGTTTTTCAGACGACCTTTTCTACTCTACAGGTAAAACCTACTCCCCGCCACGGTCATGTCTCGATCAGCACCGAACCGATTTTTGTTGGAAGAGCGGCACAGCGCGTCGTTGGCAGTGCCGACGATGCCGAGGTACATATCCTGCAAGCGGCCGGCGATGGTGATTTCTTGGACGGGGTGACTGATGACGCCGTTTTTCCACCCAAAAACCCGCCGCGCCGCGCGAGTAGTCGCCCGTGATGGTGTTCACACCTGACCCATCAGTTCGGTAACCAACAATCCCGTGCCCATTTCTTTCAGCAGGTCGGACTGCGTTTCGTGCGTATGGTTCAAATAAAGGTTGTGCGCGCCGCCGGCGTTGCCCGTGGTCTGCATACCGAGTTTTCTCGCGCTGTAACTGCTGAGGAAATAGCCTTCGACAATGCCGTCGCGGATGACGAAACGCGGCTGCGTGGCGACGCCTTCGGAGTCGAAATAGGTGCCGCCGAAGGCGCGGGGATGTGCGGCTCTTCGCGCAGGCTGAGGAAATCGGGCAGGACTTTTCTGCCTATGCTGTCGATCAGGAAGCTGCTTTGGCGGTAGAGCGCGCCGCCGCTGAGTGCGCCGACGAGGTGTCCCGATAAGGCCGCCTGCGACGGTGGTATCGAAAGAGGACGGGATAGCTGCCTGTCGGGATGCTGCGGCTGTTCAGACGACGTAGGTACGCTCGGCAGCGGTTTTGCCGATTTGCTCAGGGGCTATCCATGTCTTGATGGCGGCAGGCTGCGTCGTACCAGTAGTCGCGCTGCATGCCGTTTTCGTCGGCGGCGACGATGCTGCACGAAAATGCTGTGGCGCGTGCCTTGTTGGTGGGCGGTGAGCCGTGGGTGTTGCCGTAAACGTATTGGTAATGTCCGGTCTGAACACCTGCGCCTTCGGAGTTTTTCGATGCGTTCATCCGCGCTCAGGGCGGCTTGTTCGATTGTTTTGCCAACTCAATGGCGGCTTCCGTGCTTAAAATCCCATTCGTGATAACGGTCGAGGTCGCCGACGTGTCGCGCCATCAATGAAGCATCTGCCGAGACCTGCGCAATCGTCTTCTGCGGTGTAGCGGGCGATGTCGATGGCGGCTTTGACGGTGTCTTGCAGGGCTTTTTCGGAGAAGTCGGCGGTGCTGGCGCGGCCTTTTGCGCTTTGCCGACGTACACGGTAATATCCAGCGATTTGTCTTGCTGGAACTCGATTTGTTCGATTTCGCTCAGCCGTACGCTGACGCTTTGTCCGATGGATTCGCTAAAAGTCGGCTTCGGCAGCCGCCGCGCCCATGTTTTTGCCAAATCAAGGCGTGCCCGCGCAAAAGCCGGTCAGCTCGGAGGCGGTGTGGTTGAAACAGCATAAAAGGTTTCCTGACAGAGGTTTGCGGCATTTTTAACCGTTTTCAGACGACCTCGGCAAAAATACCGCCGCAGAGACAAAAGGTCGTCTGAAAACGCCGTTCGACAGGGCGTTGACGTGAAAACTGCCCGAACATGCTAAAATACCCGAAACAAAAATTAAAGGTTTATCAAAATGTTTGAAAACGAAGACGAATGGGTCAGCAAAACCCAAATGAAAAAGCAGATGAACGATTTGCAGGGCTTTTGGGCATGGAGTTGACCAAACTCTCGACCGATACGCTGAAAAATCGGCTTTGGACGAAGACTTTGTACGAAGCCGTCGTTACTACAAAAATCACGTCCAACGGCGCGCTCAAACGCCAAAGCCAATTCATCGGCAGGCTGATGCGCGACACCGACCCCGCGCCCATCGAAGCCTTCCTCGCCAAACTGCGCGGCGAAAATACCGCCCACAACGCCTTCTTGCAACGCGTCGAACAAGCCCGCACGCGCCTCTTGGCGGACGACAACGCAATCACCCAATTCATGGCGGACTTCCCCCATGCCGACGCAGGCAAATTGCGCACCTTAATCCGCAACACGAAAAAGAGCAGGAACAAAAACAAACCGCCGAAAACTTCGCGCCCTCTTCCAAGAAATCAAATCCGTCGCGGAAGGCGGTCAGAGCGATTCGGAAGAAACGCAGGATTGGGCAGAATAAATATCGGGGTCGTCTGAAAACGGGGTTGGGGTTTCAGACGACCTGTTTTCATACTCCGGATAAACTTTATCATCAGCCCATAAAAGTCGTCTCGAAACCGCCGTTGCCGTCATTCCCGCGCAGGCGAATCCGATCTCGCATTGCGGAAATATCTCAAAGCTGCTGCAACTTCAAATTTCCGGAATTCCCAGCCGCACGGAAAATAACGACAGTGGTTAACCATCAATACCCGACGGAAAACAATATCTGCCCTGTTTATTTTATTTATAGGTCGTCTGAAAACGGACTTAGCGGGTTTTGCTTAACGTTTTCAGACGACCTTTGTTCAAACGTCTCTGGCGTTTATTCAGCTCTGCTCAGTGAAACGCCACATCAGGTTGGCGGCCGCCGGCGGCTGTGGTATTGACGCGTAAGAAATTTCTTCAAACACTTGCGAGGATGTCTAGCCTTGTTCGGACGGGAGGATGCGGATGAGTGCGCCGTCGCGTTTTGCCAGCTCTTGCTTGCGGTTGCTGTCCAGCGGGCTTAGGGCGGCGACGTGATGCACGCCTGTGCTTTTCAGGTTTGCTGTTGACTTGCAGCAGGCCTTCGAGGTCGGCGGTGCAGGAGGCAGCAGGGCTGTCGGGTCCGACGACGGTTACGATGCCCTGCGGCGGCAAGTCTCGGTCAGGGCGCAGAAGGCTTGCAGGAGGCTGCCGCCGTGTGCCCAGACGCGTTTGGGCGCACGCCAGCTCATGGCGTTGCGTCGGTCGCCCAGTCGTGACCAAGACAGATTCTGCTGGCGCAGGGTGCGGATGCGGGCGGTCCCAATGCCGATGCCGCTGCTTTTTCTCTTCCCATTAAACGGCAGCTGCAGAATCAGGGCTTCGGCGTTTGAGTGCGGCTCGTCCGCTTGTCCGATGCGGCTCAGCGGCGGTGCAACCCATTCGGGGATGCGGGTCAGTTTTGCAGATAGCGAACTCGCCCGCGTATTCCCGTGCCCGACATGACCGTGTCCGCCAACGGTTGTACGCCGACGACGGCGCCGACGATGTCGTGCGGTTGACGTACACGGGCACCGCTTCTGATACGTTTCGCGGATGCGTCTGACCGTGCCTTCGATGCGGCGTGTACGCCGCGAGCGAGCGCACGACCTGTGCTGTTGATTTGGCCGGATAATTTGGTCAAGTTCGTCGGCGCGGGTGGCAGGCAACGTGCAGTGACGAGATAACCGAAGACTCGCGGGCGTAGCTCGTTCAAACTGTTGGAGTTCGAGGCAAAATCAGCAGCACTGAAAGCAGATTTCTAGGATCAACATCGAGGCGGCTTTGACTTTCGGTGGTAAGACCGAGCAACGCCTGTCACTGTTTTGCTGATGTGCGATCGCAGGTTTTGCTGCGCTTCGGCATCGATGACAGAGTGCCTACGTCGCGGTGTGTGTAAGTTAACGAACGGGTTTGCCGACGACCAATCTCGTCCATCGCGCCTTTGATGATGGCGAGGCATCTTGTCGGCGACCTCTTCTTCGAACGCAGCGATACGCAAGGCGGAGCAGCGTTGTCGCGCTGTCGAAGAAGGCGGAGTCGAGCACGCAGCAAACTTTGCTCGGCGGCGCAGTGAGATCGACAATCATGGCGTTTTGACCGCCGGTTTCGGCAATCAATACGGGAACTGTCGTCGCGTTTGGCAGAGCTGTTAGCATCAGTTGCGCCGCTTCGGTCGAGTCCGCGTAAATTCACGCCACCGATGCGGCCGCCTGTCGTGACCGCGCCGACATCGCCCGCGTGCCGAGTTGACAAGCGGGCGCGGAGTCGGGATGCCCGCTTGCATCGTCGAAACGGCGTAGCTGGCAATCGCTGGACGTTTTGTCTCGGCAGTGTTTGGCGATAACGGTGCTGCCGGCTGCCAGTGCAGAAACTGACTTCGCCGCAAAGATGGCGAGCGGGTTCCACGGGCTGATGGCGACGATGGCGCCGACGGCTTCTGGCGTCTTTGGGCAGGGTGTTTTCGGCTCTCGCCTGCATAGTAGCGGCAGAAATCGACGGCTTTCGCGCACTTCGGCGACGGCGTTGTTCAGCGTTTTACCGCTCGCGAACGGCAGCATCATCAGCGCGTGTGTGCTCCAGCACTCGGCAAAGCGGCGCAGGTATTCGGCGCCTCGGCGGCTGGCGTCGCGCTCCATCCAGGAAACGCGGCAACGGCTGCACCGACGGCTTCTTGGCAAGCGCGGCACCGGCAAAGCTGACTGTGCCGACGATGTCGTCGGGTCGGCGGGTTTTAATCGGTTGCGCTTCGCCGACATCGCGGGGTTTTGCCGTTGATAATGGATGCGGCATGAAGTCTGCGCGGCGGCGCGGTTGAGTTTTTCTTGAAGCTGTTGCAACTACGGTTTCGTTGCTGATCGACGCCTTGAGATTCAGACGACCCCTGCCGCAGCAAATCGCGCGGCGGCGGCAAGTGTGCAGGTGGATGGCCTTTGTTCGGCGATGGTGTCGAACGGGCTGTGGATCAGCGTGTCGATGCTGATGTTTTTCATCGACGACTGGTTGACGAACGACGAGTTCGCGCTGCTTTTCCAACGGGCGGCGCACCCGGCAGGCGAGCAGGGATTGCAGCACCGACCGCGTACACGCACACGGCGGCCTGAGTTTTGCGCCGACCACTTGGTCGTCTGCGTTGCTTTCACATGCGTGCAGGCATTGGTGTTCAAAGTCTGTCTTTGCCCATTGTCGCAACCGCACCCGAGCGTGTAGGCGCGGTGGCGATCAGGGAACACGGCGTCTTGGCGTCCAGCAGTTTGCGTGCGCAGGCGAGGTAGAGATGCCGGTATGGACTTTGCGGGTGTAGGGCTGATAGCCGTCCAGGCCGTCCGCTTGCGCCCATTTTGATTTCGCTGTCAGCACGCGCCTTTAACGGGCGGATCATCAGTTTTTGATTGTTGCGGCGGGCAAGGTCAATCAGATCGATCGACGAAAGGGCAGCGTTTTGCGGTATGCCTGAACGACCGAGCCGATGCCTCTGTAACCCGCCAAATCGGGGTCGAAACGGTGCGCCATCGAAATCGGGAGACAGCTCCAAAGCGGTTATGTCGGCATGTCGATGGTGATACCGATATCGTGTCTACCAGGAAACGAGCTGTTTCAGACGAGGAGTGGAGTTCGCTCATCACGCGTTCGTGTTGGAAGCAGGGAATAACGCGGATGGATGTGCGGAAAAGTTTGACAGGAAATGCCGTTGCCTTCGTAAACGCCTGTCCGCGGCATCTTTGCCGATGGCGAGATGGCTTGAACGTAGTCGCTGTAGTAGCGGTCGCGCATCTTCTTGGGTGCGGCGGCGCCCAACATATCGAAGGAGTAGCGGTAGCCCGTCTTTCACGCTCTTTGCCGTTTTTGCAGCGCTTTCTTCACGGTTTGTCCGGTAAACAAACTGCTTGCCCAACAGGCGCATGGCGTAGTTCACGCCTTTGGCGGATCAGGTGCGCCGCCTTTGCTGACGAGGCGGTTCAGAGCCGAACCCATCTGCTTTGTCGCTCGGCGCGCGGTCAGTTTGCCGGTAATCGACGCAAGCATGCGGCGGCGTTGACGAACAGGACAGGCTGTTGTTCAAATGGCTCCAGTTGCCGCTCGAAATTTTGAGTCGGCAATCAGGCGGTCAGCGGCGTCGCACTGTCGGGAATGCGCAGCAGCTTCCGCCGAGACACCTTCAGCGCAATGCACGTCCTAACTTTCTGCTGGAGATATTGGCTCGATGCATCAGCGCGTCCACTCCGCTGGCTTTTGGTGCGGCCTGGCAATGAACCTGCGTAACCAAACGGCGCGCGCAGTTCGAGTTTCGCCGCCCGACCGCTCCTCATCGCTCGTCCGGGCGCGTTGCGCTTATATCCCGAACGGCTTCGATTTCGTCGCGGCGGTAAGCATCGGTAATCGCTTGGCGCAGTGGCGTTAATGTGTCAGGCCAAAAGTCGACATTTTGAGGTTCTCCGAGTTTTATGATGATTTTCGAGCATCGCGCGAGGGTCGTACTGAAAGACCTCAAAGCTTATAGATAATATCTTAGCCGGTTTATAAAATATTACAGGACGGACAAGCACTTTACTCTCAAAAACAGATGTTTTTGCTTTTGATAGCAGATAAAGCCCAAAGAGTGACATCTATCCGCTGAGCATCAATATAAAATATAAACCTGCCTTCCGATAAAACTCAGACGACCTGCGGTCAACGGCAGGTCGTCTGAAACATACTGATTTCGCCTCGCGGTATTCACTGTAATCCGTCTTTTCAGTAGCGTTCTTGAGTTTCCACGAGACGGCCTCTTTGTCGAGTCCGCGTGAAACCAGAATAGCGATAATCAAGCAGGCGATAAAGCCGACGATTTCAGGCCATACGTCCAAATACCGGTTTCATGTGCAAGCCAGCGTGTTTTTGACCCACTCCGCCCACGCCACCACAGTCAGCGCGCCGGCAATCGCCGCCCGACAAGCGCCGCATGCCGTGATGCGTTTCACAATGCCGACCAGAATCACACGGACCGAACGCCGCGCCGCCGAAACCTGCCCACGGCATAAGACACCGAGCTCGAAAACTCGCTTTCCGGGGTCGGACGACCAGGATGGAGATCACAGCGATCGCCAACTCATCAGACGACCACCCACACCAGCTCTTGCGGCGCATCACGCAGCCTTTGTAGAAGTCTTCGCACTCGCGCTGGAGCAAACCAAAGCTGGCCAAGACAAAGTGGACATGATCGCCGCCAAAACTCGCGCTCAAAATAATGCCTGCAATCCTGTAGGGTTGAACAGCAGAGTAAAGCGCGATGAAGATACGTTCCGTGGTTGCCCTGTCATGGAAGCGGCTTTAGCCTGAGATTGGCACCAAAATACGCAATGCCGAAATAACCGACCGCCACTGCGCCTAGCCAGACATGCAAATAATCTCCGCAGTCAGCACCGGTCGGCGATGCGGAACACCAGTGATTTTCGCGCTTTCAGCCGCCATAAAAGGCGCACGCCAAAATGGTGCGGCCTGACCGAAATAGCCAAATAGCCCCAGCTGCGGCGGTGGAAATAATGCCGATGACGGTCGTACCGGCAAACAGACTGCCGTATTCCTTTGCCTGTACCCGCGACGACATTTTGAATTGCGCAGACATTTGATCTGCCCCAGACCCAACAAATAGACGTGCGGCGTCAAAATCAGCGCAAAATCATCAAAAGAAGCTTGGCGTATCTCGTCGGCTTACCGCCAAAAAGCCGCCGAAGAAGGTATGGGCAATGGTTGCACCGCACCCAGCCACATCGCCTGATTGTAAGTCATGCCTTCAAACAGGCTTTGAACAGTTGCACCCGCCACAATGCCCGAGGCGCACTAAATCGTGAGAGAAAAACAGAATAATCAGCGCGGAAACCACTTTCGTCAGAGCGTCCGCCGCGCGCGAAGCAGTGGAAGAAAGCGATCCGGTGCGCCAGCGCGTGTTAGCGACATCTGCGTCTGCACGCTGCAGATTGGCCCAGCCACCGTAAAGCCAGCTTGGAAATACGCGCCGGTCGCGCAGGCGGCAATCCAAGCCTCATTCCATTAACTCAGCTCAACAATCGCGCCGGGCGGACCCATCATGCGCCAGCCCGACATATCGACGCGCACCTGCCGACATCGCGCGTAACAAACCGCACAAGCGGTGCGCGCACAAAAATATAATCATCGAAATTGCGCGTGGAAATACGCGGCCAGACCAATCAGAGAGAACGGCAACCAGACAGATTATCGCAAAAGTGATATACATGATCGGCAATGGCCCTATTCCTCATCGACCTCAAAATCACGGGCTGAGTGAAATTGCAGGCAATCCATGCCCAAACATTTTCTAATTAAAATGCAGCGGAAATTCTCGCGTTTTTACGGATACATGCGAACAAACTATTTTCATCATTACAAGATAAGCAACAAACCGACATTGATTTGTAAATAATCCAATCCAGCATGCAACCGTAAAACTTCCACTTGCAGTTGCAGCGGCGAAACAGGTTGACTGCACTAAATGCAGACATGTACCAATCAAAAATACCATAGCAAAACAAAATATTATGAAAACCATGACATCTTGTTTTAAACACTGAAACGATCTTTCCTAATACCAAAACATCCGCACTGAATCCAGTAGGTTAAACAACACCCAAAACTAAAGATCGCCCAAATTCCGCCTTAAACCACCTTGCTTGCTATCAGACGACCTTTTCAAAACCAGCCGCAAGAACGGCCTGCTGTTTCGCAGAGAACCCTGCATTACCGACTGTCGCGCACTATATCGTCGCGAAACGGCTCAAACGCATCAAAACCATCCTCGCACGTTTCTTTACCTCCTTACCGCCTCGCCGAGACTGTTTGCCGCCTTGTCCGTCCGGCTGGGCGCGGATCGCTGTTAAATGCCGCCGCAGTCGTCTCGAATTTGAAAACGAGACACTCCACCGTGCGCCTGCGCCTTGCCTGTTTAGCTGAGTGGGTGCACGCTACGTCAGGCAGGTTCTGTCCACACGCCCGATTTGATTCCGCGCCGATTACGCGGTCGAGACTGGCAAAGCTGCGACGAAGTCCCGCCGTTTTGATGCGCAGCTTTCACGCTCGCAAATCGAAAATCGCAGGGCAATCCATCGAGACGCTGTGTGCGGAATTTGAAACCGAACCCGTCGCCAGCGCATCCATCGCCCAGAGCACACTGTAGCTCCGCTCTCGTACATTCGGGAGAACCAGTGGCGGTCGAGTCTTGCGCCCCAACCTTTTACCCGTTATCGAACAGGATTTGTCGCTGATGCGCTTCGGCGCAGCTTGTCGACGTCTGTTTGCCGGCGGCAAGCGTTTGAAACCGCCGCGCGAGAGTGGTGGCGGAGTTCGACAATACCTGCATGACGAGTTGAACTATGCGCGAAGCCGCCAATGCCATTGGCCAGCTTGGCCGCACTTCCAAAACAGCGATGTGCTGATTGTACCGCGTGTTTACGACCACTGCACCGGCGACGTGCCTGACCCATCGAATGGATGGACGGCACGCTATCGGACATCGCTAAACCAAAGCCGACGGGCATCAGGTGTGACATTTGCGGATTACGGCGTGGAAACTCTTCTTCACGCAGGTGTTCCGCGGCGGCTTTTCTTCCATGCCGATATGCGCCGGGCAACATTTCTGTGTGCGGCCGACAACCGCTATATCGCGTCCAGTTCGGCATCGTCGGCAGCCTGACCGGATTACGACAAGCGCTATTTCGCCATCAACTTTCTCGCTCTTTCAACCGCGACTACCACCGTGTCGCCACGGCGCACATCGAGTCGGGCTGGGTGCCTGCCGACGCGCGCGGAAGAGTTGGAAAGCGGCGGTCGCGCGCGGTGTGCGAACCGGTGTTCAACAAACCGATTTCCGCAAATTTCCTTCGGTTTGGTGCTGATGCGCCTGTTTGAGGTCGAGCCGGCGGTTTCAACGTCGAAATCCAGCCGCAGCTGGTGTTGCTGCAAAAACGCTGCTGAACATCGAAGGGCTCAGGAGCGGCGGCTTGAGTCCCGATTTGGACTTGTGGAAAGCCGCCAAACCGTGGGCAGAAATGGATGAACCGAACAGGTCTGCTGCAAAGCCTGGCGCAAACCTCAAAACAGAAGCCCCCGATTGGGCGCAAATCATCCCGCTTCCCGCCGCGCAAAATCAGCGCGCTGGTTGACGAAAACCGCCAGCAGGAAAATGCGCGATGCCCATCTCCATTTGGTTAAAGTGCAGCAGCGGCAGCATGTGGCTGGGCGAGCGTACGGTTACTTTTGCTTTCTGATTTTGCTGTTTGATTGTACCCGACACACAAGGTCGTCTGAAAACGAGAGTAGGTGGTTTTAGAAAAACTCGCTATCCGCATTTTCAGGTCAACACTTTATTATGGATTTGAATGAAAACGCGCACCTCAGCCGTAGCGTGGGCTTTCGCCCACGAAATCTGTGATATTTTGACCCATCGCCCAAAAAGACAGAATTGACCAACATATAGTGGATTAGAAATTTAAATCAGGACAAGGCGACGAGAGCCGCAGACAGTGCAGATGGTACGGAACCGACCACTTGGCGGGTCGTGGCACCTTACTGAGAGTCGGTTCTCTTTTGAGCTACAGGCGAGGCCGCGCCGTCCTGGCTTTCAAAGTTAATCCACTATGAACTCTCGCGAGCGAAAGCCCACGCTACTTCCACTCGTCAGCGAGGTCGTCTGACGGCTTATGGATTGCGGCTAAGCAAATCCGGTATGACCGTTTTCAGACGTGACGTCTATTGCGAGTGGAATAAAATACCCGCCACTTTGCCGTAGCGTGGGCTTTGCCTCACGAAAATCGCAAGATATTTGTGCCCTCGTCCCAAACAAAATTGACCTAACATAATTTCTCGCGGAGCGAAAGCCCACGCTGCTTTTCTGCTCGTTGCAAAGGTCGTCTGAAAACGCCAAAACCGTTCCCATCGCACGCAAAACGCGCTGTCAGACCTTTGTACGAGTTTCTGAGTCATTCCCCGATATGCTATAACCCGCCGTTAAACTTTTTATCTTTTTCAGGAAAAACCATGAGCTTGAAATGCGTGCATCGTCGGCCACCTGCCCACGTAGGCAAAATCCACCCTCTTTAACGCGCGCGAGCCCAATCGGGCATCGAAGCGGCAAACTATCCCTTCTGCACCATCGAGACAACGTCGGCATCGTCGAAGCGCCCGACCCGCGCACGCGGCGGAACCGCCAAAAATCGTCCAATCCGCAAAATGCACGGCCCGCCATCGTCGAATTCGTCGCCCATTGCCGGTTTGGTCGCAGGCGCGAGCAAACGCGAAGGCTTGGGCAACCCAGTTCCTCGCCAACATCCGCGAAACCGACGCCATCGTCACCGCGTCGTGCGCTGCTGACGACGAGCAACATCGTCCATCGCTTTCCCGGCAGAAGTCGATCCGAGTGCCGATCATCAAGAACCATCGGCACCGAATCGCGCGCCGACCTCGCCAGCGTCGAAAAAGTCATCGTCCGCGAAGAGGAAAGCGCGCCCGCTCAGGCGACAAAGACGCGCAAAACTGGTCGAACCAGTGCACTGCTGCCGCATCTGGACGAGGCAAGCCGATCCGCTCCTTTCGGTTTGGACGCTGAAGAACTCGCCATGCTCAAACTGCTGTTCCTGCTGACGCCGAACCCGCTATATGTATGTCGGCAACGTTGCCGAAGACGGTTTCGAAAACAATCCGCACCTCGACCGCCTGAAAGAGACGCTGAGAAAACGCCCCCGTCGTTTGCCGTTTGCGCCGCCAGCGGAGAGCGAAATCGCCGAGTTGGAAGACGACGAAAAAGCCGGGTTCCCGCTGAAATGGGCTTGGAAGAGCCAGGTCTGAACCGCCTGATCTCGTGCCGGCTACAATCTCTTTGAAACGCCTGCAAACCTACGCCGCCGCCGGCGTCAAAGAAGTCCGCGCCCGGACCAGCATCCGCAAAGGCGACACCGCCCCGCAAAGCCGCCGGCGTCATCCACACACCGACTTCTGAACGCGGCTTCATCCGGCGCCCAAGTCGTTCTCACGACGACTTTGTCTCGCTCGTGGCGGCGAAAGCGAAGCGTTAGGCCGGCAAAATGCGCGTGGAAGGCAAAGGAATATGTCGTGCAGGACGATGTGATGCGCTTCCTGTTTAACGTGTAAACCCGGTCGCAGCAGGTTTTCAGATCGACCTCCCGATACTTTGCGAGGTCGGGCAAAGGTCGTCTGAAACCTGTTCTGAGCTCAGTATTCGGGTTCACCTTGCCATGGAAATGGAAGCGTATAAAAACTCAAACCCGATTAAGTCCTATCTCATTAATTATAAAAATATAAAGATTAAATCCATCATTCAAAACTATCGCTGGTTTTCAATCCTAATCACCCAATCAACCCGACGCCATCAACAATTATTCTAAAGCAGCGCGTACCCACACACTCCACATACCTGATTTGAGTAACTCAACCGTAATCCGATATACCGTAACCCTTATAAAATTATCTTTCAGACGGCGACCCCTGCATTTGCCAGCTCTATTTAGCATATTATGAGTAAAGTCTTATCTTATCGTCCCGACATTGGTACATACGCGCCATCGCCGTTTTTATCCGTCGTAGCTCTCCCTCGAAAAGAACCGGTTGCCGGGCGGTTTTCTCCGGTGTCGATATTTTCTTCGTGATTTCAGGCTTTTTGATTGCCGATGATTATCCATCGTGAAATGAGTCAGGAATTTTCTCTTTTAAAACGTTTTATATCCGCCGCATCTAAACGAGCTCTGCCTGCATTTTGCCGTAATAACCGCAACGTTGATATGGCTTCTTTTATTCACCAAAGATGATTTCTTTCTTTGTGGAACTCACTGGCTGCTTCGGCGCTTGCATCCACCCATTTCGCAAAAGCGATTGCTGCTTATTTCGATCCGGCACAGGAAGAAAAGCTCTGTCTATCCGTCTTTATCGGTCGAAGAACACATTTGTCTTTCCGATATTGTTGCTGCTCGTCGTCCGCAAAGCTGTTCGTTCAGTTTGGCTTTCTATCACGTTATGTTTATAAGCCTTGCTGCTTCCTTTATGCCTCTTCACTGATAACACACTTCCATCTGCGCCTCCGCGAAATGCTGGTAACAGCTGTGATGGAACAACAGAAACTTTATATCGGTAAGCACAGTGCCGCCGCAGGTGCTTATTTTCGTGCGCATACTGTTTTGTTCGGTCTGTTTGCCGCCACGGAGCAAACCGTTTGCGCCCCCGCTGCTTTTGATTCCCTGCTCATTTCGGCAGCACTGATTTATTTTAACTTATTTTGACCACCCGCTTAAAAAAATTCCAATGAAAATTACCGCTGCCATCGGCTTCGATTTCTATTCACTTTATCTGTGGTATCAGCCTATTATTTTGCACCGCATTTGGTCTGACAACCCACCTTATTCAACAGCGGCGGCGATCGTCCTGATGGTGGGTATTTTATTTCTTATTAATGGCTAGAAAACCGTTTAAAAATTGAAAGGTTCGTTTGTGCCAATCGCCTCGTGGATTTATGCCCTCCCCATGCTGATTTTAGCTGGTTCTTTTTCGATGAAGCTGCTGTTTATGGCGTAATATGACTGTATGATTGGCATCGCCCTATACTCCTGTCATAATAATACCACAACAATGCCTTTGGGGAGATACGGCAAACAGCTGAATGATGATTTTGGCGACTCTCACGCCGACCAATATAAACATTCTTTGATGCCGGGCAAGAAAATGGTTCAGGACCATGGTTTCTGCCGATGGTTGCGTTTGCGGAAGGCTACTCAGCCCGAGTGTTCAAACAAATGCCTCCTGTCGCGCCTTTTATCAGTATGCACAAGACCGCCTGGATATTCAAAAAAAGCTTTTGGCCACGCGCTGGGGCAACCAAACGCCGGAAACAGCACCCTATTTTATGATGCTGATTTCTTTTCGTAACCAACACCATGCTGCAAACACTATCTTCTGAGAAACAAATTGTTTACCATGACGGACAACCAACCTTGTCTTTACAACGCCCTTGCGCGTTTATATGTTGTCCCCTCCTGTATACCGGGTTGGCGCAACCAAACCTGCATTCGGACGATGAAGTTGACCACGAGGGCAATATCCGTATTAGGGGAACTGGCAGCCAAACATCCTAATGTCTATATCATTGATGCCGCAGCTTTATCCCTGAAAGACGTAAAATCGACGGATTGCTGGTTTACCGGATAAAGACCATATCAACTTACGGCGGGATAGAATTGGCGAAACTTTTCCGGGAAAGAGAATAAACTCTCGATACGCAATTCATATATAGCTCATTGATCCGATTAATTGAAGTTATACCCAGCGGTTTGGTAAACCGCTAATTTTTTGAAAGATACCGATGAGCGTCATCAAGACCCAAATCGCGCGGACGACCCCGCAAACTACCGACATCGAAGCCTGACGCCGGTTAAACGAACAAAAAACCTCTATTGCGGCTTGACCTGACAGCCGACAGCCTGCACATCGGCCACTTTGCCCGTATTGGCATTGCCCGTTTCCAAGCCGGCACACACCGATTGCTTTTGTGGGCAGCGCGACCGGCTGATTGGCGACCCAAGCTTCAAAGCGGAACGCAGCTTGAATTCCGCCGAAACCGTTGCCGGCTGGGTAGAGCATCCGCAACCAACTGAAACTTTCTGAACTTTATACGAAAACGCCGCCATTATGGCGAACAACGCGACTGGTTCGCAGCATGAACCTGACTTCTGCGCGACCATCGCAAGCACCCGTCAACGCCATGCTGAACAAATAACCCGTCAACACCCACGAGCGCGACGACGGGCATTTCCTTCCACCAATTCGCCTACCCCGCCGCAAGGCTACGACTTGCTTCGAACGAAATAAGGTCACGGCGCGGTTTTGAAATCGGCGGTCTGACCATCGGGGCAACATCACCGTCGGTATCGATCTGACACGTCGTCTGAACCAAAACGCGGCTCGGTCTGACCCGCCGCTGGTCACAAACCGATGGTGTTCACCCGGCAAACCGAAGGTGGCGCGGTATGGCTGAACGCGAAGAAAACCTCGCCGTATCAGTTCTACCAATTCTGGCTGAAAGCTGCCACGCCGATGTATACCCTGAAATACTCACCTTCCTGTCTATCGAAAAAATCGACGCCATCGAAGCGCGAAAGACCGCTTCAGCGGCACTAAGTCTGAAGCGCAACGCATCTCGCCGAAGAAATGACCCACTGATTCACGGCGCAGTTGCCCTGCAAGCTGCGCAGCGTATCTGGAAAGCCTGTTTGCTGAAGACCAGCAGCCTGACTGAAAGCGACTTCGAACAGCTCGCCCGACGGTCTGCTGCCCGCATTTGAAGTTTCGATGACCCTCACGTCGTTGAAGCTAGCGTCAAAACCGTCGCACTTCCAACAGCAGCGCGCGGTTTTGTGAACAGCAAAGCGGTATTGCTCAACGGACAAGCCGCGAATCGAACAACCTGAACCATTTGCCGAATGCCTGATGCCTACTTGCTGACCGACGCGCACAAACGCTTCGGCAAATACACCATCGTACGGCGCGGCAAACGCGTTCACGCGCTCTGATTTGGAACAGTACGACAAAGGTCTGAAACTGTCAGACGACCTGTTTTGCTTAGATTTGATTTGTCAAACCCGACATTAAAAATTCAGATTTCGTTACTTCAACCCGATAATCTATAAACTAACCACCGCGTGCGCTAGAGGTACCACCATACACGCAATCAGCCACGATACAGGTTATGTAAGTGACATATCAGGTTAGCTGAAGACTATAGTGGATTAACTTTAGATCGTGACATGACGAAGCCGCAGACAGTACAGAGGCCGGCAAGGCGAGGTAACTCTGCACTGATTTAAAGTTAATCCACTATACAAACTACCCAACCCATAGCGTGAACTTGCCTGCGAATCACCCCAAAATTTCAGACAGCCTTCTTTATTTCGTTATTATCGTGGCAAAGCCCACGATACAATCTATATCATCAAATAAAAGGCCGTCTGAAAACGCCAGACGACCTCACTAAAAAAATATCTTTATAGACAAAAGTCCACACTCATATTGTGACCATAATTCAATCACACACCACACTTAACGGTGACGGATAGATAAAGCGCAGAAATTCCTTGGCTCGTGAGGGCGAACATTTCCAACCGCGTATTTTCCTTGCTGTTGCCCGCATAGTCTTTACTGGTGGCATGCAAACAGTTAAACCACATCGATGAGATCATTTCAACTTTATTATTTTTACCCACTCGAATATCGCATTGTAGCAATAATTTTACTCGTTTTCGTCTCAATCTCAACATTAAAGGTCAGATGAGTTGAACCTCATGTACCACGAAGCTGAAAACCGTTATTGGCAGAAGGCGCGTCAATAAACTCCCGACGCAGAGCTGGTAACGGCTGGCGCTGCGTCATCATCAGCAACAAACCCCTCGCTGATCTTTGGCTCGAATGGTATCAACGCCACGATAAACCGGTAGGCGATGGCGGCGACGAGTGCCGATAATAGCGACAACAACCATAAGTTCGATTAATGCATAAAACCTCGTGTTGAAAGACGGTTTCATTTTCGTTTCCTAACGTGTGTGTGTAGTTGATATTTTCGATGGCGCTTTAAAATAAAAGTCTAGCGACACTCGTGGGACGGATTTTGAATACAATGTACCAAAATGCTGAATTGTGAACATCGGCCTTTCTGTCGAATACGATCCAGCCACCGATCACAAACCCCTTTCAGCCCGCGCGAGGTTTGCGTCTGCCGTAATCAGCGGCAAGACGCGAGGCAGGTATTTAGTCTCACGACCACCATTGGTGGGAGCAGTCACATTTGTGCCTTTTGATACCTTCACCGTTAATCAAAGATTTACGGTTAAAATATTCAGCTTTCATTGGCGTTGATAAGTCAGCATCTGCGTGAGGAGTAAACCGAGCTTTATTATTGCAACTGGCTGATGTCTTTAGCCACAACTTTACAGTACACGTATGCTGTTAGCTGCTACCAGATTGCACCTGCTGACTATGAGCAGCGCGGAGTGGTCTGACCAGCTGTTGCGGCTGCAAGTCTCTCACAGCCAAAACCATCTGCTTTAGCATTCTCAGCAAAACCGGTCGATAGCTTTCGGTAGTGCGGTACGGCATTGGGAGACGCCACATCAACTTCGAGATGCTTTGGCGCGCGCAGTGTAGTTCTTAGTGCGCCGGCAGGGCGCAGCGCCAAAATACCGATAATTGCTGGCGACGATCATCAATTCCGTCGAGCGAAACCTGGATTGCTGCATTTAATAAACTCCAGTTTAAAATATTGTGAATATGTTTGTTGTAAAAACACTGTAATGTGTCGGCTCATGCTTGTTTTGATGCGGAGAAACCATCAAGCAGAAGGAACATATAGCTTCCCGGCTCAGTTCCTCTGTTACTTGTGTTCCTCGCCGGACGATGCCATCAAGCAGGGATGTGCGCTTAAGTCGATAGATTTTTGTGAAATATATATGTAATTTTATGTTTTAATAGGTTTAAATCGTGCGAAAGGGTCCGGGCAGGTTGGGCTTTTTATGACGTGGTGAATTTTTGAGGGATATGACGTGTTTTGTCATTTTCGAGAGGGAAAACGTTTTGGCGTCATATGACGTATTTTCGTCTCTTGCAAACCTATTTCAATAATATTGAAAATAAACTGTTGATAAACGGTATAGTTCTTAGATAAACGGTATTTTGAAGTTTTATATATATGTACGATGATTTTATGTTGATTTTATGCCACAAATTTGATAAGCGGATTTTAATTCAGACAAACGGTCATACTCAAAAGGTAATTATGGATGTTAGTTTGGTTTTTGAACGTTTTGTCTAACCAAAGCCGTCGTCGAGTAACATGACGGCTTCCGCCGGTAAAACACAACCGCATGGAGACCATTATCTCGCAAACCGCATCCGTGGGCAAAGTCCATACTGCGGTAACTCGCTGATCTTAGAAAATCAGGAGGTCTGGATTCCCGCCTGCGCGCACCATCGTCCGGAATAAATCCCCATTAAACATCAACTACCCAACGCATATCCACTCAACATCAAACTCAACCGTCCCTGCTTGTACCCTGATCTATCCACTCCGCCTTTTCTTCTCCTTATATATCAGCATAGTGGCTTGCATACATCGTCTTCTCCCACGTTCAAAACAAACCGCCCGCAATCCGGTGCGCACAGCAAATGCAGGCTGTCGTTGGAATGGTGGTGATTGTCGTGCTGTAGTTTGCAATTTAATAACAGATACGCCATCATCGCGCTCATGCAGTTGCGAAGTTGTTGACGGCGTGGCACTCGCGTCCCAGCGTTTGAGCTTCAAATGTTGTTTGAGCCATTTTGAACAGCAGTTCTATCTGCCACAGCGTCGTTTGTAGTTTTTCGGCAATCTCTTGGGCAGAAGCAGGCCAGGTTGTTGCTGACTAAGACCAGTGCTTCTGTGCCTTCGCGTCCAGTCATTGTAATGCGGCATAGGGTTTTGTTGTGGTAATGGTTGCGGGCGGGTGCTGTTGCTTTGTGGTCTGAAACGGATGTATTCGTCTGTCAGGATAGAGGTGTTTTTGTTGTCGTTATGACTGTTTTCGTGGGCATTTTGGGTTTCTGACGAAAACTGTCTCTATCACTTCAACAGCCGCATTGGCTCAAGACGGGTAACTGAAAGTAGGCAGCCTGGTCTGAATTGCGCACTTGCCCACCAGTTGTAGTCGCAGTAGCTGCTGTCGTATACATGGGTTAGCGCTCTTTTCAGGCTGCACGATGGCGTTGGTCGATGTCGTTGACGCTGGCTTCGGTGATGCTTTTGGACGGTGGGGCAGCCGTTGGCGTGGTTCATCAGGACATGGACTTTGTACGCACGCGTCTCGTTACTGCTAACCATTGGTCGCGCCGCGTCCTTTAAGGATGATGGGGTGGAATCCTAGCAGGCAGAGTAAATCGGCGGCATCTTTGTGTGCGTTTGCGTGAGGTCTGGCCGCATGTGCATCAGCTCGCAGAGCATATCGGTAAGCGGGCGGGTATCGCGTTTGGCGAGGAGCTTCAGACGGTGGAGCGGCGGATGCGACAGAGGACATTGAGGTGGTAGTGGTGGTGGCTGTGGGCGTTGAAGGACTGTTCTGGGGTTCTCAAACTGTTGTTGCAGTGGGTAAGGTGGGCGTGCCACCATGAGAGATGTAAGCATAGCGTTGAAGCCTTTTGCTGCATTTGTCGACTTTGGTGTTGTTGGATCGTGTGGAAGCGTCCGTGCATGATGGGCTTGATGATTTTGTTGGAAGCGGCTTTATGCTGCACATGGTTTGCAGTCCTGATGTTTTTGAGTTGACGCTCTGGGTTTTACCCGTGAAAACGATTGAGCTGCCAAACCTTTTGTTCGGAGTGAAATTTTTATTCCGGACAGTAGTGCGCCCTGCGCGGAATGACGGCTCGGTTGGCGGGTATCGCGGGAACTGTTTTCAGACGACTTGCGGGTATCTGCAATCCCGGCTGACCGTAGCGTGAGGCTGCCCGCGAGAATATATAAGAGACCCGCCGCAACTGATATTTCTGCAGAACCATATCGGCGGGCAAAGCCCACGCCACGGTAATCGCTGAATATTTCCGGCCAGCTGGTGGTCTGGATTCACGCCTGCGCGTGGAATGACGGCGCGATGGGTCAAAATGCGCGGATTGTCAGACGACCTCACGCCCAATACCCTTCCTGCTGGTGCCGCCACCTTGCCAGATGCGCTTCGACGATTTCAGCTGTTCAATCAGCATCGGGCGATTTCGCGTGCCTGTTCCAAGAGGTGCAGGTCTTCTTCGAGGTTGGCGAAACGCAGCATGGGACGCCGCTTTGGCGCGCCGAGAAATTCGCCGGGCCGCGGATGTTGAGGTCTTGGCGGGCGATTTCGAAAGCCGTCGGTGTGTTCGTAGATGACTTTCAGCCGCGCTTTGTGAGTTCGCCTCGCGGTTCGGCAAACAGGAGGACGCACACGCTTTTCCGCCGCGCCGCGCCCTACCCGCCCGCGTAATTGAGTAGCTGCGCCAAGCCCATGCGCTCTCGGCGTTCGATCACCATCAGGGCGGCATTAGGGCACATCTACGCCGACTTCGATGACGGTGGTGGCGACCAAGACGTTCAGACGGCCTGCGGAAAACCTCGCCATGACTTCGGCTTTTTCAGCGGCCTTTCATGCGCCCGTGTACCGCCGATGTTGAGTTCGGGCAAGGCCGCCTCGAAGCTGCTCGAGGTTTCGGTGGCGGGTTTGCAGTTGCAGGGTTTCGCTTTCTTCAATCAGCGGCAGACCCAGTATGCCTGCTGCCCTTTGCGGCAGATGTTGAGGACGAAGCCTTCGACTTCGGCGCGGCGGACGCTGTTGACGAGGCGGGTTTTCAATCGCGCGCGCCCGGGCGGCAGTTCGTCGATGACGACACGTCCAAGTCGGCGAAAAAAACTCATGGCGAGCGTGCGCGGATGGGCGTGGCGGACATCATCATTGGTGGACGTCGCGCCCTTTGTTTCTTGAGGGCGAGGCGTTGGGCGACGCCGAAGCGGTGTTGTTCGTCCACAATCACCAAGCCCAGATTTTGAACCTCGACGTCGTCTCGAAAACAGGGGCGTGCGTGCCGACGGCGATTTTTGACGGATGCCAGTCGGCGAGTTTGGCTTTGGCTTCGTCTTTGGCTGCGCTGGCTGCCGGAGAGCCAGACGACTTCGGAGTCCTAAAGGTTCGAGCCATTGTTTGAACTTGATGAAATGCTGTTCGGCAAGGATTTCGGTCGGCGCTATCACGGCTACCTGCGCGCCGGATTCGATGGCGGTCAGCGCGACAAGGCGGCAACGATGGTTTTTGCTGCTGCCGACATCGCCTGCAGCAGGCGGTATGGGTGGGTTTGCTCGCCATCGCGGCGGATTTCGGACACGACCCTTTCTTGCGCATCGGTCAGGGCAACGCAGCGGCGTGGCGCAGGGCTTCAGTCAGCGTGCCGTCGCCGCCCAATCGCCGCCGCCGTGCCGCTCGACACGCTTCTGCCGCGCCAGCGCATGGAAAGCTGTTGCGCCAAAAGTTCGTCGACTTGAGCTGCTGCCATGCAGGCAGCGCGCCGTCGGAAAAAGCTGATGGATGGTGAAACTCGGCGGCGGCGAATGCAAAAGGCGCAGGCTTTTCGGCGAGGTGTGGCAGTTTGCAGACGACCCAATAAGGCATCGGGCAGCGTGTCGTGCAGCGGCGTAACGTCCAACGCCGTCTGAATGATGCGGCGCAAAGTGGGCTGATTTCAAGCCGTTTACGGTCGGATAGACGGGCGTGAGGCTTTCCCGCCAAACCGCTGCTCTCGGCATCGCGGATTTTGGGATGAATCATCTCGTCGCCGTAAAACCCGTGTTTGATTTCGCCCACGGCGCGGATAGTCTTGCCGACCGCCATCTGCTTCTGATGGCTGGCGTAAAAAGTGGATGAAGCGCAGAAAAAGGACGCTGCCGGAACTCGTCGGCGATTTGGATCAATCAGCTGCTTTGCGCGGTTTGAACGTTACTTCCTGATGGATGACCTCGCCTCAACCTGACACGGCACGCCGATCGGCGCATCCCTGATCGGCATGATGTGCGTCTCGTCCTCGTAACGCAGCGGCGATGCAAACCAAATCCCTATGCGGTGTGGAGGTTGAGTTTGTCGAGCTTTTTGGCGGAAACGTCGGTAATTTTGAGCTGTTTCTGGTTTCGGGCGTCATCATGGCTTTGTCCTTTAATGGCGCGTATTTTAGCTGAAAATGGTAGAAGGGGTCGTCTGAAAGGACGTTCAGAAAATGTCGAAGGGGTCGTCTGTAAAGCGATCGTTCAGACGACCTGGAGGCGTCGCACAGGTAGAGTTTGATAATTTGCCCATGCCGTCATTCCCACGCGCGGAGGAATCTCGGATTTCGGAGCTTCAGGAAAGATTTACAAAGCTGCGCGATTTCAAATTTCCTGGATTCCCGCCTCGCGCGCAGCGACGGCATAAGGTTTCTGTAAATCACCATAAACCCGTCAGATTCTAAGAATCCGTCCACCCTGCTGCTTTCAGACGACTTTGATAAAAAGCAAAATCGGATAAACCGTTGCTTTTGTCGATCTGCAAATCCATGCAAACTGCCCAACACGATGCGCAACACGCGGCGCAGAGGTTCGGCTGCGCCCCACAAGAGCTGGTCGCCGACGTGAACGCGCTGATGTATTCGCCGCCCATGCCCAGTTTGCGGATGCGTCCGACAGGGACGGACAGCGTGCCGGTAACTTTGGCAGGGCGTCAGCTCGTGGATGCTGGCTTCTTTTTCGTTGGGATGACTTTCGCAGTCGTTTCGCGCCTGCCAAAATCGCTTCGATTTCAGAAACAGGCAGGTCTTTTTTTCAGCTTCAGGGTGATGGCTTGGCTGTGGCAGCGCATAGAACCGATGCGCACGCACAAGCCGTCGATTACGGTCGGATTGTCGCTGCGGCCGAGGATTTTGTTGGTTTCCACGCCGCCCTTCCATTCTTCTTTGGACTGGCCATTACCCAAATCCACGTCAATCCACGGAATCAGGCTGCCGGCGAGCGGTACGCCGAGTTGGCTTTCGGATAGTCTTCGCTGCGCGGAAATCGGACACTTTGCGGTCGATGTCGAGAATCGCGCTGGAAGGATCGGCAAGCTCGTCCGCCACTTTGGGCGTGAATCCGCCCATGCCGCTGATGAGTTCGCGCATGTTTTTCGCACCTGCGCCGGATGCGGCTGGTAGGTCATGCTGGTTGCCCATTCGACCAAATCGTTTTGGAACAGGCCGCCCAAAGCCATCAGCATCAGGGAGACGGTGCAGTTGCCGCCGATGTAGTTTTTCACGCCGTTTTTGAGGCCGTTGTCGATGACGTTTGCGGTTGACGGGGTCGAGGACGATAATCGCGTCGTCTTTTCATGCGCAGGGATGACGCCGCGTCAATCCAGTAGCCGTTCCAGCCGCTGTCGCGCAGGGGTTTGGAACACGGATTTGGTGTAATCGCCGCCTTGGCAGGTCACGATGATGTCCATTTTCGCCAGCTCGGCAACGTCGTTCGCGTCCAACAATGTTTTCGCCGCCTGACCGAAATCAGGGTGCGCGCCGCCGACGTTGGATGTGGTGAAGAAGAACGCTTCGGGAATGTGGGCGAAGTCGTTTTTCTTCTTTCATACGCTGCATCAAAACCGAACCGACCATGCCGCGCCAGCCGACGAAACCTACTTTCATGTTGAGCTCCTTAGGGAAATTGTTAACAAATTTCTGAATAGGGGAAAGGAAGAGTTTTTCAAACCTGTTTGAGGTAAATGTAAAAGTTTTACAGCATCTCTAGAGAAATAAAAGGTCGTCTGAGACACACTTTCAGACGACGCTCCTGTCAAACTCAATAAAAATTCCCTTTACCTCATCACGGCTCCGCCATTTCCAACGCCTGCCTTGATGTCTACTGCGGCAACGACGCGCGATACGCCTTTTTCCCGCATGGTTACGCTACGGCTGCTCTGCCATTTCCATGGTCAGGCGGTTGTGGAGATGTAGAGAACTGGGTTTTGCGCCGACATTTCTTTAACCAGGTTGCAGAAACGCGAGGTGTTGGCGTCGTCCAGCGGGGCGTCGACTTCGTCCAGAAGGCGAAGGGTGCAGGGTTGAGGGCTGAACAGGGGCGAACACGAGGCTCATGGCGGTGAGGCTTTTTCGCCGCCGGAGAGGAGGTGGATAGTGCTGTTTTCTTGCCGGGCAGCGCGCCATGATGGACACGCCGGCGGTCGGAGGTCGTCGCCTATCATTTTGAGGGTGGCTTCGCCGCCGCCGGGCAGGGTCGGGAGAAAGTTTGGACTTTACCGTTGACGGCGTCGAAGGTTTCTTTGAAACGCTCTTTGGTTTTTGTCGTCGATTTGGGCGATGGCTTCTTCCAGGTGCCTAGGCCTGCACGTCTTCGCTCTGGCTGCGGTAGTAGCCATCACGTTCGCCGCTTCTTCGAGTTCTTGCAGAGCTGGCGAGGTTGACGGCGCCGAGGCTTCGATTTGCTGGGTGAGGCTGCCGATGCTGCTGTTCAATACTTTCGGCGATTCTTTTCGCCAACGCTTCGAGCGCGTCCAAATCGGCGGCGCGTTCGGTCGAGGTTTTGATGGTAGCGTTTGGCGTTAATCAGAGCTTCCTGCTGCTGCAACAGGGCGGTTTGGGTGGCGGCCTGAAGCTGCGGCAGCTGGGTTTTGCGGGGTTTTGTACGCGGGCGTGTCGCTCCTGCCCTGCTCCTGAATCTGCGCGAGTTTCTCCTGCACGGCGATGTATTCTTCGTCCAGCGTGTGCACGGCTTCGGTCAGCTCGTCGAGCTTGGTGTGCTGCTCGTCGTTTTGGAACTCGGTTTCATAGGCAAGGGCAAGCTCTTGCTGGCGTTCCTGCCAGTCCAGGGTTTGCTGTTCGAGCCGGGCGATTTGCTGTTGGTAGTTTTGTTTTTGCTGGTTGAGCTTGTGGACGGCGACTTCCGCCAGCCCGTATTGGCGGTTGGCTTCCAACAAGGGCAAGCTGCGCCTGTTTCAGACGGCCTTGCTGTTCTTGGCGCTGTGCGCGGTGGTTTGCTGTTGGTGTTCGAGTTCGGCGGCGGCTTCCTGCAAAGTAACGATGTCGTCTGAAAGCCCGTCGGACGTGTGTTGCAACACGGTCTGCTCTTCTGCCAACTGCGCCAGTTCGCGCTCGATGTGTTCGCGGCGGATTTGCCCTTGGTTGATGCGCGCCAGAAGTTCGGCGGCGCGTTGCTGCGCTTGGCTGTATTGGCGCGTGTGCCTGTTGCTGCTGCATCGGGTTTTTGTGCTGCGCTTTCAGACGAGCGCACGGCAGCTCCGCCTGTTTGAACGCGGCTTCGGCGGCGGAGAGTTCAGGGGCGAGGTTTTTCAGTTCGGACGCGATGCCGTCGAGGCGGGCTTTTGGGCAATCAGGCTTTCCTGCGCGGGTTTTGGCGCAGAGCAGGACGCTGACTTTATCGACCTGATGGCCTTCGGGCGTGAGCCAGATTTGGTGTGCGCCCGTCGCTGATGCGCGAGGGCGTAGCTCAAATCAGGTGCGCACAATGCGCCGTCGAGCCGGTGGTGCAATGCCGTCTGAAACGGCGGCTGCGCTTGGTTGGTTCAGCAATGCCTGGACGGGCAGGGATTTTTGATGCCGCCCGGAGAGGTCGTCTGAAAGCCATGCCGCCTGTCCCTGCGGCAAAGGCGCGGGCGGAACGAAGCCGTGCGGCACGGCGCGGGCGTGCAGGCGTTCGGCAGGATGACGGACAGGCGTGCTGCCACTCGGCGGGCGCGGTGATGTGTTACCACGGTTGCGGCGCGGCGGCGTGGTCGGTTGCCTGCCAGAAGTCGGCGGCTTCCTGCTGTTGCGACAGGATTTGCGACAACGCCTGCTGCTGCGCCTGCAAGTGATGTGTTGCTGCTTCAGGCTTTGGAAGCGGTTTGAGGCCGTCTGAAACGCCTCGCGGGCGGCGTGTAGAGGCTCTTCGGCGGCAATGATTTGTTCTTCGTAATGCTCTTGCTGGCTTTGCAACAAGGCGGCGGCTTCCTGCGCGGCGGCGGTTTTCCGGCTTCGTCGGGCAGGTTCAGGGCTTGGTTTTCCTGTTTCAGACGACCTTTGCGCTCTTCGTGCTTGGCAACGCGTTTTGTTCGGCATGGGCAAGCTGCTGCTGCTTCAACGCCAGTTCGCGGCGGATGCGGTTTGCCTCGTCCTGCTGGGTTTTGGAAGGCAGCGTTGAGCGTGGCGAGCTTCTTCAATTCAGGGCAGACGCTCTTCGTGTTCGGCAACCTGCATCGCCCATCCGCCAGCTCGGTTTTGCTTTTTCTTCGGCCTGCAACTCGTTTTTCTTCAAGCTGCACGGATTTGCTGCTGCTCCTGATGGATGCGCTGCATCTGCGCCTGCGCCGCCTGCTTGTCGCGTTCGATGCGTTGGTGCAGGTTTTGCTGATGGCGGTTGTTCTTCCAAACGGGCAATCTGCTCGCGCAACACGCCGCGTTTGTTGCTCAATTCGTGCACCGCCTGTTGCTGCGACTGTTCGGCGGTCTGCAAAGGCGTGTACTTCGTCGTTTAACGCCTGAACCTGCGCGGCGGTTTCGTCCTGCTGCGCCTGCAAAGACTGATGCTGCGCGGTTGCCTTATCGGCGGCGGCAAGCGATTGCTGCCATTGGGCGTAATCGAGGCAAATCCTGTTGCTGGTTCAACTGCGCGGTCGAGGGATTTGTAGCGTTCGGCGGTTTCCGCCTGTTTCTCCAGCTTTTTCACCTGACGCGCCAACTCGTTCTGCCGATCGCTCAAACGCTGCAAATGCTCGCGCGTGTCTTTCAGACGGCCTTCCGTCTCCTTGCGGCGTTCCTATATTTGGACACGCCCGCGCCTCCTCGATATGGCGCGCAACTCCTCCGGCCGCGCTTCGATGATGCGCGAAAATCATCCCCTGCTCGATAACGGCATAACCGCGTGCGCCACGCCCGTCCCCAGAAACAAATCGGTAATGTCGCGGCGGCGTGCGGTCTGATTGTTGATGAAATACGTCGATTCGCCCTGACGCGTCAGCTGCCGCTTGATGCTCGCCCTCGGCATACTGCCCCACGCCCCCTGCAAACTGTGGTCGCTGTTGTCAAACACCAGCTCCACCGAAGCCCTCGGCGCAGGACGGCGCGTCGCCGCACCGTTAAAATCACGTCCTGCATACTCTCGCCGCGAAGCTGCTTAGCCGAAGCCTCGCCCAACACCCAGCGCACCGCGTCAATCACATTCGACTTGCCGCAGCCGTTCGGCCCAGATAACCGCAACAAGCTGCCCCGGAACATGAATCGTGGTCGGGTCGGTAAAAGATTTGAAAGCCGGAGAGTTTGATGTGGGTCAGGCGCATGGGATAAGGACGAGGGAGATAAAGTGGGATTTTATACTAAAACATCTGACAAAAGGTCGTCTGAAACCCTGTTTCGAGGTTTCAGACGACCTTCTTCAGACCTTCTTAACGGCGCGGCTTATTCCTTTGCCGATGCCTTTATCCAGCCCCTTGCGTCAGACCGTTGATGTCGCCGCCGTTCAGGCCCAATTCTTTCAAGAGGCCGTCAACCAGCGGGGCTTGGCTGCGGTAGCGCAGTGCGCTGTTGACCATTTGGTCGGCGAGGCTGGCTTGTGTGGTCTGACCGTCCGACACGCTTTCGGAGCCGTTGGCAGTGCCGCTGAATCCGCCCAAGCCGTTGACTTGCAGAATCTTGATGTCGTCGATGTTTTCCATCGGGACGCACGGATTCGCGGATGATGTCGGGCAGGTGTTTCAACAGGGCGAGGCGCACTTGCATTTCGACTGCTCGACGCTCAGGACGTTGGCGGCTTCGTTCACGGCGCGGTACCTTCGGCATCGACTTTGTATTGCTGCTCTTGCGCTTGTGCCAGCAGGACTTTGGCATCAGCTTCACGCTTTGGCTTGCAGGCGTTGTTTCTCGGCTTCGGCTCGGCGGCGATGCGCACGGCTTCGGCGCGGTCTTGAGCAGCCTGTTTCTCGGCTTCGGCGGCGACGGTGAGCGAAATCGCGTCTTTTGCGCGGCTTCTTCGGCGGCAATCAGTTCGACGGCTTTAGCACGCTCGGCGCGTTCGGTTTCGCGTACGGTAATCACGCTCTTCTTCACGAACGGCGGCGGCGCGGGCTTTGTCGGCCTCGGCTTTGGCTTCGATTCGGCACGCGATTTCTCGCGCAACGGCGATGGCGCGGTCTTGTTCAGCAAGCTCGATGGCTTTTGCGGCGCTCAACCTCCGCCTGCTCGACGGCTTGGGCTTTGCGGATGTCTTCGTTTTTAATGTCGCGTTCGGCGGCGATGCGTTTCAAATCCACTTCGCGCTCGGCGGCGATTTTTGGCTTCTTCCGCTTCGCGTTTTTCTAGCTTCCTGCTCGGCGATGCTGGCTTCCTGTTCGGCGCGGCGCACGGCGATTTCGCGTTCTTGTTCGAGTTTGGCGTATTCTTCTTCGCGCGAGATTTTCAGGCGTTGCTGCTCGGCTTCGAGGTTTTTGGTTTTAATCGCCAAATCGGTGTCTTGTTCGATTTCGTTGCGTTTTTTTGCGGCGGCCTTCGATGGTTTCGGTCGTTTGGTCAGACCTTCCGCGTCAAAGGCGTTTTTGCGGGTTGAAAAACTCAAAGCTGGTCTGGTCGAGGCCGGTCAGGGAAACGGTTTTCGAGTTCGAGGCCGTTTTTAAACAAATCTTCGCTCACGACTTGCTGCACTTTCTGAACGAAATCAACACGTTTTCGTGCAGCTCTTCCATCGCCATTTCGGCGGCGACGGCGCGCAGGGCATCGACGAATTTCACCTTCGACGAGGTCTTTCAATTCGTCGGGCGACATGGTTTCATACCCAGCGTTTGCGCGGCGGTGGCGATGCTTTCCGCGCTGGGTTTGACGCGGACGTAAAACTCCGCCATCACATCGACGCGCATCCGGTCGCGGGTAATCAACGCCTGCTGCCGCGCGGCGCACTTCGAGGCGCAATGTGTTCATGCGTTGACGGGGATGATTTCGTAGCACGGGCAGCACCATCGCGCCGCCGTTCATGATGACTTTTTCGCCGCCGAAACCGGTACGAACGAAGGAGACTTCTTTGCTGGCGCGGCGGTACAAGCGGGTGAGGATGAGGTCGAGTACGAACAGCGCGACGAGTATGACGCCGGCGATGATGCCGATGGAAACTAAGTTCATGAGTTTTCCTTTCTTGTTGTCGATATACCCTTGAGGGGCGTGGGTTCAGACGGGTTTTTTAGGGTTTGGGGTCGTCTGAAAGGTTAAAAATTTTGGTTTTTAAAGGTAGGTCAGATTATTGAATCCGGCCTACCAAGCTTAAAAATAACGACCATAACGGTGTTTTTGTTAGTTTTATAAAATTTTTAGCGAGCAAATTCGCAGCAGGACTTATAAAGTTGTGATTCTTTTATTCATCCTCATCATGTAAGAAGGCGTCTTCTTCCTCTATATAATTCTTTGTATCTTCCTGAGAAGCAATTATGTTATCCAGAAAAATTTAAACTAACCTCGTCGTCCTCACTATCAAGGAATAAATGAATTTTCACCACCCAGATTTATAATGCTTCTTAGTACTTTTCTGAATTCTCTTAGCTTTTCCAGATCTAAATATAAGGTTTCAAGAACCTTTTCTTTATTTTTAAGTCTTCTTTGAATTTCAATAATCGGTTCTTGATTAAAAAGCTCGTATAACTTTCAAAATCTTAATTTCATTTTTATTAGTTGAAACTTTCACAAAAAATTTTGTGTATCATTCTTTTCCTTTTCGAAATCAAAAATCTTCAATAGGGTTTTCATTCGTTTCCTAAGCTTTTCTTCCAGTTTCCACCGATTTGCTAAGTGAGCAAACCGTAGCGTGAGCTTTGCCCGCGATCTACTGTCGTTTGAATCAGACGATAATCCGAGATGTTTGCTTCGTGGGCGAAGCCCACTCCCACGGTCTACTCGAGGGGCGTCGGTTCAGACGGTTTTTAGGGTTTGGGTCGTCTGAAAGGTTGGGAAATTCTTGGTTTTTCGGATTAGGTTTCGGACTCTTTTTGTTTCAGACTTATTTGCTGTTGATGTTTCACCTCCGATTCCTGGAGCGTTTCAGCTTGCAGTTTCATAAATTTTCCGCAAAACTCAAATTTGACGAATCAGACAAATAGATAAATGATAACCCTATAAAAGGAAATGATATAATTGCTAAAAATATGAAAAGAATAATAAGGGTTTTTAAAATCAACTGGGTAGGCACCCATAAAATAACTGCTATTATTGCAAAAATAAAAATATCTAATATAATTCCATATATAATTTTAATCTTCTCTTTCTATCATTGAATTTTTCTTTAAAACATACTTTCCCAACTATTTGCAGAATATTCCAAGTATTTCAATCCCTAAAGTGTAATACCTTAAAGCTCGATTGGAGACTTCATCCCTAAGCAATACAGTAACTCCTCAGAATCCAATTTATTCGTACCGAAACTGCACCGTATCCTTTTTCAATTAAATAAGCATGAGGCTTTTTATCTTGGTGTTCTGCTTGCTCAATCAAATAGAGTTAATTCTTTTTGCCTGCCTATATTCAACTCGACTTTTGAAAGTCTTTTCCAAACCATTAAATTTTGCATTAAATGTATGCAATCCAAACATACCTGATTACCGCCACAATTACAGCTGACATATTGAACCAGTTATCCATCAATCCATCCAAGCATTTCTTATTACTCCTCCTTAAAAATAATAAATTGCTAAAAATTTAATTCTCTAAAACAAAGAGACAAACATATCATCGTCATTCCCGAACAGGAGGGAATCCCAAAACCTAAACGCTTCAGTTACTTCCAAATCTTCCTGAAATTCTGAGAACCAGTTCCCGCCTACGTGGGAATGACGACAGTCAATATCCATATTTTTCCGCAACACCGAAAAATCGGTAACTTCGGACGACTTCAATCCACTAGCTCCACTCGGATTCAAAAATCGCCTTAAACGTATTTCCCTCCAGCGACACCAGCAACACCGCGTCGCCCTGTTTTCAACACTTCGTCGGAATCCGGTTCTGCCATCAGCCAATGCTGTTGACCGTACACATCGCTTCGCCCGCACCTGCGCCGCGCTGCCTGCCGCGCTTCGCCCAGCACCACTGTGCCGATGCGTCCGATCAGGCTTTCCTGCGAAACGGCGGTGGTTTCGTCTTTGGGCATGATTTTTGTACAGTCCGCCCGCCGTCGGCATCCCAGCGGCAGCGAAAGGAACCACACGGCGACTGCCGCCAGCCATCCGTTCAGATAGCTGCCGAACACGGCGGCAAAGGTCGTCTGAAACAGGTAGCCCGTCGGTCCGTACACGGCAAGGAACACCACCATCAGCATCAACACCGGCACGCGACCGACGACACAGCCAGCTCAGAAACCCGTACGAACACCCCGCGTCTGCTGCGTCAGCCCGACTTCGGCGTGCGCGGTTTCAGTCAGGCTGTCGGGCAGCAGTTGTCAGCCAGTCGCTGATGCCGCCCGCCAGCATGGAGATGACTTCCAACACGCCGAGTAAAACCATCAGCGCGATGGCGATGCCGAAGATTTCCGTTTCGGGGCGTTGATTAAATTCACATATTCCGTTCCTTGTTCTGTCAACTTTCAGACGACCCCAAATAGACTGCTTGCGAAAATTTGCATGTTTGATTGCCGTCATTCCCGCGCAGGCGGGAAAGTCAGGATTGCGATTACGGCAATCTTCAATAATCACTTCTGAAGAATCGAGGTCTGGATTCCACCTGCGCGGGAATGACGGCATGTAGGTTGCCTATTTGAATTTGACCCTATCCGTGCATTTCAAACAGACATTCGGTTTTCAGACGGCCTCTCCGCTCTCAATCTCAGCGCGGCATTTAATCGGAAAGTTGACCGAATTGGCGATGAAACGCAGGCGGTGCGCTTCGTGATGCAGTTCACAAAAGCCTTGGCGCGGTCGCTTCCTGCGGCGATGGTAACGCGGCTTCAACACGGCGGAGACGAAACGCGCGTTCCCATTCCCGCCTTCGTCCATGCGCTTCGGCGTGGTCGGTGTAGGCGGTAACGCGAGATGCCCGCATCGGCACACAGGTGCAGGTACCATAGTTTGTGGCAGGCAGAAACGGCGGCCAGCAGCATTTCTTCCGGGTTCCAGCGGCACGCATCGCCGCGGAATGCCGGGTCGGCGGAACCGTGCAGGTCGGGCTTGCCCTCGGCGGAAACGGTAAAGTTGCGCAAATAAGCGGTGGGACGAAGTGCCTTCGCCAAGATTGCCCATCCATGTTGTAGTGGTGCGGTAGGTGTGTTTTTGCTCGTTCAAAAGCTCCTTTCGATAATTTGCCGTTCGCGGCAATAAAGATGGTATCTGCCTTGAAACGCCGACTCTAGCCGAGCCAGATATAGGCCGATACGCCTGCCGTTATGCTGATGCCCAGCCACAGCAGGATTTTGGTTTCCGCCCATACGTCCTCCCAATATTTCCCCGTAGCGCGCTGATGATTTCGGGGGTGAGAACAGAATTTTACGCATTCGACAAATTCGTCCCCAATCCTCAAACAGCAGGATATAGCACTGCGGCGGTTATCAAAGGCAATCAAAACAGCAAAAATCATGGGATTATCCTATCCGTTTTCAGACGGCCTGTGCGTACCGTAAAGAAAGGTCGTCTGAGACTGCTCTAACTTTTCCCTAAGTCCTGCGTGTTTAAATGTCTATACCGACAACAGACGCAAAGGGAACGAAATGAAATATCCGCAGTCGCAATATATAGAACCGTTCAAACCGCTTTTGAAAAAACTGCTGCTTCCTGCCGCCGTCATTTGCGCCATTTTTCTTGCAGCAGAAGGTTTCGACCTTTACGAAGACTACGCCCAATACCGTATGGAAACTGACCCGTCGTTTGCCCGACACCACAACCGCGCCGTGTCCATCCTGCAAGGCAGAGGCTACGGTGCACGATTCCGACACCGACCTGCATTGGGCGAGACCCGTTTTGGAGTTTGAGGCCTACAAAAGGCAGCTGAATACAAAATCGTGATGACTTATCCCGATTTGAACATTATCGAAGAACGCGTTGATTTATAACCGCGCCCGAACATTCTTTACTTACCCCACGTCCCGAAAGGATACGACATGAAAAAACTATTACCGGCATTACTCCTGAGTAGTATCGCACTGGCTGCCTGCGCCGCCCCTTACCCCGATGATTATTACGACGACTATTATGACCGCTATGAGCGCGATTACGATCGTTATGACGACTACCGTTACCGCGACGGCAGAGTATTATGACGATGACTACATCGAACACCAAAGTACAGCGATCCGTCTTTTCGAACAAAAACGCGCGCAAGTCATGCGAATACTCGAACGACGCGGCTACCGCGTCCATGAAATCGAAGCCGACGACCGCCGCGGCCGCCGCCACTGAAAAGCCGAAGCCTTCAGAAACGGACGCGAATACGACATCGTCTTCTCATGGCCGGATTGCGGATTATCAGCGAACGCATCGACTACTAATTTGTTCCGCCACACGCCGCAAGGACGAAGCTCCGCGCGGCGTTTTTCATTTCAGACGACCTTGTTTGTTAGGGGAGGTCATCTGAAACACTATTCCCGCAGCCTTCAACGCCGCCAATCGTTCGGCAATACGGTTGTTGCGGCTCAAGTCTTCAATTCCTTCAATTTTGCCAACTGCGCCGCATCGGTGCTGCTGTGCACCGCGTTTGACGACCCATCACGCGGTCGAAAGCGTTCGCTTTTTCGGCATCACGGGCGATACGGTTGAGGTCGCTGCCGCCTGCCGCTTTGCCTGCGCCAGCGATTCTGCTGTGCGCGCGCCAGTCTTGCACCTGTCTGCTGCATCTCGCGTTTTTCGCCTGCAAGGCAGCAATAAAAGCCCTCAGTTCTTTTTCCTGCGCGGCACGGTCGGCAATGGTGTTTTTCCAAAAACAGGCAGACGCGCTTCAATGTCCATTTGTTCGGCGATACCCGCCTCGGCAAGGTCGTCGCGCCAGCGGCCACGGCAGCTTGCAGGGTTGGCATCGATGGCTTCGTGGCGGTTGCTCTCGTCCGCCATCTTCTTGGCGGCAAGGTGTTTCTGCGCCAACACCTGCCCAACTCGGCACGCACTTCGTCCACCGCCCGCTCGATTTCGCGGATGCTCTCGTTCATTGCCGCCTCAGGCGCAAGGTTTTCCGCCGCATCAATCAGGGCGCATGAAACCGCCCGCTTCGCTGCAGTCACTTTACTCTGCGGGATAGGGTTTCGCTCATTTGGATTTTTCCTTTCAATAAAATGTGTTTGATTTAAGTTGGCACGGGGATAATCAACCATCCGTCATTCCCGCGCAGGCAGGGAATCGAGACCCTGGCGTTTTCGGAATATTCGGGCATGGCAGCCCGTACAGGGAATAACGGCAAACAAATACTTCATTTCATGCGCCCCATTTTTCAGACGACATCAAACCTCGCCTGCCTGCTGCACAATCCTCGCCAGTTTCAAAGTGTTTTCAAGCTGTTGCAGAACGGTATCGTCGTATGCCGCGCCTTTGCCGGTTACGGCGAGCTGCAAGATGCTGTCGGTGAAGGCGGACGATGCGCCACATCAGTTTCGCGTTCGTATTTTTCAAACTGTCGAGGTCGGCTTCTTCGGGCAGGTCGGCGGCGAGCGTCTGCACCCAAGTCGGGCAGCTGCTCAAACAACGCGCCACGATATGCGAATGCACCCCGCCTGCTTTTTCCGCGTGCAGCACGTCATGTTTCGCCGCGGAAAAACTGCTCCTGCGCCGTCAGTGCGGAACCGTAATCGCGCGTCTGCGTATGCGCAAACGCGCCTGCTTGAGCAGCTCGCGTTTTTCAGACGGCGTATTCGCGCCTTCGATTTTTAATTCTGCAATAAAATCAGCGTCTTCTGAGTAATTCGCACGCTGACGGGGATACGGTTTGTTGCATTCATATTCGTTTGATTTGATTTGTATTCATTTGTATTCATTTGTATGCAAATGTACTGCATGAAATGACAAGATGCAATGTTCAAAACAGTTTAATTATGTAAATACCGGTATCTGAGAATCATCCTATCCGCCCTTGTTTTCAGACGACCCTAACCCTTATAAATACAAACAATCGACATATCCAAAGCCATAACAAATGCCGTATAATCAAGCCCCAAGTTTCCCCAGCCTTGAAGGTCGTCTGAAAACCATGCACTCAACACGCTACCATACAGCGCGAGTTTGCTCGAAGCCAATCGCACTTTTCCCCTGAGCTGCTCGCCAAAAACCTGAGCATCATCGGCGCGCATCACGTCGATTACGCTGACATTTTGATTGCCAGCGCACTGCTGTGAAAGCTGGCATTTTGGAAGAGGGCATCGTCAAATCGGGCGGTTTCCAAATCGATCAGGGGTGTGGGCGTGCGCGCTGTTTCGGGCGAAAAACTGCTTTTTGCCTATGCGGACGGTTGTGTATCGATTCGATCAACCGTTCCGCCCAAGCCGTCCGCGTCATCGGCGCGGCAGGCGGCGAAAGCTTCGTCAAAGTCCCGTCCACCGTATACAGCAAATCCGTCCATGCGGTGCTGAATCCATTATCGGTCTCGATTCTGCCGCCAAAGTTGCCTTATTGAACAAAGTGGAAACGCTTGCCGAAAAGCCGCCGATCCGCGCATCGTGCAAGTGATGGCGGGGCTGACTTGCGAATACGACATGATTTACGTTGCACGCCTCGACGGCAGGCAGCCGCCGACATCCGTCGATGGTGCGCCTGAATGTTACCGTCATCGCCAAACAGGGCGACCGGCGCGAACAGGGCAGTGCGGGCGGCGCGGTCGCTACGACGGCTTATTTTGATGAAACTTTGGTGCGGCGGTTTGTCGATTCCGCGGTCAAACAAGCCTTGATTAATCTCGAATCCCCCGCACCCGCAGGCGAAATGACCGTTGTCTTGGGCGGCAGCTGGCCCAGGCGTGTTGCTGCATGACCGTCGGACACGGTTTGGAAGGCGATTTCAACCGCAAAGAAACCAGTGTCTTTTCAGGCAGAATCGGCGAGCGCGTTGCCGCCAAAGGCGTTACCGTCGTTGATCAGGGCGACATTGCCGACAGGCGCGGTTCGCTCAATATCGATGATGAAGACGCAAAACACGCCGCACCGTATTGATTGAAGACGGCATCTTGGTCGGCTATATGCAGGGGATGAAACCAACGCCCGCCTGATGGGTACGCAATCCACGAGCAACGGCCGCCGCAAGCTACGCCTCCGCCCTATGCCGCGCGCATGACTAATACCTTCATGGAAAACGGCGGCTACGAACCCGACGAAATCATCGCGTCCATCGACAAAAGGCATTTACGCCGTCAATTTCGGCGGCGGACAGGTGGACATCGCCCAGCGGCAAATTCGTCTTCCAGCGCATCCGAAGCGTGGTGGGTCGAAGGCGGCAAACTGCAATATCCTGTCAAGGCGCGACCATCATCGGCAACAGGCGCGAAGTGTTGAAACATGTTTCCGATGATGAGCAACGATACCGCGTTGGACAGCGGTGTCGGTGTGTGCGGCAAAGACGGGCAAAGCGTTCCTGTCGGCGTCGGACAACCGACCTTGCGGATTGATGCTGGGTTGACCGTTGGCGGTAGCGAGATTTAAGGCAGGTAGCAAAGTCAAACGTCGTCTGAAAACTGTATTTAGGGTTTTCAGACGACGTTTCTCTCTTATATTCAAGCCAACCTATATTCCCACGCAGAAATAGCGGCAAGTTTGCCGTTTTAACCGCATTTCCTATTCAGAACCATTATCCACCATGAAACACCAAAATAAAATTTCTGCCTTTTTTTAACACCTTATCCATATCTTATGGATAACATCGCTTTTTGCACTGTCTTTTTTCTACGGAGAAGGGGAAGCCCATAACGGCATCTATATCTTGACGCTAGGTTCCCTCTTCAGCTGGTTTATGGGCTTCTTCAATATTGGTTATTTTGCCGTCTATGCCAATTATTTTTGGATGGCGGCAGTCATTCTGTATTGGTATCAAAAACAAATCGAAATATGGATGATGAAATGGCTGCTCGTATTTATGTGGGTCCTCGCCATACTGACTTTCTCGCTTACCGATTCACAAAAATTCCGAAGTTATCGGCATTACTGGCTACGGTGCCGGATTCTGCTGTGGTTTGCCGCCCTCTTCTGCGCCACCATCGGCATCTTGTTAGGAAAGGACTGGCTAAAAAAACAGAAAAAGAAAACGACAGCCTAATGCCTCACGATAAAAGTCGTCTGAAACCGATTTGACATGTATTCCAAACCGATTTCCATTTTCAGACGACTCCTCCCCCTTCTCTGCCATTGATATATAGTGGATTAAATTTAAATCAGGACAAGGCGACGAAGCCGCAGACAGTACAGATAGTACGGCAGGCGAGGCAACGCCGTACTGGTTGAGTTAATCCACTATCTGTACACGACGGGCGTTGTCGCCTTGTCTCATTTTTATTTTTAATCCACTATAATAATCACTTTTTCGGACGACCTTTCCCCATGAACATCGCATTTCAAATCCTCTCTCAGAACTCTCCGCCACCGCCGCGCAAATCACTGCCGCCGTCGAGCTTTTGGACGACGGCGCGACCAGTCTCGTTATCGCCCGTTACCGCAAAGGAAGCCACGGGCGGGCTGGACGATACGCAGCTGCGCCAGCTTGCCGAGCGGTTGCAATATCTGCGCGAGTTGGAAGAACGCAAAGCCGTTGTGTTAAAAAGCATTGAAGAGCAAGGTAACTCACGCCCGAGTGCAGGGCTGCCATCGAAGCCGCCGACAACAAAACCGCACTGGAAGACCTGTATCTGCCCTACGAACCCAAACGCCGCACCAAAGCGCAAATCGCGTGTGAACACGGTTTGCAGCCGCTGGCGGACGTGTTGCTTGCCGAGCAGCCGCAGGACGTGGAGGCCGCCGCGCAGAGCTACCTGAACGAAAACGTTCCCGACGCCAAAGCCGCGCTGGACGGCGCGCGCGCGATTCTGATGGAGCAGTTTGCCGAAGACGCGGAACTCATCAGCACGCTGCGCGACAAGCTGTGGAACGAAGCCGAAATCCACGCGCAAGTCGTTGAAGGCAAAAAACCGAGCGAAAAATTCAGCGATTATTTCGACCACCGCGAACCCGTCCGCGTCATGCCCAGCCACCGCGCGCTGGCGGTTTTGCGCGGCCGCAACGAAGGCATTTTGAACATCGCGCTCAAATACCAGCCCGACGACACGCCGATTACCCAACAAAGCGAATACGAGCAACTCATCGCCCGCCGTTTCAAGGTTTCAGACGACCACAAATGGCTGCGCGACACCGTGCGCCTGACTTGGCGCGCGAAAATCTTTTTGTCGCTGGAACTCGAAGCCCTAGGTCGTCTGAAAGAAGCCGCCGACACCGACGCGATTACCGTGTTTGCCCGCAATCTCAAGACTTGCTGCTTGCCGCTCCCGCCGGACGGCTGACTGCTGGGTCTCGACCCAGCTACCGCAACGGCGTGAAATGTGCCGTGGTGGACGACACGGGCAAGCTGCTGGATACGGTCATCGTCTATTTGCATCAAAGAAAACAATATGTTGGCAACACTGTCGCGTCTGATTAAACAACACGGCGTGAAGCTCATCGCCATCGGCAACGCACCGCCACCGCCGGCGAAACCGACAAAATCGCGGGCGAACTGGTGCGCGGAATGCCGGAAATGGGGCTGCACAAAAATCGTCGTTTTCGAAGCCGGCGCATCGATTTATTCCGCGTCCGAACTGGCGCGCGCGGTTCGACGGATGTTTCCTTGCGCGGCGCGGTGTCCATCGCCCGCAGGCTGCAGAGACCCGCTTGCCGAGCTGGTTAAAAATCGACCCCAAATCCATCGGCGTGAGGGCGGTATCAGCACGACGTGAACCAAAGCCAGCTCGCCAGATCGCTGGACGCGGTGGTTGAAGACTGCGTGAACGCCGTCGGCGTGGACGTGAATACAGCTTCCGCCCCGCTCTTGGCGCGGATTTCCGGTTTAGATCAAACCCTTGCCCAAAACATCGTCGCCTACCGCGATGAAAACGGCGCGTTCGACAGCCGCAAAAATTGCTGAAAGTACCGCGTTTGGGCGAAACCTTCGAGCAGGCGGCGGGCTTTTTTGCGGATTAACGGCGGCAAGAGCCGCTGGACGCGGCGCCGTCACCCCGAAGCCTATCCGTCGTCGCTAAAATGCTGGCGCAACAAGGCATTACCGCCGCCGAACTCATCGGCAACCGCGAGCGTGTGAAGCAAATCAAAGCGTCCGACTACGCCGACGAACGCTCGGCCTGCCGACCATTCTGGACATCCTGTCCGAGCTGGAAAAACCGGCCGCGACCCGCGCGGCGAGTTTCGAACGGCCTCCTTCGCCGAGAGCATCCACGAAAATCAGCGACTTGCAAGTCGGCGCGATACTCGAGGCGTGGTTTCCAACGTCGCCAACTTCGGCGCGTTCGTGAACATCGGCGTCCATCAGGACGGCTTGGTGCACATCTCCGCCCTGTCTAATAAATTTGTCCAAGACCCGCGCGGAAGCGTGAAGCCGGCGACGTGGTGAAGTGAAAGTGCTGGAAGTCGATGCCGCCAGAAAACGTATCGCGCTCGCCATGCGCTTGGATGACGAACCAGGCGGCGCAACCGAGGCAACAGGTTGTCTGAAACCCGACATCAGGAACGCCGCGACCGCAAGACCCCAACGCAACGAGCCGCACCCCGACCAATTCCGGCGATGGCGGATGCGTTTGCGAGATGAAGCGAGCAAAAATAATTGAAAAGTTTATGGATTTTTGACTTATGCACACACCACTTACCTATATTGACCTTTTCTCCAGGGCAGGAGGCCTATCGCTTGGGTTTTGAACAAGCTGGATTCAACAATTGCTTTCTGTTGAAATGGGTCTGATTATTGTCAGACTTACCGTACCAACTTCCCCATCATCAATTACGCAAAAAGATTTAACCACCTAACCGAACAAGATTTAATCAATTGTCTTAACGGACAATTAGTTGATTTAGTTATTGGAGTACTGTAGTCAAGGTTTTTAGCATGGCAGGAAAAAATTGGACGGACATTTTACAGATGACCGCAACCATTTGATTTAAAGAGTTTGTTCGAATAGTTAAAATTGTCCGACCATGTGTTATGGAAAACGTGGCGCGACTCTATACGCACAACTCAGGTAAAAACTCGTACTGAGATCATTCAAGCATTTCAGAATATCGGTTATTCGGTAGAGTGTAAGGTGCTGAATGCAGCCGATTTTGGTGTTCCTCAGATACGTAGTCAGTGATATTTATCCGGACGGAGGATAAAGCAAAATTTCCTTTCCTAGAACACATTTTCAGATTTCCCATCAGACTGTTGGTTCAGCAATAGGACATTTTCCAAAACTGGCTGCTGGCGAAAGCAATCCACACGTTGCAAATCATGAAGCCATGAACCATTCAGTACAAATGTTAGAAAAAATGGCATTTGTTAAAAATGGAGGCAACCGTAACGATATTCCTGAACCATTGCGTCCGAAAACAGGTGATATCCGTAAATACATCCGTTATGACAGCAACAAACCAGCCGTTTTGTATCACGGGGATATGCGCAAAGTTTTTCACTATGAACAGAATCGGGCTTTAACCGTCCGTGAATTAGCGCTTTCACAATCTTTCCCCGACAATTTTGTTTTTGTGGTAATAAAATTGCCCAGCAACAACAGGTTGGTAACGCCGTACCGCCTTTATTAGCAAAAGCTATTGCCGAAAGTATTTTAAAAATGAGTGAAAATGAATAAGAAATATCCGAAAATTAACTATATCGGTAATAAAAAGAAAATAGTTTCCTGGATTTGTGACCAGCTTCCGTCTGATGTAGATACAGTTGCAGATGTATTTAGTGGTGGCTGTTCGCTTTGCCTGCAAAGAAGCCAAAAACGCGGCTATCGTGTGATTACTAACGATATTTTGGCAATTAATTACCAAATTGCTTTCAGCATTAATGAAAAACAACCATGAAACATTAAATGACGATGATGTAGCAATGATTTTTTCAGGCAGCCCACACGCCGGTTTCATGAGTCAGCATTATGCCGAAAAATTCTATTTTCACGATGAATGCCAACAACTTGGTTTATACCGTACAAATATAGGGAAACTGGATAACCAATATAAACGTGCTTTGGCGTTTTGCTTTAATGCGTCGTGCAGCATGATACGTAAAATGCCTATTCACGATTTACAATTCCTTGGGAAAAAGTCAAACAACTGCGTGATGAAGAATACAGTTATGCTAAATATGGCCGTCGACGTGCCTACCACAATGAAAGTTTTCAAAGTCATTTTCTGCAAAATTTGGATGACTATAACCAAGCTGTTTTCAATAATGGCTGGCAGCATCACGCCTTTAATCAAGATATATTTGATTTATTACCCTAATATACAAGCTGATGCCGTCTGTTTAGACCCACCTTACACAGGCACAATGAACAATTATTTTTGGCTTTTACGGATTGTTGGACAGTTACATTACATCATCCATACCTAAACCATTTGCCAATCATTTCATGGATAAAAGGCAGGCTATTGAATTATTTAAAAAGGGTAATCAATCATCTCGAAACCATTTAAATATTGGCTGTTAAGCTACAACAATACTTCATATCCAAACCGAGATGAATTAGAGAAATGTTAGGTAAAAATGGGCGAAATGTACAAATCTTGGAAACGCCTCACGTTTATAAGGTTACAGGAAAAAGAAAAGAAAGCAAAGTCATAAGGAAATTCTGTTTTTAGTAACAAATATATGAGTTGTAAATATTATTAAATGAAAAATAATGTTAATATCAGATATTTTTGGAGGTGGCGATGAGCAATAATCAACAAAATAATCAGATTTATGAAGATTATTGGAAATTTACCAATGCCTTTACCGATTATAACGACCAAAAATTTTGTACGGCTCTCGAGCTCTGCCTTGATTTTATTGATATGCATACAAATCAGACATACAGCAAAAATATATAAAAAGTGTACAGCTGGGTTATTGTTCAAAAATCCCATTATGATGTCCCAGAAAACAGGAAAACCATGAATTTGGCTTCAGTTCGTAAAAGCCATTAACCAATTTGTCAAAATGGGATTTATCGAACCGTTTTATCAGACTACACTTCTTTATCACGAGATTATGCTTACAAAGCTCGTACTAACCGAAAAACGACAAAACCCTACTTTCAAAATCGTATATACTCACTCTGGCTTTCAGCGTTCAGTAACTGAGAACTCTAATATTCGACAAATAAATTTCCTGATTAAAAACACTGGTCGAGCATCCACAAAAGGCAAGCTAAATAAAGAAATTGCTGCCATGATGTTAGTAGACTTAAAACCTTTCAACAAGATTATCTAACCGAAACAGAATTGAATGATTATTTACAACGAGAATAGAATCAGGATTCATTGAACGAAAATATAATCAAATAAGTTATTTATGGAACCTATTAGACAAATTAGACGACTTAAAACGAGTAGGTGACGAGCTTATATTTTGCTGAGGATGCCCAACGTATTTTTGGTAATTTGGATGAAAGAGTACTGCAGAAAACGCGACCCTATTTACATCGCCTCTACAAAAACCAACTCCAGAGAAAGTGAAAAGAACATTACGGTAATGTGAAATGTATGCTGGAAAAACTTTGCCTATCCTGTGTTGATTGCCAGTCATATTAAGCCTTTCATCCTGTCGGATGATACCGAAACATCGACCCAAATAACGACTTACTATTAAGTCGTACCTTGGATAGCCTATTTGATTTGAAATATATTTCGTTTTGATGATGAAGGAAATATGGTGAAATCTAAGCAGTTATCAGATGATGTTTAGCGACGTTGGTGTGATGTGAAGCTAGATAACAATCTGCTCAACGACAAACGTAAATCTTAGCTTGGCATATCATCGAGAACTTATGCTACAGAAGACCAGAAAATTTCATATTTGAGGCAGTTAACCACGCGAGCGCGTGAAAGCAAATCAAAGCGTCCGACTCGCCGACGAACGCTTCGGCCTGCCGACCATTCTGGACATCCTGTCCGAGCTGGAAAAAACCGGCCGCGATCCTCGTGGCGAGTTTCGAACAGCCTCATTTGCCGAAGGTATCCACGAAATCAGCGACTTGCAAGTCGGCGTGATACTCGAAGGCGTGGTTTCCAACGTCGCCAACTTCAGCGCATTCGTGGACATCGGCGTCCATCAGGACGGTTTTGGTGCACATCTCCGCTTTATCAATAAGTTCGTCCAAGACCCGCGGGAAGTCGTGAAAAGCCGGCGACGTGGTGAAAGTGAAAGTGCTGGAAGTCGACGCCGCACGCAAACGCATCGCGCTGACCATGCGGCTGGATGACGAAGCGGGCGGTACAGCCAAAGGCAACAGGCCGTCTGAAACCCGACATCAGGAACGCCGAGACCGTAAATCCCAACGCAACGATCGCGCCCCGACCAATTCGGCGATGGCGGATGCGTTTGCGAGTTGAAGCAGATGAGGTTGACTTTTTGAGACTCAATTAAAGGGTCGTCTGAAAAAGTTTTCAGACGACCTTGGATCCAATTTCAAGTGCAACACTAGGGTACCAGTGGTTGGAACAGATTTAAGAATAAAACACTTGGCGTTTCGTAGCCAAGTGTTTTTCTCGGCCGGTGGTTCAACTCATCTTGAACCCTGCGTATCTCCCGATCGCTGATGTTTCGGAAATCGGTTTGTTTGGGGAAATATTGCCGGATGAGGTCCGTTGGTGTTCTCATTCAGCCCTTTCTCCCAAGAATGGTAAGGGCGGCAAAAATAGGTTTTCGCCTTCAATGCTTTGGCTATTTTGGTGTGTTGGTAGAACTCTTTGCCGTTATCCATGGTGATGGTGTGGACTCTGGCTTTATATGCCTTTAATACCCTAATGGCCGCCCGGGCAGTGTCTTCGGCTTTTAAGTTCTTTAATTTGCAGATGATGGTGTAGCGGGTAGTGCGTTCGACCAAGGTCAATAACGCGCTTTTCTGATTTTTGCCGACGATGGTGTCGGCCTCCCAATCGCCGATGCGGGTTTTCCGGTCGACGATAGCAGGTCGGTTTTCTATGCCGACGCGGTCGGGCACTTTGCCTCTGGTCCATGTGCTGCCGTAGCGTTTGCGGTAGGGTTTGCTGCATATTCTGAGATGTTGCCACAAAGTGCCGCCGTTGCTTTTGTCTTGGCGAAGGTAGCGGTAAACGGTGCTGTGATGGAGTGTGATCCCGTGGTGTTTATGCAGGTAGGCACATACTTGTTCGGGACTGAGTTTGCGGCGGATAAGGGTGTCGATGTGTTGAATCAGCTGCGAATCGAGTTTATAGGGTTTTCGCCGGTGCTGTTTGGTCAGCCGGCTTTGCCGTTGGGCTTTATCGGCGCTGTATTGCTGCCCTTGGTTACAGTGCCGCTTGATTTCGCGGCTGATGGTGCTTTTGTGACGGTTAAGCTGTTTGGCGATTTCGGCGATGGTGCAGTGGCGGGACAGGTATTGGATATGGTATCGTTCGTCTTGGGTCGGTTGTGTGTAGCTCATGGCAATCTTTCTTGCAGGAAAGGCCGTATGCTACCGCATACTGACTCTTTTTCTGTTATGGAAAGTTGCACTTCAAATGCGAATCCGCCGACCTTTTTACCACTGAAAGTCGCCAAAATAAAAATATCCGGCATTTGAAAATGGTTCCTTCTCTTTCTAACAGAACAGAAAACAAGGTTGCCGTTTCAATAAAAGGTCGTCTGAAACTTAATTCCGATAGTAAATAGAATTAAACACAGGATTTCCGCACTTCCGTCCGACGTGAAGCGCAGCATTACCTACCACCATTCAAATAGCACAAACACATTTTGTAGTGAGGCACATACAAACAGGCGTATAGTTCCAAATATTACAAACCTATCATTACCACTCAAGGAGTCTAAACCATGAAACCTGTTTTGTTTGCCGCGCTGATTTCCTGTTTTTCCGTTGCTGCCTATGCGGCTTGTACCGACAGCCAGCAACAGTGTGTGATTTATAAAAACGGTAATGTCGCAGCTGAAGGCGGCTGTTCGGTCAACAAGTGTCAGAATGCTGATGCGCAGGTATTGAAGTGGAAGCTGAAAAACGGTAAAGGCGTAACCGTCGAAATCGGGAAAAACGGCAAGGTTTTTGGTGGATAAAAACCGGGGTGAAGGCGAACAACAGCAACGCGGCGGGTATGGGCTTGACTTGTTATGCCGCTGATGCGGACAAACGTGAGCGGTTCTGCTCGACCAATTATTGATAAAGCGACATAAAAAGGTCGTCTGAACATTTTTCAGACGACCTTTCATATGCTCTGGATACACCGACTGCGCGGGCAATTGCCAACCCTCTTCCGCGCTCATGTAAACAGAGAGCTTTCCGGGCGGTCGCCGCGGACAATATCGCCGTCTCGGAACATGACTAATTCATCAACAGCTAATTGCGACCAAGTTTCGTCTCGGGTCCAAGGGCAGTGTGGCGATAACGGAGACTTTGTCATTCGGGGTGGTAACTGCGGAAAAATCGACCATCACGTCATCATCCAAAAAGCCGTGCCTTGCCGAAAGGAGCTTTGCGCACGATATAGTGCAGACAACGTGCTGGCATGTGCAAACAGGCAGTCGCCGTTGGACATCACAAAATTGAACAATCCAGAGCGGCGAATTTCGTGAGTTAGCAGCAGCAACAACATCAAACAAAGTATCGGAATCAGGGTTTCTCAGCAAAAACGGCTGCGAAGCCGGTTGAGGATATAACAAAATGCACGTTCGGAGTCGGTCGTACCGACAGCGTGGTGTCTCGCCTTGTTCCGGATAAAAATCAGATCAAAATGCCGTTATGCGCAAAAGAGCCAATATTCGCCCCACATTTCGCATAAAAGGATGGGTGATGGCCAGAAGTCTGCCCTTGCGAGGCTTTCACGGATGTGGGCGATGACGTTTTTCAGATTTAATTTGATAGGCGCGAACGGGTCGGCAACCAGGAATTTGCGCTGAGCTATCATCGTGAAACAAGCGTACACCTTTCCCTTCAAAGAAACCGATACCGAATCCATCGGCGTGATGGTCGGTAATGCCGCCGCGGCGGCGAAACCCTCGAAGGAAAACATAATGTCGTTGGGGTATTGACAGTTCATGCCGAGCAGTTGGCATAATTTTTGACCTTTATTGTTTTTAATAGGAATAGAACAGTCGGATTATGGTACATTGGACAATCCGTTTCAATAGACGATACAGTATCCCACAAAATCAATCACAACTCTTCATAGCAGGGACATCACAATAATAAAAAGCCGGATTTTCAAAATGAAATCCGGTCTGATATATTCAAATTTAAAGGCATTCATCAAAAGGTGTTGGCTGCCAAAATATCCTGCCGCCACCAAAACCGAACATAGCCAACACACCCAAAACGAAACCAGAACAATCATATTGCGTTTTGGAAGTAAGGGCTTCCAGTCTAGGATCCTGCTAACTCCTGCCGCAATTTGCTTTCAAGTTCGGCACGGATTTCTTTCGCATCAACTTTTCTTCCCGCTCTTTTCAAGTTGCAATTTGTGAGCGATTTCAGCTTGTTTTTATGCTCAAAACGCCACCTTTTCCTGCCACTCAATACGTTTACGCTGGATGATTTGCTCAGTTTGCACTGGCAAAATGGAAATGACAGACGGCACATTCCTCTGCCGCACATCCTCCGTAATCGTCACTACAAACAGGGACATTGCTTTAAAAAGACGCTTCCTCGTTTTACCTTCGTCCTCACTTACCTGCAACTCCATGGACTGACGCACAGTAACATCAAGCCCCAAGTAGTTGAAATACTGCTGCGCATTCTCGCGCTCATCCTGCGTACAATTCTCGGCAATAATCGCTTGCGGACGTTCCAGAAAGTGCCTGAACCAAATCTTCTGCTTCTTTTTCCGGCAAGTTATCATATAGGCATGCATTGATACGCTCGATGATCGACATCTGGCGGATAAGAAACATAAACATCGTACAAGTTTGTCAGAGTTTTTCATTGTTATCCTAGAACAAACCGAACTTTTAATCCCATTCACGGAAACCGGCAGTTTTGCTTATACCATGATACACGGCGGCGATCCGTCAACCTATCATCTGACTTAGACACTACTCCGGACTTCTAAACTGCAACTATCTGATAGTGGCTTTGAGTACGCAACCTATCGGCACCAAGCCGAATGTAAATCAAATAACAGATAGTACATGAGTAAATATTCCCAAAGAATTATAGATTATAAGACAGATGATTTTTTGTTGGAAAGCAATTACAAACGAAAGGCCGTTTGTATAAACAAACAGCCTTTTTATCTACTATAGCTCAAACTAGAAGGATGACCCGCAACCGCAAGTCGTTTCTGCATTCCGGATTACGAATAACAGTGCGATCCTTTACAAACTTTCAGTGTAATCAATTTCCGCACCAGCAAATATTGGACGCTCATCAGATTACCAAGAAAGTCAGGCCGTTTTTCCTGAATTTCAAAAATCGTCATCATTTTTGATTTCATCAAAAGTAAAAACCTACTGGAATCCCGAACAACCTCCGCCATTAACAAACACGCGTAATTTCAAATCCAGGTTGTTTTCTTCTGCAATCAAATCAGCAACCTTGGTACAGTAACTATCGAGTAGAAAATAATTGGACTTTTCGTCTGACGCATGATGTGTTTCCTTTTATATGAATATCTTTCGATATTGTCCTGCAAAACCTTAACCTAAAGCAAGTCTGCCCTCAGATTGACCAGCATCAGAGTTGCAGCTTCACGGACTTCTCCATGCAAGATGGGTCACTTCTATATTTATCAATAGAGATAAAAACCATAACCACTACTTAACAAGTCGTCTGAAAATACAAAGGATACACCATTCAAATATTTCGCTTGAACCACTCAGACACGCCGATAATGGCAACATCGTCAGTCAAATTATTCAAATCAATTTCAAAAAGTCGGATAAGCCTCATTGGCGAAATCACATTACCACCCGCCTGGCATCAGCTGTAATCGTTTTACCAACAAATTCTCATTAAGCCTCAAAACGTACAGCCCATCCTTCAGCGCAGTCTCAGCATGATTGATTAAAATAGTATCCCCATCATTCAAAACCCTTCCATAGAATCCCCTTAACCGAAAATAACGGAAGGGTTTTTAGTATCTGGGTAACATAATTTTTCTACCCAATACCGACGGAATGCCATGGTAAAAACAGGTTTTTCATCACCTACTAACCGCCCATGTCCGGCGGCAGCCTGAATATCATAACGCGGAACAAAGACAAACTCGTCGATATCAGCCGGATTACCCAATGTATCGCTAAGCAACTGCAATAGAAGACGGAACTTTGCACATTGAGAACGGACTCCCTCCCAGTCAACAGCCAGTCAATACGCAACCTTTCAGTTGTTTGATTTTTCTTAGAGTTTCCGATTTCGGCAAACCGCCTTCGTTCCAAATCCTACTAAATCCCGCAATGGTCATATCCAATGTCTGCGGCAATTTTTGGCTTAGCGCGCTTCGTCTTTCCACAAAAACACCAATCTGTCTTTAAATGTATCCATATCGATCCTCAGGCTGAAATGCGCCTCCTACAATGAAGCACTTGTGGGTTTATTTTACCTTAGTTTTATTAAAAGTGTAAGAAAAATATTAGTTGAATTAAGAAAAAGTATTGCATTTTTTGGTTTTGCTTAGTATGATTCTTCTAACGCTTCAAACAAACCAGGCCTTCCTCAGCCATAATCAGGTAAAACATGGCATATATTACGATGATTGTAATCAGATTTTCATAGAAGCAAAAGGCTGTTTGACACAAGCAAGTAAGAAAAATCTTAGTTTCATTTGATTGGAGGATATAATGACCCGTTACCGTAAAAATGCATGGCTCGCCGTTACTGCCTTCGTTTAGGATTTTTGGCATTCCTTACAGTTATTCAGAAAGCCCATCAATCTTCCGAACAACATCTCTCTCTGCCGAGATGTGCGACCCTTATGCGGAATGGCCTCCGACAAAAATGGACGGTATCAATTGTCGTCGCCCAAGAATGCGATACACTCAGAAGCCTCACGCGATTGGGAACACAATACAGCGGACTAAACGAACATGAGATAATTGCAGGAATTGTGTACGAATAACTTCTGCATTTTCGGAACTATGCAGTTTTATAGGGTTTTATAGAATGCCGATATTTACTTTTTCAAACCAAAGCTTTTCAGACGACCTTCTATAAAGTCGTCTGAAAATGCTTCTCCGATCAACAAAAGCATTTACATCCAAACGTACGGGCATGAGGCTAACAAACCGCTTTTGACCCGTACTGAAATACTGACCACTACTGTAGATAAGGTCGTCTGAAAATTTTCAGGCGACCCTTAATGTATAAAATTCTATAAACTTCCTGCCGATACCCAATCAAAACTCAGTACGAACTGTCCTTCTCTAACAGAAACCCCATTTTTATAGTGGATTAACTTTAAATCAGGACAAGGCGACGAAGCCGCAGACAGTACAGATAGTACGGCAAGGCGAGGCAACGCCGTACTGGTTTAAAGTTAATCCACTATACTTTACAATATCGCCCTTTACCTTTATTTCCAGCTTCCTTATGAACGAACACGTTTCCGTCCCATCCCCTGTCGGCGAAGACTACCTGCTGTTAGGTCAGTACGCCGAACGCGCCTATCTCGAATACGCCATGAGCGTGGTCAAAGGCCGCGCGCTGCCTGAAGTTTCAGACGGCCAAAAGCCCGTGCAGCGGCGCATTTTGTTTGCCATGCGCGATATGGGTTTGACGGCGAGGGCGAAGCCGAGTGAAATCGGCGCGCGTGGTCGGCGAGATTTTGGGTAAATACCATCCGCACGGCGACAGACCCGCTATGAGGCGATGGTACGCATGGCGCAGGATTTTACCTTGCGCTACCCCTTAATCGACGGCATCGGCAGCTTCGGTTCGCGCGCGATGGCGACGGTGCGGCGGCGATGCGTTACACCGAAGCGCGGCTGACGCCGATTGCGGAATGCTGTTGTCCGAAATCAATCAGGGGACGGTGGTTCGTACCGAACTACGACGGCGCGTTTGACGAACCGCTGCACCTGCCCGCCCGTTTTGCCGTGGTGTTGCTCAACGGCGCGTCAGGCATTACAGTGGGCATGGCGACCGAGATTCCGTCGCACAATTTGAACGAAGTCACGCAGGCGGCGATTGCGTTGTTGAAGAAACCGACGCTGAAACCGCCGACCTGATGCATACATCCCTGCTCCCGATTTTTGCCGGCGGCGGTCAAATCATCACGCCGGCGGACGAATTGCGCCGGATTTACGAAACCGGCAAGGGCAGCGTGCGCGTGCGTGCGCGTTACGAAATCGAGAAGCTGGCGCGTGGACAATGGCGCGTGATTGTGACCGAGCTGCCGCCAAATGCCAACTCCGCCAAAATCCTTGCCGAAATCGAAGAGCAAACCAGCGAAACCGAAAGCGGCAGGCAAAAAGCAGCTGAACCAAGACCAGCTCAACACCAAAAAGCTGATGCTGATTTAATCGACCGCGTGCGTGACGAGGTCAGACGGCGAACATCCTGTACGTCTTGTATTTGAACCAAAATCCCAGCCGCATCGATACCGATACCTTCATCAACACGCTGATGGCGCAGACTTCGCTGGAAGGCAATGTGTCCATGAACTTGGTCGATGATGGGTTCGGACAACCGCCCTGCACAGAAAAACCTGAAAACGATTTTTGCAGGAATGGTTGGATTTCCGCGTTGTGACCGTAACACGCCGTCTGAAATTCCGTTTGAACCAAGTGGAAAAACGGCTGCACATCCTTGAAGGTCGTCTGAAGAGTCTTTTCTGCACATCGACGAAGTGATTAAAGTCATCCGCGAATCAGACGACCCGAAAACCGATTTGATGGCGGCGTTCGGGCTGACCGAAATCCAAGCCGAAGACATTTTGGAAATCCGCCTGCGCCAGTTGGCGCGTTTGGAAGGTTTCAAACTCGAAAAAGAATTGAACGAATTGCGCGAAGAACAAGGTCGTCTGAATATCCTTTTGGGTGACGAAAACGAAAAACGCAAGCTGATTATCAAAGAGATGCAGGCGGACATGAAGCAGTTCGGCGACGCGCGCCGCACGCTGGTGGAAGAAGCCGGACGCGCCGTGCTGACACAGACCACCGCCGACGAACCCATCACGCTGATTCTGTCGGAAAAAGGCTGGATACGCAGCCGTGCCGGACACAACCTCGATTTAAGCCAAACCGCATTCAAAGAAGGCGACCGCCTCAAACAAACCCTCGAAGGCCGCACCGTTTTACCTGTCGTCATCTTGGATTCATTGGGCAGAACCTACACGCTTGATGCCGCCGAAATCCCCGGCGGACGTGGCGACGGCGTGCCGGTTTCATCGTTAATCGAGCTGCAAAACGGCGCAAAACCCGTCGCCATGCTTACCGGACAGCGAACAGCACTACCTGCTCTCAGGCAGCGGCGGCTACGGCTTCATCGCCAAACTGGGCGATATGGTCGGACGCGTGAAAGCGGGTAAAGTGGTAATGACCGTGGACAGCGGCGAAACCGTCCTGCCGCCGATTGCGGTTTATGCCTCTTCGCTCATCAATCCCGACTGCAAAATTGTACTGGCCAGCAACGACCACCGCCTCTTGGCGTTCTCCATCGGCGAACTCAAAGTCATGCCCAAAGGGCGCGGTTTGCAATTGATGTCGCTGACTGACGGCGCATCGCTGGAACACGTCCTCGTGACCACGGCTGCGGAATTCATCGTCGAAACCGTCGGCAAGCGCGGTGCGGCGCATCAGGAAAAATTGCGCATTTGCGACATCGAGGGCAAACGCGGCAAAAAAGGGAAGGTTTTGGACATCTCAGGTCGTCTGAAAACCTTGTCCGCAGCTTCTGAATAAGCAACAGAGGAAACGATAACCACATTGAAAACCTAGAAAACACGGTCGTTTTATGTTATGCTGACAAAATTAAAAATATTTACGACCGTCTGCGGAAAGATTTGCAGAACGATTTCAAAAACAGGGTACTAATAATGATAGAAATAAACGAAAAGGGTTGCGGATATGAGTAAGTCCGGCTTTCAGGAACTGGGAAACCTGAGCGAGCGGATACCCGGTTTAATCAATATTGCCCGCATTGCCATCGTGCTGCCGCTGTTGGTTATGCACGCTCGGCGTTTACAGTAATGGCACCCATATTGGCATGTCATTCCTCCCGTCGAATTTTACAGCTGGGCAGCGCTGTATTCTTTCCTCATCTTGTTATCCGTCGCCCGTCCGGACTGGCAATGGCAGACTTTGGATTTGCCCAATGCCAGCGCAGTCGTCGATATTTCGATGATGATGATACTGGTGATATCGCCGGCGGAGTCGATTCGGGCTTCGGCATCCTTGTCCTTCCTTTCGTCGCGACGTCCTGCCTCCTCAGCTACGGGCATTACCCCATGTTGTACGCGGGCTACGCGTCCATGCTGTTCTTCTTCAATCTGCTGCCTCGACGGCAGCATCCGCCTGCATCCGTTTGATTGGGATACGCAGCCCCTGATTACTGCAGTCCCTGCTCTGCGGCGCGTGTTACCTCGTTGCCATGTTGACTTCGTTCGCCGCCCGCTATTTGGAGCAGGCGACCGAATCCGCCAGCCGCCATCAGCTTGCCTACCGCCGCATCAGTGGGTTGAACCGCCTCGTTCTCAACCGTGTGCGAGAAGCCGTTATCGTCATCGACAGTACCCAGCGCGTTTGGCTTTTTAACAAACAGGCAAAAACCTATTTCCCCGGTTTGGTGGTTGACCAGCAGGAAGTCGTGTTCGGCGAATTGGTTACACGCTGGCAATATCATCCCGACAAACCGTTTGAAACCGATATCCACATCTTTCAACACGCCATGCACGTCCGCGCCGTCCCGCTGATTCAGGAACAGACGGAACTGCTCATGCTGTATGTCCGTTCGCTGCGCGAGTTGCAGCGGAAGCCATGTCCTGAAAGCTCGCTCGCTAGGACAGCTTACCGCGAACCTCGCCCACGAAATCCGCAATCCGATGTCCGCCATCCGCCACGCCAGCGATTTGCTGCAGGAAAGTGATGACGATACCGAACCCCGATCCCGTTAAAGCCAAGCTTTTGCGGCATCATCGACAGCAACATCCAGCGCATCGACAAAATGTTGGAAGACATCTCCCTGCTCAACAAGCGCGACAACATCAGCCGCGAGCCGATCAACCTGATGAAATTCATGGCTTGACTTCAAACAAGAGTTCACGCTCAACAATTCCGAAGCCATCGGCTGCCTGCGCATGAACATGGACGGCAACAAGCGTCACCGTCCTCGCGGATGTGATGCACATCCAACAAATCATGTGGAACCTCTGCAATAACGCGTGGCGGCACAGCCGTCAGGACGAGAATGCGATTACCGTCCTGATCCGTCCCAGCGGCGGGATGCACATTTCCATCGTCGTTGCCGATAACGGCAAAAGGCATTTCGCTGAAGTCCGCAACCATCTCTTTGAGCCGTTCTCACCACTGAAAAACAGGTACGGGATTGGGATTGTACGTTGCCCGCGAACTGGCGCACGCCAATATGGTAACTCTCATTGCCACCCCGAAATGAACGGATTCGAACTGATTTTACCGAGAGAACACAATGAGTAAGCTGCAAGACCCAGTATTGGTCGTCGACGACGAGGCCGACATCCGTGACTTGATGGAAATGACGCTGATGAAGATGGGACTGCGCGTGCAGACCGCCGTCGGCGTAGAAGATGCCAAAGACAAGCTCGACAACAACGACTATTCCCTTGTCTTGACCGATATGCGGATGCCCGACGGCTCCGGTCTCGAAGTCGTCCAATACATAGACGAACTTATGCTCGACACCCCTGTCGCTGTCATTACCGCCTTCGGTAATGCCGACCAGGCGGTCGAAGCCCTTAATGCGGGTGCGTTCGACTACCTGCAAAAGCCGATTACCCTTTCCCAACTGCGTTCGCTGGTTAAATCCGCCGTTTCTGTTTCCAACAGCACGGACGAAATTGCCCAGCCGCCGACCGAAAAACCGTCCGCCCCCCGTCGCTGCCGCATTCAACAAGCCCAAAACTCCGCCCAAGCCACCCAAACGCGACTTGAGCGGCTCCGTTACCGTTCCTGAAGGTCTGCGTTCCATGAAAGAACGCTTTGCCACCGGTGAAATCGCTATGCGTACGAACGAAGATGTGCCAGAATTGGGCGGCGAAGAAGATGATGCCGCGATTGCTCGGCAGTTCGCCCCAAATGGTCGAAGTCCGCCACCTGATCCGCCGCCCGCTGCGCAGCGGCGTGCCCGTTTACATTTCCGGCGAATCGGGTACCGGTAAAGAACAGGCTGCGCGTACCATTCACGAAGGTGTCCGATCGCGCCGACAAGCCCTTTATCGCGGTAAACTGCGGTGCAATCCCTGAAAACCTGATGGAAAGCGAGTTCTTCGGCTATAAAAAGGCAGCTTTACCGGCGCCGACCAAGACCGTCTCGGCTTCTTCCAACACGCCGACGGCGGCACGCTGTTCCTCGACGAAGTTGCCGACTTGCCGCTTGCCATGCAAGTCAAACTCCTGCGCGCCATCCAAGAAAAAGCTGTGCGCCGCATCGGTGATGCCCGCGAAACTTTCGTCGATGTCCGCATCATCTGCGCCACCCATAAAAACCTCGAAGCCCTTGTTGACGGCGGCGCATTCCGTCAAGACTTATATTACCGCCTCAACGTCGTTACCCTGCACATGCCGCCCCTGCGCGAAATGCGTGAAGACTTGGGGCGCTGATTCTGTACCTGCTCTACAAACACCGCCACGGTACGCAAACCCTACAAACTCAGCCCCAAAGCGCAAAGCCCTTGCTGCATTACAGCTATCCGGTAACTTCCGCGAACTCGAAAACATCCTCGAACGCGCCGTCGCCCTGACTGTCGGACAAGTTATCCAGTTGGATGATTTTGCAAATCCAAAACACGACGACGCCCAAAAACGACCATCCAAACCTCAGCCTTGACGACATCGCCGATTCAGAAACACGAAAAGGCGAAAAATTTGGATCGCCAGCGCTTCCGCCGTTTGACCCTGCGCACCATGCAGATTCAAGATTACCTTGACCAAATCGAGCGTGGCATTATCGAACAGGCGTTGCAGCAAACCCGTTACAACCGCACTCAGGCAGCCAAGCTTTTAGGCATCAGCTTCCGCTCCATGCGCTACCGTATGGAACGTTTGGACATCAATTAAGCTTGCACTTTGTATTGTCTGCACGGTTAGGAAAGTAAAACCCTAAACGTAGGTTTTAGATATAGCGGGTTAAATTTAAATTAGGACAAAATCGCGGATAGTATAGACAGTACGAAACCAGTCCACTTGGTGCACTAATACTTAGAGAGTCATTCTCTCTATACTGAGACATTGCAACACAATATTGATTTAAACTTAACCTGCTATATATCTCCATTCAGATCACAAACATTCAAAACCAACCGGCAACAGCGTGAAACAAATAAGTCATACCGCTCCACGCCCATTTACTTACTGCAACCGTTATCCAGCCCATCAACACCAACACAATCAAACCAAAAATCCGGTAGATGCAGATAAAAACCAAGCCGCAACAGGTTTGCGCCAAAAAAATCTGATTGTTGCTGTTTTCTTCTCCAAAGCCGCGTGCATAAACGGGCGCTCCAAATGCAGGTCACAATCCACGCCATACTCGCTGCGCACATATTCATTGATGACTTTCAAAGTACGGCGGCTCTGGGTTGCAAGAAAATATCGATAAGCGTACCGACAACAGGAATCATACTCGAGCACCATATCGGCAAAAGCAAGATTTACAGCAGGACGCATTTTTATGTTCCGGCACGCCCAACTCCGCCCCATACGAAAAAGCCTTCATCGTCAGAAAAAGCCCGGCAATATCCCTCGACAAAAAGGAATCAGCGACAATATGGCATCAACGCCGATTCCCTGTTTGGTAAAAGGAATGCAAAACAAACTATCCATAGTATTGGCATATTTAGCCAACTCACGTTCACGCCGAATGATTTCTTGACGCTCATAAGGTATAGGCGTTTGTTTCATAATACCTTTATTGTAGTAGGTTAATAAAAGGGTTTTGACAAACAAAAATTTATTTTTAATTATTTCTTTTTCAATATTGCCAATAGCATTTTATACAAATTTTCATTCAGGGACGATGCAAAATTCGATTGTCTTTTAAGGGAAGACTTAATTACGGATTTAAGATGGCTGGACTGTTGGGATTCATGCTGTTGAAATTAAATTATAGTAAAACGTTTAAGGTACGCTAAAATAATCATATAAAAATATCTTCATGATATTCTTAGAGTTAAATGAGATGACCTACCGAAATATCAAAAATAATGCCGTGATATTAATTGACACCCAAGATACAAAAATATATATGCAGTTATAATTCAAGGCTGTACTGTATCTTAGACCCATCCCATGATCCTCGTTACCGGCGGCGCGGGCTTTTATCGGCTCGGCAGTCGTCCGCCATATCATCATACCCAAGATTCCGTCGTCAACCTCGACAAGTTAACTACGCGGGCAATCTCGAATCACTGACCGACGTAGCCGAAAGTCCCTGTTACGCTTTTGAGCAAGTGGACATTTGCGATCGTGCCGAACTTGACCGCGTGTTTTGCACAACACCAGCCCGATGCCGTAATGCACCGGCAGCGGAAAGTCATGTCGACCGCTCTATCGATTCTGCTGGCGAATTCATCCAAACCAACATCGTCGGCACGTTCAACCTGCTTGAAGCTGCGCGTGCCTATTGGCAGCAAATGTCGTCTGAAAAACGCGAAGCTTTCCGTTTTCCACCATATTTCCACCGACGAAGTCTACGGCGACTTACATGGCACGGACGATTTGTTTACCGAGACCACGCCCTACGCCCCGTCCAGCCCCTATTCCGCATCCAAGGCGTCCAGCGACCATCTCGTGCGTGCATGGCTGCGCACTTACGGACTGCCGACCATCGTAACCAACTGTTCGAACAACTACAGTCCGTACCATTTCCCCGAAAAACTCATTCCATTGATGATTCTGAACGCGCTCGACGGCAAACCGCTGCCCGTGTACGGCGACGGGATGCAAATTCGCGACTGGCTGTTTGTTGAAGATCATGCCCGCGCGCTGTATCAGGTTGTTACCGAAGGCGTCGTCGGCGAAACCTACAATATCGGCGGTCATAATGAAAAAGCCAATATCGAAGTGGTCAAAACTATCTGTACACTGTTGGAAGAACTCGTTCCCGAAAAACCAGCCGGTGTAGCGCGCTACGAAGATTTGATTACCTTCGTGCAAGACCGACCCGGCCATGATGTGCGCTATGCCATCGACGCTGCCAAAAATCGGCAGGGGAACTGGGCTGGAAACCGCTGGAAACGTTTGAATCCGGCATCCGCAAAACGGTGCAATGGTATTTGAACAATAAAACCTGGTGGCAAAAATGTATTGAACGGCAGCTACCGTTTAGAGCGCTTAGGTAAGTTGTAAACTATGCAATCACTCTATTGAAAAATATCGGGCTTCATCATACAAAGGAATATCCATGTACTCTCCATCCCGCATTTTCTTATTAGCAACTTTGACCTCTGTCTTGTTTGTTTCTATGCCAATTTCGCCAAAGAAACACGACATCATGTTGCACAAACGACGGTTCAGAAGACAATAAAAGCCGATGGCAGCTCTATCGAAAGGGCAATTGTCATTATTGAAAACGACACTACGCGTGGCATTGCCGCCGAATATTCCTGGATTGAAGAACACATGCCTGAATATCGCGTAGTCGGACAAGCTCTGTTAAAGAAAAATGACAGCGTCTATGACCGTATCGACGTTCAAAAATGAAGCTGGCGACATCCGTTCCATTTACTTCGATATCAAAAGCTTCTTCGGCATGATAAACGGCAAGCCTCGTTAAGACCGAAGGCCGTCTGAAAATCACGCAAACACACACTACTCAGGAGAAAACCCATGAAAGGCATCATCCTTGCCGGCGGCAGCGGCACACGCCTCTACCCCATCACGCGCGGCGTATCCAAGCAGCTTCTGCCCGTGTACGACAAACCCATGATTTACTACCCCCTGTCAGTATTGATGCTGGCAGGAATACGCGAAATCTTGGTCATCACCACCCACGAAGACAATCCCTCTTTCAGACGACTGCTCGGTGACGGCAACGATTTCGGTATCTCCATCAGCTATGCCGAACAACCCAGCCCCGACGGCTTGGCGCAAGCATTCATCATCGGCGAAGAATTTATCGGCAACGACAACGTCTGCTTGGTCTTGGGCGACAATATTTTCTACGGCCAGTCGTTCGCTCGAAACCCTGAAACAAGCCGCTTCTAAAAACACGGTGCCACCGTATTCGGCTACCAAGTCAAAAGACCCCGAACGTTTCGGCGTTGTTGAATTTGACGAAAACTTCAACGCCTTATCCATCGAAGAAAAAAACCGAAACAACCTAAATCCGACTGGGCGGTAACGGGCTTATATTTCTACGACAACCGCGTCGTCGAGTTTGCGAAACAAGTCAAAAACCGTCCGCACGCGGCGAACTCGAAAATCAGCACGCTCAACCAAATGTATATTGACGACGGTTCATTGTCCGTCCAGCTTTTGGGGCGCGGCTTTGCATGGTTGGACACCGGTACGCACGAAAGCCCTGCACGAAGCCGCCTCATTCGTCCAAAACCGTGCAAAACATCCAAGACCTGCAAGTTGCCTGCCTCGAAGAAATCGCTTGGCGCAACGGCTGGCTTTTCAGACAAGTGCTTGGAAGAACTCGCCCGCCCGATGGCAAAAACCAATACGGTCAATATCTGTGCACCTGTTGAAAAATAAAAAGGTCGTCTGAAATCGTAAGTGACAATCATGTACCGAGACCTTTACAATAACATAGGTTACTAAAATTTTTATGCTCAATCTCATTTTCAAAATGCAAAACCTTTCTGATTTTTTCCTACTTTTTGCTCAATATTAGGAAGGTTTTTAGTCAATTGAAAAATTTTTTGGCATATTTTTATGCGTCAAATTTCGTTAACAGACTATTTTTGCAAAGGTCTCGTACCGACTGATTTCAGACGACCTTTACCACGACATCAAAAAGCCAAGCCGAAACACGCGGGATACCGTATCCCTCCCATGTATTCCAGCTCGGCTTTTTCCATAGACAATTTATATCATTCAGTCATGCAGTGCAGCCGCGTGCAAGGTATTTTCCAAAAAGCGTCGCAATCGTCATCAATGACGCCGCCGGGAACAGGGGTAATCATGCCAGCCCGTTCTTTTGCTACATCAAACTCCACATCACCGCACAAACTGCCATCTTCCAAACGGTTGATACCGACATCAATCACAACCGTACCGGGTTTAATCCAACTGCCTTTTAACAAAATTCGGGATACCCACGCCGACGACCAAAAATATCCGCCGCAGCCACTTCATCAGCAAGATTTTGCGTCGCACTGTGGCATACCGTTACCGTCGCGCGTGCCAACAATAGTTCCAAAGCCTGGGGTCTGCCTACAATATTTGAAGCGCCGACAACAACCGCTTTCCCTTTTGGATCGATCCCGTGATTCTTCAAAAGCGTCATTACGCCTTTGGGCGTACATGGCCGCATCAGCGGCATTTTCGCACCAGCCGTCCCTATATTGTAAGGATGGAAGCCGTCCACATCCTTATGTGGAACAATATTTTTCCAGAACAGCCTGACTGCTCGATATGTGCCGGCAACGGAAGCTGCACCAAAATACCGTCCACAGCATCATCCTCATTTAATCGCCCAACCAAATCCAACAACTCTTCTTGGGAAGTCGATTCAGACAGCTCATAAGACAAAGAACGGATACCGCATTTTTCGCAAGCCAGCTTTTTATTGCGGACATATACCGCACTGGCAGGATCATTACCCACCAAAATGACCGCCAAACAAGGTTCGTGCAAACCATCTTCCTGACGCTTTACCACCGCTTCGGCAACTTTTGCCAGTCTTTTGACCGACACCTCTTTACCGTTGATTAATTGTGCAGCCATAAACCTTCCTTCCCAATCAAAATGAACAATATCGGCGATTATCGCATTTTTAAACCGGTTTGACACATCTCGTAAAAACCACATTCCTGCACATTCAAACTCATATTCTCATTCTATTCCTGGCATATTCATAAAAAAATAAATCTTAATAAAAATAAAAAGATAGGGCAAGAAATAAAAACAAACTTAAAAATACAGTTGACCTTTTTACAAACCTATCTGTATAGTTTCACTCTTCAAGTCGGGGCGTAGCGCAGCTCCGGTTAGCGCATCTGCTTTTGGGAGCAGAGGGTCGTGAGTTCGAATCCCACCGCCCTGACCAATAATGCTTTAGCACGAATCGGCATGAGCGCCCGTAGCTCAACCGGATAGAGCACCGACCTTCTAAGTCGGGGGTTACAGGTTCGATTCCTGTCGGGCGTGCCAAAATTTTTAGTTTTTACGGTGGCTGTAGCTCAGTTGGTAGAGCCCTGATTGGGATTCCAGTTGTCGTGGGTTCGAGCCCCATCAGCTACTCCCAAATAATAAAGACCTGCATAAAATATGCAGGTCTTTACTTTTATATTGTTCCATTATCTATACCCCATTTTTCTTTCAAATATATAAAGTTCAAACCAAAAGCCCTAGCTGCCGTTCCCGCTTGTACGGGAAATAACAATATGGGCTTTTCCATTTCATCCTAAATGCAGACCGATATTCCGGCCTGCTTTAATCATCTATATCAGATTAGCGGTTTTTCAAAAACCGTGTATAAACCGCCAAAAATGATTACGGCGAAAATGGTTGAGGCAATCCATCCGGCAGGTTCACCCGACGTGATACCAACCTAATTTTTGCCCCACAAATCCTGCCAACGCCGACCCGCCAATACCCAACAGAGTCGTCATAATGAATCCGAAATTTTTCCTTACCCGGATGCAGGAATTTTTGCCAAAGCACCAACGATGAAACCGATAATAATCGTAACGATCCATCCCATAGTATTACCTCCGTGTGATATGTAAGTTGTTTTAATTGGCTCTTCTTAGAAAAAGCCTTTTGTATAATACAGAACAGTTTGACCGACCGTCTTACCTTTCCCACTTGTTTTTCTTAAAATAAACAGACTTTAAGTACTTTTACCGTTTTGATGCAGCATATACACAAACAACCTCTTCCCAAGGTCGTCTGAAAGGAAATTCAAATGAACACGGGAAAATACGCTTTGCCTGATTGTCGATATTCAGGAACGCCTGCTGCCCGCATTGCACGGCAGTGAACAAATGGTCGAACATTGCCGCATCCTGCTGCAAGGCTTGTCGGCTCTAAACATACCGTTTGCAGCAACGGAACAATATCCGAAGGGTTTGGGTAAAACGGTTCCCGCCATATCCCTGCTTCTGCACAATACGCCGATATTCGAAAAACCCGTTTTTCCGCCGCATCACCCGAAGTCATGGCCATTCTGAAAGAGAAACAAATCGAAAACATCATCTTAATCGGTGCGGAAGCGCACATCTGTATGCTTCAGACGACCTTAGACTTGCTCAAGCACAATATCCGCGTCCACATTCCTTACGAATGTACCACCTCCAGAAACCCGCTTAACAAAGACAATGCCTTTGCAGCAGATGCTTACTGCCGGAGCCGCCGTATCCAACGTTGAGAGCCTATTATTCAACCTGATGGCGATGAGAAACATCCTGCCTTTAAAAACCATTTCCAAACTCATCCACAGCCGTCAGGTCGCCTGAAAAATGGAATATACGATTACTCTAGCGAAAAACAGAAGACCTGCCCGACATTGTCGAAATCTACAACAGTACGATTGAAGCGCGCCAATCCACCGCCGATTTATCGCCCTGTCAGCATCGAAAACCCGCAAGCCTTGGTTTGAAGCACATTCCGGCAAACGTCCGCTTTATGTCTTGAAAAACCATAGCGGCGAATTGCTGGCATGGGGCAGCTTCAGCGATTATTATCCGCGCCACGCGTATCACATCAGCGCGGAAATCAGTATTTATGTCCGGCACAATATGCGCGGGGTCGGCGTCGGTAAAAACTTGCTGCGCAATATGTTGGAGCGTGCGCCCTCCTTGGGCATTTAAAAACGTTTTTAGCCGTGATTTTCGGACGCAACCACCCCAGCCTGCATCTTTTTCACTCGTTCGGTTTTTCAAGAATGGGGCAGATTGCCCGCAGTGTGCGATTTTGGAAACATTTGAAGCGGATGTGGTCATCTTGGGCAAACAGATAACGTAATTTCCTCTAAAGAACCCAACCTGAAAAGATCATGCGTATCAGTAAAAGGTCGTCTGAAATCTACTTTCAGACGACCTTCTTACTTTTGACGAACTTCAATACCTTGCCCTGACTTGGCAGGCTCGCCGTCAGTCGGCTTATCTGCCGCCGGCTCTTGCTGCGCATCCTACCGGAAGCATCCGCCTCGTAAGGCTCGACTTCGAACCCCATCCCTCCCTGCTTTCGCGTGAGAAGATGCTTATGACATGACCGACGGAATCCAAATATCGTGCGCCACTCCCGCCGAAACGGGCGGAAAAGCTGATCCAATCGTTATCGATATTCAGATTATGGCTGGCGGCTCCAGTCAGATATTCAGTACGATTTCATTGTCGCGGACATATTGCATGGGTACGCGGGTATGTTCGTTAACCCAAACGACCAGATGCGGCGTTTGGCTGATATCGATACACCATTCATATAAGGCACGAAGCAGATAGGGCTTGGTCGAAGTCGTCATGGTATCTCCTTTCGGAAGCTTTATCGGCGCATGGCTTTTTCGGCGGGCGTCAGTGCTTCGATGAAAGCCTCGCGTTGGAAAATGCGCTCGGCGTATTTCAACAAAGGTGCGGCGGATTTGCCGAGTTTGATGTCGTAATGATCAAGCCGCCACAACAAAGGAGACAGCGCTACGTCAATCATAGAAAAATCTTCGCCGAGGATGTATTTGCTCTTCGCAAAAAGCAGGAGCCAGCATTGTCAGCCCGTTACCGATGGCTTCGCGCGCTTTAGCCTGTTCTTTGTTGTGGTCGCGTTGGGGTTTTCCAAAAACATGGACGAAGTTGAACAATTCTTTTTCCATGCGGAACAACACCAAACGCCCGCGTCCGCGCATCACGGGATCGCCGGGCATCAGTTGCGGATGCGGGAAACGTTCGTCGATATATTCGTTGATGATGTTGGACTCGTGCAAGATGAGGTCGCGTTCAACCAAAAACAGGTACTTGATTGTACGGATTCATTACGGCAAGGTCTTCGGGCTTGTTGAAAATATCGACATCTTTTGATTTCAAAAATCCATGCCTTTTTCGTACAACACGAAACGGCAGCGTTGGCTGAACGGGCAGGTAATGCCCTGAATATAAGGTCATCATGGTAATTGGGCTCCTGTATCCGGTTTCAGACGGCATGCGTCTGATACGACCGTTAAAACAAATTAATCGCAGAATTATACGCGATTGCATACAACAATTCTAGAAAAACAGGATAATATATTGTTTTAAATTATATTTTTCGACTTCTCTATCTTAAGTCATACAACGCAATATCGCTGCATACCGTAAATAAAGAGGTCGTCTGAAAAACCCGAAATCCGGTTTTTCAGACGACCTTTTCTATTCAAACAGGGAAACCGTTTGCCTGAAGCCCGTTTCGGGCCGTTTCAGACGACCTCCCCTTTTCTGTTCGCCGGTTAAATACCGCGCAGCAATCCCGTTGACGCTGGTTTTGGCGCGGGTTTGCGCGTCCACGCGTTTGACGATAACGGCGCAGTAGAGGCTGTGGCTGCCGTCTCTGGAAGGCATGCTGCCGGACACGACAACCGAGCCTGCCGGTACGCGGCCTTGGTAGATTTCGCCGGTAGTGCGGTCGAAGATTTTTGAGTAGATTGTCCGATGAACACGCCCATGGAAATCACGCTGCCTTCTCGACAATCACGCCCTCAACGATTTCGGAACGCGCGCCGATAAAGCAGTTGGTCTTCAATAATGGTCGGGCTGGCTTGCAGGTGTTCGAGTACGCCGCCAATGCCGACGCCGCCGCTCAAGTGGACGTTTTTACCGATTTGCGCGCAAGAGCCGACGGTCGCCCAAGTATCGACCCATAGCGCCTTCGTCAACGCATGCGCCGATGTTGACATAAGACGGCATCAGGACGACGTTTTTGGCAACGAAGCTGCTGCGGCGCGCAACGGCACCGGGTACGGCGCGGAAACCGGCAGCGCGGAATTCGTCTTCCGACCAGTCGGCAAATTTGGTCGGCACTTTATCGAAGTATTTGTTCACGCCATCGTTGAGGACTTCGTTGTCTTGATGCGGAACGACAACACACGGCTTTTTCGCCCATTCGTTGACTTTCTCCATTCGCCCACGCCTGCGCGTTCGGCAACGCGCAGTTTGCCTGAATCGAGTTGGCGGATGGTTTTCCAACACGGCTTCTTTGACTTCGGGGTAACGGTGGTCGGGGCGATGTCCGCACGGTTTTCATGGCGGTTTTGATGATGTTTTTGCAAAAGACATGGGGATTCCTTTTGAAGAGGGTAAAAGGTCGTCTGAAAAATTCGGATGACCTGCAAACAGGCGGTATTTTGCCATGTAAACGCTTTGCCGTCAGCTTTTGCAAGGTCGTCTGAAAGGTGTTTACTGTTTCAGACGACCTCAAGATTGTTATGATAGAGTGGCTTGACTTTTAAACCGGTACGGCATTGCCTCGCTTTTATCCTGATTTAAAGTTCATCCACTATCCCACCCCGTCATCCTTCCAAACGGAATCCAAAATGTCCGACAACCGCCTCGACACCGCCCGCCGCCATTCCCTGTTCCTCGCCCGCCAGCTCGACAACGGCAAACTCAAGCCCGAAATTTTTCCTGCCCATGTTGGACAAGGTTTTAACCGAAGCGGATTTCCGCCTTTGCCGATTGGGACCAAATCCGCGGAAGAAAAACGATGAAGAATTGGCGCGGCAGTTGCGCGAGTTGCGCCGTTATGTCGTGTCGCAGATTATCGTGCGCGATATAAACCGCATCAGCGATTTGAACGAAGTTACCCGCACGATTACGCTGTTTGCCGATTTTGCCGTCAATACCGCGCTGGATTTCGCCTACGCCTCATTATCGGGACATGTACGGCACGCCGATCGGGCAGTGCGTACCAAATCGCCGCAGCATTTGAGCGTGGTGGCGATGGGCAAAGGCGGGCGGCTATGAGCTGAACGTGTCTTCCGACATCGATTTGATTTTTGTCTATCCCGAATCGGGCGACACCGACTGGCAGGCGCGAACGGGGCAATCAGGAGTTTTCGCCAAATGTCGGGCAGAAACTGATTGCGCTGCTGAACGACACTCACCGCTGACGGGCAGGGTGTTCCGCGTCGATATGCGGCTGCGGCCGGACGGCGATTCAGGCGCGCTGGTATTGAGCGAAACCGCGCTGGAGCAATACCTGATTACGCAGGGACGCGAATGGGAACGCCGTGCGCGTGGTGCAAAGGCCGCGTGGTTACACCGTGATCCGGAACGACATCAAATCGCTGGTGCGCCCCTTCGTGTTCCGCAAATATCTGGATTACAGCGGCATGAGGCGATGGAACCTGCACCCGCCAAATCCGCAGCGAAGTCAGCAAAAAGGCATGGCGGACAACATCAAACTCGGCGGGCGGCATCCGCGAAGTCAGATCTATCGCCCAGATTTTCCAGATGATACGCAGCGGTCAAATGCGCGCGCTGCAACTGAAAGGACGCAGGAAACGCTGAAGAAACTTGCCGAGCTGGGCATCATGCCGTCTGAAAACGTCGAAACCCTGCTCGCCGCCTACCGCTTCCTGCGCGACGTCGAACACCGCCTGCAATACTGGGACGACCAGCAAACCCAAACCCTGCCCTCCTCGCCCGAACAGCAGCAACTGCTCGCCGAAAGCATGGGTTTCGACAGCTACGCCGCCTTTTCAGACGACCTCAATGTTCATCGGAACAAGGTCAATCAGTTGTTCAACGAAATTTTGAGCGAACCTGAAGAGCAAACACCCGACAACAGCGAATGGCAGTGGGCGTGGCAGGACAAACCCGACGAAGAAGAGCGGCAAGGCCGCCTGAAAGAACACGGGTTCGATGCCGAAACCATCGCCGCAAGGCTCGACCAAATCCGGCACGGCCATAAATACCGCCATCTCTCCGCACACGCCCAGCCGCGTTTTGACGCCATCGTGCCGCTGTTGGTACAGGCAGGCGGCGGCAGAGCAAACCAAACCCGACCGATACGCTGATGCGGCTGTTTGACTTCCTCGAAAACATCAGCCGCCGCTCCGCCTATCTCGCCTTCCCTCAACGAACATCCGCAAACCCTGGCGCAACTGGCGCAGATTATGAGCCAAAGCTCATGGGTGGCGGCGTATCTGAGCAAATATCCGATTCTGCTGGACGAACTCATCAGCGCGCAGCTTTTGGATACCGCGTTCAACTGGCAAGCCCTTGCCGCCGCCCTTTCAGACGACCTCAAAGCCTGCGGCGGCGACACCGAAGCGCAAATGGACACCCTGCGCCGCTCCAACACGCCCAAGTCTTCCGCCTCGCGTCCAAGACCTCGCCGGACTGTGGACGGTAGAATCCCTCCGACCAACTCTCCGACCTCGCCGACACCATCCTCGCCGCCGCCCTGCCGTGCGCATGGGCGGACATGCCCAAAAACACCGCGACACCCCGCAATTCGCCGTCGTCGGCTACGGCAAACTCGGCGGCAAAGAACTCGGCTACGCCTCCGATCTCGACCTCGTCTATCTCTACGACGATCCCCATCCCGACGCAGGCGACGTGCAGCCGCCCTCGCGCGCCGCCTGACCAACTGGCTTTCCGCCGCCACCAGCGCAGGCAGCCCCTCACGAAACCGACCTGCGCCTGCGCCCCAACGGCGACGCCGGCTTCCTCGCCCACAGCATCGCCGCCTTCGAAAAATACCAGCGCGAAAACGCATGGACGTGGGAACACCAGTCCCTCTACCCGCGCCCGCTTCATCTGCGGCACACCTGAAATTCAGACGGCCTTCGACCGCATCCGTACCGAAATCCTCGCGCCGAACGCGACCAAACCGCCTTGTCAGGCGAAATCATCGAAATGCGCGAAAAATGTTCCCTCACCCATCCGCCGATTGACAGCAACGTCAAATACGCACGCGGCGGCGTGGTCGACGTCGAATTTATCGTCCAATACCTCATCCCTGCCCATGCCCGAAAATATCCGCGACTCCTCGACAACTACGGCAACATCGCCCTCTTGAACATCGCCGCCGACTGCGGCCTCATCGACAAAAACCCTCGCCGAACAAAGCCGCACCGCCTACGCTTCTACCGCCAGCAGCAACACAACACCAAACTGCGTGCGACGCGGAAAAACCGAAGTAACCGACGAATTGCTGTCCCATTACGGCAATGTCGGGAAATTGTGGCAGGAAGTATTCGGGGCAGAAGTGAAGTTCGGATAAGCAGGCGGACGTATTCAGCGTCAGAAAGCTGCACGGCAACACAATTTACCGCCACAGCAAACGCACTCTAAACATATAAGGAAAACCAACCATGAAGCAAATGGCACTGTTTTTAACGGTTTTACTGTCGTCGGCAGCAGCCAGCCGCTGATTACTTTTTGCCTCATACCGAATGCGATGGCTCTGCAAACGTTCGTGTTGCTCCTGATACACGCAGCAAAATCGCGACGGTACTGAATTATGAAAGCAGAAAAACACAAAAATACCTCAGGAAACAGGGTAAATGGTTTCATATTCAATTAGATGGAATCCCGTACAGGCTACGTCCATCAAAGCCAAGGTTTTATCGTGCACAATTATGTTGTCGCCAGCCCTGACGGATCGGCAAACGTCCGTAACAGCTACCCCGAAGAACCGATCAGCCAAGGCGAAATCATCAAAACACTCCCAAACGGAACGCGTGTACAGATTGCCCCAACTTTCAGAAAAAGGCGACTGGTTGTGGTACAGCAATCAGGGGCTTACACAGAAAAACGAAGACGGTAACAATGTATCAATTCAAGGATATATCCACAAAGCCAGCTAAAACGTATAGATTAATCGTTCCACTCGCGACAATCAGCCGTAGTATGAGCATCATCCGAGTTACTCTGCCCATAACAGAGCAAAGGTCGTCTGAAAACCCGATGGTGGTTTTCAGACGACCTTTTATGTTTGAACTGCCTATCGGTTTTGGCTGGCGCGGTAGAAGGCGATGAGGCCGTTGGTGGAACTGTCGTGCTGCGGGTTGCCGCGTTCGAGTTCGGGTTCGATAGTTTTGGCGAGTTCTTTGCCGTATTCGACGCCCCATTGGTCGAAGGGTTGATGCCCCAAATCGCGCCTTGGACGAAGGTGCGGTGTTCGTATGCCGCCATGAGCATGCCGAGGCGGCGGGGGTCGGTGGCGCTGAGAGGAGGCTGTTGCTCGGGCGGTTGCCGGGGAATTCTTTTTGCGGGGCGAGGCGTTCGCGTTCGGCTTCGGGCAAATCGGCAAGCTCGGCGCGAACTTCTTCGAGGGTTTTGCCTTTCATCAGGGCTTCGGCTTGGGCGAAGGCGTTGGCGACAGTGAGGCGGTGTTGGCGGCTGATGCCGTAGGCGGTGGTCATGGGGACGATGAAGTCGCAGGGGATGAGCCGTGTGCCTTGGTGGAGGAGTTGGAAATAGGCGTGCTGGCAGTTGACGCCTTCTTCGCCGAAGACGATGCCGCCGGTGGTGTGGGGACGGGACGGCCGTCGGCGGTGCGGTTTTTGCCGAGGCTTTCCATGTCGAGCTGGTTGAGCCACGAGGGGAGGTGGCGCAGGTTGTGGCTGTATGGGACGGCGGTTTGTCCGTCGGCGTGCTGGAAGTTGTTGTACCAGATGCTGATGAGCGCCATGAGGACGGGGGATGTTGCGGCGGTAAGGGGTTTGGAAGAAGTGGGTGTCCATGGCGTGCGCGCCGGCGAGGAGTTCGCGGAAGCGGTCGGTGCCGACGGCGACCGCTGACGGGCAGGCCGATGGTTGACCAGACGGAATAACGTCCGCCGACCCAGTCGAACATGGCGAAGACGTTGTCGGGGGGCGATGCCGAAGTTTCGGGCGGCGGCAACGTCGGAGGAGATGGCGCAGAGTGGCGGTAGATGCCGATTCGGGCAAACCGCATCACGATACCAGGCGCGGGCGGCGTAGGCGTTGAGCAGGGTTTCAGGCGTGCGGAAGGATTTGCTGGCGATGCTGAATACGGTGGTTTTCAGGGTTTGAGGTGGGCGAGTGTGCGGCTGATGTCGGCGTCGTCTGAATTGCTGACGAAGTGGACGCGGATGTTTTGGCGGTAGGCTTTTGAGGGCTTCTACGCACATTCTGGGAGCCGAGGTCGGAGCCGCCTATGCCGATGTGGACGAAGTCGGTGATGGGTTTGTCGGTGATGCCCTGTGGCTGCCGTTGTTGAGTGATTCGGCGAAGGCTGAGGGCGCGGTCGAGTTCGCGGTGGATTTTGGGGAGGATGTTTTCGCCGTCAACGTAAACGGGCGCGGCATCAGGCGGCAGGCGCAAGGCGGTATGGAGGACGGCGCGGTGTTCGCTGAGGTTGATTTTTTCGCCGTTTTGCATGGCGTGCATTTGTCCGGCTAGGGGCGAGGCTTCGGCAAGGCGGCACAAGAGTTGCAAAGTGTCTTCGCCGAGGCGGTTTTTGCTGTAATCGAAGAGGAGGCCGTCGAGGGTTTCGTGCATATTGCCGAAGCGGTCGGATTCGGCGGCGAAGCGGTCGCGCAGGTGGATGTGTGTGTGTCGAGCCGGTGTTGTTCAAGGGCTTGCCATGCTTCGGTAAATGCGGTCATCGGGTTTCCTTCGGAATTGGGTTCGCCCTCGCTCATTCGGGGATGTGATTTAGTTATAGATTGTACCGCGAGCTGATTGGTTCGCTACTCAATGATTTTTTGTAGCTTAATGTAGTTTTAACAAGACGGCGCGGGTTTGCCGGATACGGGTACAATTTAGTTAAGAATTGTGATGCAATATGCAAACGATATGCTTGATTTTCATAAAGTTTTTTAAAATTTTTCAGTATGACACCGATGTCAGGTGTGATATGCTTCGTAATCAAATGAAACAGGGCTGAGGCGGGAGTCGTAAGATGGCTACAATTTATGATGTTGCTGCTTATGCGGGCGTCTCACCCAAAACGGTCAGCCGCGTCATCAACGGCGATGCGCCGGTCAGCGATAAAAACCCGTGCAAAAAGTCGAAACAGCAATTGCCGCTTTGGGTTATATCCCGTCTTCGGCGGCGCGGGTGATGCGGTCGAACCGTTCGGACTTGGTCGGACTGATTACCGGCGCCATCTCGCGTACGGGCGAATACGGCGGGAGTACACGGTCTGCCGGATATGTTTTTAATCAAAGGTATCCAGCAGAAAATCCGCGAAGCGGGCAAAACGCTGATGATTGCGGATACGGACAACCGCTACGAGCAAATCGACCCTTTGGTCAGGACGTTTATGGAACACCGCGCGGAAGGCATTTTGTATGTAACCGAATCGCACCGCGAAATCGTCCTGCCCGAAATGCCCAACCGCTGCCCGATGGTTTTGGTCAACTGTTTCGACGCGGCGGGTACGCCGTCGGTTTTGCCGGACGACGAGCGCGGGCAATACGATTTGGTACGCAACATCATCCGTCACGGACACCGCCGTATCGCCTACATCACCTGCAGGCAGGGCGCAGAAGCGACGCGGCTGCGTTTGACGGGCTACCGCCGCGCTTTGGACGAATCGGACATGGTGTTCGATCCTGACTTGGTGCAAACCGGCATCACCGACTTTGCCAACGACAGCGAGCTTTTGATTGCGGCAGTATTGAAATTATTGTCGCTTGCCGACCCGCCGACGGTCATTTGCTGCGGCAACGACGAAATGGCGGTCGCGTTTACGGCATTTTGAGGACGCGCGGCGTACGCGTTCCGGAGCAGGTATCGGTGGCAGGTACGACAACCACAGCGCGATTGCCGAAACCCTGTTCCCGCCGCTGACCAGCACCGAGCTGCCTATATGCGCATGGGCGCGCTGGCGGCGGAAATCCTGTTCGACATTATCGAGACCAAAGAAATCGTCCGTCCGCCCGTTCGGGTTGTAGGGGAAACGATTTGGCGGCAGTCGGTTACAGCATTGAAGTAAAACATTATTTCAGACGACGTCTGCTTTATGAGGCTAGACACAATACGACAACAAAAGGTCGTCTGAAAACACAAACAACGCATCACGCTATCCATTTGCAACGTATCAATACGATACGCCAAAAGAATAAAGAAACAGCTACCAACCGCTTCAACTATGCAGTGTTTCCCGCAGTTTGTTGTTCCATGTTTTCTTCTTACAAAGTCCAGGAGTCGCTTCAAAATGAAGATTTCCCCACAAGTATCGATGACGCTTCGCCAGATTATGCTGATGAACTTCGGCTTCTTCGGCATCCAATACAGCTTCGGTTTGCAGCAAACCGCCATCAACCCGATTTTCAGTTTCTTACATGCCGACCCTCGGCCAACTGCCTATTCTGAATATGGCGGAATCTGATTACAGGCTTTTGCTCGTTCGGCCCCTTATCGGCGCCATGAGCGACCGCACCTGGATTCCCCGGCTTGGGACGCCGTCGCCCGTATTTTAATCGGTGCCATCGGTTGCAGCCTCTGCCTCTTCATCTATCCGCACGTTACCGCATTGTGGGTTGCCGTATTGCTGCTGTGGCTCTTGGACATCAGTAACAACACCGCCATGGAGCCCTTCCGCGCCTTCATCGCCGATACCGTCCCCGAACACCAACAATCCACCGGCTTCCTGATGCGGTCCGTGTTCACCGGCTTGGGCATTACCCTTGCCAACGTATCGCTCTACATCTTCCAACAAATCGGCTGGCTGCAACAAACCTCTGAAGCAGGTATCCCCTACTGGGTATTCGGCTCGTTCTATATCGGCGCCGTCTGCTCCATCGGCTCTGTTTTAGTAACCGTATTGTCCACGCCCGAACACGAACCTTCTCCCGAAGAAATGGCGGCAATCAAAGCCCAACCTAGAGGCCCCGTCCACGCCGTCAAAGACATCGGCACAGCCATTAAGGAAATGCCTACCCCACTGTGGCAGCTTGCCTCCGTTTACCTCTTCCAATGGTACGCCCTCTTCATCTACTGGCAATACATCTCCCACAGTATCGTCAAATCCGTCTGGGGTTCGACATCTGCCGACCAGGCTGCCTATGAACAGGCAGTGGCATGGATCGGTCTGGTCAACGGTTTTTACAATGTCGTAACCTTTGTTTCCGCCTTCGGACTGATGTGGATGGCGCGTAAATATGCCGCGAAATATGTCCACGCCTTTTGCCGTTATCCTGGCATCGCTTTCGCCCTCTTAACCATCCCGCACATCACCGAACAAATACCTGATGTTCGCCCCGATGATCGGCTTCGGTATCGGCTGGGCAAGTATGATGGGCGTGCCGTTTATGATTGTCGTACACTCCATCCCGAAAAGAACGCTACGGCGTGTATGGGCATCGTCAACATGATGATTGTGATTCCGATGCTGATTGAAACCGTTACCTTCGGTTGGATCTATGACACCTTCCTCGGTGCAAACCCGTCCAACGCCATGATCCTTCGCCGGCGTCTTCCTCGCCATCGCCGCCGTACTGACCCCTGACCATCAAAACGTCAAACAAACCCTTATGGCGTAGAATCGGCACGCTGATTCAAGCAGTTGCGACAAGGTCGTCTGAAACCCAAATTGAGGGTTTTCAGACGACCTTGTCGCATATTCTCAAAAAGATTGTCGGAAAAACGATAGTTTTTCCACAATGTCAGCCATCAAAAATATAAAAATACAACAATTCTCATTTGTAAAAGACCGGAGAAATTGATGTTCCGACCTAATCTGACCGCTGCCGCCGTTGTGGCCGCTTTATCTTCCATCTGTATTTGCCGCCGAAACGGCTCGAGCTGGATACTGTCCATGTTCAGGGGCAGCGTTCGTATAACGCGTTGCTACCGAGAAAACGGCGATTACAGCTCGTTTGCCGCCACTGTCGGCACAAAAATCCCCGCATCTTTACGCGAAATTCCGCAATCCGTCAGCATCATCACGCAATCAGCAGGTAAAAAGACCGTAACGTCGATACCTTTTGACCAGTTGGCGCGCAAAACGCCGGGTCTGCGCGTGTTGAGCAATGACGACGGCCGCTCGTCGGTTTGTGCGCGCGGCTGCGAACACAGCGAATACAATATCGACGGCCTGCCCGCGCAAATGCAGAGTATCAACGGCACGCTGCCCAACCTGTACCGCCTTCGACCGCGTCGAAGTGATGCGCAACTCGAGCGGCTTGTTCGACAGCAACGGCGAGATGGGCGGTATTGTGAATCTGGTGCGCAAACGCCCGACCAAAGAGTTCAAGGCCATGCAGCGGCAGGGTTTGGTACGCACAAACAATATAAAGCCGAAGCCGATGTTTCAGAATCTCTGAACGCCGACGGCGGCGTGCGCGGCCGTGTGATGGCGCAGACTCGGGCGCGTCTCCCCGTCCGGCGGAGAAAAACAACCACCACGAAACCTTCTATGCGGCGGCGGATTGGGACATCAACCCCGATACGACTTTGGGCGTGGCTATCTCTACCAGCAACGCCACCTCGCGCCGTACAATGGTTGCCCGTCGGCAGCAGCGGCAATTTGCTGTCCCTGCCCAACCACACACCTTTGTCGGCGCGGATTGGAACAAATTCAAAATGAACAGCCATGACGTGTTCGCCGATTTGAAACATTATTTTGACGACGGCGGCTACGGCAAAATCGGTATGCGCTATTCCGACCGCGATGCCGACTCCAACTACACCTGTCGCCGCCAACAAACTTTCTGCCGACAATAAGGCAAACGTCATCGGCTTTAGGCACGGAAATCAAACAAAAAGCCTTCGCGGTTGACGCAAGTTACAGCCGTCCGTTTGCCTTGGGCAACACCGCAAACGAACTCTGTCGTCGGCGCGGACTACAACCGCTTGCGCAGCACCAACGAGCAAGGCCGTGCAGCCGTTGCGCGTAATGTTGCTTTTGGGCGATTTCGCTCTGTCCCTATGTCAACCTGATGCAGAACGCCCGTGCCGGCGCGCGCGGTTACAGCCATACCGTCGCTATTGAAAACCTTGACGAATTCGGCGTTTACGGCAAATCCGTCTTCCATCCGGTCGACAGGCTGTCGCTCATCGGCGGCTGGCGTTTGGGACACTACAAAATCGAAGCGGGCGAAGCGCGACGAGTTGCACAAAGCCAGCAAAAACCAGCTTACCGGCTACGCAGGCGCAGTTTACGACTGAACGACAACAACAGCCTCTACGCCAGCTTCTCCCACCTCTACACGCCGCAAACCAGCCTCGGCACTGGCGGCAACCTGTCAAACCGCGCGAAGGCAACCAGTTTGAAGTCGGCTACAAAAGGCGGCTACACGGACGACCGCCTCAACACCCGCGTCTCCCTCTACCGCCTGAAAGACAAAAACGCCGCCGCACCGCTGAACCCGAACAACCGCAACACCCGTTATGCCGCATTGGGCAAACGCGTGATGGAAGGCGTTGAGACCGAAATCAGCGGCGCGATTACACCGAAATGGCAAATCCACGCAGGTTAGAGCTATCTACACAGCCAAATCAAAAACCGCCGCCAACCCCGCGACGACGGCATCTCCTTGCTGATGCCCAAACACAGCGCAAACTGTGGACGACTTACGAAGTTACGCTGCTTGACCCGTCGGCGGCGCTGAACGCGATGAGCAGCATCTCCCTCGGCGGCAGGGCTGCGCGCAGGCGGCTACGCCACATTCGACGCCATGGCGGCATACCGCTTTCACGCCCAAACTGAGCTGCAATCAACGCCGACAACATCTTCAACCGCCACTACTACGCCCGCGTCGGCAGCGCAAACACCTTCAACATTCCCGGCTCGGAGCGCAGCCTGATGGCGAACCTCCGCTACGACTTCTAAAAACGGGAAAAGCAAAAGGAAAACAATCACCGCCAAAACCAGAAGACCAACACATTATGGAAACAGACCGGACAGGGCAGGGCACACCACCTGTCCGGTTTTATCATTATAGTGGATTAACTTTAAACCAGTACGGCGTTGCCTCGCCTTGCCGTACTATCTGTACTGTCTGCGGCTTCGTCGCCTTGTCCTGATTTAAATTTAATCCACTATATGTTCATGTTTGACATAGAGAAACAGTAGATATAGCCCAAAGGTCGCCTGAAACATCCGCCACCCCGATACACACACACACCCCACCAACACAACCGACAACCCCTGCCATGACCTCACGCACCGCACACTGGCAAGCCGCCCGCCTGCTGCAAGCTGAAGAAACCCACATCCGCTCCGAGCACCGGCCGCAGCTACTGCATCCAAACCGCCGCCATCGGCGACCCGCCCCGCAAGGCTATCCTGTCCTCCATATCCTCGACGGCGACGCCTTCTTTCCGCCGCCCTCAGCATGGCGCAATCCCTGCTCATCAACCCCATGACCCGAAGCCGCGCCGCCTGCCTCATCGTCAGCATCGGCTACCCCAACGGCGAAGTCCGCGACCTGACCCAACGCGCCCTCGACTACACCCCGCCCCTGCCTGAAACCGCCACCGAAGCAGACCGCCGCCAATACGGACAAGCAGACCGCTTCGCCGCCTTCCTCGACCGCGAACTCGCCCCGACCCTTGCCGTCAAATACCCGTCAACCCCAAAGAACAAGCCCTGTTCGGACACCCTTCGGCGCATTGTTCGACTCTATTCCCTCTTCACCGCCCCGACCGCTTCAAACACAACCTCGCTCACCTCCCCTCCGTCTGGTGGCATCAACCGCCGCGTCCTCGACTTCTCCCGTCCGCCCTTCCTGCTGACACACCACCGTCCGCATCAGCGTCGGCGAACGACGAAGGCCGCAGCAACCGCCCTGAACAAATCGGCAGGAAATGGTCGCCCAAGCCAAACTGCTTGCCGGTACCTCCAACACCCGGCGCAGACGCACAATCCACTTTCTACCCCAACGCCAACCACGGCAACACCCCCTTCTCACGCCCTCCCCGACACATCGAATACCTCCGCCAAGTGTGGCAGAAGAAATAAACCGGCAGAACGAAAAAGCCGTATGCCCAACAAACAGGAATACGGCTTGAGTGATGGCGGTTGAATTTTCAGACGACCTTGATTCAATTTTTATGCAATCAACGCAGGTTTTTATTCAATTAAATTGAACCATCCTGTAGTGTGGGCTGCGCCCACGAAATCTGCCACCTAATAATCTGAATCAGCTATCTTTGTCCGTGTATTCCACCCTCATGAGCAAAACCCACGCTACTTATTGCCGCAACGACAACTTGTCCTTCCCGCGCCCGGCGGGGAAGGTTAGATGGGGTGGCTTTTGAGGTTTAGGTAAGCAAATTCGTGCAACTGAGAGCCACCCTCTCCCCAGCCCTCTCCCGCCGGACGGGAGAGGGGGCAGTTACAGGTAAAAATAGGGTCGTCTGGAAAACTTTGAGATTTGAGTTTTAAAGAAACTCGTTCATCCCCGTTTTCAGACGACCTCATTTATTCAATCATTACAGGTTTGGGATAACTCAAGTAGTGGGTTTCGCCCACGAAATCTGCCATTCAAAAATCCAACCAGACAACAGCCGAATGGGCATCCATTTTGGCTTTTCATCTTGTGGGCCAGCCTGCGCCACTTGTTACACTGGATAATCCTGTCCCTCCCCGTCCGGCGGGGGGTTAGGATGGGGTGGCTTTTGTGGCTTTAGGTATAGTGGATTAACTTTAAACCAGCATCGGCGTTGCCTCGCCTTGTCTGGTTACCACTATAAAAGCACATTGTGTCAACCAATGACGCCACCCTTCTCTCAGCCTCCCCGCCGGACGGGAGAGGGAGTAAGCTGGGTAAAATCAAGGTCGTCTGGCAAATTTTGGGATTTGAGCTTTGAGAAATCCCGTTCACGCTCGTTTTTCAGACGACCTTTATTCAATCAACGAGGCTTGGGACAAACTCCAAGTAGCGTAGGCAGCGCCCACGAAATCTGCTGTTAATAATCTGAATCAAACAACGCCAAATGGGCATCCATTTCGGCATTCTCTCGGTGGGCAAAAGCCCACGCCACGGATTGCCGCCACTATTTCCACCCACCCGCTACTCCAGCGACAAATACCGGGTCATGTCTCGGCAGTTGTTGCGGGATGCCGAGGTTGTTGCGGTAAACGACGCGGTAGCGGTCTGCGTACCAGGCGGGACGATGATGATTGGTGGTGATGGTCGGTCTAGTGCCCGGGAGGTGGCTTCAGCTCTTCGCGGTTGGTAAAGCTGCCAAAAATGTTTGAGCACTTTTCGACTTCGAAGGTGTTACAGCCGGCGAGGTTTGGCTGCCGGGATTCGGCGGCTTCGCAGCCGAAACAATCGTATTGTTCGTTGCCGGGCTTTCGCTGTTGGCACAGACGGTATCGGTCATATCGAAGTCGAAATCGTTGAGCCGCCTCTGGTATAAGGCGGGTCGGTAACGCGGATGCTCGCGGTTACGCCGATTTTGGCGAGGTCGCGTTGCCATTTGGCGGTAATGCGTTCGTAGGTTTTGGAGGCGGTCAGGAACCAAAGGTCAGGGGTCGGCTTTTGGCTGTCGGTCAGTTTGCCGTATAGCGGTAGCCTGCTTTTTCCAAGAGTGCGCGCTTTCGAGCAGGTTGGGGCGTATGCCTGTTTCGGGTCGGTTTGAGGCGGCTCGAGGACCGCTGGTTCAGGACGGCGATCGAGGTGTTGCCGAGGACTGAGCAGTTTTGGTTCCGCGCCTTGCGGTTTTGCCTGTCGCCGCCATCCTCTCGTTGGCGCGAAGAAGCTGTTGCTGCGGCGGCATGCGCCGTAGAAAATGCGCGCGTTGATGCTTTTCAAAGTCGAAAACTCCGACCATCGCCTGCCGCACGAGGATGTTGTCGAACGGGGCGCGGCGCAGGTTCATGACGAAGCCCTGCATGCCGGCGTCGCTTTTCTGCACCCATTCGTGTTTGCCCATGCCGCGTTTGGCGAGCATTTCGTCGGAATAGCCTCGCGCCCAGTTTCGGGCGACATTTTCGTAAACGAAGTCGTATTGTCCGGCTTTGAGGCCTTCAAGGCGGACGCTGTTGTCTTTGAAATATCTGAAGCGGACGGTGTCGAAGTTAGTATCCGCCTTTGCACGGGTCGGGAGGTTTGCGCCCAGTAGTTTTTGTCGCGCGTATTCGCTCCATGCCGCCCGATGTCTGCTGACGAAACGGTAGCCGGAGCCGATGGGCATTTTGTTTGCGCCTTTTCCAGCCCTCTCGGGATAGCTTTTTGATGAGAAAAACACAGGCAGTTGCCCTAATGCCATGTGTAATTCGGCATTGCGCTGCTCTGAAGCGGAAAACGACTGTCCTGTCGTCTGCGCGTTTCGACTTTGGCAACGTCGCTCCAGTATACTGGATAGAAGGGGTTGGCGGCTTGTCTTGGTAAGCAGGCGGAAGGAGGCGGCTGTCTTTGGGCAGAGACGGGTCGCCGTTGTGAATTTCGGCTTTCGGGTTGAGCCTGAATGTTGCCGACAATCGTCTTCGGCAAGTGAAAAGTCTTCCGCCAATAGTCCGTACATAGAGAAAGGTTCGTCCCAACTGTTGTCCGCTGGTATGTCCACGGTCAGATTGAGGACGCCGGCTTCTTTGTCGCCTTTGAGGGTAAACGGGTTGAACGTATCGAAGCCGCCCTGTATCGGCAGGAAAACACGCCGCCTTTGGGCGCGTCGGGACTGACGTATTCGCAGGGCGCGAAAGTCGGCGGGATATTTCGGCTCCTGCCCCAAACCCAAACCGTATGCGGCAAAAGCGGTGGCAGAGGAGAAGGAAAGCAGAAGGAGGACGAGGGGTTTCATAAAGTTCCAAACCGAACGGGACGATGAAGCCCGATTATAGCAAAAGGTCGTCTGAAAACGGTTTTCAGACGACCTTTTCAGTGTATTTCAAAATCCTCAGAAGAGACTGCTGCCGGTTTTAGCCTGCGCGTCAAACTCTGCCAGCGTCATGTTCAAAGTCTGCAAACACGGCGTCATCACCGCATCGACGGCTTTGGTTCACATGATCCCTTCCTCAAAGGCGACGGACGGTAAACAAAGAGCTTGAAGAGTTCGCTCAACTCAATCGAATCCGCCCCCGTTTTCAACACCCAGCCCTGACGGCCGTTGTAGATATAGCCGTGCCGCGCTAGTTTTTCCAGAAGCTCGCCCAATTCATCGTAGCCCATATTGATATGTCGTCTGAACCCTGAACAGGCAAGGCTTTGCCCTTTTGCGCCGCATCCCAGCAGCAAGTGATTTCAAGACATCGTCAAACCGCCCGCGCGAATCGAAACCCCTGTGGAAACGCCCTCGCCCCGCCAATAAGACGGCGACGAAGTCAGCACCGCGCCGCCCAACACCAGCGTCCACAGCAAATTCAGCCACACCAAGAAAAACGGCACAGCAGCAAAGCGCCCCGTAAATCGAGCGGTAGCCGTCGAAATTGCCCAGTATACTCAAGCAAACAGGAAACGCGCCGTCCTCCAAAACGCCGTGACCAAAGCCCCGATAAACGCATCGACGCCCGGGCACGAAGCGGTTGGGCACAAAACGGTACAGCCCCCAGCAGAAAAGCGTGGCAAAACAGCGTACCTAAGGTTTGAAGTAACCCACCACCCATTGCGCACAAACTGAAGCCAACGCAGAATCCTGCACCGAGCCGACCATAAAAGAAAATCACGCCCAAAGACAGCGATTGAAACGTCAGCAACGCCCAATACACCAAAACTGCATCATCCAAGGCCGCTGCGTATTGACGCACAATCCGGTTAAACGCATTGTCAATCGTCCGAATCAGCATCAGCGACGTCACCACGCAGCATCACACTACCGATCGCCGTCAACCTTTCCCGCCTGATCGCGGAACGCATTGATATAATCAAACACCATGTCCGCACCCTGCGGCACAATAGTCTGATTGACGAACGCCACAAAAGGTCCGACCAACGGTCGAACACAGGGAAAATCGAAGCGACCGCCACCATCGCCCGTCAACACCGGCACCGAAAGCCAGAAGCGTCGTAAAAGTCATACCTCGACGCCGCCTGCGGCACACGCTCCTCATCGAAACGCCGCACCACAAACCACGCAAACGCAAACGCCTTACTCGTCCGACAAACCTTGCTACCATTTCAAAACGGCATAATCTTTCCTGAAAATAACGAATTAAAAATAAAAACAGAAAACGCCCGCAGCACATACCACGTCGTCTGAAAACACAGCCTCAGCAGAATTAACACCTATTTCCACCAACCCCATTGTAACGGAATACCCAAAATGAACCCAAATCCCCAAAATCCTCGTCCTCTACTATCCCAAACGCGCAGCACTTTCAACCCTCGCCCGCCAAAATCGCACGCGGCATCGAAAAGCGTCGCAGGCTGCGAAGCCGTATTGCGCACCGTCCCCAAAGTCTCCACCGTCTGCGAAGCCGTCGAAAAAGACATCCCCGACAGCGGCGCCCCTACGCCACCGCCGAAGACCTCAAAACCTGCGCCGCCCTCGCCCTGAGCAGCCCCTACCCGCTTCGGCAACATGGCAGCCGCCATGAAATACTTCATCGACGGCACTATCCTGTACGGCGCAGAACTCGCCGAAACCCGCCACCGTCTCGCAGCACCTCCTCCCAACGGCGGACAAGAAACCACCCTCCTCACCATGATGCTCCCCTCCTGCACCACGGCATGACCATCAGCGCATCCCCTACACCGAATCCGCCCTCGGCAGCACCGAGCGGCGGCACCCCCTACGGCGCATCCCACGTCGCCGGACGACGGCAAACCCGTCCTGACCGCCGAAGAAAACGACATCGCCTTCGCACAAGGCAAACGGCTGGCAGAACTCGCCGTCAAGTTGGCTTAAGGCAGGCAGTTTAGAAACTCAATCTGCCAAAAACTAGAGGTCGTCTGAAAACCTGATTTCGCAAGTTTTCAGACGACCTTTTATTATTCTCAAATCCCGTCATCCCAGTTTTTAGCCATGATTAAACCGCCCCTCGCGCAAAAATGTTGCGGTCTGCTCAGCAGTAATGTGCTTAAACAGCATACCGCTGTGGCTGACGGGCAAGATAACGTGGTCGCGCATATTCGGACAGCGGGTTTCGCTGACCAAAACCGTACCGTCGTGTTCGCCGTGCAAAGCCCATACGCGCCCCAGCCCGAGCGGCTTTGTTGCCAGCGATGCTGCCCAGCTCGATATGTTCGGGCAGATCGGGCGTGCCGCCGTCGAGCGCATCGCGATAAGCGCCGCCGAGTACGGGGGTTTTCAACCCGAGCCGGAACACCCTTTGCGCCGCCCTGCTGCCTTGGTGGGGCGTACCGAAGGTAACGATGCGTCCGGTAATTTTTTCGGGATGGGCGGCGGCAAAGTGGCGCAATACCAGCCCGCCCAGACTGTGTCCGGCAAAATGCAGGGGCTCGCCCGTATCGTGTTTTTTCAACAAATTCCGCCAACGCCTGCGTGTGCTGCTGCATGGTGCCAGACGCTGTAATAACCGAACAGGGCAACGTCAAAGCCTTGCTTTTCCAGCATATCCGCTAAAAGGTTTCATCACCCAAGAGTGCATGTGCAGTCCGTGCAATAAGATGATTTTTCGACATGAGGACCTCCTGTATTTTTGCCGCCAGCATTATGCCATAAGTCAGTCAGACCGTATTGCGGACGCATTTTGTCTTTTGAAAACGGGTTTTAAGCTCCGGTTAAAATCTGTTGCCGTATTTTCAGACGACCTTGGTTTGAACGGATCAGGTTTAAAAAGTCCGCCGCAGGCAAAAGGTCGTCTGAAAACCTGATTTCCAAGTTTTCAGACGACCTTATGTTCAAAACCATGCTTTACTCGTCGGCTTTTATAACCCTTTGAGGGGCAAAAGAAGACGATGTAGAGGTACGCACGGCTGCACGACATAAGAAATCATCAGCCTGAAATCATCGAGCGATCTCAACCTTGCAAGACGGAATCAGCGCACCGCCGACGATGGCGGTACAGAGAATACCCTGAAGCAGAATTGGTGAATTTGCCGAGGTTTTTGGTCGCCAGCGAGAAGATGGTCGGGAACATGATGGAGTTGAAGAAACCGATGGCAGTCAGCGCCCACATGGCGATGTCGGCATTGCCTTTACCAAACCATGATGGCAATGACGAGCAGGGCAACAGCGATGTGGCATTGAAAGCGCAAGGTAGCGGTTCGGCGCGACTCGAGCCATCACTGCCGAGCCGAGGAAGCGTCCGACCATGGCGCCGCCCCCAGTAGATACGACAGGTTTTGCACCTTCGGCATGGCTCAATCCCTTTCAGGAAGCCCAAGATATTGACCATGAAAGAGCCGATGGATACTTCCGCGCCAACGTAGCAGAAAATGCTGACCACACCGAGAATAAGGTGTTTGTATTGCCACACACTGGTTTTGCCGTCGTGGTTGTGTTCGCTTTCCTCAACGGCAATTTTGCGCGCATCGGGCAGACGGATCATTTTCACGAAAGACGGCGAGGAGATCAACAATCCCGCCAAACCCAAATAAGGGATTTGGACGGAGGCGATTTGCTCGGCTTTGCTGGCTTTCTGAGCCGCATCTGCCAAAATGAGAATGCGCCGATTATCGGAGCAATAGTCGTACCCAATGAGTTGAACGCCTGCACCAAAAGTCAGCGTTGCAGATTCTTTGCCCGGTTTCGCCAACAGGGTCACATACGGATTACCCTGCAACCTGCAACAGGGTGACGCCCGAAGCAAGAATGAAGAGCGCGCCCAAGAAAGTCGGGTAAGATTGGCTGTCTGCAGCAGGATAAAACAGCAAGCATCCGACGGCGGTCAGCAAGAAGCCGCCGATGACGCCGTTTTTATAGCCGATTTTACCGACGAGATGCCCCATCGGAATCGACATGATGGCATAGGCGGTAAAGAAGCAGAACTGAACCAGCATCGCCTGAAACATTAGTTAGCGTGAAAATTTTTTTGCAGATGCGGAATCAGGATGTCGTTCATGCGGGTAATGAAACCCATCATGAAGAAGAGCGCGGTCAGGACGACCAGCGCGGAATTATGGTTTTGTTGTGATGGCGTAGACGCGGTTTGCCCTTTCGATTTGTGGAATTGACCGTACAAACAGTTAATATCCGTTAATAACGGGCCGAATCATACTGGCTTTTGCCATTCTTGCAAACACTGGAAACACGCCGACTACATAGAGTTTCAGCAAGATTCTGTCCGATAACGCATTTTTATAGACAGAATCCGTCTGAATTTTACAATTAACCTACCCGCAAACGACTTAAAAATCTTATTTCAGACGACCTTTGACCTGACGCAAACTTATCCGCCATGCCCCTCATTTACGCCTATCTCGGACTCGCCGCCTCCGCCTTTACCTCCGCCACCATCCTGCCCGGCACGTCCGAAGCCGCCTTTCGCCGCGTTTATCTACACCTATCCAGAACAGGCATACGGCGCGTGGTTGTGTGCCGGACTGGCAAACGGCTTGGGCAGCATGGTTTCCTATTGGATGGGGCGGCTGATTCCGTCCAAGAAAAGGTCGTCTGAAAAGACCCTGCGCCTGCTCCGACGCTGGGGCACCCTGCCCCTTTGTTTGCCTGGCTGCCCGTCATCGGCGACGCGCGCCCATTGCCGCAGGCTGGCTCAGGCTCAACCCCTATACCTCCGCACTCATGCTCCTGACCGGAAAAATCCTGCGCTACGGCATCATCCTCGCCGGTATCAAAGGCATGATGTAAACCATTTGCGCAAAACCTGCCGCATTCATTTTCAGACGACCTGAAACAGCGTAAAATCCCAAAGGAAATATCCCTGTCCCTTCATTTTTGCAAAGCGAGAAATCATGTTCTTCAAGCACATCGAAGCCGCCCCGCCGACCCCATCTTAGGCTTGGGCGAAGCATTCAAAGCCGAAACCCGTCCCGAAAAAGTCAACCTCGGCATCGGCGTTTATAAAGACGCATCCGGCGCGACACCCATCGTCAAAGCCGTCAAAGAAGCCGAAAAACGCCTGCTCGAGAGCGAAACCACCAAAAACTACTCTCACCATCGACGGCGTCGCCGACTACAACGAGCAAACCCAAATCCTCCTCTTTGGCGCAGACCACGAAATCGTCGCCAGCCGCCGCGCCAAAACCGCCCAAAGCCTCGGCGGCACAGGCGCATTGCGTATTGCCGCCGAGTTCGCCAAACGCCAGTTGAACGCACAAACCGTCTGGATTTCAACCCCACTAGCCCAACCACAACGCCATCTTCAAAGCCGTCGGCATCCAAGACAAGCCCCTACCGCTACTACGACGCCGCCAAACACGGCCTGAGACTGGGACGGCATGATTGAAGACCTCAGCCAAGCGCAAAAAGGCGACGTCGTCCTGTTGCACGGCTGCTGCCACAACCCCACCGGCATCGACCCCTACGCCCGAACAATGGGAAACCCTCGCCAAACTCTCCGCCGAAAAAGGCTGGCTGCCCCTATTTTGACTTTTGCTTACCGGCTTTCGGCAACGGCCTCGAAGAAGACGCATACGGCTTTGCGCACCTTCCTGAAATACAACAAAGAATTGTTCATCGCCAGCTCCTATTCCAAAAACTTCGGCATGTATAACGAACGCGTCGGCGCATTCACCTTAGTCGCAGAAGACGAAGCAACCGCCGCACGCGCCCACAGCCAAGTCAAAACCATCATCCGCACCCTCTACTCCAACCCCGCCTCCCACGGCGCGAACACCATCGCCCTCGTGTTGAAAGACGCGGATTTGAAAGCACAATGGATTGCCGAACTCGACGAAATGCGCGGCCGCATCAAAGCCATGCGCCAAAAATTCGTCGAGCTGCTCAAAGCCAAAGGCGCAAATCAAGACTTCGACTTCATCATCGAACAAAACGGCATGTTCTCCTTCAGCGGCCTCACGCCCGAACAAGTCGACCGCCTGAAAAACGAGTTCGCCATCTACGCCGTGCGCTCCGGCCGCATCAACGTCGCCGGCATTACCGATGACAACATCGATTACCTGTGCGAAAGCATCGTGAAAGTGTTGTAATCCGCATCAGGCAATACCAAAAGGTCGTCTGAACTGAACTGCACCCCAAAAGTTGGACATCCCTCCAACTCACAAGGTGCAGTTTTTATGAGCAAATATACATTACACTTCAAATACCAAGCTGCGCTCCACTACCTGCTATACGCAGCCAACAACGTACCGCAGACCACTACGGCATTTCCCGAACCCACCTGAGACGATGGATACGCGCCTATCAAGAAGGCGGTATCGGCGCACTCGAACATCCCCAATCCAAAACCATGCCCCAACACCGCAAAAACCCCTTCATCGCAGATAAACCCGACCAAGAAAAAGCGCAGCGCAGAGCTTATTGAAGAACTGTGCTATATGCGCGCAGAGGTCGCCTACCTAAAGGAGTTAAAGCCCTCAGCCAAAAAGCAGATCGCAGCGACAAAGCCAAACCGTCCAAACACTGAGGGGCGCAACATCCGCTCAAATACCTGCTGCACATCGCAAACCTGCCCAAAAAGCAGCTTCTACTACCACCACCAAGACCTACCTAACCTGACGAAGCCGACAAAGCCCTCCTTGTCGAAACCTACTGGCGGCATAAAGGACGCTGCTGGACAGAGCGCATTGCCGCAGCATTAGATTGGAACCGCAAAAAAAGTGGCGCGGTTGATGAAGCAATTGAACTGAAAGCCCTCATACGGGCGAAAGCCTACCGCCATCCCGCCATGGGCGAAATATCGAACACCTCCTCAAACGCCGGTTCAAAGCCCTGAAAGCCCAACGAAAAATGGCTGACCGACGTTACCGAACTCAAAGGGAAGGACGGCAAACTGTACCTCTCGCCAATCTTGGACTTGTTCAACCGCAGTGAGATCGTCGCCTACGCCATGAGCCGCAGAGCCGACAGCGAAATGGGCGAGCGAAAATGCTCGAAAAAGCCGCACCCCGTCTGACTGATAAAGGAACGATGCTGCATTCCGACCAAGGTGTGCTGTACCGTACGGCGGTGTGAGGGAGTGCTTGCGGAGCATTCCATAGTTCAAAGCTAGTGTCGCGAAAGGCGAACTGTTGGGACAATGCGCCGATGGAGAGCTTCTGCGGTGTTGAAGACGGAGTGTTTTCGTAACGCAGGTGAATTCGACGGTAGATGAATTGATGAAGCAGATGAGATGACTATATGGATTACTACAACGGGAGCGTTGCGTTTGAAATTGAAAAAGCTGAGTCCCCGTCGCTACAGAACCCAGCTTGCACAGAGCGCCTGAATAGGCTTTTTATGAATGTCCGAGATTTGAGAGGCAGTTCAAACCCAATATACCGTTTTCAGACGACCTTTTTGACAACGCGGATTCGGGCTAAGCCAAACCGTGCGCAGGCTATGGCTGCGAATGTATCATCAAACCTGAATCGGCTAATCAACCTAACCAGTTTCGCGATCATAGCCTGCACGTACTGCTCGGTTCGCTTGTGATACGACATTACCGTCACGTCATTCTCGCGCAGGCGAGAAATCTATTGAAAAATTTACAGAAACAGGGTGTTTAAAAACAGTTTGCCAAATTGAGTGTATTCGCGCCTGTGCGGGGAAATGACGACTATAGTGGATTAAATTGAAATCAGGACAAGGACGAAGCCGCAGATCAGGTACAGATAGTACGGAACCGATTCACTGGTGCTTCAGCATCTTAGAGAATCGTTCTCTTTGAGCTAGGCGAGGTAACGCCGTACTGGTTTAAAAGTTAATCCCACTATAAAGCAAACTCTGTATCAAAACCCTAACGGGCAGGCTGTAACAATCTCAAACATACTGCAAATAAAAAGCCCGGACATTTGTCCAGGCTTTTAAATCTGGTGGGTCGAGCGACTCGAACGCTCGACCAACGGATTAAAAAGTCCGCTGCTCTACCGACTGAGCTTAACGACCCGATAAGCTGCGAATTATGAGAAGGCGGCACTTTGTGCAGCACTTTTCTCAAAACAACAAGATTAAATCTTTAAATATTTGATTTTTCCTGATTATCTCGCTTTAGCATAATCTTCAGCACCACAAGGTCGTCTGAAACTGTTTGAAAGGCTTTGAGCGACCTCCTGCTCGTTATTCCACTACGATTTTTGGGAAGCTGCTGAAATCTTTGCCTTTGTCTGCAATGGTCAGGGCGATTTGGAAGGCTGCGTCGGTGTAGATTTTGGCAATGGCAGGATGTTCGTCAAACAACTGTTTCGCCGCGCCGCCGTCCATTGCTTCGCGCACGGGTAGGGTTAACGGAAGCCGTCCGAGCAGCGGGACATCCAGACGACCTGCTAAGTTTTTGCCGCCTTCCGAACCGAAAATGGCTTCGGCGTGACCGCAGTTGGAGCAGATGATGTACCCGACATACGTTTTCCAGTACGCCGAAAATCGGAATATTGACTTTGTGGAACATATCGACTGCTTTGCGCGCGTCAATCAGTGGGCAATGTCTTGCGGCGTGGTAACGACGACCGAACCGGTTACGGGGATTTTTCTGCGACAGGGCGAGCTGGATGTCGCCTGTACCCGGCGGCAGGTCGATGAAGAGGTAGTCCACTTGTCCCACCTCGCTGGAACATCAACTGCTGCAAAGGCTTGGCTGACCATCGAGCCGCGCCAAACGACGGCTTGATCGGTATCGACCAGAAAGCCGATAGACATCACTTGGATGCCGCTGTCGGCTTCGACGGGAACCAGTTTTTGTTTTGTTGGTCGGGTTTGCGGTCTTGCACGCCCAACATGGTCGGCTGGCTGCCGTAGAGGGTCGGCATCCAGCACGCCCACGCGTGCACCCATGCGTGCCAGCTGGCGGTGGCGAGATTGGCGGTGGTGGTAGATTTGCCGACACCGCCTTTGCCGGATGCAACGGCAACGATGTTTTGACGCCTTTGATGGTGGGCGACGCCGGGACGTACTCTGTGCGTTGTGATTTCAGTGTCAATGCTGAGGTGGATATGCGCATCGCCCGTGATGCCGATGACGGCTTCTTGCAGGTTGCTGGCGATGTCGGCGGCGATATGCCCTGACGGGGAATCCAAATTTCAGTCCGATATGGAGGCCGTCGGAACGTTCTTCCAACAGTTGGACGGCTTTTTCGCCGCCGAGCGTGCGTTCGGTACCGGGATTTTTACTGCTTCGACTGCGGCGGAAATGGCGGGGATATTCATGTTGTTCTCTCGATGCGGTGGCGTTTGAAACAGAACGAATGATACCGTATTGCCTTATTCGGACGCAAAAATATTGCGGGCTTGGCGTTTCAGACGACCTCGCGCGAAACGCCAAGCCCGAGGGAAATGCGTATAATGACCGCCTGACAAAACTTGTAAGCATCAAAAATAAGATTGTGACATTTCGATTTCGATTCTGACCCCTGCCCGACTGATTAATTGCCCAGCATCCGCCCGAAGTGCGCGGCAGCAGCCATCTTTTGGTCGCGCTGCCCGATATGCCGCCGCAAGACCGCGCGTTCGGCGATTTGCCCGATTATATATAGGCGGGCGACGTTTTGCGTTCAACAACACCAAAGTCGTGAAAGCGCGGCTGTTCGGGCAAAAAGAGAGCGGCGGCAAAAATCGAAGCCTTGATAGAACGCGTTTTGACAACCACACCGCGCTGGCGGCACATCCGCTCGTCCAAATCGCCCAAAACCCGGCACGAAGCTGATTTTTGAAGGCGAGACGCATTTGGCCGTCATGGTTGAGCGTGCGGACGAACTGTTTTCGCCTGCGCTTTGAGAGGCGAACAAACCGTTTACGAACTTTTTGAGCAAAACGGCCATTTGCCGCTGCCGCCTTTATATTGAACGCGCTGCCGGCGCAGATGACGACTGCGTTATCAAACCGTCTATGCCAAACGATCAGGGCGCGGTCGCGGCGCCGACGGCGGGTTTGCATTTTACAGACGAGCTTTTTAGGGTCGTCTGAAAGCCAAAGAGCGGCGGGAAACGGCGAAGTCACCCTGCACGTCGGTGTGGGAACGTTCCAGCCCGTGCGCGTGGACAAAATCGAAGAACACAAATGCACAGCGAATGGTTTGACGTACCGCCCGAAACCGTCGCCGCCATCGAAAGCCGCCCATGCGCGTGGAACAAAAGTTTGGGCAGTCGGACTGCATCGCGCGCCCTCGAATCTGCCGCGCGCGAGACAGGCCGTCTGAAAGCGGGACAGAGCGACACCGATATCTTCATCACGCCGCTACCGCTTCCGCGTCATCGACCGCCTGATTACCAATTTCACCTGCCCAAATCCACGCTTCTGATGCTCGTCAGCGCGTTTTTCGGGCATGGACACATCCGTTCGTATACCGCCATGCGGTCGAACATGAATACCGGTTTTTCAGCTACGGGGACGCGATGGTTTTGGGGCGGAGAGAAACGACATCGAGGATTAAAAAGATACTGCTCCTCCTGCCGCTTCCCTGCCCGCCCTGGAAATTTGCTTGAATCCGGCAACGGTTTTTAAACGCTTATTCTCGTAAAATTTCCTATGGATTCCCGCCCGCGCGAAATAACAACAGGAACCTTGATTATTTCGGTTTCGCATCAGTCTCGGTTCACATGAAACCGGCTTTAATTCATGAAGTCGAACTTCAATTGTTGCATCTTCCTTTTTCTTGATTGGTTTTCTCCTGAAAATTCGTCTAACAAAAACATAGGGAAGAAATATTGAAAAGAAAATTCAAAGTCCTGAATAAAATTCAAACTCAACTGTATTGATATATGGCTGAGAAGGAAACATATCGGATAAAAATAGAAATTGATAACGCTATGACCAACATTACAAAAATATAAACTGCTTCCAATTGTTCATAGAATCCTCACGCCATTTCCAAAAAGTCCGACGCTGCAACGATAAATCCATTCTCTGCTTCATGCTTTTTCCTGATTGAAGCCCGTCGGTAGGTTTTTCACATCAAATATTCATTTATTCATTCTGCCGATGCGTTCTACAGCTTTTCCTGAGTCATCCGTACTTATTCTATCAAACACACCCCTGAGTGGATTAAATCGAAATCGGACAAGGCGACGAAGCCGCGAAACGAGTACAGATATTACGGCAAGGGCGAGGCAACGCCGCTACCGGTTTTAAAAGTTAATCCGCACATCTCAGCCGCAGCTGATGTCGTCTGAAAACGGGGTACGTTGAGGTTGATGATGGAAGGTCGTCTGAAAACTTTCGACGACTCTTTCCATATCCGCACCTCAAACGTGATGGATAACCAGCTTCTTGCCCTGATAGTCCAATACGTCCACATCCATATCAAACAAACTCTTTAATATTTTCAGCGGTAAAGATGTCGTTCGGCGCGCCGGTCATGGCGACTTGCCCGTTTTTCATGGCGACGACGTGGTCGGCGTAGGCGGCGGCTGGCTGATGTCGTGCAGGACGACGATGGTGACGTCGTGTTCGCGGGTCAGCCGCTGGAGCAGCTGCATGAGGGCGCGGGCGTGGTACATATCGAGGTTGTTGAGCGGTTCGTCCAAGAGGACGTAATCGGTGCTGGCAGAAGACCATGGTAATCATGGCGCGTTGGCGTTGTCCGCCGGAGAGTTCGGTACAGGTAACGGCTGGCAAAGCTGTCCAGTTTGAACCGGAAAGTGCGTCTCGACGATGGCGAGGTCTTCGAGTCGGTCTGCCTCGGTGGTAGGGGTAACGCCCGAACATGACGCAGGTCGCGCACGCGATGCGGGCTCATGACGCTGTTTTCTTTGGGTCAGGATGGAGAGCGTTTTTCGCCAGCTCGGCGGTGGGCGTGGCTCGAAACATCTTTGCCGGCGTAGCTGATGCTGCCCTGCTCCATCGGGCGGAGGCGCGCCATGAAGGAGAGCGAGCGGATTTGCCTGCGCTGTTGGGATCGATGAGCGCGGTGATGCGCGCCTTCGGGGATGTCGAGGCTGACGTTGTTGAGGATAGGTTGCACGCCGATGTAGCTGACGTTGCGGATGGTAATCGCGAGTGTGTGATGTGTGGATTTGTTTCAGACGACCTCCGGAACATGGGAGGTCGTCTGCAAAGGATGAGAGCTTCTAGATTTCGCGGAACGATGACGGGTGGGGATTGTCTGCCAAATCAATCGAAGGCTTGACACGCGCCTCGCCAGAGTTCGCCGAAACGTTTGAGTTCTTCTGCGGTGGCGGTGCCGCTGACGGCTTTCGGGGCATGATGCGCGCATTTCGGGGCGAGGGCTGCATGGCGGCGTTGAGGCTGACGCGACGGTTTTTGCCGTTGTCTTTACGGCGCAGGGTCAGCGTGCCTTCGATGTCGGCATCGAAACTCAACAGGTTGCGGCGGCGAAGCGTCCTGCAGTGAAACGCCGCCGAAGCCGGTTTCGGGAGCAGCGCCGGTTAGAGTTGACGGACGAGGATGCGGTAACGCCGACCGTGCCTTCGTCGCGCGCGCTCGCATGCGCGGCGGCTTTCGATTCCGCCGCGCTGCGGCAGACCGCGCCGTGCGCGCTTTCAGGCCTAAGGCCGTCATGAGGTGACGCGCCCGCAACGGTGGGCAGGAGTGTCGCACAGGCGGACGGCATCGGCGCAGCGATGCTCGCATGATGCCCTCCTCTGCCGCGCGCTGAGGAAATTCGGCGAGCGCGTCTCGGACGGTCAGCAGTCGGGGCTTGCTCTGAGCAAATACGGGAAAGTGTTCTTGAGTCATACGCATCCTTTTTGCTTTTTAAAGAGGTCGTCTGAATCTGTTTTTCAGACGACCTTGTGTATTTCAATCAGGGTAGCGTTTATCGTTGACAAACACTTTCGGCAATTTTTACTTGAACCGAACGCTGAGGTGGTTGGTATCGAAACTACACCGGCAGCCCGTCTATAAGTTTGTCCGCAGGGGATGTACCGCAAAGTCCACACCCACTGCACGCCGCGGTGCTGTTTCACGATCGACTTTGGTCTTCCGACTCTGGGAATCGCGGACTTCTTTTATCCTCTGAAACATAATGGATGTCGATGCCAAGCTTTGTCTCAGGTCATAACGCCGCAACGGCAGCTGTCCGTCCATAGGCGTATCCGCCAAAACGTACACTTGCTTGCCCGCTCTTCACCAAACCTCCAACATGCTGTTGAACCGTTCCAAAATTCCGGCTCGGCAGTATGGAGGAAACCAGCGTTGGGAAATGGACGATGACAGGATAGTCTTTTGGTTTTTGTTTGTCTGGATAAACCCGTTATACGGATTGCAGCGGTCGGCCTGACGGTCGCTACTCGGGTAAATCCGAACGCGGCGCAGCTGTTGACGGGGCCGACGTCCGCCGACCAGCCTTCTGCTGAGACAATGTCGAGAAACGGGGCTCAAATGGTATGTGTAGCCGCCGATGACCAAAAACTTCAGGCTTTTTATTTGCCATACCGACGGCGCGTCGGTTTTGGTCAGCGATCCAGCAAATTTTGCTTTCACTCAGCCTTGTACAGAGTGGTTTCAAACGCGGCGGGTTTGGCTCAGGTAGGCAGCCGCATCAGCAGCGCAAAATAAGCCGCTATGCTCCACTTTGAATCGCCGTCAAAATTCTGCCTTCCGCGCAGAGTTTCACAAAAGTACACAGAAACACCGACAACAGCAGCATGATGATGACAGCCAGCGCCGATGCGGCGAGCGGAAGCCGCGCGCGTCCATATAAATGTAACGCATCATCGCCAACACCACCCAGTGCCACTGCTACAGCGAATACGAAATCAACCTGATAAACACCACCGGCTTGAGGCTCGCCACCTGGACGTATTGAAACCTTCTGCATCTCGCAATGATTTGCCTGAGTAAATCGAAACACCAACCGCCGTGACACAAAAGCAGCCGTTCGATGTTTTCCGCACGGCAGGGACGCCAGGCAGGCAGCACCAGCGTGGCGGCGAGGACTGCCATCACTGTGCCATCCGAACAGCGGCGTACTGGCTTTTGCCGTTGTTCGGCGGGCGAAGAAAGGCAAACAGCGAACCGACCAATAGCTTCAGCACGTACGTGTGGGCAGGAAATACGCTCCATGCCTGGCGGTCGTTGCACAGCGCGGAAAAACAGGCTGACGGCAATCAACAAAAGGATAAACGTCCGCACATTGCGCTGCTAGTTGATACGGAAAACATAATCAGCAACGCGGGGGTATAGCAAAACTGTTCTTCCAACGACAGCGACCAGCCGAATATGTTGCAACGGCTTTTCCGTCAGTCGTCCGCATCATACACCCGCCGCGGCGCGCAAAACAGATTGGCGGCAAACAGGCAGATAGACGGCGGATTTGACGTATTGGCGCAAATCGAAAGACAAAAAGAAAATGGCGGCAATGACCAGTCGCTACGCAGGCGAAGACAGGCAAGATGCGTTTGGCGCGGCAGCGTTGGTAAAACTCTGAGAAACGAAAAGCCGCCGTCGCGAATCTGCGGCTGATAAATGGTCGTAAATCAAATAGCCCGACAACACGAAAAACATATCCACGCCCAAAAACCACCCGCAGCCATTGGGGACCGATATAAACACGATGATGGATAAAACGCCACGCCTGTATCCCGTCCAAATCAGGACGGTATTTCAACACTTTGTACTATAACTCCATACCTGATAGAAAATCAGTAATGTTTACTATGAGATATAAACTCGATATTTAGTTTCACAACTTTCTATTAAATTTAAAGGTATACAAAATCAAAAATACAGTCTAGAAAACATGAATTAATGATGACGTACCGCCTGAATTCTAGGCTCAAAAATTTTCAGACGACCTATCGCTTGCGCTTTCAACACCAAATATAAAAACACACCCAGCCCACCGGCAAATCTCAACCACCATGCCCAACACCGCCTTTATGCTGAGTGGCAGGTTCAAACAGTTTGCCCGCCGACCAACAAAATACCGCCAACACACACCGTCATCGGCAGCGTACTACTGACGCGCATGCTCGGAGGCAAAGAGGCGCGGCAGCCAGCAGGTAACAGAAACTGACTTACCCAACCACCGCCGTCGCTGTCGCCACCAGCGCGGCAATCCAAAAGCAGCAGCCACAAGGCGGTATTGCGCGGTAGTTTATGCCCGTCATGCCTGGTCGCGCCCCGCAAGCGTGGACGTGCGTCTAGACGGTGCTGTCGCGCCAAACCAACCACTGCGCTCGCCAGTGAATCAGCGCGCCCACGCCCAAAAGCTCGCCAGCACCGTATTGTTCGCAAACATATCGCTTTGCGCCGCCGTAAATTCTCCGATCAATCTGCGCGTCAGCAGCGGCGAGGCTGCGGAACGTAAAACTCGAAAAATCACGCTGATCAAAATCGGCGCGCGATAAATCGCGTCCGCCCGCCGGATGAGCGTGTAAACAAAACGCAGCGAGCCGCCCATCATCACTAGCAGTCAGCTGAACGTCACACCAGCTGCAGCGGCGACGTCTAGCCCACCTTCGCCCAGGCGCAAACAGCAAAAGCGTGCAAAACACATACGAATCAGCTCAAAATCGAAGGCGTGGATCGCGTCGTCAACGTTTGGTTGGTCGAAACCCTGACCGCATACGCCACCAGCAGCAAAGCCGCCAGTTTGGTCAGCCGCAGTTGCAACACAAAATCCCGAATTCTGGATGTTCAAAGTCAGAACAGGTGCAGCTAAGCGAGTAGCAGATAAACGCCGCTCAGCGGACGGAAGAACCCGCATAAACGCAAACTTTGTTTGAGCGAAGGGCGCTACGCTTGGTTTTCAGACGACATGGGCAGGCTTCTCAACAAAATCCACAAGAACACACTGCACCCAACATGACTGAACACTACGGTTGAGACTGAATCTCAAACGAACACAATCACGCGCCCCAAAATATCGGCAATAAAAGCACCAACGACGCGCTGAGCAAAGCCACCGCAGGCAAGCTGCGCAGCTTTCGTCGCCCATCGCGGCTGATGATGCCTGTACGACCAGCCCGATAAACGGAATATTGCCGACCGTTACCAACACCAGCGACGTAATCAGCGACAATCACCAAGCCGGACCCACAACACCGCCGTCCGGTTCAGACCCAGATTCACGCTCACGTCTCGCCTCGGGCCCAAAATCGTCAGCTGGTTTGGCAATCAACACGCCGTAACGCTGCCGCCCGTCAGCCACAGTCAACTGTAACGCCCCAACAGCACGCCCAGTAAAATCGCCCTAGCTGCCACACGCTTAGACATCCGCATCATCTCAAACTCATACGCGATAACGTCGCCACTGCTCCTCGATAACGCCGCCGAAAATAACCTCACCAGCGGCACCATCAACTGCGCTGTCGGCGGCAAACGGCGTATCAGCACTGCGCAAACACCAGCATACCCGCAAGGACCGCCACGGCTACTGAGCATCGCCGCCAGCCCGGCAGCCGGAAACATCAGCGTCACTACTAATTTCAACGCCGCGCTCTGACTTCGCGCCCACTCATAGACGCCTCGACAAAAACGGTTGCGCATCAAAATCTGCATAATCATCCCCGCCACCGCCATCGATGCCTGTCAGCACAATCGCAAAACGTGCGCGGGCAGGCGCTGACCAGCATCAGCTCCGCGCTGCCGGACAAAGTCCAGCGAAACACATCTTCGCCCAGGCGTGGAAATCGCTGACGCCCACCGACAGGCTGGCTGATCGACAAACAGCACCACCAACACAGTTGCTGATCAATCTAAAGATAAAGGCTTGACGGACATAAGGGAAAAACTGTGAAATATCGAAACACGGTAAACTAGCCATGTTCGGCAATCAATGCATCTTCGCCCTCTGCATGAGACACTCGCAATTGGACTTCTTTAAAACAACTCCATCCTAAACACCCACCCCTTTCAGGATAAGGGCACGATTGCACCGCCGTTGTGACCATCATAGGCCTTCTCTGAAAATAAATTAAGACAACACCTTAATAAAATTCTGACTCGGAAACCAAAATTGCAAAGTTACTGATAACATTTACTACAAAAGAGACACACTATTTATTCGAATAATGTCCATTCTTTGATGTAAATAAAACTCGCCAGCACAGAGTGCCATCACTAAGAATCTCCGTGTCTCGGCACAAACTCTGTGTACCCTTTCCAAACCTATCGTGCTATAAAATTCTGACCCAACCTCTTTCAGACGACACCGCGAACGACCACCAACTGCTCCGCGGTTACAGCTGCCGCTACATCCCGCTCGACGAAATCGGTATCGAAGGGCAGGAGCAAATCCTGCACGTCCGCGTCCGTCGTCGGCTATTGCAGACCTTCGCCGCATCAGGCGTCGGCAACCCATCACCGCCGGGCCCGCGCGCCGCCAGATGCGATACCAACCCGCCAAACCGTTTCACCAGCGCCGACATCGATGTTTCAGCGCAGTGATGGCAGGTCTGAAAGTCGTCAGCGTGCAGGCCTTTATGCCACCTGATCGCAACTCGACGAAACCTGCCTGACTGAGCCGGTGCCGACATCGCCTCAATCGTTCGACAACCACAACCTGGCGAAGCTTATCGCAACCGCGCTTTCGCCGCCCGTACCTCAAGGTTGCTCTGGCGCTGCTGTGGCGCTGAAGACAAACCGTGCACCGCCCTGATTTACCCGACAGCCCTTGGTTACGTCTGCTTTATTTTGCGATACCGTTGACGACGCAGCCTGCTCGTCTGGCGCATTTTCCCGCTATCGGCATCATCGGCGCGACTTCCGCCCCTGGGAAGCCTGTGAATACCTCCATCGGCGGCGGAGAACGGCACGGCAAACTGAAACTTACAACGCGCTGACCGCAAATGGCAAAGAATCTTCTTCACCAAAATCCTGACTGTGGTCAGCAAAGCCAACCAGACTGGAAGACATGATGATTGTGGGCGTAGAACTGACCGGTGATCAGGTTCAAATGAGACAGATTATCAGCCGCGCCCTGTTGACCAACTATCACCGCCAATTATAAAGGTCGTCTGAAGAGTATTTTGAGTTTACGGAATCAACTTATTGATTTTATAGCAAACCCTTTTTGGGTTTCACTTTTTGGCGACGGCTGCTCAGTGAACGTCTTTCCAATATCTTTTTCTGTAGCGGCGCGAGGCAGTATCACCGGCAAGCAAGAAATATCAACACGATAGCCCGGTACTGTTTGCGCTGGCGCCGCGCCGGTCCACCCATGTAAAACCAAATAGTCCAGTCGCAATCGCGTGTACATAAGCATCACTTGTTTACGATCGTCATTTACAAACGACGGCTGTGCGCTAGATGAATAAAAGCCGGTTTGATACGGCGTCGCCCGAATCTGGCGACTAAGCACTTTTGCATCCAACTCAATTGCTTGAACGCCTTTGTTGTTTTGCTGGGTGTATACCGATTCTCATCGAATACCGACAGCAATCGCAGCTGCCCGGACGGTTTGACCTTTAGAAGTGCGCATAGCAGGGTGCAATAGATAATCCGCACCTTTAGAACGGGTAATGGCGTCAGATCCGAGGAGCTTTACCAAACCATTTGCAGATTTTAGACCACCGCCAACATGATATCGTCGACGCGTCTGGTCGTAAATTCAGGTTTCGATTTTCAACAACAACGATGTCTTCGCGGTTGGAAGCGCGCGCATACCGCTTGCCAGAGGCAGATAAGCAGAAGCAGGTAATGAGCACCGCGCCGCGTTTTCGACTTATCGCGCAGGTCAATCTCGACTTTTTAGGTACGCTACCCGGCGACGGCGTACCTACAGGTAACCCGCGTCAAGGCAGTTTTCAGGTGGCGTCGCATTTCATGTTCCCCATCAGATATTGGCTAAAACAGCAACCACTGCGGTGGCTACCGCTGACATAAAGCCCAAAGAAGAAACATGATTTTTTGTCAGTGGTGGTCGGTAAGCCATGCGCCCGGAAACCGGTCGGTTTGTATCCAGTTTGCAGGAACGGGTGCGCCCAGGTGAAGAACGTACCGACGACGACAGAATGTGCGCAACCAGTACGTACCGCTACAATATCAACCGGAAAATACCCGCACCGATAGCAATGATGAACAGAACCAACGAAGCCGAGATTGAAGGCCGATAGCGGGATTTTGATTTTGCCTCACCTTTATCCAAACTAAGGCAATATTAGGCAATTGCATAACTGCTGTCGTTTAATTGACACACATAGAATTCCCAACCGAGTACCGAGGAACAAGGAATCGCACGCAAAGAAAGTGTAGAACGGGTAAAACAACCATACTGGTGCATTGTGTGGCGGTAAGCTTTGTGCGCGTTTGCCGCGTCAAAGTTCGGGCTTGAGGAAGGCCGTTCTGCCTAGGGCAAAGAAACCGCTGAGCAGGAAAATAATCAGGAATACAACCGCAGATGTCTTTGTGACGGTGAAAGGATGAAAGGAATGCTGTCGAGGCGAAAAAGGCAAAAGTGGGGCAACGTTTTATCTTCAGTTTTGATTTACCGGCTGTCAGGGTTGTTCTGTCCTGACCGCAAAAGATGATGTGTGCCACGACCAAACTGAGCAACAGCGGTACGGCACAACGTGCAGCGCGGTAAGTAGCGGTTCAGGGTAACGCGTTTGAAACCGCGAAGTCGCCGCGAATCCAAGTGAGGTAAAATTGCACCGATACAGGGATGTGCGGAGAAATAGGTTAATCACTCAGCTCTGTATATATTAACATTTTGTCCTCAAGCGGCAGCAGGTGCAGCCCATAAAGGCATTTCCGCCACCGTAGTCGCTGCAAAAAATCAGGGGAACTGAAAACGGCACCAATTGCGCGGTTTTTGTAGACGAAACCGTAACCAGGGCCATGGAACATGTGCAGGTATGGTCGATGAAAAGAAAGATGCTGGTGGCGTATATAGCGGATAATCCAGCCGCCGGACACGTCGCGTATGATGTACCCTTATCGCGGTAAAGTGGCAGGCAGCGAGGTATCTGTGGCTGTCCGGTTTGTAGTTCATGGTCAGGAAGATACCGTTGACAATTTGAACTGAGGACGAGTAGGCTTGCGAGCCGAAGTAGTACCGAGAAGTTGAAGTTCTGGCGGGTATTGAGCCAAATGTCGCGTCCTACATTTAGATATTGTGAGGAAACGAGCGTCCATCCAGTCTAACAACGCTTTTATTTTGGCGGCTGGTTTGGTTTGCCATAATTGTCTTTGGTTTTTGTGGCTCGCCACCAAGACCACCGGACGTCAGATATTTATAGGCGAACAACCAGGTTGGCCGCAGGAACACTTTGATGGTCGCGTTCGCTGGCGTCGAATTTCGAACCGTGTAAGTGTGAAGAAACTGCCTTCCAGTCTGCAACCCAAACTGCGGGGCAACGGGTCTGACGGTAGGTTTAAGAACAGCCCGCGGGCAGCAGACTGGCTTTATGCTAAGGATGTTCTGCTATTAATCGAATGTCCGTTTTAGCATATCGGGTTGTTGATCCGCATCGGAATCAGGGGGTCTTCGCAACGCGCCGTTCAAACCATCTTTGGTTGCTGATCGGTACGGTTAACCACCCAAATCGGTCGAATTTCGCTATTCGGGTGTCGAACTGGATTCATTTTACACATCGACTGACGGCAGCACCTGCGGCCCAGGCTTTTCCGACGGGAAAGCATACGAAAGGGCGTAAGCGCCTGTGCCGCTACACCGCCCGCAAGCGTATCGTAGCCAGCGTTGCGCGTATGACCGCGGCTGACTTTGATATCCATTATTCCGTCGTCCCAAAATTCTGGAATACGGCTAAATGATGACCACCGTCGGCTGTGATACCAAAGATTATTTAAATTATGTAAATTTTCAAGGATGATTATCATACGGCGACATTTCGTCGTTTGAGATAGACTTCAACCTAAATGCCGTGCTATGGTTTTTCCAGGGCGTGATGCTGCAACGCCCGTCGTGAATCCTGCGCTGACAACGCAACGCCGTTTACTGGCAAGATGGTGTTCGCTCGAGATTCTCCGGTCATTAAGCATCGACGCCCGTCTGCGGTCGTCTGAAAATCCAGCAATCGCCGGTAGCA